>WNGB01006980.1_pt1 | contig 16456 bp, 16 predicted proteins | sample 5400681 | NCBI WGS metagenome assembly WNGB01 (sample SAMN13153367, study PRJNA577476) | soil metagenome | isolation source: 115 cm soil or saprolite under grassland replicate 2 | place: USA:California | collected 2016-06-15 | reverse complement strand
TTTGCAAGTCGGAGGCCACGGGTTCGATCCCCGTACGCTCCATTTCGAAGACCCTGCAAACACCGGCCGATCACGGGTCGAGGCTTCGGAGTTGCCGACGAATATGTCCCGAACCGTGTCCCGCGGCGGCCCATCACCGGTCGAGGCCTCGGAGTTGCCGGCGAATGTGTTCCGAACCGTTTCCCGCTGCGGACTCCAGTCCAAATCGCACAGTGACGGGAACCGGTGATTTGTTGCCCGACCGGCGGGCCGATGATTCGGGCGCACACACCCACCCTTGGCAACGTTGTGGCGACGTTCGACGGGCCGACTGCGATACGCGCGGTGCGGCCCACCTCACGAGGCTACATCGGCCGACCGCGGGTAATGGCCCAGTTTCGTTCTAAAGATTGCGCGCATGGAGTTGATGCGCGGTTCCTAGACCCTGAGCCGCGCTAATGGGCCACCCTGGGAGGGTGATGGAGTTCCTGGAGCGCGAGCACGGCGCTGCGGGGGATGTCGAGGGTCTTGCAGCGACCGAGTTGTGTGTGGAGGTCGAGGACAACGAAGTCGCTGCCCAGCGATTGTGTGCGAACGATCCCGGTGAATTGCTTCGAGGAGATCGGTGCGTCGCACATGTGCGCGAGGGCGGTTGGCGTTGGATCGGCGAGGCGAAGCCGCACGTAGTCTCTGTCGCGCGTGAAGCCGAAGGTGGTGAAGAAAACGACGCCGGCGGTCACGAGGGCGACGGCGCCGGCGAAGACCCAGGCGGAGAAGCGCAGCCAGTTCGAATCGGGCCAGGCGGCGAGCAGCGCGAAGAGCAGGAAGACCGGGATCCAGAGCGCTTGCGTGGCGTGGTCGACGACCCGCATGAACGGCTCGCTGTTCGACACGTCGAGCAACGTCGTACCGACGAGCGCGCCAAAGATCGCCCCGGCAGCCGTCAGGGGGATCGCGGGGTCGAGCCTCGATGGTGGGTTTCTCCCGGCCACGGCGAACTGGCATTCGCGGCGCGGAGCACTTTTCCTCGCCTACCAAAAGCGGGCCCTCCGCCATTTTGACCGGGCGATCCTGTCAGAGCGCGCTCCCCCGGCGTGCGCGAGACTCACAGTCCCTGAGCGCCCTATCGCGGCGACGGCAGCGCGAGGTGATCGAGTGCGCGCTGCGCGTAGGCGCGAAGGGCGCTGGTCGGACGCGATCCAACGTAAATGCGCACAATCACCGAGTAGGCGCGTCCTGGGCCCGAGCCGGTGAGCTCGTACTCGCCGCCCGGGACATACGCTCCCTCGCAGCAGTCGAAGCGTTTCGCCGTTCTCAGATCGAGCCGATCGGCTTCGATCCCTTCGCTGCGGGGTTGTAGATCACCGCCCAGACGATGACGCCGTTACGCGGCAGATGCCTGAGCGTCCTGTTGGGTGGGTCGGCGGTCGCGGCGTCGCGGTAACGGACGTTCCTGGCGATCCAGGCTGACGACTCCAACGGTCGCGCTACACGCTTGCTTGGCGGGCCGACGTACGGAGAGTGCGTGTTGCCGCTCATCCCGGTCTGCCATCCCGGCAGCGGCGCGAACGCGAGCGGGTGTAACCAGGGAGCGAGCGCGAGCATTGCGAGGAACACGACCATGCTCACGATCCTACGAAGCGGACGGCGTCAGCGGTCCCTCCGAGAGAAGAGCGTCGCCTGCGCGAGTGATCACGAATGTCCCCCGGCAGAATCGGGCCGGAGTCACTCGGGTTCGCTCGGCGGTGGGTGCAACAACCCCCAAGCAAACACGCCGGCCATGAAGGTCGACCAAACCGTCATGAGCCCAACAAGGGCTGCAAGACCAAGGTGAAAAGGTCGTGGTGGCGCGTCATTCGCACTGCAATCCAGCCGCAGATAGCAGCTACGTAGACGCGCAACAATAGATGCGAGGTGAAGCGCACTCGGTCCGCGAACGCGGAACCGCGACCGTGTGGATCCAGGACCCACCCGAGCATCAGTCCCAGGACGACTACACCGCCAACCACGAAGCCCAGTGTCCGCATGACGATCCTCCGAACACTAGGACGAACTGGGCCGAACTGACTCGCATGCGCGAGCGTCCTTTCCTTATCTATTAGACGCGCGCAAGCGACCGTTCACCTTGCGTGCGCGTCCGCCCGTGTCGACGTGCGTCAGCTGTCGCCTTCTGGCGGGACTACGACACGTTTGCTGTCAGAACCGTCGCCTACCGGACGAGTACCCAGTCATGGCCGCCGTCGCGTGTGCGGAACGTGCCCAACCCGGAGTCCTGGGCGTACCCGACGGTCGCGGTCGGGAAGTCGAGCGTGGTGGCGGGGATCATGTTCAGCTCGATCCGCTGCCAGGTGCGGCCACCGTCTGCGGTGCGGACGAGCGCGCCGGGACAGTTCGGCCGTCGCCGGGTCGCCGCCGGCGAACAGATCGGCATGTCGACGATCCAGACCCGGTTCGCGCCGAGCGTCGTGAAGGCGAGCGGGCGCTGCACCGGCGCGCGTGTGTAGACGTGCCAGCTGCGGCCGCCGTCGCGTGTCTCGTAGAGTGTCGTGCTCAGGGGCGGGGTTGCGAGCGCGAGCCCACGCGTCGTCGTGAGGAAGGCGAACGTGCGCAGGTCCTCGCCGCGGGTGTGGACGAGCGTCCAACTCGCGCCGCTGTCGTGCGTCGTGTAGAAGCGGCCTGCGTCGTCGGCAAGGACGCCCTCGCTCGCGCTCGTGAAGGAGACGGCGAAGAACCTCGCCGCCGGGGGCGTCCGCAACCTGCGCCAGCTGCGCCCGTCGTCGCTCGAGCGCAAGAGGACGCTGCCGACGCGCCGGTACGAGCTGGCGACCAGGTAGACGAGGCTCGGCGAGGCACGGACGAGGCTACTCGCGCTCAGGTCGGCGGGGAGCGGCTCACGCAGTTTCCAGCTGCGGCCGCCGTCGTGCGTGACAAGGATCGCGGGCTCGGTGAAGGTCCAGCCGGTGTAGCCCGCGCCGATGCCGTCGCGGGTCGTCGAGAAGCTCAGCTGCGCCGGGGCCGGCAGCGTGTGCGGGTAGACGAGCAGCCAGTGCGCCCCGTCGTCGTGCGAGCGGAGCAGCGCGCCGTTTTGGAGCAGCGCCACCAGCTCCTGCGCTCCCAGTCGTTGCGCTGCGACGACGTCGGTGGCGTCGTCTGTCAGGAGCAGCATCCGCCAACTGCGCCCGCCGTCGCGCGTCGCCAGCAGCCCGCCGCGGCCGGTCGTCATCAGCCCATCGCGCGCGTCGGCGAAGGAGAGCGACGCCAGATAACCGGCAGCAGGGACCTGTCGCTCGCCCGCGCGTAGCTGCCAGGTCCGTCCACCGTCGCGCGTGACGTAGAGCCGCTTCAGTTGCGAGCCCGCCCCCGGTTCGCCGGCGCAGGCCGCGAAGCCAAGCGTCACGGAGACACGGCTGAGCGCGACGAACTCTCCGGGCGAGGCACGGCAGGGTGTGTGCAGCGGCCGCAGCGTGCGGGCGCCGTCGTCGGTCGCGAGCGCGCGGCGACCTTCGATCCACCCGTGCAGCGCGTCGGCGAACGAGATGGCGCCGGCGACGCGGGCGACCAGCCGCCAGTGTCCACCCCTATCGTCGGTGCGCAAGAGCGCGCGCTTCGTCGTCGCATAGGCGACCGTCGGCGAGAGCGCCTCGAGGTGCTCGATCGCGAGCCGGCCCGCGCGCCACCACGAACCGCCGCCGTTCCGCGTCGCCAGCAACGTCCCGTCCACCCGCACAAGCAGCCCGCGCCGCTCACCGAAGAAGGCGAGCGCCAATGGTGCGCGCATCTGCGCCGCCGCGAGATCCGGAACCTCGGTATGCCCACGGATCGGCGCCGACGCGGATGCCGCCGCGGTCAACAGCACAAGTGCCGCCGTCGCCACACCGAAACCGCGCCCACGCGAGAAAGGCCTGATCACTCGTCCTTCAGATTACGTTCGCCGACGAAAACGACACGCCATCTGAAGCCTGTTCCAATCCTCACGCTCGGCAACTTCGCGGCGTGCTCGCTGGGTGTCGCAGGGGTCGTACGCAAGAGTGCGTTCTTCGAGCAACTCATCACTGCGGACAGCGGCGAGTCGGGATCGAACTCGCGTGCACGTTCAGCCCAACAGTTACCGCCGTAGACTCGTTCATGGTCGGCGACCTCCGTATGTGGCTCTACCGGGCACACCCCGGCAACCCACGACAATGCGCAGGCGCCGACCAACTCGTCAGCGGAAACGAACGCCGCGCCCCGCCGGGCTGCGGCTCCATCCTGTCTTACTTTGGACCGGTCTCACCGGCGGTGAAGCAGTCGCGAGCGGGAGCGGTGCAGTTAAGTGAGCGAGCAAGCCGCGACACTGATCGCCGCGGTCGTCCTCGTCGCCGCAAGGGTCGCCTTCGACGTCTACTGCCTGAGGGAACTCGCCCGCGCCGTAGTCGTCCTCTACTTCCCCCCTCAAGTCTGGTTCTGCATCATCATCTGCTCGACTCCCTTCGGCGGCATCGGCTACCTGAAGCTGGGAAGACCGCGTTGAGCCAGACGCGCGCCCCGGGACACGCCAAGGCGCGCTGCATGCGACCTCTGGCAGCACGGCCAGCGCACGCGCTGACCGTGTCGGCGATCCTGGCTACGGCTGTGGGCTGCGGCCGCGACCGCTTTCGCGGCGCGCACCGACGGCACCGTGATCGCGGCTGCGGGCACCAGCGGCGCTCGGCTATGCGATGAGTTTCGCCTCGCGAGCCGGTCTGAACATGTGGAACCGCACGCAGGAGGAACGTGATGAATGCGACCGTCTCAGTACTGTTGCCGCGCTGTCGGTGTTCGTGCTCGGCTCGGTCTGGTACACGGCCCTTACCCCTGTCGAGGTGAGCGTGCTGGGGCCGGACGCGCCGGCCCGCGGCGGCAGACCCTCCCCGGTGAAGGCGTTGCTGGAGCTGGCGCGCAGCGTCGTGCTCGGCGCGGTCATCGCAGGCCTCGCGCACGCCTCGCATCTCCACAGCGTCGGCTCGACCGTCCTGCTTGGCCTCGTGCTCTGGGTCGGATTCCCGCTGGTGCTGCTGAGCGGCTCAATGCTCTGGGAGAAGGTCCCGGCGGTCACGGCGCTGCTTCACGCCGGCGACTGGCTGCTCAAGCTGGTCGTGACCTCCGCGATCGTGGGCCTGTGGCTATGACCCGGCGACCGGTGTACAAGCGCGACCCGCGCGTCGACGACTACATCAACGCGCTGCCGCCATGGCAACGGAGCCTCTGCCAGCGTCTACGCGACCTGATCCACGCTGCCGACCCGGAGCTGACCGAGACGATCAAGCGCACCGTGCAGCCCTACTTCGTGCTCGACGGGAACGTCTGCGCATTGCTCGCCGCCAAGGACCACATCAACCTATTTCTCTACGACGGCGGCATCGTGCCCGACCCCGAACACATCATCACCGCCGGGCACAACAACAAGGCCGCCAGAACCATCTCGTTTCATCAGGGGGAGACGGTCAACGCCGCCGCCCTGACCACCATGCTCAAACAAATCGTCGCCAACAACCGTGCCGGCGGATGGCGCAAGCTGACGAACCATTAGCGCAGATAGCGACGCCTCCCGGAGCCGTGCGACACGCGCAAACCCGCATCCGACCAACTCGATGGCAAGGAGAGGGTCCCCGTCAAACCCGGTCCGGCTCAGGTCGACCACCGCTCACCCAAGCCGAATCGCAACGGACATCAACCCGCGCACTGCACCATGAACCGCCAGAGGTTCATTGCGGTGATCAGCCTGTCCGACATGAGATTCATCGGTATCGGTACGCGTTCTGACTTCGACCCCTCTCTGCCTTGGGCGGGTCAATGATTCAATCCGCCGTGAAGTTAGGTCGGGTTACGTCGATCAAGGCGAAGTTACGCTAGTCCGGACCGACTGCTCGAACTTCCCGGCTCCTCTCCGGTACTCACTCGTATCGGAGCGCGCGACACAGCGTGTCGGCCATCCGGGACAGTGGGCTCAGTCCGGCTTTTCGACCGGAAGTCCGGCGCGCTGCCAGGCGACGAAGCCGCCCGCGACCTCGGCCGCGCCAGAGTGGAGAGTCAGCTTCGATCGCACCGCGTGCTGGCAGAGGTAAATCGCACCCTCACCCTCCGGCTTCAGCGTGTGCCAGGCGAGCGAAACACGAACCGCCCCCGGCGGAGCGCCGTAGCGTCGGCGCTCGAACTCCGTCCGCAGGTCGAGTAGGCGCGCCTCCCCGCGCTGCAGTGCCTCCCAGACCTCGCGCGAATCGAGCGAGCGCGCCATCACATGAACTCCGTAACGCGCCCGGGGTCTGGGCAGCGCGCTGCCGAGGATGTACGGCGCCGTCGGAGGCGCGAGCGGACACGGACGGAACGAGACGCGCTCACAGATCTCGATCATGAAGGCACGCGCTCGATCGTGCTCCGCGTATCACGGCTGGCCTGGCAGCCGCCCCCAGGTGCGGCCAGAGCAATCGAACGCCTTCTGCACTCGCACCGCGGCTAGAGCCAGTGGTGGAGCCACCACTTCTCGAAGGCCACCTTGCCCCAGTGCAACGGGCGCCCGGGTCTCCTCATCTTGAGTTGGGGGTTGGGTTCGGCGTAGAAGTCGCCGCCGGCGAATCCGGCCCGGCCATCGCCGACCTCGATCCAGCAATAACCCCTGCCTTCGAATGAAGCGTCAAACCTCTGGCCGTGGGCGTTGTAGGCAATTTGCTGGGCTACGACGTTTTCCTCGGAGTGTGCGAAGACGCCGGCCTTGGGAAGTGTCTTGCGTTGGGCAGCTTGACCGTCGCGACGTCGCCGATTGCAAATACGTCGTCGTGGTCTGTCTGCAGCGTTCTCGGCGGCGGCGTTGCGGCGTCGCTCGAGTGGGGATCCGGTCCGGGCACACGCATCGTCGTACTCGGTGTGGCCGGCACGACCCGCAAGGGCCGTGCTCGGCTCGTGCGCAACGACTGGGGGATCAGCGGCCACGACCCCGACGGGGACGGGCTGGGCAAGGAGCTCGAGGCGGCGCTCGGAACGTGCTCGGCGGAGACGGACGTCGTCTCCGGCGTGCGCTGCGACGAGCTGGCGGACCCGCGCGACACGGACGGCGACGGTTTGCCGGACGGCGCGGAGACGATCGGCCGGAGAGTCGGAAACGAGGACCTGGCCCTCCCCCTCTGGGGGCGAGCCCACGCCAGAAGGACCTGTTCATCGAGGTCGACTTCTCGCGTCGGTCGAAGGAGGACAACACACGCAAGGTCGACAAGAAGCTGCCGGCGAACATGGCGCGCGACTTTGCCGCCGCCTACGGCGACACGACGACGTCCCAGACGTCGCGCAGCCGACACGCGGCCACGTTGCGCAACCCGGGCGGACGCAGGGATCAGCGTGCATCTCGACACGGGCGTTCGCCCGTGCGGGCCGAGAGACGCGACGATCTTCGGGGACTGGGGCGGTCACAACGCCGTCGACGCGGTCAAGGAGGACGACGAGTGGAACGGCGTCGAATATCTCGACGCGTGGAAGAAGGAGATGAGCGAGGGGAGACGCGGTTTCTTCCACCACGCGCTCGTGTATGCGACCGGCGGCGGCCAGACGAGGGAGGAGCAATTCGCGGCACGCGATCCTTCTGCTCGTTGGGTTCCGTTGTCCATACAGTCAACGCAGTGCGTGTACCTTGGACGTCCACGCTTGTCTCCTTCGGCTGCGTCTTGCTGCAGCTTGTTGCAACGACGATTGGCGCGATTTGCTGCACGTTTTGTCCTACGCAATTCGCTTCCGCCCAGGTACTCGGTGTCCCGACGCCGCGCTCGCGCCCGATGCGCTCACGACGGGCAGGCTCCCGGCGCGCGAACACGATGAAACATGGCGTCGGCGTACAACCGGCGCGACGGCGTTTCTGGCGCCTCAGGGGCAGAGGGTCGCCACGACGGTGCCGATGCCGGGGTGGCCCGTGCTCGGGGCGTAGCCCGGATCGGTCTTGACGACCACGATCGAGGGCGCGTTGCCCGAGATCGTCGAACCGGATTTCGTCACCGAACTCGCTACGAGCGTCCCCATGTAGCTGGGAACCGTCGCCGGCGGCGGCGGGCTGGAGCCCGGAGCCGTGGTCCACGTGATTCCGCAGGCCGGCGGGGTCGCGCTGAGGGTCGCGGCAAAGCCCTTGAAGGAGTCGGGAGCCGCGCCTCCGCTCAGGACATTCTTGACGTTCCAGTCGCTGCTCCAGAACGTGACCGCCCCGGTGGCGCTTCCGTCGCCGATCACGAACGAGCCCTTGGCCAGAAACGCGAAGAGGATCGTGTCGGCGCTGTCCGAGGAGGGCAGATAGAAGGCGTCGCCCGCGAATTCGGCCTTCACCGTCCCAGGCCCGAGCGGCTGGGCGACCGGCGAGATGGTGCATTCGGCGACACCCGCGAGGTCGGTCGCGTCGCCGCACAGCTGCGCTCCCGGTCCGCTGCCGAGCGTGAAGGTGACCATGCGGCCGGCGAGCGGGGCGATCCCGTCCTCGCGCAGGAGGGCGGACAGGTGGGCGCTGAACCCGTTCGCGATCACAGTCGGGCCCGTGTAGTCGAGCGTCGTCTCCTCGCGCGTGACGGCGAAGACGCCCGAGAAGTTGGCGGACTCGAGTTGATCCGTGCCGGCGAAGTCGACGGTGAGCGGATAGTTACCGGCCGGCTCGTTCGGCGTGATGTGGCAGGAGGCGTGGCCGGCGCCGTCGGTGACGCCAAGGCAGCTTTGGCCGTCTAACCCGAAGGCCAGCGTCTGGCCTACGACCGGCAGGCCGGCGAAGGTGTTGGTCAGGGTGGCTGAGAGCGTCGCTTGGTCGTTGTAGTCCTCGGTCGTCGCTCCCGTGTACGTGATCGACGTCGTTGCCTTCGGGCACGTCAGCGAGCGGAACGCGCCGATGTGCGTCGCCCACCCCTGGTTGTCGCTGTCCGCCGGTTGGTAGCCGTTCACGTACCAGAAGGTGCAGTCGTCCGTCGGATCGAGCGTGAGTTGGCTCCAGTCGCTCCAGAAGATGAATCCCTTCTGCGACCCGCCGCCGGCCTGGAGGATCGACTCCTGCGAGAGCGTCCCCGGCGGATCTCCCGGGACTCGCCCCGCGTACCCGATCGACGGGTAGCGGGTGGAGCTGGAGACGTTGAACCCGAGCCCAATGTCGCCCACCCGGTCCATGCCGATGCTGCCGATCCAGCGGTGATCGGAGTCGGGCGCGTAGTCGCCCTGCTGGAAGATCGACCAGGGTCCGCCGTTGCGGCGCAGCTCGTACCAGCGCGGCGCGACGTGGACCTCGGGCGCGAGATCGCCGACGTCGACCGTCTGGTTCAGCACCAGCGCCTCGTGGTCACCGAAGTTGCGATACGCCAGCCGGTACATCAGGTACCCGCTCGCCAGCGGATCAAGGCGCGTCGCCGTGTTCGGCTGCGGAACGCAGCTCTGGTCGTACCCACAGGCCGGCAGATACGGATTCGGGATCAACGTATCGGTGAGGGTCAGCGTCGAAGCTCCGGGGTTTCCCCAGTCGACGTGATTCGCCCAGAGCTCGAGCGTGTCCGGAGAGGGCCACGCCAGCTCGTCCGCAAGCGGCCGGACGAGGTAGTTCGGTGCGCCCGCGGGAGGTGGTGTCTGGCCGTCCCAGTCGGCGGGCAGCATCCCCGCGCGGTGATCGCAGGTGCCGTTGGCGTCACAGCTGCCGTTGTTGTCGATCGAGAACAACACCATCCGCGCGGCCTGGCCGGCGAGCATCTTGTCGCGCTCGAACGACGCGACGAACAGCCCCAGGCCGGCGAAGATCTTGTTCCGCTGACCCGTCATGTAGTACGCGTCCGGCCAGATCCCGAACTTCGGGTAGTCGTTGAACTCGGTCTCCGAGGTGACGAACGCGTACCGGTAATACGTTCCCATCGGATCCGGACTCGTCGAGATCGCGAAGCACTGGTAGAACCACTTCGTCGTCTGGTCCTGCCCGAACATGCTGGCGAACCAGCGATCGGCCTGGCGGTCGTACAGCACGACCTCGTCGGACCCACCGCACGGTGCCGGAAAACCGCTCCAAAAGGTGGCGCTGCTCGTCGGGCCCAGGATGCGCGTGCCGTTCTTCTTGTAGATCGCCAAGGAGAAGTTGACCGACTGCATGTAATCGTTCGGCCCCACCGCGCCGCTCGCATCAGCCGACCAGCAGGAATTCGGCATCGAGCAGTCGGTGTTCGGCCTGGTCTCGGCGGTCGTGATCCCCTCGAAACTCTGCAGGAGCGTGAACGGGTTCGCGTTCAGCAACGGCATGTGGGCGGTGACCTTCAGGGGTGCGGCCGGTCCGGTCCCAAGCAGATCGCTGGATGTCGCGGCCTCCTCATCTTCCTCCTCGGTGATCCGGGGGGCGGGGGCTGCGAGCGCCGTACTTGCAGCCAGGACCCCGAGCGGTGGGGAGGTGTCGTGCACCGCATCCGAAACGACGATCGGCCCCGACACGGCAGACATGGCTACTCCGGTTCCTTGCGCTCCCCCGGAGCGGAGCCCGAGAGCGAGCCCGGATCCGGCGACAGCGACCGCAATGAACAAGAGCCGCAGGAGGGTCGAACGGCGCATCATCTGCCCCCCTTTGCGTCGAGAACCCGAGAGTAGCGCAACGCTTGGCAGCGATCAACGCCAAAGGCGCCGACCGTGCCGCCTCGGTCGCTTCGCGGTGGACCAAAGCCGCGCAGCGGCTGCCGGGAAGACTTGTGCAACGCGCCCACGGGATCGGGCCACCGGGATAGCTCACCGGCGCAAGAAGCGCCCCGACGTCCCCTCGGCCGCGCGGACTCATGATCACTCGGGACGCTGCGCAAGTCTGGCGTTCCAGGCTCGTTCGATCTGCGGCATCAGCGCCGGGTAGACGACTCGATGTCGAAATGGCCTGATCAGTGCCATATCTACGGGGAGCCGGGCGCTCAACGTTTCAGCATTGGCCGGGATCGCGAGTTCTCGTGCGGCATCGTCCCAGCCGAACCAGCCGCCCAGGCGGAAGCGAATAGAGAAGAGCACGCGGGTTGCCACAGACTCTCCTTTGGCCGGGTCAAGGGACGCCATGACCTCAAGCAACGCTCCAAAGTCCTCGGCACCGCCTCGCGCTGGCAGCGCCCAGACATCCTCACGCCTGAAGTCGGGCGCAATCTCAGCGATACGCCACGGCCCGGATTCATGATCGCTATTTGGAAGCCTCACACCAATCTGGACACACGGTTGTGCACGTCCGGCTCGAACTCCGCGAGCTCGACGCTGTGCAAGCGTGCTCTCACTCGATGCTGCCGCGCCGGCCGCGCGTTTGGCCGTCCGTCGCAGACAAAAGAGGGACATCGAGAGCGGCGGTGTCCCAGCTGGCGGCCGGCCCAGCGCGTGCGGCTGACGCTTCGGAAGTGGAGTGGTGAGCTCACCGCAGGCAGCTTCAGCCCGACGTAGCATGTCGTCCGCTACGAGGTGGGGCCAAGCGGACGCGATTGGAGGGGCGCTGATCTTGAAGGATCGCCATCAGTCGATCACGACCGTTGTCGCGGTGGCGGTCGCCGCACTCGCTGGTTGCGGGGACGCGATCTCGGTCGGGCGAGACACAGGTGCGACGACCGGGGCCACCTCGGTTTTGAGCCGCTCTGCTCCGTCGCAGATCTCTTCGACTGCTCCATGATCGAGCCTGCGCGCCGACCGTATGTGTCCCTCGACCAACCTCGAGTTGACCGCAGCCATGAATCGTCGGGTTTACCGAAGGGGTCAGCGAGTGGCGATCACCGTCACTGTGCGGAACAGCGGCCGATTTGGCTGCGACGTCGCGATGGGTTCTTGCCTCCCCCAGGTGGTTATCACCAACAGCACCGGAACGACGGTCTGGAACCGAGCGGCCATACAAGTTGTGTGCACGTTCGGCAACCCGCATTGGCTCGCAGTGGGCGCGGGCACTAGCCGAACGGTCGTCTGGGACGGGAAACGCTGCGCTGCACGCGATCCGCCAGCTGCCCGGGTACGCCCGTCGCACCTGGTCGGTACAAGATCACGACCGACTGGCAAACCACGTCGCACGCCTCCGCGACGTTCTTCGAACGTCGTTAGAGGAGGAGGCACCCACCCAGCGGGCGCCGCTGGGTGGGTGCCTCTCGACGGCTAGCGCACGACGAACTGGACCGTGTGCGCAACCGGGTCCCCTGTCGCGGTGAACGACAGCGTGTATGTCGCCGCGGGGTAGTGCGTCGTCTTTACGTTCAGCTGGTAGCCGGGTCCGAAGCCGGGCAGCGTCAGGAACGTGAACGTGCCGCTCGGCGCCGTCCCTGGCGCGGGGCTGGGAGTGAGGCCCGTGACGGTGAGAACGATCGCCGCCGACGACGTTGGTGCCGAATGCGTCCGCGAGTGCGACCTTGATCGGGATCGTCGCGCCGCTGTTGATCAACCTCGTTTGGTCGTAGAGCACCACAACGGCGTACGCGACCTGCTGCACGAGCGCGGCGGATGTGCTTCCCGTGTAAAAGAAGTTGCCGCTGTACGTCGCGACGATCGAGTGAGTCCCCACGCTTCCGTACGTGACCGTGCAGGTGGCTGTACCAGTGACGACGTTGACGGGCAGAGCTTGGCAGCCGGCGACCGGGCTCGCGTTGTCGGAGAACGACAGCGTGCCCCCGTTCGGAACCGGGCTGACGGTCGCCGTGAAGGTCACGGATGCGCCCACGATCGACGGGTTCGCCGAGCTCGCGAGCGACGTCGTAGTCGGGAACTGGAACGTGTACGAGATCGCGTTCGATGTCCCGCCACCCGACGTCGTCACGGTGAGGTTGACGGTCCCGCCGGCATGCGCAGGCGTAACGGCGTCGATCCTCCCCGAGTCGACGACCCGAGAAGGACGCGGCCGGCGTCCCGCCGAAGCTGACCGCGGTCGCGCCGTTGAGGCCGGCGCCCAGGATCGTGACGGACTGCCCACCTGCCGCGAGCCCATTCGGCGGAGTGACGGAGAAGAGCACCGGGTTGTAGGTGAACTGGTCGCTTGGCGACGTGTTGCTCGTTCCGGCGCCGGTCGTCGCCGTGATGTGCACCACCGTCCACGCGGTCGACCGTCTCAGTAGCGAGTGTCCGGGCGCCAGCGTCGCGCGCTGCGGAGATCCGGGCGGCGAGGATCGCCGACTGGGCGCCACGGCCACGCGCGTCCTGGAGGGTTCCCGCCGCGCCGAGCCATCCGAGCGCGCCGACGAAGCGCGCCGCGCCAGTGCCAATGAGACGGTTGCCGTCGAACGCGCCGAAGCACGCCCAATGCGCGCGGGTGCAGAGGGCCGCGAACCAGCGGTCCAGCGGCGACGCCAGACCGAACACCGCGGCAACGAGGGTGCCGTAATCGCTCGCTCGTTCTTCGTCGATCTGGTCGATCTGCAGGGATGTCTGGCACACGGGAGGATGCGCGACGCCGCGACGGAACTTCATGAACGCACTCCCCCGACGATAGACTCGCTCGTCAAGTGCGTTCTCGAGCTCGGCGCAGGGACGGACGGAGATCGCGAATGTGCACCCACGCGAGCCGAACCACCGCTCGATGTCCGGGAGCGCTGCCTCCCCTTGGAGGCCGAGCACGCGGTTGAAGAGGAGCAGCCTCGGGTGTGCACCGATCGAGAACGCCGCAGCATCGCCGAGGTCGAGCACAGCAAGGTCGAACGCTTGCTCCACGTCGGGCGGTGCAGCCGCGAAGAAGTCGAGAACGGCCGACAGCTCGATCCGCTCGAGGTCGTCCACGCACCGAGCCTACTCCTGGTCGCGGTTCGGGCCGAGCCCGGGTTTCGTCCGAACTGCGCGGCATGCGGCGACGAGCTCGATGCTTTCGAGGCGGTCTGAATCTCGCTCGTCTTAAGCCTGATTTTCCCGCGCGTCAGTCTCCGAAAAGGCCAGCGGGGCACACCGACCGGGTGGGACGGACCGCGGTAACACAGCGTTCCGCGGCCGGACCGGCAGGCCCGGCCGCGGGAACTGGGCTATGCCTCGCAGCCCGTGTTCGACTCGCCGTTCAGGCAGGCGTCGACGCCGCGCCCGCCGGCGAGCGTGTCAGTACCCGCCCCTCCGTCGAGCCGGTCGCCTCCATTGCCGCCCGACAAGGTGTCGTTACCCGTGAACGACTCGAGCACGTCTTTGCCGTTGCCGCCGGAGAGCGTGTCGTTGCCCTGCCAGCCATGCAGCTCGTCGGCGCCCTGCTCGCCGTACAGCGTGTTGTTGCCGAAGTCGCTTGCGTGCAGGATGTCCTGTCCCTGACCGCCGTGGAGCACGTCGTCGCCCGTGTTGCCGGTGCCGCAGCAGCCGAGCACTCCATCGAGCAGGTCATTGCCCTGCTCGCCCCAGAGCGTGTCCGTGCCGTCGCCACCCTGGAGCGTGTCGTTCCCAGGCCCGCCGCAGATAACGTCGTTGCCCCCGTTCCCCCACACCTGGTCGTCGCCGGCGCCTGCAGCGATCACGTCCGCGCCAGCCGTGCCGTTGATCACGTCTGCATGCTGGGTGCCAACGATCGTAGGCGTCAGCCCTTGGCAAGAGCCGAGCGGCGAGCGGCCCGTCGCGCCGACGACCCAGGGCCGACCACGGCGGTGGCAAGCACCAAAATCATGAGCTTTCGCATGTCCCCCCTTCGTTTCCAACCTCGTATTATCCACGTCGCGCGAGCGTCCGCTCGCTCGGCTTCTGCACGCCGGCCCGACACACTTTCGGCCAACGGTCAGCTTCCACTTGGTACCAGGTGGGGTGGCACGAGAACGGTTCCCCGCCCGCGAGTTCACATTCGAGGTGCCGCCACGCACGAAGCGCGACGTCTCTGTCATTTATCGCCGGGTCTGGCAGAACGGGTTCGCGCGCGTCACAAGCGGTGAGGATGTCGCGATCGAGATTCCCTTCCGAGTGCGGTTGACATGACGGTCGATCTCGCTGCAGCAGACATCACGGCATAGGCGCGGTTTGAGTCGCCGACCACGCGACTGCGCGCATCGCGGCGACGGTCGTGGCAGGCGCGTTCTCGGTCGCGCCGTGGCGCTCGGACATTTCGATGTCGACTACCTTGCGGCCTTCGGCGCGGAATTCATGAGATACCCCTCGCAAGTCCTTTTGGCGTAAATTCGGCCGGGGTGAGTGATGTCGTCACGGGCCCGCCCGGCCCTTTGAGCGAGGAGGCGTGGCAGCTATGGAGTCAAACAGCCAGATGACAGGCGAGGCGCCGTATCCGGTGCAGTTTTCGGTCGAGTACCCGGACCGAGATCTCAACCGGCTGACTACCGGATTCAGGTTGATTGTCGCGATTCCGATTCTGATCGTCGCCGGCACCGTTGGTCACGAGTGGGCGGGCTACGGCCCCGGCCCCGAGGTCGCCGCGGGGACGGGTGGGGTGCTGTTCCTGGCCCCGCTCTTGATGATCGTCTTCCGTCAGAAGTACCCGCGCTGGTGGTACGACTGGAACCTCGAGCTCCTCAGGTTCACGAACCGGGTAGGCGCTTATCTTGCCTTGATGGACGATCGCTACCCGTCCACCGACGAGCACCAGGCGGTCGCGCTCGACTTCCCCTATCCCGACGCGAAGCAGGGGCTAAACCGCTGGCTTCCACTCGTCAAGTGGCTGCTCGCGATCCCGCACTACATCCTGCTCGTCTTCCTCTCGATCGGCGCTGTGGTGGCAGTGATCATCGCCTGGTTTGCGATCCTCTTCACCGGCCGCTACCCCCGAGGCATCTTCGACTTCGTGCTCGGCGTGCTGCGCTGGGGCAACCGCGTCACCGCATATGCCTTCGTGTTGGTGACCGACCAATACCCGCCGTTCCGGCTTAGCCCATAAGGCGCGGAAACAGCGAGCACTGACGACAGGCTCACCTCCGCTGCGGCAGATGTTGTTCTGGCCGGCTAAGAACCTATTGCAGTAGGCAGGGACCCGGTACCCGGGTAGCGAAGTCCGACCTCGTTGCTGAAATCGACGAGGGAGGGCGTAATGGGTCTCGTGGTCAAAGACGACGGTTGGCGGATCCCGGACCGGGTGTGGGCGCAGATGGAGCCGTTGCTGCCGCCGCGGCCTTCGCATCCGCTCGGCTGTCACAACCCGCGGGTGCCGGACCGGGATGCGATGAACGCGATCTTGTTGGTGCTGCGGACGGGGATGCAGTGGAACGCGCTCGACGCGACGGGGGTCTGTAGCTGCGCGTCGGCGTATCGGCGCTTCCGCGAGTGGGCCGAGGCGGGCGTGTTTCTCGAGTTCTGGCGGCGCGGGCTGCTCGCCTATGACGACCAGTTCGGGATCGAGTGGGAGTGGCTGGCGATGGACGGCGCGATGGGCAAGGCGCCGCTTGGTGGCGCCGACACCGGCCCGAATCCCACTGACAGAGCTAAAAAGGGGCGAAACGATCGCTCCTCACCGAGGGTAAGGGCGTCCCGCTCGGGATCGCGCCGGCGGGCGCGAACCTGAACGATCACAAGCTCGCCCGGCAGACGATCGAGTCGATCCCGGTCGAACGGCCCAAGCCGACCCGGAAGCGGCCGCACAGGCTGTGCCTCG
>WNGB01009388.1_pt1 | contig 16458 bp, 13 predicted proteins | sample 5400681 | NCBI WGS metagenome assembly WNGB01 (sample SAMN13153367, study PRJNA577476) | soil metagenome | isolation source: 115 cm soil or saprolite under grassland replicate 2 | place: USA:California | collected 2016-06-15 | reverse complement strand
CGAGGACGAGAGCGGTGAAGGCTTCCTCGGGTGGCTGCGCGAGCTCAAGGCCCGCATCGGGATCCCCGCCGACCTCAAGGCCGCGGGGGTGGACCGGGCCGAGCTCGACCGGCTGTCCAGCCTCGCCTTCCAGGACTCCTGTCACCTCAACAACCCCCGTCCGGTGCGGGAAGACGACTTCCGCCGCATCTACACGGAGGCCTTCGCATCCTGAAGATCGTGAACCCGGCCACCGGCGAGACCTTGCGCGACCTGGCCGCGGACAGCCCGGACGCTGTCGCGGGCAAGGTCGAGAAGGCGCGCCGCGCGCAGGCGGAGTGGGCGCGCACGCCCCTGGACCAGCGCCACAAGGCCATCGCCGTCTTCGCGGGACTCTTGGAGAAGAACAAGGACGACCTGGCCGCGCGCCTCACCTCGGAGATGGGCAAGCCCATCACCCAGTCGCGCAACGAGCTGGCCGCTCTGCAGGGCCGGCTGCGCTTCTTCCTCGACAACGTGGAGAAGGCGATCGCGGAGGAGGTCGTGCACGAGAAGGAGGCCTGGCGCGAGGCGATCACGTATGAGCCGCTCGGCCTCGTCGGCAACATCTCGGCCTGGAACTATCCGTACTTCGTCGGCTCCAACGTCTTCGTGCCCGCCCTCCTCACCGGAAACGCCGTCCTCTACAAGCCTTCCGAGTTCGCCACCCTGACCGGGCTCGCCATCACGGATGCGATGCACGCCGCCGGCGTGCCCGAGGCTGTGTTCGCGCCGGTGGTCGGGGGCGGCGAGGCCGGGCGCGCCCTGATGGAACAGCCGCTGGACGCGGTCTTCTTCACCGGCTCCTACGCCACCGGCCGCCAGATCGCGGAGGCGGCGGCGCGCCGGCTCATGAAGGTGCAGCTCGAGCTGGGGGGCAAGGACCCCGTCTACGTGGCCGACGACGTGGACGTCGTGGCTGCGGCCAAGGCCACCGCGGACGGCGCCTTCTACAACACGGGGCAGAGCTGCTGCTCGGTGGAACGCGTGTACGTGCACGAACGCATCCACGACGCGTTCGTGGACGCCTTCGTGGCGGAGGTCGAGGGCTTCGCGGTCGGCGACCCCATGGACGAGAAGACCTACATCGGCCCCGTCGCGCGCGAAGCCCACCTGCGCGTGCTCGAGGAGCAGGTCGCGGATGCGAAGGCCAAGGGCGCGCGCCTGCGGCTCGGCGGGGCGCGCCTCGACCGTCCCGGCTTCTACTTCGCGCCCACGGTGTTCGCGGAGGCCCGCCCCGCGATGGCGCTGATGCGCGACGAGACCTTCGGCCCCCTCATCGGCATCCAGGAGGTGAAGGACGACGAGGAGGCCCTGCGTCTCATGAACGACACCGAGTACGGCCTGACCGCCGGCGTCTATACGCGCGACGAGCCACGCGCGCGCCGGCTGCTGGCCGGCGCCTCTTCCGGCTCCGCCTACTGGAACTGCTGCGACCGCGTGAGCCCCCGCCTGCCCTGGACGGGCCGGCGGCATTCCGGCCTCGGCGTGACGCTCGGTTTCGCGGGCATCCGGGCCTTCGTCCAGCCCAAGGCCTGGCACCTGCGGCAGCCGGAATAGCGCCCGCAGCCGCACCCGCGAGGCGCGGCGCCTTGCCATGTAGAATCACGGCACCGGAGCGGAGGTGGCGTGTCGAAGGGCGCGGACTTGCGCGAGGCGGTCGAGGAGCTGCACCTCTACCTCTCGGACCGCATTGCGCCCCTGATGTTCGCGTACTCGATGGAGCTGCTCCTGCAGCAGCCCGCCGCGCTCATCGCGGCCGAGGTCCGGACCTGGGCCAGCCAGCAGGCCGCGGCCATGCCCGACGTTTCCCTGGCCGACCTGCTCTTCCACGCCGTGCGCAAGGTGGCGGGGATGGGTCAGTTCGAGCTGGTCTCGAACGAGAGCCTCGGCGCGCGCGTCAAGGAAATGGGCCAGGCCGTGCTTCCGTTCTGTCCCCCGGAGGACCGCGAGGTGCTGCGCCAGAACCTCGAGAAGCTCGCCATGGCCCCGCCCAGCGCGGCCAGCCTGAGCGGGGTGGAGACGCTGAGGCGCGAAGCGAGCGCTCCCCCGGCCGCCAAGCCGGGAGAGGCGAAAGGACTCTCCGGAAAGGTCGCCACCGGCCTCCGGAAGCTCGGACTCTTCCTCGATCGGCTGCAGTCGAAGGGCGGCTTCTCGGCCGCGCCGCCCGAGCAGCGCACGGAAGTCGCCTCGCAATTCATGACCACCGCGGCCGTGCAGTCGAAGAACCAGCAGGAGCTGGATGCGCACCTGGCGCCCCTGCGGCAGCTCGGGATCGACACCTCGATGGACAAGGTGGTCGGGACGCTCGCCCAGAGCCTGCCCGGCTGGGGCGCCCTGCCCACCGCGCCCGGAGCGGCGCCGGCGGCGGCCGGCCTCGAGATCAAGGCGATGCGACAGATCGTGTCGCTGGCCGAGGACCCGGCGGAGGCGGGCAAGCGATTCCGCGAGCTGGTGCACGTGGCCATCGAGCAGTTCAACACCGGCCATCTGGGCCGCGCCGTCTCGATGTTCGAGCTGGCGGAGCAGCTCGCGGCCGATCGCAAGGTGGAGAGCGCCTTCGTGAACGTCTTGCGCGAGCACGGGAACGAGTACCTCGACGGCGAGCGCCTCGCGAAGTACGCCGAGCGCACCGACCTCCGCACCTCGCTGCGCAAGGTCATGAGCTTCTTCGTCGCGCTCCGCCCTTCCGGGCTTCTCACGGAGCTCAACGGGGAGCCGAGCTGCTGGCCCTGCTCGAGGCGCACGGCGCGACGGCACGCGTGCTGGCCCGGGATCTCCTGGCCGCTTCCGTCGAGCCCGGGGCCAACCCCGACCCCTTCTTCCAGATGAACCTCGTCTATCTCCTGCGCGTGATCCCGCGGCCGGCCGGCGTCTCCGTCGAGGACGAGGTCAACCTCGTGATGCGCACGTCGGGGAAGGACAGCCCGCCGCCGCTCGTCAAGCAGGTCATCGCGTACCTGGCCGCCACCCGCCACGACAAATGCGAGCGCGCGCTCATCACCTATCTCCGCGTATTCGAGAACATGCTGATGCAGCCCGAGACCGCGGCCTATTCGCGGGAAGACCTCGAGACGCTGCTCGATCGCACCTCGGTCGCCCTGGCGCGCTATGCGACGCCGCGCGCGTGGCGCGCGCTGGTCGACCACGGCCTCAAGACGGATGCGCGGCTCGGCACTCCCATGGCCCGGCTCGTGGAGGCGGGGCGCCAGGACCTGTCCGAAAGCAAGGACCTCGTCGCCCGGCTCATTGCCGCCGTCCGGACCGAGCAGCCGCGGGCGATCCTCGGCTTCGTGAAGAGGAACGACGATCGCCTGGGATGGCTCATCCAGGCCCTTTCCGGGACCCCCCTGCCGGAGGTGCGCGAGGCGCTCCAGGAGATCGTGGACAAGAACCCCGGCCAGAAGATCGCGGAGAGCGCCAAGGCGGCGATGGCCACCCTGGGAGCCTCCGCCAAGCCGCCGGACGCGCCGGGCCTGGCCGGAGACCTCGACCTGTTCGGCCTCCCCGGTCTCCTCCAGACGCTGGCCCAATCCAGTTTGACCGGTGTTCTGACCCTGATGAACGCGGACCGGAGGGCGGAGGCCACCGTCATCATCCAGGACGGCAAGTTCCGCGAATCGCGCTACGGCAACCTGCGCGGCGTGGACGCGGTCTACCAGCTCTTCGAAAGACCGTTCCCCGGCACCTTCGCCTTCGTGAGCCGACCCAACGTGGAGGACCTGGCGGGCGGCGCCCCCGCCGAGGGTGTCGTGGGGCTGCTGCTCGAGGGAGTGCGGCGGCACGACGAGTTCAAGCGGGCCGCGGCCCTGGCGGCGGACGGTGTCACCTTGAAGCCGACCGGCGTTCGCGGCACACCACTGCCGGATGAGGATCCCGATTTCGTCAGTCTCGTCTGGGCGCAGGCGAGCAAAGGGACGACCCCCCTCGCGTGCGAAGCGGCGATCGCCACCGACGGTTATCGCACCCGCCGGCTGCTCGCGCATTGGCTGGAAGAAGGGTCGCTCACCGCGGCCTGATTTATATGCCCAGGCTCGGGGAACGGGCCTGCCGCGGCACCGGCTGCGCCTAAGTTTGCCCCGTGGCTCACGAGTTCTCCTGGTCCGTCTCGCGGCACGACACCTTCAACGGCTGCCGCCGGAAGTATTTCTACTCGTACTACCTGGCCCCGGACGACCCCGAGATCCATCGCCTCAAGAAGCTGTCCGCCCTTCCGCTGTGGGCGGGCAGCGTCGTGCACGAGACGATCGAAGGCTTCCTCAAGACGCGCGACACCCTGCCCTCGGAGGCCGAGCAGCAGGCGATCGTCCACGCCGCCGTGCACGAACGTCTCCTCGGCGATTGGCGCGACAGCGAAGCGGCGTCGCTGCGCTTCCGCCTCTTCGAGCACGAGTACGCCACCACCGTCGAGGCCGAGGACAAGAAGATCGTGGTGGGCACGGTCATGCGCTCGCTGCGCAACTTCTTCAAGAGCCCGGTGCTGCAAGAGGCGCTGGCCGTAGGCCGGCCTTCGTGGCTCACCGTCGAGGACCTCGTCTCGTTCGAGGTGGGGGGGGTTCCCGTCTTCCTGCGCATGGACCTCGCGTTCCGCGACCGGCAGGGCCGCGTGGTCATCGTCGACTGGAAGACGGGACGCGGCGAGGGACGCTTCAACGAGATCCAGCTCGCCGGCTACGCGCTCTACGCCGCGCGCCAGGGCTGGGCGGCGAGCCCGGAAGAGATCCAGACCGAGCTCGCCTACCTCGCCATCCCGCGCTACGTGCGCCGCCGCGTCGACGGCCGCAAGCTGGAGCACGCGCGCGCCTTCATCGAGAAGAGCGTCGAGCGCATGAAGGGGCTGCTCGTCGATCCGGTGCTCAACCTCGGCCGGCTCGAGGATTTCCCGATGATCGACCGGCCCACGATGTGCCGGCGGTGCAACTTCCGCCGGCTCTGCTTCCCGCCCGCCGACGTCGCCGCCGCGGAAGCGCCGCAACCCGCCGCGGCCCTCTGACGTCCCTCAGCTCTTGAGGTGCGTGGCGAAGAAGGCCAGGGTGCGGGCCCAGGCGTCCTTGGCCGCGTCCTCGCGATAACCCTTCCAGGGGTTGTTGGGGTTCGCGAAGGCGTGGGGGGCGCCGGGGTAGATCTTGATGTCGACGGTCTTGCCCGCTTTCTTCAGGGCCTCCTCGAACGCCTTCACCTGCTCCGGCGAAGGGCCCTTGTCGTCCCCGCCGTAGTTGCCGAGGATGGGGGCCTTGATGCGGGCGAGGGCGGCGGGCTCGGTGGGGGGCGCGCCGTAGTAGGCGACGACCGCCTTGAGCCCCGGCTCCAGCGTGGCCAGTTGCAGGGTGTACTTTCCGCCCATGCACCAGCCGATGACGCCGATCCGGTCCTTCTTCACGTCCGCGCGTGACTGGAGGTAGGCGTCGGCGCCCTTGAGGTCGCGGATCGCGCGGTCCTCGGGCAGCCCGCTCATGAGCTGGTGCGCGACCTCGGGGTCCTTCGTCACCTTGCCATGGTAGAGGTCGACGGCGAGCGCGGCGTACCCTTCCCTGGCCAGCGCGCGCGCCTGGTCCTTGATCCAGTCGTCGAGACCCCACCATTCCTGGATCACGATGACGGCCGGGAAGGGACCCTTGCCCTCCGGCGTCACGAGCAGCCCCGAGCCCGTCTCCGTGCCGCTCTTGAAGGTGACGGCCTGCTCGGCGGCCAGACCCGGTGAGATGAAGACGGCGGAGAACACGGCCGCCGCCGCGAAGGCGAGGATCACGCGCTTCATGGAAGAACCTCCTGTCATGCCCAGGTGTCCAGGGTACCGTCTGCCGCGCTCCCGCGGGGCACCCGCCGGCGACTTCCCGGGCCGCCGGCCTGGCCCCGAGTGCGCGCCGTCATTGACGGCGCCACTACCGGCCCCTAGAATCGCGGCCGGCCACCCACACATTCACGCCGATTCAGGAGGAGTCCATGGCCGCCCTGCGTCTGGTCCCCGCCTCCGGAGCCGCCGCCGTCGAGGTCAACAACGACAGCACCCTCGTGGGCCGCGATGCCACCTGCGACCTCGTGGTCAGCGACGGGTCCGTCTCCCGCAAGCACGCGCGCCTCGAGCGCCGTGGCGACACCTGGACGGTCGTGGACCAGGGAAGCGCGAACGGGACGTTCGTCGACGGCCAGCGCATCGTGGAGAGCGCGCTCCAATCGGGCCAGGAGCTGCGCTTCGGCGCCGTCTCCTACCGGGTGGAGATCGAAGGCGCGGAGGACGACATCGGCGCGACGGTCGTCACCAGCGCCATGCCGGAGGCGACCGTCATCCAGTCCGAGCCCCTGGTCCCACGGCCGCCGGCGGTCCACCCGCCCGCGCCGAGGAGCGGACCGCCGCCGCCCCCGCCGCGCATGGGTGGCGGTCCGCCGGGCCCGCCGCCTCTGCCCGGAAGCTACGGCGCCGCGTCACCCGTCCCTCCGATGGCCGCGCCGCCGCTCGCGCCCAAGAAGGGACGCTCCCCCGTCTTCTGGATCGGCCTCGGTTGCTGCGGTTGCCTCGCGCTCGTCCTCGTCTTCGTCGGCCTCGTCGGCGGGTTCGCGGTCTTCGCCACCCGCGGCGCGGTCGAGGCGGTGCGGGCGCAGATCACGGAGATCAAGGCCGGCAACATGGATGCGGCCTACAAGCGCATGAGCAATGCGTACCGGCAGTCACACACCGAGGCGGACTTCGGGGCGTTCGTCGCCCGCCACCCCGGCTTGAAGGAGAACAGCGACTCCACCTTCACCACCCGGAACGTCCAGAACGACAAGGCCCAGCTCGCGGGCTACCTCATGGCCGCCTCCGGGGCCAAGGAGACCGTCCGCTACGAGCTCGTGAAGGAGGGCGACTGGAAGATCGACGACATCAAGTTCGAGGGCGAGTCGGCCGCGACCGCGCAGGCCGGCGGCGGGGGCGGCGGGGGCCCCGGCGACGCCCTCCAGATCGAGACCCTCTTCCTCCACAAGGAGCCCGTCGGCAACGGTACCCGCGTCGACATGAAGGTGCGCGTCACCGGGTTCTCGGTCGAGCCCGACGGCGACGCCTACCGGATGGACCTGGCCGAGGACCTCGAGACCATCGGTCCCGACGGGCAGCGCCTCCCGGCTCACAGCCGCATGGGCTTGGAGACGCTGCGCGACCGGACGCCCCAGGCGACGGGTGCGGCCGGCGAGTTCGCGAACACGCTCACCTTCACCAACAACGCCGCCCCCGGCTCCTATACCGCCCGCCTCACCATCCGCGATCACGTGGGGCAGAACCTCAAGGCGCACGAGGTCCGCTTCGACCTGCCCTGACGCCGGCGGCGGCCCCCCTCCCCGCCTGATACGATCGCTACGTGCCGGCCTGGACTCCCCACCCCGAACCCACAGAAGTACGCCACGAGAAGAGCGCGCGCCGTGTCGTCGTCTCCTGGGATGACGGTCACGCCTCGACCTATCCGCTCGACTACCTGCGGAGCTGGTGCCCCTGCGCGGGATGCCAGGGTCACGACCCGGTGGCGAAGTACCTCGACCTCCACGGGCAGGAGCTCACCCATCTCGAAGGCGTGGGCAACTATGCGCTCGGGCTGACCTGGCAGGACGGGCACAACACGGGGATCTACAGCTTCCGACTGCTGCGCGGGCTGTGCCCCTGTGACGACTGCGGGGGCGAGAAGAGATAGGGCCGCGCCTAGGGCGCCGCGGCCAGACGGAACCGGCGACCGTCCCGCGCCGTCGCCACCGCGTGTGAGTATTCCGCGGAAGACAGGTACTCGCGCACGGGGGGGCTCAGCGCCGCCACCATGTCGCCCGGGGACCAGGTCACGGGCTCACCCGTCGCGACGTCCAGGACGCGGCCGGCCTGGAGGGCGGAGGATGCCTCCGCCACCGGCACCTCCGCCAAATCGCGGCAAAGGGCCTCGAACCGGCCCTCCTCCGCCGCGGAAAGGAACGCGAACGGCGGCGCGTAGAACTTCGCGTTGTGGAAGTACGCGGGCACGTTCACGAGCGCGTCCTTGCCCCACTGGGCCGCCCAGCCCAGTACGCGTGTGTAGAGCTGGCGGCCCAGCCCGAGCCCGGGATACGTCTGTCCGGGCAGCCGCGGCCGCTCGCGCGTGAAGACGGCGCGCGGATCCTGGAGGGCGAGCCACTCCACCACGAGGACGGAGAGCACCTCCACCCCGCCCGCCCGCAGGGCGGGCTCGCTCACCGGCCGCGCCTCCTCGGCCATGCGCAGGTCGATCAGGCTCTCGCCGCCGCCGGCCGGGCTCACGAGCAGCCGATGCTCGCTTCCCTCGACCTCGATGCGCACGCCCAGGTCGGCGTAACCGCGCGCCCGCAACGCCTCCGTCACCCCCGCCTCGTCCAGCTCCACGCACAGGGCGGTCAAGCCCAGCCGGCCCAGGTAACGGGCGGGCAGGCCGCGGTCGACCGGAGCCAGGTCCGAGGCCTCGAGGGCGATCGGTGCGTCTCCCCGTTCCACGGGCGCCGGCGGACGCGCGCGCTTCATCGGCGGCGCTCCGCCGGCTCCAGGTGCACGACCACGTCGACGATCTCCGGATGGTTCGACATGATGGCTTCCTCGATGCGGTCGGCGACGTCGTGGGCCGCGCGCAGGCTCATCTTGCCGTCCACGTGCACGATCATGTCGACGTAGACCGCGCCCGGGCCGCCGCGCGTCCGGATCTCGCGGCAGTGCTGGACCCCGGGCACCTCCATGACGACCCGGGAGAGCGTCTCGCCCGGGATCATGGCGCGGTCGGTCAGGGTGTGGAAGGAGCCCACCATGATGCGCACGGCCAGGATCGCGATGAAGGCGGCGATGCCGATGGCCACCACGCTGTCCATCCAGGGCACGCCCGCCTTGGCCCCGGCGAAGGACGCGATGACACCGAGGGTCACGTAGATGTCCGACCGCGTGTGCGCGGCGTCGGCGATGAGGTACGCGCTGGCCAGCTTGCGTCCCTGGCGCGCCTCGTAGGCGGCCACGAAGAGGTTGACGGCCAGGGTCACGCCCATCACCACCCAGTTGATGACGCCGATCTCGGGCAGCCGCGACCGGCCGGCGGCGCTGAGCGCGTGCTCGAACACGTTGTAGGCGAGGCCGAGCAGGGCGAAGCCGATGAGGAGCGTGGCCGCGGTCTCGAACTTGCGGTGCCCGTAGGGGTGGCCCTCGTCCGGCGGCGCGTAGGCGAACGTGGTGACCACGAGCCCGATGACGTTGTTGGAACCGTCCATCAGGCTGTGGTAGCCGTCGGCGACCATGGACAGGCTGCCCGTGAGCTTGCCCACGCCGATCTTGCTTCCGCTGACGATGATGTTCAGGAGCAGCGTGATCCAGAGGACGCGCCGCACCCCGGCCTTGGCGACGTCCGTGCTGACCGCGGTGACGGTGGCCATCACTTCATCCGCGCGCCCTTCTCCTCGGTGGCGAAGATCCAGCCCACGATCTTGCCGGGCTGGATCTTCTCCTCCGCGCCCCAGAACTGGCGGTCGCGCAGGAACCGGGAGGAGGTGTCGCGCTCCGGGATGGAGTCCATCTCGCCCTTGATGCGGGTGAAGCGGTCGCGCCAGCGCGCCATGTTCGCCTCGCGCAGGTCCACCCAGCCCGCGCCCGCCCACGCTTCCAGGCGTTCCGCCGTCACCTCGAACGTCTCGTCGTCCCGCGTGGTGGGGGGGATCTTGCACTCCGGGCCGCGCAGCACGCGCCCGTCGGGCATGAGGATGGGAATGCCGATGGAGATGATGTCGCGCCGGCAGGCGGCGTCGGTGGTCACGCGGGCGGCGGCCCGGCGCGACATCTCGAAGGGCGCGCTGTCCCGCACGCGGTCCATCGATCCGTACTCGCGCCGCAGCAGGTGCGCCTCGAAGAGGAGCTTGCTCAGGCGCGGGGGGCCCAGGTTCTCGAAGGCCACGCTGGACACGCCCTTCTCGGTCTCGAGCGCGCGCAGCTTCTCCAGCGCCCAGTGGCGCATGAGGCCCGCGCGGTAGGTCGGCCCCATGACCGCGTTGTCGAGCGCGTTGATGACGTCGTGGCCGGTGTTGCCGCCGAGCAGCTCTCGGGCCAGGACGTCCGCGATCTCCTCCGGGGTGACGAACTCCATCTGCTCGCCGGTCGTGATGGCGCTGAACTCCTCGAGGGAGAAGATGCCGTTCTCGCCCGTGTCGATGAACACGCTCTTGAGGGTCTCGCCGGTGGCGCTGCCCGCGGCGGCGTCGTGCGGCCGGAAGACGGAGCCGGGGGCGACGGGCTGGGCACGCGCGGGATCGATGTCGTAGAGCGGGACGGGGCGCCCGCCACGCAGGACCTCGCCATACCCGATGCGCTTCCAGGCGATGGCGGCCGCGGGCTTGATCTCCTTCGTGATGGGGCCGCCGGGCGTGCGCGCCATCAGGAAGAGGAGCAGGGTGTGGGCGCCGGCCAGCGCGCTCTTGGAGAGCAGGACGCGCGAGGGCTTCTCCTCCGAATGGGTGTACGGGATGTTCAGGCCCATCCCGCCCGTGCCCGACGTGCCGATCTTCACGTAGGCGCGCGTGCCCGCCTTGACCATGGCCTGGTAGAGCACCTGCACGTGGCGGATGAGCTGGGGCACGTAGTCGGCGACGAGCAGCGTCTCCAGGCTCTCGCGCAGGTCGCCCCCGTCCTTGAGGACCTGGTACGCGTTGCGGCTCGTCTTGTAGATGTCCTGGTAGGCGATCCCGGTCGCGGTGTTGATGGCGTCCACGATGATGTCCGGCCGCCGCTCCGTGATGAGCTGGTGGAGGTAGTACTGGGCAACGGCCGCGTCGGAGAGCGGCTCGATGAGGCTCTCGATCAGGCGCGTGCGCTGGGCGCGGTCGCTGAACAGTTCACGCCGCGGCCGGTCCTTGACGTCGGTGAACGCGAAGACGTCGCCCCATGCTGCTTGTAGAGCGGTTCCTTGCGCCTCGCTCTGCAAGCTTTCCGTTGCTTCCTCCGCTTCGTGCCGTTGGAGAGACAGGAGGGTCATCTCCCTCGGCTTCTCGTGGAGCAGCCGCCGCGCGACGGCCTGCCCCACCAGACCGTAGCCGCCGAGGATCAGGACGCTCTTGCCGCGGATGTCCATCGCTCAGGAAGTATAGGCCGCGGAAGAAGGAGACCGATTCAAGGGCGCCAACATCGTGCGGCTACACGCGATGGTTGTCGTCGACCTGAGCGGGGCCTGTGTCGGTGCATTCACCCGCGGGAGGCCCGACACCGGAGCGAGCGCGCGCACTGCTTTACGTGGGGTGAACGAGTTCCAGCGCGCGCTCGCGTCCCCGCGAAGGCGACGACACCATCGCTCCGCGGGCGCACGCCGTCTGGCGCTTGCTTGTTACCGTCCCTGCGGCCTACGCCTCCTGCTCCCGGACGATGCTGAGCTTGCCGAAGTCCTGGAACAAGGACAGCAGCGCCGCGTACAGGAATCCGAACTGGAAGAGCAGGATGAAGGGCAGGGTGCCGAAGATCTCGTTGCTGGCCGCGTAGTACGCCATCACGGTGAAGTAGGCCCCGAGCAGGAGCTCGACGAAGGGCACGAAGTTGGGGCTGCCGCGGTACCGCTTGAGCCTCCAGTCGTCGCCCGCGGCCTCGACGCGGTACTTGGGGGTGCGCGTGAACTCGGAGTCCATTCCGAGCAGCGCCTCGATCACCGCCTTCGCGTTGTTCACGCTCAGGCCGATGCCCACCGAGAGCACCGCGGGCAGGTACTTGAGGCGGGAGGGCCACTCGTCCCCGAAGATCTCGCGCTGGCTCATCAGGTAGAACGAGCACACGCTCATGGTCGCGCCGATGAACAGGGGCACGTCCACGATCAGCATCTCGTACCAGCCCATGTTGTAGCGGATGACCATGGCCGGGAACATCAGGATCGAGAGCACGATCATGAGCGGGTAGGCGAAGTTCGCGGTCAGGTGGAACGTCGACTCCACCTTGATGGAGAGGGGCAGGTCCGACGCCAGGATCTTCGGCAGGAGCTTCTTGCAGGTCTGGATCGAGCCCTTGGCCCAGCGATGCTGCTGGCTCTTGAACGCGTTCATCTCGACCGGGATCTCCGCGGGCGAGACCACGTCCTGCAGGAACACGAACCGCCAGCCCTTCATCTGCGCGCGATACGAGAGGTCCAGGTCCTCGGTCAGGGTGTCGTGCTGCCAGCCCCCCGCGTCCCGGATCGCGTCGCGCCGCCAGACGCCGCCCGTGCCGTTGAAGTTGAAGAACCGTCCCGAACGATTGCGCCCGCCGTGCTCGAGGATGAAATGGCCGTCGAGCAGCACGGACTGGACCTGGGTCAGCAGCGAGTAGTCGCGGTTGATGTGGCCCCAGCGCACCTGGACCATCCCCACGCCCGGATCGCCGAAGTGGCCGAGCGTCTTCTCGAGGATCTCGGGAGGGGCGACGAAGTCGGCGTCGAAGATGAGGATGAACTCGCCCCGGGCCTGTTGCAGGCCGAAGTCCAGCGCCCCCGCCTTGTAGCCGTGGCGGTCTTCGCGGTGGATGTAGTGGATGTCGAAGCCTTCCTCGCGATAGCGGTCGACGGCGGCCTTCGCGATCTCCTGCGTCTCGTCCACGGAATCGTCCAGGACCTGGATCTCGAGGAGCTCCTTCGGGTACCGGATGCGGCAGACGGATTCGACGAGGCGGTCCACGACGTACATCTCGTTGTAGAGCGGGAGCTGCACGGTGACCCGCGGCAGGCGAGCCGGTGGCGGGAGCGGTCGCGCGCGCCGGTCGCGGTGCCTGAAATACAGGAACACCATGATATAGCGATGGAAGCCGAACACGGCGAGGACGACCAGCGTCAGGAAGTAGAATCCAAGGATCGCGAATTCAAGAGGGCTCATGATTTGCGGACTCGATCCTCCTCGACGTCCAAGTTCGGGGGTACGCGGCCCGGATCAGCCGCCTCACCATATCGGTGAGTTTGTGCCGCTCTGGCACTGATCCTATAGTCGTAGTATCTGTTCAAGCCGCCGAACTCGTCAACCGTCCGCAATACTTTTGGTTGCGACCGTGAACCCATCCGAGCTCGACGCCCTTCTGAAGGCCGTGCGCGACGGACAAGTCAGCCCCGGCGACGCGCGGGCGCGCCTGGCCGGCTACGCGACCGAGGACCTCGGCTTCGCGACGATCGACCACGCGCGCGAGGCCCGCACGGGATGGCCGGAAGTCGTGTTCGGAGCGGGCAAAACTCCGGACCAAGTGGCCGCGATCGCGGAGCGCATCGCCGCCCGCGGGCACAATGTGCTCATCACGCGGACGACGCCCGAGGCGCACCGGACCGTGTCCGCCCGCCTGTCCCGCGCCGTCCACCACGAGAGCGCGCGCGCCATCACCGTCGAGGTCACGCCGGTGGCCCCGCTGCGCGGGGGCGTGGCCGTCGTCTGCGCGGGCACCTCAGACCTGGCCATTGCCGAGGAAGCGGCCGTCACGGCCAGCTTCCAGGGCGCCTCCGTGACTCGGATCTACGACGTCGGCGTCGCCGGGATCCACCGCCTCCTCGGACGGACCAACGACCTGCGCGAGGCGGACGTCGTGATCGTGGTGGCCGGGATGGAGGGCGCCCTGCCCTCCGTCGTGGCGGGGCTCATCGCCACCCCCGTCGTGGCCGTTCCGACCTCGGTCGGGTACGGCGCCTCCTTCGAAGGCCTGGCCGCCCTCCTGGCCATGCTGAACTCCTGCGCCGCCGGTCTGGCCGTGGTCAACATCGACAACGGATTCGGCGCGGGGCACCTCGCCTGCACGATCCTGCGCTCCGCCGCCCGTCTGCAGGAAAAAAACCGCTGAAAACTTGACAAAAGTGTTGATGGTTCTCATCTTGTAGGCAGTCCTGTCCGGGCGGTGAGGCCTTTCGGGGGGCGAGGGGACCTCAGGCCGGGGTGAAGGACAGGATTCCCGTCCGCGCGACCCTCGCGAAATCGCAGAGCGGCGGAGGCTTACGTCTTCATTCCGGCGTGCGCGCCGGGGGGCATGAACAGTAATACTTTCCGAACACTGGAATTCGAGGCTATTCGGGCGCTCGTCCTGAGCCACGCCGGTTCCGCGGCGGGTCAGGATCGGGTCCAGGCCCTCACTCCTCACACCGAAACCGGCGCCGTCCGCGCCGCTCTCTCCCGGACCACCGAGGGGACGGCCGTGCTCCGCGCGCTCGGCCGGCAGCCCTACCACGATCTGCCCGACATCGCGCCCGCGCTGCAGGAGGCGGGCGTGGCCGGGACGTTCCTGGAGCCGCTGGCCCTGAGCGACGTGGCGTCCTTCATCGAGGGCTCGATCGAGATCGGCCAGCGCGTGGCTCGCGCCGAGGGCGCGCCGGAGCTGGCGCGGCTGGCCGCGGGCGTCAGCGACGAGTCCGAGACCGCGTCCGCCATCCGCCGCGCGATCCTGCCCGGCGGCGAGGTCGCGGACAACGCCTCCCCCCGCCTGAGCGAGATCCGGCGCACGCTCACCCGCCTCAAGGCGCAGCTCCAGTCCGTGATGGAGTCGTACCTGCAGGGCAAGGACGCGGACCGCCTGCTCCAGGACAAGCTCGTCACCACCCGCAACGACCGCTACGTCCTGCTCCTCAAGGCCGAGCACCGCGGGCAGATCCCCGGGATCATCCACGGCTCGTCCGGCTCCGGCGCGTCGCTCTTCGTCGAGCCGATGCCCGCGGTGGAAGTCAACAACGACATCGTGTCCATGACGGAAGAGGAGCGCGAGGAGGTCGTGCGCATCCTGCGCGGGCTGACCGCCCGCGTGCGCGACCGCGGGACGCACCTGGCGCGCTCGGTCGCGATCCTCGGCGAGCTGGACTTCGTACAGGCGATGGCCCTGGTCGCGCGCGACATGGACGCGACCCTTCCCGAGATCGTGGACGCGCGCGCCGGGCTCCGCCTCCTCCAGGCCCGCCATCCGCTGCTGATGACGTCGGTGGTCGAGCGCGTCGGGATCGCGCGGCGCTCCACCCGCGAGCCGGTGCCGGTGACGATCGAGGTGAAGGACGGCGCGACCGTCCTCGTCATCTCCGGCCCGAACACGGGCGGGAAGACGGTCGCGCTCAAGACCGTAGGGCTGATGGCCCTCATGGCGCAGTCCGGTCTCCACATCCCCGCCGCTCCCGGGTCCGCGCTGCCCGTGTTCCGCCGCGTGTACGCGGACATCGGCGACGAGCAGTCCATCGCGGCCAACCTGTCCACCTTCTCCGCCCACCTCGCGAACGTCGTGTCGATGACGAAGGACCTGGGCCTGCCCGCGCTGGTCCTGCTCGACGAGGTCGGCGCGGGGACGGATCCCACGGAGGGCGGCGCCCTCGGCGTCGCCATCGTGGACATGTTCCGCGCGCGCGGCGCCATGGTGATCGCGACCACGCATCACGGGCTCATGAAGGCGTACGCGCAGGCCACCGCCGGCGTCGCCCCCGCCTCCTTCGGCTACGACCCCGCGACCTACGAGCCGACCTATCGGCTGGAGCTGGGCACGGCGGGCCGGTCGCTGGCCCTCGAGATGGCGGAGCGGCTGGGCCTGCCCACGGAGACGGTGAAGGACGCGCGGTCGCGCCTGGACCTGAAGGAGGCGCAGGCGGAAGCGCTCCTCAAGAAGCTCGAGGAGGACCAGGCCACGTTGCGCGCGGCCGAAGAGGACCTGGCCGGGCGCCGTCTCGAGATCGAATCGGCGGAGGCACGCGTCACCCTGGCGGAGCGGGAGATCACCGCGCGCAAGAAGACGGAGATCGAGACGTTCGCGCGCGAGCTGCGCCGCCGCGGCGAGGAGGCGGTGCGCAAGGCCGCGCTGTCCATCGACGACACGATCCGCAAGCTGGAGGAGCAGCGGCGCTCCTCCGCGGCCGCGGTCGCGAAGGCGAAGTCGTCGGTGGCGCGGCTGGTGCGGCAGGCGCAGGACGAGGTGATCGCGGAGAGTGGCGGCACCGTTGAACGAGAAGAAGAAATCAGCGCGCCCGTCGCGATGGGGATGCGCGTCAAGGTGCGATCGCTCGGCGTCACGGGCGAGGTGATGGGGCTGCACGGGGACGAGGCGGAGCTCGCCATTTCGGGGAAGCGGATGAGGGTGCCGAGAACGGAGCTGGTTGCGCTGGGTGGGCCTGCGGGGCCTCGCGGCGCGACCAGCCGCTCCCGTGCCTCGGCTGGCCGCGCCGCGGATAAGCCGAGCTCCGCCGGAAGCGCCGAGATCAACTTGGTGGGCCTTACGGTGGATGAGGCTCTTCCGAAGCTGGATAAGGCATTGGACAACGCTGCCATTGCCGAACGTTCCCAGCTGCGCGTCATTCACGGCTTTGGCCAGGGGATCCTGCGGCGCGCCGTCGCCGAGTTCCTCGAGGGGCATCCGCACGTCGCGAAGGTGAACGTCGCCTCCGAAGGACGCGGGGGCGTGACCGTGGTGGAGCTGCGCGAATAGATGCCCTTCCCCGACAGCTTCGTGGACGAAGTCCGGCGCACCGCCGACATCGTGCGCTACGTGTCCGAGCACGTCCA
>WNGB01011242.1_pt1 | contig 16464 bp, 11 predicted proteins | sample 5400681 | NCBI WGS metagenome assembly WNGB01 (sample SAMN13153367, study PRJNA577476) | soil metagenome | isolation source: 115 cm soil or saprolite under grassland replicate 2 | place: USA:California | collected 2016-06-15 | reverse complement strand
GATCGCCGCAGCCCCAGCCCGACTTCATGGCGACGCTGAAGCTCTTCGACGCAGGTGGCCAGGCGCTCCTGGACCGCCCATTCCTGAAGGAGATCGTGCTCGCCTTGCAGGGCCGGCCCGAGGCCCAGCGGACGGGGAAGGCGATCGTGGAGGCTCTCCAGAAGCCGCCCTACGGTTGGCCCGAGCGGGCGATCAAGGCGGGGTTCGGCGCCCTCCTCCGCGGGAGGCGACTCACGGTCCGCCTCGCCGATGGGGGCCTTATCCGCGCCGAGACCGACGCGAAGGCGGAAGGCTGGCTGACCGGCACACAGGCTTTCAACAAGGCCGTGCTCGAGCTGTCGGACCTCAACATCACGCCCGTCGAGCGCGCCCTGCTCACGCGGCTGTTTGCCGAAGTCTTCGGCCGGCCCGGCCTCGACACGATCGAGAAGCTGGAGAAGGCGAGCCTGGAAGTCCTCGACGAGCGGCTGGCTGCCGCTCGCGAATGCCTGGCCGACCTTCGCGGCCGCCAGTTGCCTGGGGCAGACGCGGCCGAGGCCATGGCCACAGTCCTTCAGGCGGCAGTCGAACCCGACCAGCCTGCCGGCAAGCTCAAGCAGCTCGCCGGCGCGGCCCGGAACGCCGCAGACGACGGGGACCCCGTAGCCACGCTCAAAGCTCACGCGGAGGTCGTCGACGCGACGAGCCGACTCCGCCAGCAGGGCAAGCTCGACCGTCTGGCCGCGGCGCGCGGCCGGGCGACCCAACTATATCCTGTATGGACCGCCAGCGGCGGGGGAGGCTCCGTGGCGGAGGACCTTGGGGCTCTGCGGACACAGGCTGCAACGCTCGACCTGCTGCTCAAGCCTGACCTCGCATTGGAGCGCGACCGCCGCGGTTTCCAGTTCTATGCGAAGGATTACGCAGCCCGGTTCCGCGAACGGCATGAACGCGCCCAGGCAGCCCGCGCGCGGATCGAAGGGCATCCGGGCTGGTCCAACACCCCGCTCGCGCAGCAGAAGGAGCTGCTCGCCGGTCTCCTGGCCCTCGATCCCGAGGGCTCCGCCGAGCTGACGACGGAAGCCAACCCGGACGGTCGCGACGCCTCGGGCGCCAGCTACGTCGATCTTGGGAGCCACCTGGAACTGATCGAGGCCCGCGAACAGCGGGCCGCCAGGGTCCTCGATGCTTTCGTCCCGCCTGCCGAGACGACGCCGCCGTCACCAGGGGCACCGGCGGGGCGGTACCTGACCATGGACCTCGCCTCCGCCGACGACCTCCCGCGGCTCTACGAAAAGATCGAGGAGCTCGCCAGGACGGCCCTCGATCGGCCCTGCCGTGTCCGGGTGGTGTTCGAAGATAAGGGCGACTGAACCCGGATGAACAAGGACCGGCGCGACAAGCTGCGAGCCGTCGTCGCGATGGCTCGCGGGACGATTGAAGACAGCCTGCGGAGGCAGCTCGCGGGCTACGGCTTCTTCCACAACACGGCGCCCGTGGCCAAGGAGGACTTGCCCCTGACCGCTGTCCAAGAGGCCCTCTACCCGCGCCTGCGCGACGCCGTTCTTCGTCAGGGCCGCGCGGTGGGGAAGGCCGAGGCCGTTTCCCCGGAGGCCGTGACCCGTTTCGTCCGCGAGGCGGGTGCGACCTGGGTCAACCGGCTGGCCGCGCTCCGGGCGCTTGAGGCCCGCGGCCTCCTCGATCCTGCGGCGGCGTTCGTGTCCGACGAGTACGGTGGAGGCTCGGCTCGGGGCGTCCGCCTCCGCGAGAAGGCAGCGAGCGAGGGCCGGTCGATGCCCCGCGACGAGTCCATCCGAGCCGGCATCGAAGAAGCTTGTCGGGAGCGGGGCCAGAGCGTCCGTGTCCTGTTCGACCTGGGCGACGAGCAGAGCCTCCTCTGGCCCGACCCCGTGGCGCTCCTGAAGGTGCTTGCGGCGTTCTCCTCGGACGTCACTCAGGATGACTGGTCCCAGCCCGACGTCCTCGGCTGGGTCTACCAGTACTACAACACCGACGCTAACGCCGAGCTGAAGAAGCTCAAGAGCAAGACGACGGGCTTCAAGTACAAGCCCGACGACATCCCGATCGCCAACCAGTTCTACACCCCCCACTGGGTGGTCCGCGTCCTCACCGACAATACGCTCGGCCGGCTCTGGCTCGAGGCCCGGGACCGCTTGCCATGCCTCGAGGGCGGTCCATACCGTCTGACTGAACGGAGGAAAGCCGTCCCGCACGCGGCCACTGAGCCTGAGGCCTTCAAGGCCTGGCTCCTCGAAGAGCCCGATCCCCTGGCCGACGAGTCGGTGGACCGGCTCTGCCGCTTTCTCGTGCCCCTGCCCTCGCGGCCGCTGCCCCGCGCGAAGAAGAGCCCGCGAGAGATGAAGGTCCTCGACCCCGCCTGCGGCTCGGGTCACTTCCTGCTCTACGCCTTCGACGTCCTCTTCGCCATGTACCGCGAGGCCGAGCCCGACCTCGACCTACGGAATATTCCGGCACTCATCCTGGCCGAGAACCTCTTCGGTGTGGACATCGACCTCCGCGCGGCTCAGCTCGCGGCTTTCATGCTCTATCTGAAGGCGCGGGCCACCTTGGCGCGCATCGATCCCGAAGCCTCCCTCGAAGTACGGGGCCTGAACATCGTCGTGGCTGATGCCCACATCGGCGACGGTCCGCGGAAGACCGCCTTCCTTGAACGGTACAAAGACGAGCCGGAGGTCCGCCAGCTTTACGCCAAGATCCTGTCAGACCTGGACCACACCAACGTCCTCGGGAGTCTCCTCAAGGTGAGGACGGAGTTCGCGTCGCTCTTCGGCCGCGTTCGCGAGGCGAAGAAGAAGGACGCAGATTGGGCGCCGGCGGGCCAACAGGTTCTCCTGGATGTTTCCCGCCAAAAGGACCTGACCGACACCTTTCGCAGCTTCTCGGGTCGGACGTGGACGATCGGCGAGCTCCTCGAGGACCTCCGCGCGTTCGAGCGGGAGGCCGCGCCCGCTAGCGACGTCGGCGCGCGACTCTTCGTGACCGACCTCGAACGCAGCGTCGGCCTCCTCGCGGTCCTCTCCCAGGAGTACGACGTCGTCCTCATGAACCCGCCCTACGGTGACATGCCTCCCGAAGCCAAGGACTACCTGGCGGGGAACAAGAAGAAGGAAATCCCCGCCCACTATCCCCGTACCCACAGCGCATACGACGCAGCCTTCATAGAACAGGGCCTAGACTTACTGCGTGGCAATGGCTTTCTTGGTGCGCTCGTCCCTCGCTCCTTTATGTACTTGTCGTCCTTCGAGCCCATCCGAACGGAGATCCTCCTCAAGGAGGCTAGGCCCGAACTGCTTCAGGAGTACTCCCTTGGGATCCTCGACGGAGCTACGGTTCGCACGGTCGGAGCCATCATCCGGAAGTCGCAAGCGGGTGCGGAACCTGCTCTGGAGCATCCGGTCGCGTTTCACCGCCTGTCCTACTATCCGACGGAGGTGAAGCTGGATCGTTTCCTCGAGAGCTTCCCGAGCTTCGGCGCCTCGGGCCCGAGCGCCGAGTCCGACTGGTTCGTGGGTCGTCTCAAGAGCCTTCAAGACGTGCCTGGAATGCCCTACGGATACTGGGCCAGCGAATCGATTCGCCATCTCTTTCGCCTTCATCCGCCGCTCGACGAGCGGAATGCGCCGAAAATCGCCAACCGACCGCGAAAACCCATTGCCAGGTCACGCCTCGGTCTCCATAGCGCAGATGACTCGCGGTTTGTCCGCTATTGGTGGGAGGTTAAGGCTCGTGACAAAGACCTGCCGGTCCGCTGGTTTCCGTTCGTCAAGGGTGGACCTAACGTTTCTTTCTTCACACGAATCGATCTCCGCGTGAACTGGGAGAATGACGGCGCGGAGCTCAAGGCATGGGCAGCATCGCTTTACGGCGGCCAACACTGGTCGCGCCTCATCCAAGGTGCCGACAACTACTTCAAGGCGGGTATCACTTGGCCACGCGTCTCGTGGCGGCTGCGTAGGTTCGGCCTCGTGGACGACTCGAATGTGATCAGCGACAAGGGGCCTGTGGCGGTCCCGCTGCAAGGGGATCCAGCGAGCCTCTGCGGTCTAGTGAACTCACAGCTCAGCCTTGGCCTCTTCCTGCTTATGACTCCAGAGCGCATGTGGGAGTTGCGGCACATTGCGTCCATCCCTGTTGCGAAGGACATCCTCTGCAGTCCTGCCCGAGCTGGAGCGGGCCTTGGAGACCTCTGGTCGTGGGAAGACCGACCTCGGAGGCCTTCTTCGCGACAGCATCGAGCTTCGTCAGTCAACCGAGCGTGAGATCGAGCTTCAGCTCGCCCAGCTCGACGCTGAGGTCTATGGTCTGTATGGGATCTCGGAGGGCGACCGAGCGCTCATCGAACGCGAGATCGCCCGCCGGCCGAAGTCCGAATCCGGTTACTCAGAAGCTGAGATGCAGGAAGGCGCGTCAGAAGGCCCGGAGGAGGGCGAAGACGGGGACGAAGACACCGCTGACCATGCCGCTTCCTCGCGCTCGCAGCTGTCCCCGGCGTGGACGCGAGACCTCGTTGCGCGCTGGCTCTCTTTCTACCTAAAGCAAGTCCTCGAAGCCGACGAGGACGGCATCATCCCGGTGCCCCCTATGGGCATCGAGCCGGGCCTGATCATCCGCCTGCGTGAAGCCCTTGAGAAGGACCGCGGGAAGGACGCCGCTCACGCTCTTCTATCCCAGGCCCCACCTTATCTGGGTACTAAGGACGTTGCGGAGTGGCTGGCGGTGTCCGGCGAGCAGACGGTAGAGATCCAAGGTAAGAAGACGAGGCTGCCCCTCGGCTTTGCGCCCTGGCATGTGGATCTCTACAGGAAACGCCCGATCTTCTGGCTTGTCTCGTCGGAAGGGTTCGAGAAGGGTCAGACACGTTTGCGTTTCCAGGCCTACATCCACTACCTGAAGCTGACGCCTGACACGCTTCCGCGTCTCGTGGAGCACTACCTCGAGGGCGTCCAGGAGCATGTCCAGCGGGAGTGGAACGACGCGAAGGCCCGGGCCGCGAAGGCCGAAGGAAAGCCTGCGGCGGTCGCGAAGGCGGAGGCCCAGGAATGGCTGAATACCGTCGACGCCCTGAAGCGCTTCCGGGCTGCGGTTGAGGAAGTGCGCCAGGGACCGCCCAAGGCCGAGGCCGTTCCAGGAAATGCGAAGTGGCTTGCTCGGACAATCGCCCAGGTCCGAGGCGGCCAGGACCTCGGCCATGGGTACCGTCCCGACGTGGACTACGGTGTCCGCGTCAACATCACCCCACTCGTGGAAAAACGCCTCCTTCCCAAGCTTCTCGTCAAGAAGCTCGGAGGATGACACCGTGATCGAGGAGCCTCTCCAACTGGTGGCCTTCGAGTATCGCCGGGAGCTGCCCGGAGGCCGCACAGGTCCCTTGCTCGTCGCGGCGATGCTGGAAGACGGCTCTGAGCTGGAAGTGGTGGTCAAGCTACGCCATCCGGACGCCCGGGACGGGCACTTCGAGGGGACGTCCCTGGCCTGTGAGCTGGTGTGCAGTGTGCTCGGGCGGGCGGTCGGGCTGAGCGTGCCCGACTACAGCATCGTCGAGATACCTGCGGAGCTGCCAGAGGGCGTGGCGGATCGGCGGATCCGCGACCTCCTCACGCGCAATGTCGGCGACAACTTCGCCACGCGGTACCAGGAGGGGTACGGCCTGTGGAACCCAGCGTACAGGCCGAGGTCTTCCGACCTCATGGAGGCGCTGGAGGATGTCCTTTCCTTCGACGCAACGGTCATCAATGGGGATCGCAAAGCCGCGAAACCGAACCTGCTCTGGCGTGGCGAGAACCTGCTGGCCATCGATCACTCGTTGGCGCTGCCGGTCCACCAGTGGGATGATGAGGTGATCGCTAGTTCGCCTCTGATGCCTGAAGCCGAGGTGCGGGCCCATTGCGCCTTCGACGCGTTGGCCGGCCGTCTGCGGCAGTTTCAGGCGATGCTCGACCGCTGGCGAACGAGAGTGCCACCGGAGGACTTGGCCCGTTTGCGCACCTTCATTCCCGCTTCGTGGGAGCGCCGGCCCGGGGACCTCGACCGGGTGTTCCGGTTCCTGACGGAGCGGCCGCCGCGGTTCGACGCCATCGCGGGGGAACTGAGGAGGGTGACATGACGCCGTACAATTTCGCCCTGTTGCGCTACGTCCAGAGCGCCTCGGCGCAGGAGTTCGTCAACGTCGGGGTCGCGATGTGGGTGCCGGCGGAGCGCCGCCTCCTCTTCTCGCTCAACGAACGCTACGCTCGCCTCTCTCGCTTCTTCGATGAGTTCGATGGCGCTGGCTATCGGCAGCTCGTTCGCGCCCTCCAAAGCAGCCTTGACGAGATGCGACGAGCCCTTGCCGATCATGGTGAGGCGACGCTCGGGGAACGGCCCGCCTTCGCAGCTATTCTCGAGCGGGTCGTGCCCGAAGACGCGTCCTGCTTCCAGTGGTCGGAGGTTATGGGCGGTGCGGTGACCGATCCTGAGGCCCGACTTGCGCAGCTTGTCAAGGAGTTCATCGAACGACATGAGGGAGCTGGGCCGCGCCAGAGGCGTGACGAGACAGGCATCTGGGCCCGCATGGAAGCGCTGCTCGCGGAGCGGGACTTGCTGCCGAGCCTCTTGAGCGGGGTCGAGCTCGCGGGAGAGAACTACAGCTATCGCTTTCGCGTGGGTTGGAGGAATAGCGTGCCCCAGGTCCTCGAGCCGGTGTCCTTCGACTATCTCAAGGGCGCGGAGGTGGTCGACAAGGCCAACACCTGGAGCGGACGGCTCTTCAACCTGGCGAAGCGAAGCCAGTTCCAGATGACCGGCGTCGTTGCCGCTCCGGACAGGCGGGATCTCCTGCACGCATATGAGCAAGCCCTGGCTATTCTGCGCGGGGCGCCGAATGTGCGCACTGTCGTCACTGAGGAGCAGCTTTCCGGTTTCATCCCGACGATCGAGCGTGAGGTTCGAGCCGGCCAGCACTGAGAACGCATGTTCACCGATCTTCACCTGAAGAACTTCAAGGGCTGGCAGGACACGGGATCCGTGCGCCTGGCGCCGATCACTGTCCTGTTCGGTTCGAACAGCTCGGGGAAGACGAGCCTCCTGCAGTCGGTCCTTCTCTTGAAGCAGACAGCCGAGTCCTCAGACCGGTCGCGGGTGCTGCACACAGGAGACGAAAAGAGCTTGATCGACCTCGGGACCGCGTCCGATGTTGTTTTCGGACACGACCTGAGCCAACTGGTCGAGATCACGCTCGGTTGGGACTTGCCGGAGCCCCTCGAGATTCCTGGCGACCGACCGAAGGCGCTGCAGTTCACGCTCCAAGTTCGACTGACTCCTGAAGGCCAGCCCCTCGTGAACCTGGCGCGATACCGGATGGCCGAGTCCTACGCGGTCCTCGAGAGGCGTGAGGACGGCGCTGGCTACGATCTGAACAGCCAGCCCTTGCTCAAAAGGGGGCGGGGGCGTCCTTGGGCGTTGCCTCCCCCGATCCGCTTCTACGGCTTCCCAGACGAGGTGCGCAGCTACTTTCAGAAGGCCGATTGGCTTGCCGACCTCGCCCTGGGGCTGGAGCGCCAACTGGCCCGAGTTCAATACGTCGGGCCTCTTCGGCAGTACGCGAAACGGAGCTACGTGTGGTCAGGCGAAAAGCCGCTGAACGTGGGCACGCTCGGGGATCTGGCGGTGCCGGCCATGCTGGCGGCCCAGGCCGAGGGCCGCACGATCGCCCACGGCGAGGGCAAGGGCAAGCGATACGAGGCCTTCGTCCAGGCCGTCGCGCGGTGGCTCAAGCAGCTCGGCGTGATCGATTCCTTCCGGCTGGAGCGAGTGAGCCAGCACCGCAAGGACTACGAGGTCCGGGTGAAGCGCTCGGCGCAGTCCGCCGAGGTTCTCATCACCGACGTCGGCGTGGGCGTTTCCCAGGTGCTACCCGTCGTCGTGCAGTGTTTCTATGCCAAGCAAGGCTCGACGGTCATCTTCGAGCAACCGGAGATCCATCTGCACCCGCGCGTCCAGGCCGACCTGGCGGACGTGCTCATCGAGGCTTCGACGCTGTGCGACGTCCAGTTCGTTGTCGAGAGCCATAGCGAGCACCTTCTCCGGCGCCTGCAGCGCCGAGTGGCCGAGGAAGCCATCACGAGAAAACACGTGGCCCTCTACGTCTGCGACGTCAAGGAGGGGCGGTCCCAGATCGAGACGCTCAAGGTCGACGACTACGGCAACATCACGAACTGGCCCAGGGACTTCTTCGGGGACGAGGTGGGCGACTTGGCGGCCATGACCGAAGCCGCGGTCAGGCGGCGCAAGAAGGCGTGAACGGCCTAGTCGTGGTGGACACCAACGTCCCGATCGCCGCCAACGGGGGCGACGAAGTTCCGCCCGACTGCGCTTTGGTTTGTGCCGGGGCGGTCCGTGAAGTCATGGAGAGCCGCCGCCGCCTGGCGTTGGATGACGGGTGGCGGATCATTGGCGAGTACATGCACAAGCTTCGGGCCGACGGACAGCCAGGCTGGGGCGACCGCTTTCTGAAATGGGTGCTGAACAACCAAGCCAACGCGGCGTGCTGCGAGCTGGTGACCCTGACACCTCGGGATGAGGAAGCCGGGGAGTTCGAGGAGTTCCCTGCGGCCCCCGGCCTCGAGACCTTCGACCGATCGGACCGCAAGTTCGTCGCGGTGGCCAACGCTCACGCTACCAAGCCGCCAATCCTCCAAGCTCTCGACTCGAAGTGGTGGGGTTGGAGGGAGGCTCTGGCCGGGGCCGGGATCTCGGTCGAGTTCCTGTGCCCGGAGGAGGTCAGAGCTGCCTACGAGCGCAAATTCGGCGCGCCGGCGGGCGCTCTCGGGAAGGAGCGCCGTGGCTGAGGGATTCGTCAAGTTCCCGCGGACTCCTCACCTCTTCTGGCTGGGAGCGTCGGCGCCTAGGGGAGACAAGCTCATGGCTCTGGCCGAGGCGCAGGCCCTGCTGCGGCGACCGGCGAGCATCGAGGAAAAGGTGGATGGCGCCAACGTCGGCCTCTCTGTCGGCCCCGACGGGCGGCTTTGCGCGCAGAGCCGCGGCCATTACCTGGAGGCTGGGACGGCGGGGCAGTGGAAGCCTTTTTGGCGTTGGCTCGCCTCGCACGAGTCCCGGCTCATCCCTGCTCTCGGGTCGTCCCTCGTCCTCTTCGGCGAGTGGTGCTACGCCGAGCACTCGGTGGCCTACGACGCCCTGCCCGATTGGTTGCTGGTCTTCGATGTGTTCGACCGCGGTGAGAGACGCTTCTGGGCGCGCGAGCGCCGCGACGCGCTTGCGGGCCGTCTGGGGCTTTCCGTTGTCCCGCTCCTCGGCCGCGGCGTCTTCTCGACGGCGTCGCTGCGCAAGCAGATCGGGCGTTCCCGTTTGGGCGACGTGCCGGCCGAGGGAATCTATGTGCGCTGGGACGAGGGAGACTGGCTCCTTGCTCGCGCCAAGGTTGTCCGACCGGGCTGGGTGATGGCCTCGGACGAGCACTGGTCTTCGCGCGTGCTCAAGACCAATCGGCTGGCGGCATCCGCCACGATCGCGGCAACTCGAGTCCTGCCGTGACGGACCGGAAGCCCGCTGCGACCGATCTGCTTCGCCGCCACCTGGCGGTGCGGCTGGGGGAGTTGTTCGACCGACATCGAGTGGTGGTGTGGAAGGACGACTCGGGTGTCCTTGGCCCCCTCCTCCGCGAGGGTAGGCCCGACGACGTTGTCATGCCGGCCTTCGTCGGAAACCCGCTGTCCCTCAGGCAGCCCGTTGACGCCCAGGACCCGTGGCTGGAGAGGAAGTGGCTGCTGTACCTTCCGTCGCTGCCGTCAGGTGTCGACCCGGACTGGCTGGTCGACCACGAGCAGGGCTTCTGCCACCTGCCTCAGGCGAACCTGGCCTGGGCGCTCCACGAGTTCTTTGCACTGGCCGATACGCCGGAGATGCGCCGCCTTCTGCGAGGTCCCGCGGCCGCGGCCTTGGCCGCAGCGTTCGAGAGGTACGTGGGTGACGTGGAGCGACTCTCCGACGAGGAAGTCCTCTCGGCGCTCTTGAGGGCGGCGATCGGGACGCCCGAAGCGGACGACGGTGAGCTCGTGCTCCGGTATCTCGTGAGTCCGGCCGATGTGAACAAATGGGAAACGCAGGGTCTCCTGCCTGCCTTGACGGCTCTCATCAAGAGCAGGAACCGCCTCGCTCTCCGTCGGCACCTCGTGGACGGCCATTCTCCCGATCGCGGAGCCCTGGCCCGCTGTCTCCTCGCCTCATCGCTGGCCGAAACCGGTGCGGTCGATAGTCGGCCGCTCGCGAACCACCTGCCCGATCCGAGCGCCCGGCCCCGCTGGCGTCGGGCTCTGTACCAGGCTCTAGCTGACCCGTCGCGTCGGGAACGCTTGATCGCCGTCGTACAGGAGCACGTCGAGGGGTCCGAGCTGGGCCAGGTCCTCGACGACCCTCTGCGGCTCGCCTCGGCCCCTGGGCTGCCTTTCCTCGACGCGAAGATGCAGTGGCTCCTGCTGCGAGACGAGCCCCAGGACCCGGGAAAGCTGCCGGCCTGGTGGACCAGGGTCTTGGAAGTGGCCACGGCCCGGCTGAAGCAACCCCAGCTCGATGAGCCGGCCCGCCGGACCTGGTGCGTGCTCCGCGACGCTTCGGACCTGCTGATCCGGGTCGGCCGCCGCCGCGAGGACCTGACACGCTACCCGGCCGCGTGCCTGGAGCGCCTGGTCAACGAGTACACGTCGGACAACGAGGGCGATTGGCGGCTCGACGCCTTGTATCGTGGCATCGGCCAGGACGACCCGGGCCTGCCCGAGGAGTTTCGCTCGGAGTTGGTTCGGCCGGCCCGCGAGGCTTACCACCAGTGGACACGGGAGTTAACACGCCAATTCGTGCAAGCGGTGGAGACCGGAGGGAAGTACGCCGTACCGGGCGTGATGCCACAAGCACGTTTCTGGGCCGAGATGGTCGACCGGCCCGGACCGCGGGCTGTTCTGATCGTGGACGCCTTGAGAGCCGATCTGGCCTTCGACCTGGCCGAGCGGTTCCGGCGAGCTGGCCGTCAAGTGGAGAAGCGGACCGCTCTGGCGACTGTCCCGACGCGGACCGAGGTCGGGATGGCGGCGCTCCTGCCTCGGGCCGAGGACGGGTTCGCGGTCAAAGTGGAGCAGGGAAGGCTGATAGCCTACATCGGCTCGACTCGCCTGCCTGGCGTCGTCGAACGTACGAAGCACCTCGAATCGGCGCCAGTCGGGGCCGGCCGGAGCGTGTACCGACGGCCGGTCGAGGATTTCCTCGATCGCGAGGCCCGCCTCCTGGCCGAATGTCTTCGCACCCAGCAGCTCCCCGTGGCCCACACGACAGACCTGGACGAGAGCGGCGAGATCGCCGCCAAGGTCACGTTCCGCGTCTTCGACGAAGTGCTGGACGTCTGCTCCCGCTTCGTCGACCGGTCGCTATCTCTTGGCTTCACCGAAGTCGTCGTCGCGGGAGACCACGGGTTCCTGGTTCGTGATCCCCAGGCCGCACTAGGGGGGGTCCCAGGCACGGAGAGCGCAAGCGGAGCCCTGGCCCGAGGGCTTCGATATGCCGCCGGAACAGGCCAGGTGGGAACCGGACTGGTTCGCCTGACCGCCTCCCAACTGGGACGAGGGGGAGACGATGTCTACGTTCCTCGGGACACGTCCTGTCTGGCTGTCCAGGGTGGCCCTGGACTCTTCGTCCACGGGGGCCTGTCACCGCAGGAATGCGTCCTGGTCTTCCTCCGCGTCCTGCCGGGGGCTCTCGCGGCTGCGCCGGAGACCGTCCCTGTTTCGCTGCGGGTCCAGGGGAAGGAAAGGTCCCTGGCGTTCAAGATCCAGGTCGTGGCCGGTGGCGTGCGCCAACCGCTGTTCGTCGAACCCCGCGATGTCGTTGTGCGGATCGAAGACGCAGCGGGAAAGACCGTGTTCACGAGTGGTACCCTCACCATTAGGGCCAGCGCCTCCGAGCAGGCCATCCCGATAACCGCGGCGGTACCGGGTGGCGGCGAATTCGGCGTTTGCCTGTGCGAAGCGGCGAGCGGCCGGCTTATCGTCAAGCACATGGTTCAAGTTGAGGTATTGGGTGATGACTTCGGGCTCTGACGAGACGGCCGCTCTCCCCAGGCCCCGTGCTTTCCTGGACGCCCTCGACGACAAGCTGCTCGACCGGTTCCCGGGCAAGGTTGTCCGCAAGGACCTGGTGACGCCCCTCAAGGGGGAGTACCAGGTCCCGAACTACGTCCTGGAGTTCCTCCTGGGCCGGTATTGCTCCTCGACCGACGAAGACGTGATCGCGGGTGGCCTCAAGGAGGTCCAGCGCATCCTGACCGAGAACTTCGTGCGCAGCGAGCAGGCGCCGCATATCCAGTCGCTCATCCGTGAGCGAGGCCGGTACAAGCTCATCGACAAGGTCAAGGCTCGGCTCTCGCCGAAGGAGGACCGTTACTGGGCCGAGCTCGTCCAACTGCGTGTTGCGGACGCGTCGATTCCCGACGACACCGTGACGCGCCATCCGCGGCTGCTGCTCGGAGGCTGCTGGGCCCAGGTCGAGGTGTCCTACGTCCCCGAGAACATGATCCGTGGGACCCTTTTCCCCTTCGTTATCGACAGGCTGGCTCCGATCCAGGTCGATGCGGGCGGGCTCGACGAGGTCAAGGCTAAGCGGCCGGCGTTCACTGCGAGTGAGTGGAAGCACCTCATCCTGCGCAGCATCGGCCTCGAGCCACGATTCTTCACGGAGCGGCAGATCGACCTCTGGCTCTTGCGTCTCATCCCGTACGTGGAGGACAACTTCAACCTCGTGGAGTTCGGTCCCCGCGGGACCGGCAAGAGCTACGCCTACCGGGAGTTCTCGCCCTACGCCATCCTGATCTCGGGAGGTGAAACCTCCGTCGCCAACCTATTCGGTTCCAACGTTGGCCGTGCCCTGCGCACGGGTCTCGTGAGCCAGTGGGACGTGGTGGCTTTCGACGAAGTGGCCGGGCTGTCCAAGGTGAGCGACCCCCAACAGATCCAAATCTTCAAGGACTACATGGAGTCGGGTACCTACTCCCGCGGCAAGGATCCGATCTCGGCCAACGCCTCCTTCGTTTTCGAGGGCAACCTCGACCTGGATGTCGAGGTGGCGCTCCGAACCTCACATCTCTTCTGTCCGTTCCCTCTGAACGTCCGTAATGACCGGGCCTTTCTCGACCGCGTCCACGCCTACCTGCCGGGCTGGGAGATGCCACGGATGCGGACCGAAATGCTCTCAAGCCACTACGGTTTCATCGTGGACTACCTGTCCGACCTGTGGCGGTTGCTGCGCGGGGTGTCGTTCGCAAATGCAATCGACCGCCATTTCGCCTTGGGGCCCGCGCTCGACCGTCGTGACGACAAGGCCGTCCGGCGTACGGCGTCCGGCCTCCTGAAGCTGGTCCACCCCGATGGCGAGTTTGAATCGACCGAGGTCGGATGGGCCCTCGAACTCGCCTTGGAGATGCGCCGCCGGGTGAAAGAGCAACTCAAGCGGATGGGCGGCCTGGAATACTGGCAGACGCGATTCACCTTCACGGCGAACGGCGCTGGCACCGAGCATGAGGTAGGCCTGTCGGAGCAGGCTACCGAGGGGCTCCTCTCTCCGATGCCTCTGCCCCCGGGCCGCGTTTTCGCCATCGGCCGTGACCGGGTAGACCGGCGTCCCTGCATCTTCAGAATCGAAGTGGAGCTGGTTCCTGGCTCTGGTCACGCCCTGCTGTCGCGAGTGAAGGCGCAGTCCGCCTCGGGCGCTCTCATGACGGCGTTCGACCATGCTCGGAACCACCTCACGGAATTCGGCATTACCAGTGCTGCGACGGACCGTGACCTGCACGTCCAGGTCTTGAACCCGATGGAGGCTGATGACCCCGCTGGCCTGAGCCTGGGCATCTTCGTGGCCATCGTATCGGCACTACGCATGAAGCCCGTGCCGCCCGGTCTTGCTGTCATCGGCGACATGAGCGTTCAGGGAGCCATCCTTCCGCCTGACGCCGTCGGGGAGATGGTGCTACTCGGTCGGGAGAACGGGGCGGCGCGCGTCGCTGTGCCATCGGCCAACCGCGAGGACGTCGAGGGCCTGCCGGCAGGCCTTCGGGAGGGGATGTCGTTTGCCTTTTTTGCATCGCCTTTGGAGTTGATCAGGCAGGTCTTGGAGGGATAGAAGGCTCGCCCCTCACGTCTCTGCCCAAACCAGACGTCTTCGTGGAAGCGGGAGTTGCGCCAGGGTATGTTGCGGTAGTCCATCGTGGGGGACGCCGAAGTAGCGGAAGCGGCACAGCGAGTCTAAGGTCGTGCGCGGAAAGCGGCCGCGGTGCCTATCCGGCCCAGGGTCTGGATGGAGGCGAAGAGGACGTCGGCCTCGGGCGCGCGGTCGTCCGCCATGTAGAGGCCGAGGCGGGCCTGGGGGCGGATGTGGCGGAAGGTGCTGCGCGCCTGGCGGAGGATCTCCTCGCGGTGGGCGACGAACAGGATGCGGCGGTAATCGGGCCGGTTCGAGTCGACGGCGCTGAGCCAGGTCTTGCCCAGGCCCGTGGCGAGCACCACCAGGCCGGCGGCGTTGCCGTTCTGGCGCGTGGCTTGGAGGGCGGCGAGCGCCTCTTGCTGTATCGAGTGCGGCGTGGCCGGGGTCGCCGGCTCCGGTTCGGCCTCCAGGGGGACGGCCTCCCGGGTTTTCCTCACGAGCACCTGGCGGCGCCGGCGGTAGGCCTCGATCCACTCCTCGTCGAGCGGGTGGGTGGCCCGGTGGGCGAAGAGCTGCTCGAAGCCGCGGACGACGTCCTCGAAGGCGCCGCCCTCGCGCGAGGAGACGGCGCGGTAGTTCCACTCGACGCCCGTGGTGAGGGCGGGCGCGGTGAGGTTGGAGCTGCCGCTCGAGGCGGTCGATGCCGCTCGGGAGGACGAAGCCCACCGCGAGGTCGGCGTAGCGGGCCTCGGCGAGGTGCTCGACCAGGCGGGGGAGGAGCGGGTCCTCATCGCCGCCCTTGACGAGCCGGCTCGTCTGGTCGCTCGTCCTGGCCGGGAGGCCGGCGTCCAGATAGTTGCCCTGGGCGGGGATGACGTGGCGGACGCCACCTCTCGGGTCGGGCACGTCGTCGAGATAGCGCGGGATGACGTGGACGTGGAGGTGGAAGACGGTCTGGCCGGCCGCCTTGCCGACGTTCAGGCCGATGTTGAAGCCGTCGGGGCGGTAGCGCTCCTGGATGACGGCTCTCGCCGTTTCGATGGCCTTGACGAGGGCGGCCTGCTCCTCCTGCGTGGCTTCGAACCAGGTGGGGACGTGCCTTCGCGGCACCAGCAGGAGGTGGCCGGGGTTTGCGGGGAAAGCGTCCCATAGGCCGAAGGCCAGCGGTTCCTCGAACGCGATCCGGTCGCCCGGCGGTTCGCAGAATGGGCACTTGCGCGGGTCGGTCATGGGCTTGCGCGCTGGGTGTGTGTTCCGCTGATCGTGATCACACGATCGGAGCGAACCGACGCACGTTGAGCAGACGGGCCTGCTATCCGGGCCCGGGCCGAGCAACGAACCGGTGCGCGAAATCACCGTCCAGGGTCAGCGCCTCGGTGATGCCCAGTTTCTCCATCACCACGTCATCGTCTCGAAGACGACGTGGTTTGTCGTGAGGAGAAGATCGCCAAGGCGTCGATCGGTGAGGCTTTCGAAGACGTCGCGGGCGCGGGGTGATCGGGGTCGCGGCTGGACCAAAGCGCGAGGAGGAAGCTCGTGTCGACGAAGATCATCCGATCATTCGTCGCCATGGAGGTACTTGTCGTGATCCCGCGGGATGGGCACGCCTTCGGGGGCGTCCTTCCACATGCCGATGAATTCCCGGGCAGTCTTCCAGCCCGTGGGGTCGTCGTCGTCCTCGGCCCCGCCGGGGATGAGGACCTCGACCTCGGTCTTCTCCTGGAGGTTCACCGGCTCCTTGGGCTTGAACACGCCGTCCTCGAGACTGCCTTGACTGCGGTCGTCATGACGATTCCTCGCTGTTTCGTATTCTAGCAGCCCTGTCTGCCATCTCTGGTCCTCTCCCGCGGGCGGTCGAGGCCGCTCGGAAGGCCGAAGGCCGGCGCTCCTCGAAGGCGATCCGCTCGCCGTCGGGTTCGCAGAACGGGCACTTGCGCGGGTCGGTCATGGGCTTGCACGCTGGGCTTGGGGTGCAGGGGTCGGGCGGCCGCTCATGCGTGCCGATGCTAGCAGGCCGGCCGGCGCGGGTCCTGATGCTGGCAGACGGTCAGGCTTCGCCGATCGGACCTGAGCTGTCCGATCGCCGGCGGACACTTCGGGCCGGGAGGGTGGGGACCGGGGCGTTTTTGCCTTCGAGCCGCCGACAGGGAAAAATCAACTGGGATCTGAAGCGAAGATGGGGAAAGGGACGGTCACCGGCGGTGACGTGGTCGTCTATCAGGAGAAGGGCGGCCGGGTGCGACTGGAGGTGCGCCTGGAAGGGGAGACCGT
>WNGB01008188.1_pt1 | contig 16469 bp, 13 predicted proteins | sample 5400681 | NCBI WGS metagenome assembly WNGB01 (sample SAMN13153367, study PRJNA577476) | soil metagenome | isolation source: 115 cm soil or saprolite under grassland replicate 2 | place: USA:California | collected 2016-06-15 | reverse complement strand
GAGAACGCGTTTCAGGAGAGCCACCCCCGAGCGCGCGCGTCGTTCGCTTGCACACCGGAAAATTTGCGCCTCGGCAATGCCATCTCGGCGTTCCTCGAGCCCGACCGAGTGGTAGCCGGTGTGCGCAGCGATGCAGACCGCACGCGAATTGCCGAACTGCTTCGACCGATCACCAGCCGCATCGAATGGATGTCCGTCGAGTCGGCGGAAATGACCAAACACGCCATCAACGCATTTTTGGCGACCTCGGTGGCCTTCATCAACGAACTGTCCACCCTCTGCGAGCAGGTCGGCGCAGATGCCAAAGAAGTCGAGCGAGGCCTCAAGACCGAGTCGCGCATCGGGCCCAAAGCTCGTCTCGGTCCGGGCAGCGCGATCGCGGGCGGTACGCTCGCACGCGATCTGCAGTTCCTTTCGGACATCGGTCGCCGCGCGCACTGCGCGACGCATCTCATCGCAGGCGTCAAAGCCTCCAATGATGCCCACAAAACTTGGGCCGGCCGCAAACTCCTCGCGCGGCTCGGCACGGTCGAAGGAAAGAAAATCGGCGTTCTCGGGCTCACATACAAGCCGGGGACCGACACTTTACGACGCTCGAGCGCCATCGAGCTCTGTCTGTGGCTCGCCTCGCAGAATGCCCGGGTGTGGGCCCACGACCCAGCCGTGCCGGCCTTGCCCGTAGAGCTGGCGGACCGAATTCAGCTTGCCGGTTCGGTAGACGAGCTCCTCTGCGACGCCGAAGCCGTCGTGGTCGCGACGGAATGGCCCGTCTATAGGGACATCCGCGCGGACGAGATCGTGAAGCGCACGAAGAACCCTCTCATCGTGGACCCGAATCGCTTCCTCGACGCGACGCTGGGAAAAGACACGCGGCTCGCCTACGATGCCGTCGGAATGCCGCGATGAAACTACGAGGACGCAGCGCGATTATCACCGGGGGGAGCCAAGGCCTGGGCAGGGCCATCGCCGACGCCTTCGTCAGCGAAGGCGCGGACGTGCTGCTTTGCGCTCGCGGCGCCGATGCGCTCGAGCAGACCTGTCGGGAGCTCTCCGTCCGGACGCAGGACGGACAAAGAGTCCTCTCCCTCGCGGCTGACGTCTCCCAGCGTGCAGCTGCCGAACAGCTGGCCGCCCACGCCGTTCAGACCTTCGGCCACTTGGACATTCTGGTCAACAACGCAGGCGTCTACGGCCCGATGGGTTGCATCGAAGAGGTCGACTGGGATCAGTGGACGCGCGCGGTCGAAATCAACCTGATGGGCACGGTGCTACCTTGCCGGGCGGTCCTGCCGCATTTCAAACGGCGAGGCTACGGCAAGATCATCAATCTCTCGGGAGGCGGCGCTACCGCACCGCTTCCGCGGATCAGCGCTTATGCCGCCTCGAAGGCTGCCGTGGTGCGCTTTACCGAAACACTGGCCGAGGAAGTTCGCGCCAACCAAATCGACGTGAACGCCATGGCGCCCGGCGGCCTCGACACGCGCCTTCTCGACGAGGTGCTGGCCAGCGGACCCGAGAAGGTCGGCGAGGAGTTCTATCGAAAGTCCCTGCAGCTGAAAGAAGGAAAATTCTTGGCTTCGCCGGCCTCCGACGGTTTGACGGGAAAACTCATCAGCGCCGTCTGGGATCCGTGGGCCACGCTCCCGGCGAAGATCCCCGCCCTGGCCACAAGCGACATCTACACGCTGCGCCGCATCGTCCCCAAAGATCGCGGACAGGACTGGGGGTGACGTGAACGTCTGCATCGTCGGTTGTGGCCTCATCGGCTACAAGCGCGCGAAAGCCCTGGGGTCGCACAAGCTGGTCGCCGTCAGCGACGTCGACCCGAGCAAGGCACGAGATCTGGCCGCGCTCCGGTCGGGCACGGCGGTCGTGGGCGACTGGCGCGAAGCCGTGCGACGTCCGGATGTCGACGCGGTATTCGTGTGCACCCCTCACAACGTGCTGTCGACGATCGCCCAAGCTGCAGCCGATGCGGGCAAGCACGTGCTCGTCGAAAAGCCCGCCGCCCGGAACGCCGCCGAGCTCCTGCCGCTCGTCGACATCGCGCGCCGCACGAAGGTCACCGTGAAGGTCGGGTTCAATCACCGGTTCCACCCGGCCATGCAAAAAGCCCGCGAATACGTCGACGCAGGCGCTCTCGGAGAGTTGATGTTCATTCGCGCGCGATACGGCCACGGCGGGCGCGTCGGCTACGATCGAGAGTGGCGCGCCATCCCCGAAATATCGGGCGGCGGCGAGCTTCTCGATCAAGGCCTGCACCTCATCGACTTGTCTCGCTGGTTTTTGGGCGATTTCGTGCGAGTCGACGGCTTCACCCACACCTATTTTTGGAACATGCCCGTCGACGACAATGGTTTCATGATGCTGCGCACGGTCGATGACCGCATGGCATGGTTGCACGTGAGCTGGACGGAGTGGAAGAACACCTTCTCGTTCGAGATCTACGGACGGCGCGGCAAGCTCCACGCCGAGGGCCTCGGCGGCAGCTACGGAACGGAGCGTCTGGCCTATTACCAGATGTCGCCGCAAATGGGCCCTCCCGAAACGACCATCCACGAGTATCCGGGTGGCGATCGGTCCTGGGACCTCGAATTCGCCGATTTCGTGAGCGCAATCGAGCGGCGCCAAGCCCCCTCGGGCACCCTCGACGACGCAATCAAGGCTCTCGGCGTCGTGGACATCCTCTACGGAGCGAAGAACCAATGATCATCTGTCGAAGTCCGCTGCGCATCACACTCGGCGGCGGCGGGACCGATCTCCCTTCCTATTACCGGGAGCACCAAGGCTTTCTGGTGGCGGCGGCTATCGACAAGTACGTGTATATCACCCTCCATCGCACGTTCGTGCAGGACCTCATCGTCAAGTATTCGCAGCTCGAGCGAGTGTCGTCGATCGATAGAATTCAGCATCCCATCATCCGCGAAGCGCTCACGATGCTGGAAATCAAAGAGACGAATCTCGAGCTCACCAGCATGGCCGATATTCCGGCAGGCACCGGTTTGGGCTCGTCGGGCAGCTTCACGACGGCATTATTGCGAGCGCTGCATGCTTACAAGAAAAACCTCGTTCACCCGCGTGAGCTGGCCGAGCAGGCATGCCACATCGAGATCGATCGGCTGGGCGAACCGATCGGCAAGCAGGATCAGTACATCGCGGCCTACGGCGGGATCACTTGTTTCTCGTTCAAAAAGAACGACGAGGTCGAAGCCTGGCCCCTCAAGGTCTCGACCGAGACTCTTTATAATCTAGAAGACAACTTGTTGCTTTTCTTCACCGGCTATTCGCGTTCGGCGTCCTCCATCCTCAAACAACAGGATGACAGCAGCAGAAAGAAAGCCGATGACATGCTGCAAAATCTGCACTTCGTCAAAGATCTCGGTATGAAGAGCCGCGACGCGCTGGAAAAAGGGGACCTGCGCGAATTCGCCAACTTGATGAACGTGCATTGGAACTACAAAAAGAAGCGCTCCGGGGCCATGTCGAACGACAATATCGACGATTGGTATCAACTTGCCCTCAAAAGCGGCGCCATCGGCGGCAAGCTGATCGGCGCAGGGGGCGGCGGGTTTCTGATGTTCTACGCCGAGGACAAAGTTCGCCTCCGGCACGCCATGATGGGCGTTTCGCTGACCGAGGTGCGCTTTCGTTTCGACTTCGAGGGCACCAAGATCGTCAACGCTTCATGAGCGCAGTATTGACGTTTCGCGGCACACCCCTCATGCTTCGCGCATGAGCTTGGCCGAAACGCTCCAGCGCGCGTACAAAAGCACCGTTCGCGATGCCATTTTACTCGAGAAAGCCGAGCGCATCGCGGCCGGCTACCCGGCCTCGGGGCAACACCGAATTCGCGAGCTCTTCGAAGCCGGCAACCGGCGCAGCAATGCAGCTGCCGACTTGATCGAGAACCAACCGGCGGCATCGGGGGCTCTCTACCGCGAAGCTGCCATCGCGTACATCGGGGCGATACTGGCATCTCGTGGGGAGCCCTTCGAGTTCGCAGCGAGCGACGCGAAGCGCGCATTCGAGCAACTCGACGGCGTGCGCGGCGAGCTCGCAGAGCCGCCCCCCGACCTCGAAGAAGCTCGCAAGCTGCTGGCCGTCAACGATCTTCTGGTTCTCGATCGCTTGTCGGAAAACGAGGCCGCCCGCAGTGTGCAAGCCATTGCCAACACCGTAGGATGGTTGCACGGCTCGATCGAGCCCCGCACGGTCCCCCAGATCAGGCGCTTGCGGATCCTGCGCCTCGTGGTCATCGGCGCCGCGGTGCTCGCGCTCCTCGTTTGGGGTGGCATGAGCCTGTTTTCGCCGACCAACATTGCGCTCCACAAGCCGGTGACGCAGAGCAGCGTTCATCCCAACTCGACCTCGCCCCAAGGTGGGCTGACCGACGGCAGCACGAGCGCAGCCTACGGCGTTCACACCAACCTCGAAGAAAATCCGTGGGTACGAGTCGACCTCGGGGCAGTGTACCGGCTGAAGAAGATCAAAATCTTCAATCGCTCGGACGGCTGGTTCGACGACTGCTTGCCACTCACGCTGGAGCTCTCGGAGAACGGCACCGATTTCGCACAAGTCGACCGAAGAACGACGAGCTTCGGTGCTTGGTCGCCCTGGAGCTACTCGGCCGGCGGCGCTCGTGCGCGCTTCATCCAGGTGCGCGGAGTGAAAGGCAAGTTCGTGGCGCTGGGCGAGCTCGAGGCCTTCGGCAAGAAGTGAGCGATCCCGGTCACGCGCCCGGTTGGATGTGGCACACCTGCCAGAAACCAGGTTGACCCCGGCCCACGTAGAAGCAGCTGTTCACTGACCAGTAGTGCGCCAGACTGATGACGATCCACAATGCGAGGGCGAAGAAGTTCTTGCGCATCACCGCCGCCATTGCGAAGAACATGGGAGTCGCCAAGAGTAGATAACGGCTCATCCCGCTGAACCCAATCATCACCTGCCCGGCCGCCGCTATGGCGACCGTCAGAGCATACGTCGCATACCAATAGATTCGGCCGGTGGGCGAGAACCCGCCGAGCGCCTTCTTGTGCCCGAGGGCAAACCACAAAAGGCCCGCTGCCAGCCACATTCCCTCGTTCGGCGCGGCCCACAGAGACTGCGCGATCCAGGTATAAGACGGCCAGAGGAGCGCGAAGGGGTTCGGCCGGTAGTGGTAGTACCTTTCGCGGGCATGCGCATAGACGAGCGCATCGCCGAAGCGGAAATGGAAAAAAGCGAACAATGCCAGGAGCCCCCAGGCCGAGACGATGCAAAGGAAGGCGCGCCATGCGATGGTGCGCGCGGTCGGCCGTTCGCGAAGCGTGAGCCACAGTAGCGCGAGGCCGAACGCAGCCGAGACGGCAACGCCCGTCGGCCGGATGACCGACCCCGCGCCGGCGCACAAGGCGCTACCGAAAAACCAGCGCCTCTCGAGCAAGACGAAGGCCCCCACCGTAAAAAGCAGCGCACACGGTTCGGTTTGAAGCGTCACCAGCTCGTACCCCGTCGTGAACACGTTGAGGAGCAAGAGCGAAATGAGCACCGTGCCTTTGCCGAGCGCCTCCACCATCTCGCTCGACGTCCACAAGAACATCACGATATAGCTGGCGAGGATCGATACCGCCAAAAGGGCATAATCGATGGGCAGGTGCAGCGCCCAACCGACCGCGCGGCCGAGCAGCGCGTACCCGGGAAAAAAGTTGAGCTGGCAGACGACGTCGCTATCGGGATAGTGTTTCGGCCCGAGCTCCTCTTTCGGCGCGCAATACCGATAGCCGCGCAGGCCGAGCGTGATGTAGTGCTGGGAGTCCCAACGTGAGACGATGAGACGCTCCCAGTTCGCGGGAATCGGGTCGACCGCCGGATCGCTGAAATGAGGTGCCGCGGCGGGCGCCGCATTGAACGGAATCCCGAATCGCTCCTTGGCCAGCGCGGAGAGCATGATCAGGTGAAAAGCGATGAAGCACAGCGGCAGGATCACTCTCACGACGGGCCACGGTGCGAATCGGTCGACGCGCGCGACGAGGGAACCCATCGAGGATGCGACCCTAACACGAACCATCCAGGCGTAGGACAGTCCGCGGGCCACCAAACCATTCGACCATTGCACTGCGGGCCCTTGCGTGGCAAAAATCGCCGTCGCTTCGAGCCGAGGCGCGTCAGGAGGAGCTGGCTTTGGAATGGTCGTCGCGCAAGGTAATCGTAACGGGCGGAGCGGGTTTCGTCGGAAGTCACGTGGTGGACGAGCTCATCGCGCGCGGTGCCTCAGTGACCATCGTCGACAACTTCTCGACCGGCCATCGCCAGTTCGTCAGCGGACACACCCAGGTGCGGCTGGTGGAGGGGGACCTTCTGGATCAGGCGCTCCTCGACATGACCTTCCCGGGTCACGACTTCGTCTTTCACCTGGCGGCCAACGCGGACGTGAAGGACGGGCTTTTGCATCCCCGCAAAGACGTCGAGCAAAACATTCTGGCGACCCAGAATGTTTTGGAGGCAATGCGCGCCGCCGGCATCGAAGGGATCGTGTTCTCCTCCACGGGTTCGGTTTACGGCGAGCCGGAGGTGATTCCGACACCCGAGAATGCTCCCTTCCCCGTCCAGACATCGCTCTACGGCTGTTCGAAAGTCGCCAGCGAGGGCCTTCTGACTTCTTACGCACTCGGCTACGGCTATCGAGTCTACATCTTTCGCTTCGTGTCGATGCTCGGCCCGCGCTACACGCATGGCCACATCATCGACTTCTGGCGCAAGGTCCGGCGGGATCCGACCTCTCTCGAGGTCCTCGGTGACGGCCACCAACGAAAGTCGTACCTCAACGTCAAGGATTGCGTGGATGCCATGCTCTTAGCGGTCGATCGCTCGCGCAACGCGGATGGCATCCACATTTACAACATCGGCCACGACGAATGGCTCGAGGTCAACGAGAGCGTGCGAATCATCTGCCGCGAGCTCGGCGTCGCTCCCCAGATTCATTACACGGGAGGCATTCGCGGCTGGGTGGGCGATTCGCCCAAGATCTTGCTCGATACGACGCGCCTGCGCTCCCTGGGCTGGGCGCCGAAACGCACGATCGAAGAGTCGGTACGGGAAACGCTACGGTTTCTCGTCGCCAACCCGTGGTGCGACCCCCAATCCTGATGTTCCATCCACGAGGTGGCTCGGCGCCTTTCTGGCGATGGCCAACAGATTCAGCCCGTAGGGAGGGGGGACCCAATCTTCGAGACGGCGAGAGATGGGGAACACGAGGCTGTCGAAAAGCTTGATGGAGGTCGTATTGAGCTTTCTCTGTCGAAATAGCCGTCCGCTGATCCACCAAGGCAAAACGCCAATCAAGTTGCGGTAGCGGATGGTGGCGATTTCAAAACCAGCCAGCGTGAGCTTTCGGGCCAGTTCGCGCCGACGATAGCGCCGCTGGTGTCCCACCTCCTCGTCGGCAGCGCCGTAGAGCTCGGGCCGAGCGGGGACGTAGACACCCAAAATTCCGCCGGGAGCCAGAAGGTCGTGCATGACGCGCAGGCAGGCCGCATCGTCGGGAATGTGCTCGAGCACATTGGAAGACACGATCGCATCGACGAGCCCCGCGCCAGGCTGGCCGGCGTACGCTTCGATCGTTCCCACGAATACCTCCACCTGCGGGTGATCCCGAAATCGCTCGCGCAGCAGCTCGGCGAGGTGGGGCTCCGGCTCGGTGAGCACCATCTTGCGCGCACCCTTCTCCCTCATCGCTTCCGAAAGGAGACCCGTTCCGGCTCCATGCTCGAGCACCGTCGCCCCGAAGTACGGGGCAAAACAAGCGGCAAGCCACTCGTAATAGTTGCGGCCCGCGGCTTCGCACAGCCCGTAATAGGCGTCGGGTGCCCCGGCGTAGTTGGGGGTCGCAAGCCAATCTTTGGGCTTGCTCGGCATCGCGGCCGTCTTATCAGCTTTTTGGCCGGTTGGCAGCGCGTTCGCGTCGTGCGCCGGCCATTCTGTCGGGTGACCCCCACGCTTTCGCAGCGCGGTGCTATCGTGCGTCACGATGAGGTCCGCCGAGCAGCCGCAGGCGCCTAAGTTCGATCATTACGCGGACGAGTACCACACATTGCATGCGCAAAGCATCACGGCGAGCGGCGAATCCACGGAATATTTCGCACGCTACAAGCTCGATTGCCTTCATCGCATGTCCCTGCCCGCGGACGGCCCCGTTCTCGACTACGGGTGCGGCATCGGGAACGTGACCGAACAGCTCGTCCGCTCGTTCACCAACGTCCATGCATACGATCCATCTGGCAAGAGTCTTGCCGTCGCCCGGCAGCGCGCGCCCACCGCGACCTTCTACGAAAACGCCGACGCCCTCCCCGACGGCAAGTTCGAGGCCATCATCCTCTCGGGCGTGCTGCACCACGTGCCTCCCTCCGAACGCGTCGCGTTAATGAGTGGTCTGCGCGCCAAACTGGCACCATCCGGAAGAGTCGTCGTGTTCGAACACAATCCACTCAATCCACTCACACGCCGCGTCGTCAAGAATTGCGCTTTCGACGACGATGCCATCCTGCTCTGGCCCTGGGAAGCAAAACGGCTTCTCGGCGCTGCCGGATTTCGCACCGTCGCGCTCGATTACATCGTTTTCTTTCCGCACGCGCTTGCGAAGTTACGTTGGCTCGAACCCAAGCTCGGCTGGCTCCTGCTCGGCGCCCAGATGATGATCGTCGGCTCGGGTGGCGACTGAATCCACTTCACCGGCCCTCGAGCTACTTCGCGCGGCGGACGTTCGCCGGAAACGATCGAGCCCGAATGGAAGAAGCGGCCATCGCGGCCAAAGGAGAGCCGCAAGCACGCCGAGAGCGAACACGACGATGCCTGTCGGAACGTAGCGAGGCACGTAGCGGAATGTCACGAGCTGCCGCGGCGAGACGATGCGGGCGGCAATGGTATTGGAATGGTTGACGGCGGCTTCTCCGTTGGCCCTCCAGCCTTCGTCGAAGTTCTGGTTCATGACCACGAGGTCGCCCGGGGTCGCGCCATCGACTTGGACCGTGACGCGATTGGGGCTCCACTCCACGAACGTCGCCGCACCGTTTCCGCTCGCCGTGAATACCTCGCCACGATATTCGCTCTCCCCGCGGCCACGCGCGCCGAGGCCGCGGATCCTCCCATTCTCGTCGCGGGGCGCCCATGGATTCAGCCCAGCAAACGACACGCTCTCGATGACACCGACGTTGACGATCGTCGCGGGGAGACCGGGCGGCGCATAATCGTCCACCAGGTACCGTAGGGCCGGGGGCGCTTTCACTTCCTGATAGAAGCCCGTGGTCTGCGCGGCGACCTGCGGCATTTTCATCCAGAATCCACGCGCCATTGGGATCTTCGCCTCGTGGGCGACGTCGAGGGCGACCCACCCCGCTGCCGCCACCAAGACGAGCTCGGCGAGCAGACGCTTTTTCGGGATTCGCCGAAGCCAACGCTCGATGTTCAATGCCGCGAGCAGGGCGAGAAAGAGAACGGCCGGGTAGAGCCATCGCGAGGGGACGTGCTGCGACTTGAATATCGGAAGGTCATGGAGAAGCGACCAGGGCGCCTGCGGATGGAAGGCGCCGAAGCTCAGCACCAGCGAGGTGAGTCCGGCCCACTTGAGAGGCACATCCGTCTTGTTGCGGGAGCGGAGCAGCGCCCATCCAATGACGAGAACCGGCGCCCATCCGATGTACATGCCCCACTCGTGCCATCCCCATTGGCTGACGTTCGCGAGTCGGGCGCCGAAATCCTGATTGCGCGCCGTGAGAAGCGTGAAAAAAGCGGCGACGTCCATGGTCTCCGTCGAATCGATGAGCCGCGGATACTTTCGCATCGTGTCCAGAATGGGGAACAGCTTGGGACCGGCCAAAATCACGCCCCACACACCCCCCAGAATCGCGACGCGGATCGGTTCGAGGCGACGAGTGACGATCGCAAGCAGCACCGAATAGATGCCGAGAAGGAAGACGGTCTGCGGCAAGGGATAGATGGCGCCCGTGTACACCATCATCGCGATGCACGCCCCCAGGTACACGATGTTGCGCCGTCGCGCAGAAAGCGGCAGGGTGGCAGGAGCGACGGGAGCCCCGCGCACGGTAACTGACGCCGTCGTTCGTGCGCGTTCGTAGAAGTAGAACGCCCACGGTACCCAGAGATAGTAGAGGTGCCAGGTGTGACCCGCCGTCGCTTGCAGCGCCCACCGCCCGTTGACGGCGAAGACGGCGCACACGAACAGGCGCAGGCCGGGGCTTCTAGTGAAGCGCCCGGCCCACAGCCAGGTGCCGATTGCCGACAGCGCGGCGGTCGCCGCGATTTCGGTGCGAAGGGCGACCGGCAGCTTTGCCAGCAAATAGAGCAACAGGGCCGGGGAGGCCAACGCCGTGGCTCCTTCCGTCGAAGCCCACTCCGGATGGCCCCCGCACCCGTAAGGATTCCAGAAAGGCAGCTGGTGGTACGAGCGAATCGCTTTGATCATGAAATAGCGATGGGTCGCCATCTGATCCCAGTCGTGACCACCGAGAGTCTCCATCTGGTGAAAAATGGGCGCCACGACCTGCGCGACCATGATTGCCATGAGCGACCAGGCGAGGAGGTTCAGCGTGAGCCAAGCCCACGATTCGAACGTCCGTGGTAACCGCAGCGACCTCCAAGGCATCCGGCTCGCACATAACACAGCTCGAGCTCTCCGGTCTGCAATGACTATTCTCGCTGCTTCCCGGTTTCACGGCGGGTTGGTTCGTGCTAACGATCGCGGCAATGAGGATCACCATTCTTGGCGCGGGTTACGTCGGCCTGGTCACCGCGGCGGGGCTTTCGGAGATGGGCAATCACGTTCTGTGCACCGACGTGAACCAGGAGCGCGTGGAAGCGCTGCGAAACGGAAAAATCCCATTCTTCGAGCCAGGCCTCTCCGAGCTCGTCGCGCGCAACGTGCGGGGGCGCCGTCTCTCGTTCGGAACCCACATCGAACCGGCCTATACCGAGAGCGATATCTACTTCATTGCGGTCGGTACGCCGCCGGGAGACGGCGGGCGAGCCGATCTTCGCTATGTCTTCACCGCCGCCGAAACCATAGCCAAAGCCAGCAAGAAACCTGCGGTTCTCGCGGTCAAGAGCACCGTTCCGGTAGGAACCTGCGACCAGGTCGAAGCCAAAGTCCGCGCTCTCTCGGGGCACCGCATCAGCGTCGCATCCAATCCCGAGTTCCTCAAGGAGGGAGCCGCGCTCGAAGATTTCTTTCGCCCGGACCGCGTGCTCATCGGGGTGGCCGACGGGGCCACCGAGCAGGCCATGCGCGACCTCTATCGGCCGCTGCAACTGTCGAGCGAACGGGTGCTGGTCATGGATCGTCGATCGGCTGAGCTCGCCAAGTACGCGGCCAACGCGATGCTCGCCGTGCGCATCTCGTTCATGAACGAGATGTCGCAACTCTGCGATTCGCTGGGCGCCGACATCGGTTCCATCCGGCGCTCTCTCGGCAGCGATCGCAGGATCGGACAGCAGTTTCTCTATGCCGGTCCCGGCTACGGCGGATCGTGTTTTCCCAAGGACGTCTCGGCGCTCTCCGCCTTCGCGCGCGATTGCGGCAAGCAGCTCAAAATCGTCGATGCGGCCGCCGACGCGAACGTGAGACAGCAGGATTACGTTTACGAGCGGGTGATGTCGCTGTTTCCCGAGGGCCTAGCCGGCAAAGTCGTCGCCGTGTGGGGGCTCGCCTTCAAGCCCGAGACGGATGACGTGCGCGAATCGCCCGCCGGAAGGCTCGTGCAGCGCCTGACGCAAGAGGGTGCGACCATCCGCGCCCACGACCCCGAAGCCGCGGCGAATTTCGCGCGAGCCTACGCGCCGCAGGCGGCCTATTTCGACAACGAGTACGACAGCGTCGACGGCGCGGACGCGCTGATCCTCATGACCGAGTGGCGCCACTTTCGTAATCCGGACCTCGACGAGCTCAAGAAGCGGATGCGTTCGCCCAAGATCGTGGACGCGCGCAACATCTGGTCGATGTTCAATCTGAACGAGCACGGATTCGTGTACCGCGGCATCGGAACGGTCGCCGGTCGCGGGAAATGACGGCATCGGCCGGCCCGCGAACCGCGCTGGTTACCGGCTGTGCAGGCTTCATCGGGTCGCACCTCGTCGAGCGGTTGCTCGTCGAAGGGCTCTCTGTCTACGGTGTCGACAAGCTCGACGACTACTACCCTGCCGACCTCAAGATTCACCACATTGCACCGTGCCTCTCGAATCGGCGATTTTCGTTCGAGGTGGCTGACCTCGCCGACGCAGCTGCGATTCGAACTTACGCCGCGCGCGTTCCCAAACCCGACGTGGTCGTGCACCTTGCCGCCGTCGCCGGCGTGCGGCTCTCGGTGACCGATCCCGCTCGCTACGTGCGGGCCAATCTCGTCGCCACGCAGAACGTGCTCGACGTTTGGTCGCGCCAGGGCGTTCCACTGGTGTTCGCGAGCTCGAGCTCGGTCTATGGCAATACCAGCCGCGCCCCCTTCTCGGAGGACGAACCCTGCATCGAGCCCCCCAGCCCCTACGCGGCCACCAAGCGCGGTGCCGAGCTGCTTTGCAGCGTGGCGCACCACATCCATGGCTCACCGATCACCATCATTCGTCCTTTCACGGTGTACGGTCCGCGACAACGTCCCGACCTCGCGATCCGCAAATTCAGCACTGCCATTCTCCGTCAGGAGGAAGTCACCGTCTTTGGCGACGGCACCATGGCGCGCGACTTTACGCACGTGGACGATATCGTCAGTGGGGTGTGCTCGGCGATAAAAGAAGACGCGGGCTTTCGCATCGTGAATCTCGGCAACTCGTCGCCGTGCACCGTCAACTCGCTCGTCGAAAAACTCGGTGCCGCGCTCGGCATCGAGCCGCGCGTGCACCGCATCGAGCGCCCTCCCGGCGAAATGGAAGTCACCTATGCCGACATCGGCCGAGCGAGCGAGCTCTGGAACTGGAGTCCCGAAATCCAGCTCGACGAGGGCCTCCGGGAGTTCGCGACGTGGATCAAAGCGGAAGAGGAATCCGGTCGAAACCCATAGCATTACTGCGTCAGATCGTCGCTGCCAGATCGTTTCATCGGAGTAGCCCATAGGCCCACTCAAGTACTGACCGGACAGGCGGAACTGGCTGTCGGCGAAACCACCGCAGGCGGGGCCGGAGGCCGCGCCGAGTAACTCAAACAGAGGCGAGGCCTCGCGGCCATTCCGGTCTGATGGGTCCTACCGACGGCCTCGCCGTAATTTGCGTGGGGAAACGCGGCAATTGCTGATCGTGATCTGTCATCGCCAAGATCTGACGCAGTAATGATAGCCACGACTGCCGCAGTCGTAGACGCCGTGCTCATCGAAGCATCTGGTTCGGTTTTGAGTACACGTAGATGATCGGCACGCCGTCGTAGGCGCCGATATGGACGGGCGCCGACGTTTCGTAGCTGGTCCAGATTTGGTACTCGATCGTTTCCATGTGTTCTTCGTGGTGGTAGAGGGCGAACGTGCTGCTCTGGACCGACCACGCCGCCTGCACGTGAGGCAGTAAGCGACCGTCGCGGTGCAGCATGTCCCACGAATCCCCGGCCGTGTCGTGAATGTACACCGACTGCCCAGGAGCGACGTGCTGGTTGAGCCATTCGGTCACTGCTCCGGTCGTAAAGCCCCAGAACTGGCGGTTCAGCCCGAGCGACGCCGCCCCCGGAGCGCCACCGACGAGCGGCGTGTAATTCGATAGACCCCACGGATGAGAGTGGATCGTTTCGGCGAGCGGCGCGGCGAACACCGCCGCGCCGAGCACCACCTCGACGAGCTCCCCCGGCACGCGCGCCAGGCGGCCCCCTTCGAGAAGAGCCCGCAACTTCGCCGCGACGACGTCGAAGCCAGCGCCCGCGAAAAGGCAGAGAAAGGGGTAGGCGGTGAACCAATGTTTCGTTCCGCCGAAGATCGGCGTGTTCGTCGACAAGATCCAGGGCGCGTATTGCACACCTAGACCAATCGCCCACAAAAGATCGGTCTGCGCGCTGTCGTGCGGCGCTCGCGCGGATCGATCCCAAAGAGGCACGAGATGGGCGCGGGCACGACTGACCGCACCGATCAAGAAAAGCACGAGCGTGATGATGGGAACCGTCGCCGCCGTCATCAGCCAGACGTAGCCACGAGGCATGGGCGGCTTCCAGTAGGTCTCGCCCAAGAAGACCATGTTGTAATAGTCGTGGTTCAAGTGAAACTTCGCATAAGCGGTCAAGCGCTCGACGGTGTCGAACCAGATCCACGGCCAGAGCGCGAAAAACACGAACGGACCGATGCAGGCCATTCCCCATAGCGCCAGCGGAATCCGAATTCGACCGCGCGCGAGACCTCGCGCGATCCGCGCACGTCCGGCGATGACGGCATGAACGAGCAGAGCGGGGGGCAGAAACCAAGAGTTGTGCTTGGTGTTCAGCGCGAGGCCGAATGCGATGCCGGTAACGATGGCCCACGCAAGCCCCGGTGTTTTGAGAGAACGCCAGTAAGTATAGGCGCAAAATGTCCACATCACCGCAATGGGCACGTCGAAGCAATCGAGATGCGCGTGATAGAAGATTCGCGGCATGAGCGCGAAGAGCATGGCGCCGACGAAGCCGGCCGTTCGCGAGCGCGCGCGAGCACCCCAGAGATAAATGAGCCACAGTCCCGCTGCCGCGAAACACATTCCGCCGAAACGGAAGCTCGTGCCTTCTTCGGCGAAAAGATGCCACTTTCTGTAAAGAAGGTTCCACGACAGCCCGAACAGGCTTTTGACTAGGCCGGGGTGCTCGTGGTTGTTCGACCAGTGGGCGTCGACGACCGATCTTTGGGCAGCCGCCGCCGGATCGCGCCAGAGCAGCTCGTACCAATCCGCGTAACTGCTGGCAGCCCGGAAGTAGAATCCTTCGTCGCGCGCATAACCGATAGCCGGCGCCGTTTTGACCAAGATGGCGAGGTAGAGCGCCGCGAGCGCGAGCCCGAGTGCGTGATCGGCGAAGTGGAAACGCGTTGCGCGCGAGGTCATCGCGAGTCGACCTCGAAGCAGACGTGCGTTCCCGCACCTGCAGAGCTGACGTGGAACTCGACGTCACCTTGGCTGCCCGACGCGGCTCCCAGGGGTAGCTCGAATGACTTCCAACCGTCGCCCGGCTCGTGCACGACGTTGCCCACCTCCACACCGGCTACCAGGATCCGAATCGCGAAGGGAGGCACGGCGCGATCGCGTTCGATGAGCCAACCCATCCCGGCGTGGCCGTGGAGCTTGGCTCCGAGGGGAACGCCACGAAATCGTGTGACGATCGCCCCATTAGCGCCGGGGGGATGCGACCAGATGCAGCGGCGCGCGAGAAACTTCTCGTCATCGATGATCGTCACTCCGACGAAAACGTGACTCGGCTCCCCGGGACAGGTGAACCTCGATGCGGGAAAGATAGGAGGCCCGCCGAGGCCGCCTCCTTCCACCGGTGCGCTGGTCGTGAAGGAGCAAACCGAAGGAGTCGTCCCTCTCTCCAGGCGAACGTCGGCCGAGTTGGGATCGAGGTGATCGACGAAATCGTACGCGATGACCGGCGGCCTTGGATTGGCCAGAGCGCGCAGCGTGAAGCGTCCCTGTTTCGTTTCGCGCAGCAGTCTCCAGCCGGCGAGCTCTGGCGATCGGGAGCCCACGATGGACACCTCGAGCGCCTTCGCATAGCGCGTGGCATCCGGGCGCGCGACGTCGCGCAGCGGCATCAGCGAATCGCCGAAGCTCCAGCGCGCCATCGGCTCCGCCCAATGCGGCGCGATGACGACGAGGTCGCCGGCCTCGTACCACGAGGCCACGAGAGCGCGAACCTCCGTCCATTGATCGTGGGTAGGGGCACGGCGCGAAAAGAAGAACTGCGCGCCAAACTCGGCCAGGCCCACGATGGGAACCAGAAGAGGGAGGTACCTCCACCGACCCATTCATGTCTCCACGGCGCGCACCGCAATCATCGGCGGCACTGTAGTCTTTCGCGGGTGCTAAAGTAAAACCAAGTGTCGTTTCTCTCCGTCGCTGACCGGGTTCTTATAGCCTGCTCTCTCGCACCACGCGATCGACCTGTTGGGCTTGGGCTGCGACCGCCTGTCGAGCGGCCGTGTGCGTCAAGTTCAGATCGTGTTCGGCTGTCCGACGGATATCGTCAAGTAGCATTACTGCGTCCGATCCTCGCTACCAGATCGTTTCATCGGAGTAGCCATAAGCCGGACAGCGGAACCGGCTAGCGGCGAAGCTGCAGAGGCGAGGCCTGACGGCCATTCCAATCTGGTGGCCCAACTCCGACGGCCTCGCCGTAACTTACATGGCCGACACGCGGCAATTGCCGATCGTGATCTGTCATAGGCAAGATCTGACGCAGTAATGGTAGCTTCGAAGCGCTAATGCAGCGTGTGCCACTGGCCTTCGTGCTCGACCTTGGGGATCTCGCTCTCCGCGATCACCGGCGGATCCATCCG
>WNGB01008577.1_pt1 | contig 16470 bp, 16 predicted proteins | sample 5400681 | NCBI WGS metagenome assembly WNGB01 (sample SAMN13153367, study PRJNA577476) | soil metagenome | isolation source: 115 cm soil or saprolite under grassland replicate 2 | place: USA:California | collected 2016-06-15 | reverse complement strand
GCCACCAGCAGCAGCCCGGCGCCGCGGGCGCGGCTGCAGGCCGCCCTGGCCATGGGACCGAAGAAGGCGGCCGCCTGGGCGGCCAGCACCGGGCAGCCGCACGCCTCCGCCGCGCGCACCGCGCGGCCGAGCGGCAGCAGCGCCGAGGTCACCAGGCCCACCCTGACGCCGTCCAGGAGCGGCACGGCCGCCGCGGCGAGCTTGCGGGAGAACGACGAGACCACGATCCGGTCGCGGTCGGGCCGCCCGGCGAGCGCCTCGGCGAGCAGCTCGGCCACGCGCGAGGGGCCGTCCTCGCCCGCGCCGCGGAACTTCACCTCGACGTCGACCAGGGCACCGCGCGGCAGCGCGTCCAGCGCCTCGGTCAGCGTCGGCACCCTGACCTGACGGCCCCGGTAGGGCGCGCTGCCGTCGGAGATGAACCAGGAGCCGGCATCGAGCTGCCTGATCTGGGCCAGGGTGCGCTCGCGGACCAGACCGCGGCCGTTGGTGGTCCGGCCGAGGCCCGCATCGTGCAGGCAGACGAGCGCGCGGTCGGCGGTCTGGCGGATGTCCAGCTCGACCCCGGCGGCGCCCTCGGCGATGGCCGCCCGGAAGCTGGGCAGGGTGTTCTCGGGCGCCACCAAGCGGGCGCCACGATGCCCGAGAACGCGCAGCAGAATCACTCACCTCCCCCCGGTCGCGCGGGGGCTCTGAAGCCTAGGCTACAAGGCTCGCAAAGGTACTCCTTACGCCGATTCGCGCCTCACAACTTCTGACTGCGTAGTTCTCACGAGGAAAAACCAGTGCCCACGACAATTCGTCGGCCGGACTACGGACGGGTGGGCTCGTTTTGCACCGTTCGCCAGGCCGCCGCGGGCCGGGCACCGGGTCGGCCAGGCCACCAGAGGCGCCGGTCAGGCCGCCGAGCGGCGCCGTTTGCCATGGATTCCTCCAGTCAAGCGAGTATTGGGACCTTCCATTTACCCTTTGGCTGTCCTAGACTCACCGCGCTCTTACGTTGGAGGGCCGCGGGAATGGAACCCTTCACCGACCTTTCGAGCACTTGCCCTTCCCCCAGGGCTTTGCACGAGAAAGTGAGGAAAGTCATTATGGATTGGCGCCATCGTGCCCGCTGCCGTGACGTGGACCCGGAGCTGTTCTTCCCGGTTGGCACCACCGGGCCCGCCGAGGCCCAGGTGCAGGCGGCCAAGGCCATCTGCGCGCTCTGCCCTGTCCGTGACGACTGCCTGCACTGGGCGCTCGAGACCGCTCAGGACGCTGGCGTGTGGGGCGGTCTGTCCGAGGAGGAGCGGCGGGCGCTGCGTCGCGGACAGCGCCGTCGGCGCATCGCCTGACGCGATCGAAGGACCGCGGTGGCGGCCACGTGCCGAGGCTGCTGCATCCCGGGCCTGGCCATGCGCCAGGCCCGATCACTTGGTCTGAGTCGTTCGTCCGGATCGGACTGTTCCTTCCATCCAGTGGAAGCGGTACGATCCGCGGCAGCACGGGAAGGTGGACCGGATTCCGGGGATATGGCGCCCCTCCGGCGGCACGAGGCGGCACGAGGCGGCACTCGACGAGGCAGCGCGTGGATCTCCGAAGGGACGCATGGGCGACGTCGTTCGCATCCTGGTGGCTGACGATCATCCCCTGACTCGGGACGGGATCAAGGCCGCCCTGGCCATGGATCCAAGGCTCAAGGTCGTGGCCGAGGCCGGCGACGGCCAGGAGGCCGTCAGCCTCGCCGCCTCCGTCAGGCCGGACGTGGTGCTGATGGATGTGCGCATGCCGCGGCTGGGCGGCATCAGAGCCACCCAGGAGATCGTGCGGGCCGTGCCTGGCAGTCGCGTGGTGATCCTCACGGTGGAGGAGACGCAGGCACGGGTCGGCGAGGCGATCCAGGCCGGCGCGGTCGGCTACCTGCTGAAGGACATCGACGCCCGTGAGCTGGCCAGGGCGGTGCACCTGGCCGCGCAGGGCAGTGCGGTGATCCAACCCGGGAGGTCGAGGTGCTGCAGATGATCGCCTACGGCTCGACCAACCGCGAGGTGGCCGACGCCCTGCACATCTCGCCGCAGACGGTCAAGACCTACCTCGAGCGGATCTTCACCAAGCTCGGCGTCTCCGACCGCACCAGGGCGGTCGCCGTCGCTCTGAAGCACGGGATCGTGGAGTAGCCGTGGGCACGCTGCTGCTCTTCGTCCTTGCCGGGCTGGCCGGCATGGCCGCCGGCGTGCTCCGCGGCGGCAAGGCGCACTCGCTGCTGCGCGCAAAGGTGCACGCGAGAACGCTCGCGCTGGCGCTGCTCGCGCTGCAGGCGGCGGTCGGCTCGCTCGCGCTGCGCTCGGTCGGCATCCCACGCGGCGTCGGCGCCATCCTGCTCTTCCTCGCGCTGGCTGGCCTGCTCGCCGTGGCCCGCGCCAACGGCCAGCTCGCCGGAGTGCCGCTGCTTGCGCTCGGGCTGCTCGCAAACCTGCTGGTCCTGGTGCTGAACTTCGGCGTGCCCGTCCAGGAGGAGACGCTCGCCCGGGCGGGCATCGCGGTCGAGCAGCCCGTCCCCCACCGGCCCGACGCCAAGCACGTCATCGACGGCGCTGGCACGCGGCTGGCGCTGCTCGGCGACCAGCTCGCGGTGCGCCCATTGCGCACGGTGGTCAGCTTCGGCGACATCGCCGAGATGGCGGGACTGTTCCTGCTGGTGCAGGCGCTGGTGATCGGGACGGCGCCACGTGAGGACGACTCCGCCCACGGCGCCCCCAAGGCCAGAACGGTCCCGTGGTCGACGTGGGCGGACTGAGGCGTCTACGTGACGACGTCCTCCTGCAGCTCGCTGGCCAGCTCGCGAATCCTTGCCTCGGGGTAGCGGCGGTGTCCACCGAGGGTCTTGAGGAAAGGAAGCTTGCCCTCCTTCGCCCAGCGCGACACTGTCTTGGGCGACACGTGCAGGATATCGGCCACCTCTGCGGTGCGTAGATAGGCGGGAACTTCGATCTTGGTGCTCGCCTTTCGGGGAACGGCCACCGTACATCCCTTTCTCGAGTCCAGGCTGTCTCGACCTTCTCCTCCCGGACAGACCTGGAGTGGACCGGATGTTCGTCTGACGAAGACAGTTGGGACGTGCGGCGGAGACGGCCCTGTCGGTCGAGCTGCTTTGAGCAGTACGAACAGGGCGATTATTGGTAGCGGCCCATCAGCCTGCCATAGCCCGGTTGGGCCGTTTCAGCTTCAATGCTACCTACTGCACGTTCTCTAGGGTGTCTCTGCAAATACGCAGGTCAGCCGTGAAATTCGTGACCGGTACGCGAATTTCGCGAAGTGGAATGCGCATACCGCATTTACCGGGTGCGACCGGGCAACCTTGCCCGCAGCCAGTCCACGGTGATCGCCAGTCCCTCGTCCAGCCGGGTCCACGGTTGCCAGCCGAGGACCTTCCCGGCTTTGCCCGGGTCGAGGGCGCAGCGCCGCGGGTCACCGGGACGGGCGGGCGCCCACTCCGGCTCGCCCGACCACCCGATCCGCGCCGCGAGCTGCTCGACCACGTCCAGGACCGAGGTTGCCGCCCCGGTGCCGATCAGCACCCTGCCGGTCACGTCGGTGTGCACCGCGCGGGCGAGCGCGTCGACCGCGTCGTCCACGAACAGGTAGTCGCGCTCCTGGCGGCCGTCGCCCTCCACCCGCGGGGCGCGGCCCTGCAGCATGGACCAGGCCGCCCGGCTGACCAGGCCGGCGCCGAGGGGGTCCTGCCGCGGACCGTAGACCGTGCCGAACACCAGCACAGCCACCTCCAGCGAGCGGGCGGCGAAGGCGCTGGCATACGCCTCCAGCGCCAGCCGGCCCGCGCCGAGCGGGTGCACCGGGCGCGGACGGTCATCGGGCTTGGTGGTCCCGGTGAGCTGGTTGGGGTACAGGTAGGCACCGGAGGAGGCCAGCACCACCTTGGCGCCGCCGGAGGCGGCGGCCTGCAGGACCTCGATCACGCCGGCCACCAGCAGGCGGCCGTGGTTGGAGGGCTGCGCCCAGGCTCGTACCGGGTCCGCGGACATGGCCAGGTGCACCCAGGCGTCGGCGTGGATGCGCTCGGCCAGGACGGCCAGCCCACCCTGGGTCACGTCCATGCGGTGGAAACGGACGCCGCCCCGCCGGCGCGCCTCGGTGAGGTTGGCCAGGTTCCCGTGCGAGAGGTCGTCGACCACCACCACCTCATCGCCCTCGGCCTGGAGCCGGTCGACCAGGCTGGCGCCAAGGAACCCGGCCCCACCGGCGACGACGACGAGCAACGCTCAGACCCTCCCGTATCGTTCAGGACGTGCGCATCCTACTCGTGCCGGCGCATGCGGCGTGGTGGCCAATAGGCGAAGCGGACCGAGCCGACGAGATCCGCCGCGCGCACCGCGCCGAACGCACGGCCGTCGCTGCTGGCGTCCCGGTGGTCACCGAGCACCAGGTACTCGCCCTCCCCGAGCGCCATGTCCAGCGCTACGGCGCCCGTCCCGAAGAGGTCCTGGGGCCTGGAGAGGGAGGCCAGGTAGGGCTCGGGGACCTCGCGGCCGTCCACATGGAGCCGCCCGCCGACCAGTCGCACCCGCTCCCCCGGGAGCCCGACCACGCGCTTGACGACCTCGAGCTCCCGCCGGTCGGGACGGCGCAGCACCACAACCTCGCCGCGGCGCAGCGGCTCCCGCAGCGGCGCGACGGCGATGCGCTGCCCCGGGACCAGCGTCGGGCGCATGCTGTCCCCACGAACCAGCATCGGCTCCAGCCGCCCGCGCCGCGCCGCGGCCGCCAGGCCCACCCCGACCGCCATGCCGGCTCCCGCGAGCCCTCCGAGCCACCACGCCACCCTGCGCGCTCCTGCCAGCAATCCGCCCACTCCCACCCACCGCTCCCACGGCTCCGATCGCCGCGCAGATCTCCAGATCATGCCCTCTTCGGCCCGTGCCAGCCCAAAGGAGGCGGTGGTACCGTCGATCGCGCCTACACGCCGAGAAGGAGAAAGGGACGATGCCAATGATGGTCAAGCGCTTGGCCGCGTGGCTGTCACCGGATCGAGTCGTGCACGCCCACTGCGACCTGCCGTGTGGCGTCTACGATCCGGCTCAAGCCCGGATCGAGGCCGAGTCGGTGGCAAAGATCATCGAGAAGTACCACGCCACCGACGACCCGGTCTTCCGGACGCGCGCCCTGGTCGTCAAGGAGGACCGCGCGGAGCTGGTCAAGCACCATCTGTGGGTTCTCTGGACCGACTACTTCAAGCCACAGCACCTCGAGCAGTTCCCTGGCCTGCATGACCTGTTCTGGCGTGCGACCAAGCAGGCCGGTCTGGCCAAGCACTCGGTGGAGCCCGCCGACGCGGCGAAGCTGCTGGAGCTCATCAGCGAGATCGACGGCATCTTCCAGAAGACCAAGAGCTAGGACTTCGGGGGGGCGCCGACGCCCCCCTGGAATCCCCCTCCGAGGAGGTGCGGGCGTGGCCCGCGCCTCTTCATCTCGGTGAGCGCCCGGCGATGTCTATGAGCTCGCAAGGCGCTTGCCACGATAGTTCGGAAAGATCAGCGGTTGGTGCTGCCAGCAGAAGCCGCTCTTGTTGTAGATCGACAGCCTGGTGTCGCAATCAGGCTCCCGGCACACGCGACCGACGCGCTCCACCTTCGAGGGTGGCGGGTCGGTCCCTGGCCGGTGGCCCTTCACATTCTCAGATCGCATCGAGCCTTCACCGTCCTTCCCATCGTCGACGATGGGACCCACATGTCACCAGCAACCGGTCCGCCCTTCCGGCGATTCCCGGCTGTGGCTGACATCTATACGCGAGCGCGCATCAAGAGGGGTTCAAAGGAGCGGCGGTCCGGTGGGCGACGCGCTCAGGTCGAGGGGAGCTGCCGGATCCGGATCACGGCTTCCACCCGCGTGCGGAGCGTCTCGACCACTGAGGGCGGGACGGGCTCCGCATCGGCGCAGCGGCGCACGAGGCGCTTGAAGCTCTGGTCGAACTCGACCATGCGGCGGCAGTGGCTGCACTCCTCGAGGTGCGCCTCGAGCTCCGCGCAGGTCGGCGGGTCGGTCTCGCGGTCGAGGTAGGGCCAGAGGTGGCGCCGCACCTCGTTGCAGTCACAGCCGCCTACTTCGGGCGAACCCATTCCTGTCCCTCCTCGAGCAGCCCCCGCTCAGCGGCGAAGTCCCACAGACTCTTCTGAAGCTGCCGCCGCCCGCGGTGCAGACGGGACATCACCGTGCCGATCGAGGTGCCCATGATCTCGGCGATCTCCTTGTAGGAGAAGCCTTCGACGTCAGCCAGGAGCACGGCCATCCGGAACTGCTCTGGCAGCGAGTCCAGTGCCTGGCGCACCTCGTGCTCGGGAATGCGCTCGAGCAGCGCCTCCTCCGGCGACGTGGACCCGGCGTTGGCGTTGGCGATGCGCTGGTAGAGCGAGAAGTCCTCGACGTCCTCGGTCGACACCGACTGCGGCTCGCGCTGGTGCTTCCGGTAGGTGTTGATGTAGGCGTTGGTGAGGATCCGGTACAACCACGCCTTGAGGTTGGTCCCCGGCTCGAACTGGTGGAAGGCGTTGTAGGCGCGTAGGAACGTCTCCTGGACCAGGTCCTCGGCGTCGGCCGGGTTCCGGGTCAGGCGCAGGGCGCCAGCATAGATGGTGTCGAGCAGCGGGATCGCCGACTCCACGAAGCGAGCCTGGCGCTCCTCCGGAGTCTCTTCAGCGGGAGCGCGCCTGGAATCCTCGGGCGGTCGGCTCTCCTGCTGGCCGAGCTCTCGGGCAGATGGTTGCAACCAGGGTCCTTCCCGTCGATCCAGCCGTGACGACTCCAGGGCAGGATAGCAGGACCATGCCGGGGCGATGCCCGGAGGGGCGGAAGCTTGCAAGCGGTGACCTCGACGATGATTTGGGGACTCCCTGTTCAAAACAGCCTCGGGTCCCGCGGCATTCCCGCGGCATTCCCGCGGCACTCCCGCGACATCTCCGGTGGCGCCCTGGGCGCCCTCGCTCAGGTGCTGCCGACGACGACCTCGACCTCGTGGTAGCCGGATGCCCCGGTCGGGTGCGGCGGGGCCGGCGTCACGATCTGCGGCCGGCCGAGACCGTCGAAGGCGCGGACCTGGATCTGGACCTTGCCCGTGGCCGCCGGGCTCCACGGCAGGCGCCACTGGCGCCAGGTGGCGCGCGCCAGCTCCCGGCGGAGCGTCGCGGGTGCCCAGCTCCGCCCGCCGTCGAAGGAGACCTCCACGCGGCGGATGCCGCGGTCTCCCGCCCAGGCCATCCCCGCGATGGTGGCCTGGCCCTTCACCGCGGCCAGCTCCCCGGGGACGTCGATGCGGCTGGCGGTCTTGATCTCGGCGACGTTGTCCCAGCCGGCCGAGCCCTCCCAGTAGCCGCGGTAGTCGTAGTCCACCACCTCGATGCGCTGCAGCCACTTGACGCTCTTCATGCCGTAGATGCCAGGGGCGATGATGCGGGCCGGGTAGCCGTGGGCGCGAGGCAGGGTGTCGTCGTTCATGCCGTAGGCGACCATCGTGGTCCCGTCCAGCGCCTTTGCCACCAGCAGCGAGTCGGTGTAGCCGCCGACCGCGTGGAACGCCACCCGGACCGCCTGGTCGCCCACCCCGCCGGCCCGCTCCAGCAGGGCCGCGAGCGGCACGCCGGTCCACTTGGCGGTGCTCACCAGGTCCCCGCCCACCAGGTTGGAGATGCACTGCATGGTCACGTACCGCTCGACCGCCGGCAGCGTCAGCAGCTCGTCGTAGCCGAGCGTCAGCGGCCGGCCGACCAGGCCGTCGATCCGCAGGCGCCAGGAAGCGGCCTCCACGTTCGGGTCGATGATCGACTCGTCGACCACGTAGTGGCGCTGGTTGGTGGTGATCTCGGGGGTCAGGCCGCGGATGGTGAGGAAGGACTGGTCCTCTGGGCCGTCGGGCGGCCGCACCACCCGCCGGACCGGTCCGGCGCCGGCCGGCCGCACCAGCGGCCTGCCACCGCGGTCGCCGAGGCCGCCGCTGAGCTGCCGCAGCACCACGGCGGCGACGAGCAGGCCGGCGCCGCCGAGGCCGGCACGCAGCAGCTCGCGGCGGGTGCGCACGAGGCCGCGGGCGGGCTGGGTGTCCACCCGGTCCCGGTGCAGCCGGTCCAGCGCGCGCCGCAGCGACAGCGCGAAGACCGCGCCGGCGACCGCGACCAGCGCCCCATAGGTGGTGAGCGACGGCGCCCCCGGCTCGGAGTGGTAGGCGCCGAGCGCGATCACGGCCAGCACCGCCGCCGCGGCCCAGCTCGTGACGGCCCACTGGGTCGCTGGTCGCCTGGCCACCAGCAGACCGACGAGCCCGCCCGCGAGCACGCTGCCGACGGTGAAGCCAACAGCGAACAGCCGCAGTGCCCAGTGCCCGAGGCGCTCGACGAAGAAGACCGCCACCGACCCTGGGACCACCTCGACCAGCCGTTGCGCCAGGCCCAGCGGCGGGAACGGAATGTTGGCCTGGACCAGGTGGGCGGCTCCGAGCAGAGCGATCGCCAGCAGCATGGCCGCCACACCGGCCGCGAAGGCCTCGGAGTCGCGTACATTTCCAGCCATACGAGCAACACGATAGTCGTACCGGCACGCTTGCGCGTGGCCCTGGGACGGTCGGATCAGCCGGCGGCGTGTCGGGGGACGGGAGCGGCGGCGGCGCCGGCTGAGGTCCCCGCTTCAGGTCAGGCGAGCTGGGTCCGGCGGCGTGGCGCCAGGGTGGCGGCGAGATCGTCCGCGAGCCGCTCGGCGTCCTCGGGCGCCAGCGTCGACGCCGTCATCCTGACGCCGGGGCCGCTGCGCAGCCGGAACGGCTCACCGGCGCGGACCGCCCAGCCGGCGGCGAGCAGGTGCTGCACCACCTCGCTCTCGCTGGACACGGGCACCCACACGTTCATGCCCGAGCGGCCGTGCGCGGCGATCCCCCGTGCGGCCAGCGCCTCCAGCAGCGCGCCCCGGCGGCGGGCGTAGGTCTGGCGGGCGCGCTGCAGCAGCGCCGGCGTGCCTGGCGCCGACCACAGCGCCACCACCAGGCCCTGCAGGACGTGGCTCACCCACCCCGGGCCGAGCAGCTGGCGGCCCTGGACTCTCGCCACCGTGGTGGCGTCGCCGGTGAGCACGGCGACCCGCAGGTCGGGCCCGAGCCACTTGGAGACCGACAGCACGTGCGCCCAGCGCGGGCGCCCGGCGCCGGCGAGGCTGGCTCCAGGCGGCCCGGCCACCGGCCCGGCGTGGTCGTCGGTGACCAGCAGCGCCGCCGGATGCCGGTCGAGCACCTCGCGCAGCGCCAGCAGCCGCGCGACGCCCGGCGCCGCGCCGGTCGGGTTCTGGGCGCGCAACGAGGTGATCACCGCGGCCACGCCGCCCTCCAGAGCCGCCTCGAGGCCCGCCGGGTCGAGGCCGTCGTCGTCGACCGGGACCGGCTCCGGCCCGAGGCCGAGCGCTCGCACGAGGTGCAGGGTCGGCGGGTAGCCGGGGTCCTCCAGCGCCACCCGGTCTCCCGGTCGCAGGTGAGCGTGGAGGATGCGCTCGACCCCGTCCAGCGCACCGCTGACCACCGCGAGCCGGCCGGCCGGGACGCCGTCGGAGGCCAGCGCCTCCGCCCCGAGCGCGGCGAGCTCTGGCACCACGGGGTCCTCCCCGTACAGGTGGTGGCGGCGGTCGACGCGGTCGAGCGCGTCCGCCAGCGCCGGCAGCAGTGAGGGGTCGCCGTAGCCGCTGGTCAAATCGCGGACGCCAGGAGGCGGCGCCACTGGCTGCGGCACAGGCAGCGGCGGTCGCTGGGCGATCGCCGTGCCGCCGCGGCCCCGGGCGGTGACCATGCCCCTGGCGCGGAGCCGGGCGTAGGCGGCCGCCACCGTCGCCGGACTGACCCCGAGGTCGCCGGCAAGCCCCCGGATGGTCGGCAGCCGCTGGCCGGGCGCCAGTTGGCCCTGGCGCACGGCCAGCTCGACGCTCAGGGCGATCTGGGTCGCGGTGGACCCGGCGATGCCATGGCGGCCCACACAACCTCCGGAGCATCCTGTGTCATGGCGAACGGTCGTTCATTCTAGTACATAATCCGGTCGCTTCGGCCGGCTGGTCGTGAGCGATCGGTTAGCGGGCCGCGCGATCCTCTTCTCGGGCCGGCCACCCCCCAGCCGCGCCTCGTGCCGGCCCGAGGAGGGAACGCCATGATCACCCTGCAACGCTCCCGGAGCGAGACCGAGTCGGAGCGCGCGGCCACCACGCTGACCGTCGAGCGCATCGAGCTCGGCAAGCGCGTGTGCGATGCCATGGAGACCGAGAACCTGGCGGCCAAGGTCGCTGAGGACACCCGCCTCAGCGCCACCCTCGCCGTCTACGCCGCCGTCTGCCAACGGGCCGACTACGCCCGGCGCCGTGCCGCTGTAGCCCACTTCGCCCGCCAGCTCCGCGGGTGAGAGAAAGGGGCTCCCAATGGGAGCCCCTTCTCGTTTGGTGGCGGGGGCGGGATTTGAACCCGCGACCTCTGGGTTATGAGCCCAGCGAGCTACCAGACTGCTCCACCCCGCGGCGATTGCTGGCGCATGGTAGCGCAGCGAAAGCCTGCCGCGCAAAGGGCGCGGACGGCCAGGATCAGCCGCCGACCGCCCCGGCGGCGGCCGCCGGTGGCTTGCCCTGGTTGGCGCCGAGCGCCTGCTCCAGCAGCCTCCCCATGGCGTTCACGTGCTGCTGGTAGCCCGCCAGGTCGCCCTTCTGCAGCGCCTGGTTCGCCAGGTCGTACTCCCGGTTCGCCTGCTGCAGGAGCTGCTGGACGTTCGTGGCCGGCGCCTGCTGCGGCGGTTGCTGCGCCGGAGGCTGCTGCTGCGGCGGTTGCTGCGGCGCCTGGCCGCCGACCACCTCGGCGATCGCCTCTGACAGCGTCGGCGCGTAGCCCACGTCGGTGTTGAGCACCACCGCCACCTTCTCGAGCAGCGGGATGGTGGTCGGGCCGGATCCCGCCGAGCTGCTCCCCGTTGTCGAGCGCACGAAGATCGGCTGCACGTACAGCAGCGAGTCCTTGACCGGGACGATCAGCAGGTTCCCCAGGATCACCTCCGACCCCTGCTGGTTCAGCAGGGACAGCTCGGACGCGACCGTCGGGTTCGCCAGGATCCTCGAGTTCACCTGCGTCGGCCCGTCGATGGTGCGGGACGGGTCCAGGCTGACGAGCGTGAGGTCGCCGTAGTCGTCCCGGTCCGAGCTCGCGGCCATGTAGCCGAGCAGGTTCTGCTTGTTGTTGGGGGTGAACGGCATCACCAGCACGAACTTCGAGCCCTGCTGCCCGGGCAGGGTGGTGAGCAGGTAGTAGGGCCGCATCTTGGCGGGATTGCTCGCCGCCGGCGTGAGCGCGGCGACCGCGCTCTGGCCCTGCTGGTTGCGGATCTGGCCGGAGCGGTCCTCCGGCAGCGCCCAGAGGTCCTTGCGCGAGTAGACGTCGTCGGCCTTGCTCAGGTGGTAGAGCGTGTAGCGGTCGGTCTGGATGGCGAACATGTCCTCCGGGTAGCGCAGGTGGTCGCTCAGCTCCTTGGGGATCGCCGACTTTGGCGCGAACAGGTCGGGGAACGCCTTGCCCCACGCCTTGAGGATCGGGTCGGACTCGTCGAAGGCGTACAGCGTCACCTTGCCGGTGTAGGCGTCCACCACGGCCTTGACGGAGTTGCGGATGTAGTTGGCCGAGCCCTGCACGCCCTGCGTGGTCGAGCCTTCGCGCCGCGCCGCGTCGCCCAGGTCGATGCGCTGCACGTACGGGTAGTGGTCGGTGACGGTGTAGCCGTCGCGCACGAACATGATGCGGCCGCCCACCACCACCGCGTACGGGTCGCCGTCCCACTGCAGGAAGGGCGCCACCTTCTCGACGCGGTCGCGGATGTCGCGGTTGAACATCAGCCGCGACTGCGACGTGAGGTTGCCGGAGATGAGCAGGTTGATGTCGCGGAAGCGCAGGGCGAAGGCGAGCCGGCGCCCGAAGCTGGAGAGCTGGATGCCGCCGTCGCCGTTGTAGCTGGTGGTCTGGGTGTCACCGGTCGGCGTCGGCCGGTCGACCTCCGGCTGCTTGGTGTCCACCACCACGTACTCCGGACCCGCCTCTGGCGGCTCGCCGAAGTAGACACGCGGCTGGGTGACCGGGATCTTGGCCCGCGCCTGGTCGAAGTCGGAGACGATGAAGTCCGGCTGGCCCTGCCTGGCGGCGGTGTTGACCTGGGTCGCCACCACCCCGTAGCCGTGCGTGTAGGCCAGGTGCAGGTTCTGCCACGTCCTGGCGGCCTGTGACAGCAGGCTCGGGTCGACCTCGCGGACCGAGATCATCACCTGGCGGAGCTGGCCGTCCACCGGGTAGCGGTCGACGTCGACGTCGCTGAACGAGTAGTACTGGGCGATAGCCTGGAGGTTGCGGATCGCTGGCTGCAGCACCTCCGGGTCCCAGAGCCGGATGTTGTCCACCGTGGGGCGGTTGGCGCTCACGTCCGCCGCGGTCAGGTTGGGACTGTCCGCGAACGAGCGGACGTCGATGCCGCCGAGATCGAAGGCCTTTCGGCTGGCGTCGATGTTGCGCTGGATGTAGGGCCGCTCGCGCTGCAGCTCCTGTGGCGCCACCCGGAAGCGCTGGAACACGGTGGGGATGATCCCCCCGATGATGATCGACACGCCGGCGAGCAGCACGATGCTGAACAGCGGCACGGCGATGCCGCGGCTGCGCACCCCCCAGAAGAACAGCAGCGCGCAGATCAGCGCCACCCAGAACAGCACCTCGAGCGCGGGAAGCTGGGCCTTGACGTCGGTGTAGGTCGCGCCCGTCGCCGCGCCCCTGGTCGAGTAGACGAGCTGGTACTTGTCCAGCCAGTAGCCCCACGCCTTCAGGGCGACGATCAGGCCGAGCAGGACGGTGAGGTGGGACTGGGTCGCCCCGGCGATGCGGTTGGACTGGGCCTGCGGCCGGATGCCCCCGAGCAGGTAGTGGCCGGCCGCGGAGAGCAGCAGGGCGAGCACCAGGCTGGTGAACAGCCAGCCGAACACCGACCGCATGAAGGGCAGCTGGAAGACGTAGAAGCCGATGTCACGGTGGAACTGCGGGTCGCGGTCCCCGAAGGGCACGGCGTTGCGCCACAGCAGGAAGCTCTGCCACGAGCCGGTGTTCCCGAGGCCGACCAGCAGGCCGATGAAGGCCGCCACGGCGATCCGCAGCGGCCGCAGGTACGGTCCGAGCACCTGCTGCACCCGCTCCATCTGGGGTCGGCCAACCACGGCGGGGCCGTAGCGCGGGGCCAGGCGCTCGACCAGCCACAGGTTGACCCCGATGATCAGGCCGGTGCCCACGCCGGCCAGCAGACCGAGCGTCACCTTGGCGCGGATCTGGCCCCAGAACACGCTGGTCTTGTCGACCTCACCGAACCACAGCAGGTCGGTGTACCAGCTCGCCAGGCTTCCGACCGCGGCCAGCACGACGAACGCCAGTAGCAGGACGACGATGGCCCAGCGGCGAGGGGGACGACGAGCTGCGACCACGCGACGGACCTTTCACTCAGTTGTGTGCACTCGACGTAGATCAAACCTGGCCAGCCGCTTGCCGATCGGCTGGCCACTCAGCAGACCCTAGCACGCTAGCAGCGGAAACGAGGGTCTGCCCGCTGGGCCATCGCCTTGGGATCAGCAGTGGGGAGCCGCGGCGCCGGACTTGGACTCGAGGAAGCCGATGGCCTCGCGGACGTTGGAGACCGGAACCAGGCGAAGGCCCCGCGGCGGGTGGGCTGACGCCTCGTCGCAGTTGTCCCGCGGCAGCAGGAACACGGTGGCGCCCTGGCGCCTGGCGCCGACCAGCTTCTCCGCGATGCCGCCGATCGGCGCCACCGAGCCGTCCTCGGTGATCTGGCCGGTGCCGGCGACCCTGCGGCCGCCGGTCAGGTCGCCAGGGGTGAGCTTGTCGTAGATCGACAGCGCGAACATCATCCCCGCCGAGGGCCCGCCGATGTTCTCCGTGTCGATGCTCACCTTGATCGGCAGCTTGCCGTACACCTCGCGGAGCACCACCCCGATGCGCGGCTGGCCCTCGTCCAGGGCCACGGGGACCCTGACCGGCAGGCCCGCGTCGCCGCGCTTGACCCCCAGCGCGAGGATCTCACCGGGACGGTGCTTGCGGATGAGCGCCTGGAGCTGCTGGATGTTGGTGACGGGGCGCCCGTCGGCGCGCTCCAGGCGGTCGCCGGGGCGCAGCCTGCCGTCGGCCGGGGCACCGTGGCGCACGTCCACGACCTCGACGCCGGCCGGGTCGATCCTGTAGCCGGCCAGCCGCAGCGCGACCACGGAGGCGAGCAGCTTGGACTGGTCCATGTCGGCGATGTTCTGCTGGTTCACCAGCTGGGTGCTCTCGCCCTCCGGGTAGATGGCGCTGCGCGGGCGCAGCTGCACGTCGCGGTTGGCCAGGTCGAGGATCGCCTCGAAGAAGCGGACCTGGTCGTCGATGCCGACCGAGGTGAGGTACAGCTTGCCTTTGGAGTCGTACACGGGCGCGCTTCCCTGGACCTTGGTCCGGCTGAGCACGTCCTCGGCGGGGCCTGGCGACAGCGCGACCACCGGCAGCTGGTAGAGATTCAGCCCGATGACCACGACCACGAGCACCGCGGCCCCGATGCCGATGGTGATCCGCTGCCGCAAGCGAGAGCCTCCCACCCGGGTGTCGCCGTTCCGGCCCCTGTCCCCGTCCATCTTCCTACACGTATCTCGGGGACTCGACGAACATCGACCCGAGGTCGTCGAACGCCTCGATGACCCGGCCGGCGCCGAGGGCCACGCACTCCAGCGGTGCGTCCACGACGTGGACCGCCACGTCGGCCTCCTGGGCGATGCGGTCGCCGAGGCCGCGCAGCATGCTCGAGCCGCCGGTCATGAAGATGCCCTTGTCGAGCACGTCGTTGGCGAGCTCAGGCGGCGCGGCGGCCAGGGTGTCGAGCACGGCCTGCACGATCTGCGACACGGGCTCATCCAGGGCCTGGCGCACCTCGGCCGCGGTGAGCAGGATCGTCTTGGGCAGGCCGGTGGCAAGCTCACGGCCGCGCACCTCGAACTTGTCCTCGACCCCTGGCTGCGCCACGGCCGAGCCGATCGCGATCTTGACCTTCTCGGCGCTGCGCTCGCCGATGGCGATCGCATAGTCGCGCCGCACGTGCTGGATGATCGCGGCGTCGAGGTCGAAGCCGGCGAGCCGCAGCGCCTTGGAGGCGACGATGCCGCCGAGGGAGATGCAGGCCACCTCGGTGGTGCCGCCGCCCACGTCGACGATCATGCTGCCGGTCGGCTCCTGCACCGGCAGCCCGGCGCCGATCGCCCCGGCCATCGGCTCCTCCATGAGGTAGGCGACCTTGGCGCCGGCGTGCAGGGCGGCCTCCTGCACGGCCTTGCGCTCCACCTGGGTGATCGCCGAGGGGACGCAGACCACCACCTTGGGCCTGCCCGTCAGCCCTCTGCCCACCCGCTGCAGCAGCAGCCGGATGAGCCGGGCCGTGGTGTCGAAGTCGGAGATCGCGCCGCCGCGCAACGGCCGCACCGCCACGATGTGGCCAGGGGTGCGCCCGATCATGGCGTAGGCCTCGTCGCCGAGCGCGAGGATCTCGCCGCTGCTCTCGTTCAGGGCGATGACGGTCGGCTGGCGGAGCTGGATGCCACGACCGCGGACGTAGACGAGCGTGTTGGCCGTGCCGAGGTCGATCGCCAGAGGCCGGCTCACCGGGGCACCCCCTCGGGGTTCCCCGGACCCCTCCCGATCCACCGGGGCACCCCCTCGGGGTTCCCCGGACCCCTCCCGATCCACCGGGGCACCCCCTCGGGGTTCCCCGGACCCCTCCGGGTCACGGCCTGCCCCCACGAGCGGCGCGGCGGGCGAGGACCGCAAGGGCGGCCACGAACGCCAGGCCGGCCGCGGCGCCGCGCAGCACGTCGCCGCGCCGGAGGTGGAGCCTGCCGAGCACCATGCCCCGTGGCAGGGCCTGGCCGATCGCGCGCAGCGCCTCGCCGGTCGAGCGGGTGGGCGCCCAGCCGGCCGCGCGCAGCCTCGCGTTCGACAGCACCCAGGGATGCATGTGGTAGTGCAGCTCGCCGGGGCTCGCCCCGGCCACGCCGAGCCAGGCGAGCCGGTCGGCGGCGGCGAAGGCCGCCGCCTCCGGGACCTCCACGCGGCGCCGGCCGGTGAGCCCCGCGAGCTGGCTCGCCGGCACCCAGTCGTCGGGGGCGAGGTTGTAGACACCGCCGTCGAGCGCGCCTGTGGCCGCGAGCGCCAGCGCCCTGGCGGCGTCGTCGAGGTCCAGGCATTGCACCGGCGGGTCGTAGCCACGGATGCCGACGATCGCGGGGCCCATCAGCATGCGGGCCAGGAATCCACCCCAGGCCGGGGACCAGATGGCGGCGGCGCGGAGCACCACCCGCCTCGCCTGCGGGTTGCCGGCGCCAGGGTCGAGCACCACCCGCTCGACCTCGGCCAGGGCGCCG
>WNGB01007092.1_pt1 | contig 16473 bp, 16 predicted proteins | sample 5400681 | NCBI WGS metagenome assembly WNGB01 (sample SAMN13153367, study PRJNA577476) | soil metagenome | isolation source: 115 cm soil or saprolite under grassland replicate 2 | place: USA:California | collected 2016-06-15 | reverse complement strand
TAGGTTGCCCACGTGTTACTCACCCGTTCGCCGCTAGGAACCACCCGGTGTTGCCACCAGATGGCCCTCGCTCGACTTGCATGTGTTAAGCACGCCGCCAGCGTTCGTCCTGAGCCAGGATCAAACTCTCCGTCAGAGATCGTCGAGCTCTCCGAGGCACACGCCGAGGCGGGCGCGCCGAAGATTTCGCTCTCATCTGGAACTCGGTGACCTCGCGGCCACCGAGGCTCACCATCCCGCGAGCAAGCTCGCGAGGATGGACGATGCCGAGGATCGCTCCAAGGCACCGCTGGTGCTGGCTCATCCGTTGTTGCTGTCCGGATGTTCCATAGAACCGTCATCGAGGTGAAGCGGAGCGGACCAAGGTCCACCCGTCTCCTCCCCATATCGACGGGGTTCAGAGCACTGGCTTTTCACACACTGTTGAGTTTTCAAGGAGCCTCGTCGGGACTGCTCTTGGCGACTCCCCCGTGGTTCCCGATCGGGTCCCGTCGCCGGAGCGGCGGTCACCTTATCTCGGGCCTTCCAGGTTCGTCAACCGAGCGACCTGTCGCCCTCGGGTGTCCCAAGGGCGCCCACCGTTCGACTCTCGCGGTCCCGTTCGGTCCGGCGCGCGAAGCGCCGACTCTCTCGCGGAGCCGCCATCGACCCGACGGTGGGTCGTCCCCCAGTGTTTCCCGGGGGTCCCACTGTCTACGGTACCTGTTTCCCGCTTCGTCCCGCCACCGTGGGTGACAGGCCTCCGCGGTCACATGTACCGCCGACAGTGGGCCCTACCCCAGTAGTACCACCTGGGGCCTTTGGCGCCACCTCGCCATCAGCACTTCATACAGAAGAACCGCCCTGCGCCCGTCGGGCGTCAGGACGGCCACCTCCAGCCGTCGGATCCACATCCCGTTGGCTCTCGGTGACCTCCTGTCTTTCCGTGTTGACGCCGAGCTGGCGCCGCCGGAGAGGTCTAGGTCCTCGAAGAACGTCCCTTCTTGGTGCGCGGTGAAGGTAGCACCGCCGTCGACGGCGTGTCAACTTCGTAACCCAGCAGCCACAACGGTTTGAAACCGGCATGGCCGGTCGCTGCGCGCATGCCGGCACGGTCCGGCGTCGCCGCGGAGCCTGCGCCACGGCACAGGCGCCGACCAGGACGGGCAGTGCTCAGCGGCCGGTGGCGCGCAGGCGGTAGGGGGCGCGCCGACCGACGGCGAGCAGGTGGCCATCGAGCTCCGACAGCGGCCAGGCGTGCTCGATCGAGCCGACCTGGACGCCATCGAGGCGGACGGCGCCCTGGGTGACCAGCCGCCGGGCCTCACCGCGGGAAGCGACCAGCCCGGCCTCGGCGAGCAGCGGGACCACCCCGACGCGGCCATCCTCGGCGACCGCCCCGGCCGGGACCGCGAGGTCGATGGCGCCGGCGGCCTCGGCGGCGCCGGAGCGCGCGGCGACCCCGGCGTCGAAGGCCGCCGCGGCCGCGGCCGCGGCGCCGGCGCCGTGGTACAGCTTGGTCACCTCGCGCGCCAGGCGGCGCTTGACGTCACGGGCCCGCACCCCGCCCTGGCCGGCGGCCTCGACGAGCTCTTCCACCTCGTCCGGGTCCAGGTCGGTGCAGAGTCGCAGGTACTCAGGGACGACGTGATCGGGGATGCGCATCAGCTTGCCGAACTGCCGCGCCGGCGGGTCGTCCAGGTAGACGCCGTTGCTCAGGCTCTTGGACATCTTCTGGACTCCGTCGACGCCGCGCAGCAGCGGCATGGTGAGCACGACCTGGCCCGGCTGGCCGCAGGTGCGCTGCAGCTCGCGGCCGACCAGCAGGTTGAAGGTCTGATCGGTGCCGCCGAGCTCGACGTCGGCGCGGACCGCCACCGAGTCCGTGCCCTGCATCAGCGGGTAGAGGAACTCGACCAGCGAGATCGGCTGGCCCGCGGTGTAGCGGTTCTTGAAGTCCTCGCGCTCCAGCAGCTGCGCCACCGTGACGCTGGAGGCCAGCTCCGCGACCTGGGCGAAGGTCATGGGCGCCAGCCACTCGGCGTTGTAGCGGACCTCGGCGCCGGCAACGTCCAGCACCTTGCCGACCTGCTCGAGGTAGGTGCGGATGTGCTCGGCGACCTCCTCCTCGGTCTGGCGCCTGCGCGTCTGGCTGCGGCCGCTGGGATCGCCGACGAGCCCGGTGAAATTGCCGATGATCAGCACGACGGTGTGGCCGAAACGCTGGAACTGCGCCAGCTTGCGCAGCACCACGGCGTGGCCGAGGGTCAGGTGGGGCGACGAGGGGTCGATGCCCAGCTTGACGCGCAGGGGGCGGCGCTCGGCCAGGGAAGCCGCGAGGCGCTCGGCCAGGGCGCCGGCGGGCAGCACCTCGGCCACCCCGGCCGTCAGCACGCGGAGCTGCTCCTCGACCCCCTCGGACGTGGGCACCAGGGAACCTCCAGGCACGGCGGCGTTCACGGGTTCGACCGGCAATCACCGCTGCTCACGGGCACTCCGCGGCGCTGCTGGTCGCGCCGATGCTAGCACGGCGCGGCGGGCCGGAGCGGGCCTCCACAGCCAGGCGGCGGTGGGCCGGCGATGCCCGCTCAGGACGGTCGGCGGCGCCTGGCGGCCGGGCCGGGGCGGCCGGGCGAGACGTGGCGGCTGGTGGTGACCAGGGCGCGCCAGGGGCGCTCGGCGCCGGCCGAGACGCCGACGCGGCCGGTCCAGGCGACCTCCGCGTCCGCCACCGGCCAGCCCTGGGTGAGCAGGACCGGCCCGGCGTGCAGGTCGGCGCCGTTGGCCCAGGCGCCCAGCGCCAGCGCCTCGGTCAGGCGCGCCGGTCCGCGGGCCAGGTCGCGGCGGCTGCTGGCGGGACGCCGGGCCGCCATCAGGTCGGCGCCGAGCACCGGCTCCCCCGCCCGCAGCAGGACCGCCTGGGCCACGCCCGCCGGGGCGCAGACCACGTTCACGCAGTAGTGCATCCCGTAGGTGAAATAGACGTACAGGCGGCCGGGCGGGCCGAACATCACCGCGTTGCGTCGGGTCTGGCCGCGATAGGCGTGGCTCGCCGGGTCTCTGCCCGAGCCGTCGTAGGCCTCCACCTCGACCAGCCGCACCGCCGTCCGCCCCTCCGGCGCGTCGTGGACCAGCAGCCGTCCGAGCAGGTCGCGCGCGACCTCGAGCACCGGTCGCAGGTAGAACCCGGTGGGCAGCGATCGCAGCGCCCCGGCCGGCAGGGCCGGTGGCGCGCCGGCTCCGGCCGGCGAGACCCCGGCCGCCGGCGCCGTGGTCCCGGGTGGAGGCGCGGGCTCCGCGGGGGCGGGGGTCGGGTCGCTCATCGGTGCGGGCGGCCCTTGGCCAGGAATTGCCGCAGCTCCCGCTCGGGCAGCGTGTTGACCACCTGCTCGCCGGTGATCCAGCCGCGTCCCGCGGTGGCCACCGAGAAGCGCAGGTTGGCCAGGTGCCCGGGCCCGTGGCTGTCGGAGCCGAACGCCAGCCGCACGCCGTGCCGGCTGGCCACGCGCAGCGCCTCGTCGCCCAGGTCGAGGCGCTCCGGCGAGCCGTTGACCTCCAGCGCGGTGCCGCTGCGGGCGGCGGCCCGGCACAGCGCCTCCAGGTCCACGTCACCGGCCGGGCGCCTGCCGAGCAGCCGGCCGGTCGGGTGGCCGATGACGTTGACGGCGGGGTGCTCGCAGGCGCGCACCAGGCGGGCGGTCAGCTCCTCACGCGAGGCGTCCAGGCGGTCGTGGACGCTGGCGACCAGGACGTCGAAGCCCTCGAGGAACTCGTCGTCGTAGTCGAGGCTGCCGTCGGCGCCGATGTTCAGCTCGACGCCGTGCAGCAGCCGGATGTCGCCGCGGCGGCGCTCCAGCTCGCGCAGCAGCCGGCGCTGCCGCAGGAAGTCCTCGCGGGTCGCGGCACTGAAGGACAGCCGCTCCGCGTGGTCGGTGATGGCCAGGAAGCGGTAGCCGCGGGCGCGGGCGGCGTCGACCATGGTCGCCAGCGGCGCGGTGCCGTCCGGGGACATGTCCGTGTGGCAGTGGAAGTCGCCGCGCACGTCCTGCAGGGCCACCAGCCGGGGCAGCTCGCCGGCACGCGCCGCCTCCACCTCGCCACGGTCCTCGCGCAGCACCGGCGGCACCCACGCGAGCCCCAGCCGGTGGTAGACGACCTCCTCGTCCTCGGCCACCACCAGCTCGCCCTCGCGCGTGTGCAGGCCGTACTCGGAGAGCTTGAGGCCCTGCTTGACGGCCAGCTCGCGCACCTTCACGTTGTGCTCCTTGGAGCCGGTGAAGTACTGCAGCGCCGCGCCCCAGGCGGCGGCCCGGACCACCCGCAGGTCGACCTGGTGGCCTTCCCTGGTGCGGATCGAGGCCTTGGTGTCGCCAACGGCGGCCACCTCGGCGACCCCGGCGAGCCGGGTGAAGGCGCGGGTGATCTCGCCGGGCTCGTCGCCGGCGGCGAGCAGGTCCATGTCGTGGACCACCGGCTTCATGCGCCGCAGCGAGCCGGCCACCTCGACCCGGCTCACCCCGGCGACCGTGGCGAGCTGGTCGCGCAGGGACTCGGCGATGGGCAGGGCGGTGGCCAGCGGGATGCCCGAGATGCCCGTGGCCATCCGCTCCAGGGCGCGCTTCAGGTTCTCCTCGGTACGCGCGCCCATGCCGGGCAGCGCGGCGATCTGGCCGCTCGCGACCGCCCTGGTCAGGTCGTCGACGCTCGACACGCCGAGGCGCTCGTGGATCAGCCGGGCCTTGCGCGGCCCCACGCCCGGGACCCGCACCAGCACGCGGAGGCCCTCGGGCACCTCGGCGCGCAGCTCCTCGAGGGCGCCCACGCTGCCGCGCTCCAGGTACTCGCGCACCTTGGCGGCCATGGACCTGCCCATCCCGGAGATGGCGGCCAGCTCCTTGTCGGACAGCGTGGCCAGGTCGGCGCCGTAGCCGGACAGGGCGCGCGCCGCCCGGTCGTAGGCGCGCGCCCGGAAGCCCTGCTCACCGCGCAGCTCGAGCAGTTCCGCCAGCTCGCGGAAGACGCCGGCGATCTGCTCGTTCACCCATGCCATGTCGGTCACCCCGGGAGAGGCTACTCGCGTGCGGCGCGCCCGCGGCGGTCAGCGCGGGTCGGGCGGGACCGCCGGCGGCAGGTGGGAGGTCTCCGCCGGCGCATCGGGGGCCTCTGGCCCGGCGCCGGGCTCGGGGGCGGCGCCGGGCAGGGCGGTGCGCCCGACCATGCGGTCCGGGCGCCGCCACCAGCCGGCGGCCAGCAGCGCGCCGGCGACCCCCCAGAGCACCAGCACCGCCGCGGTCAGCAGGACCGGGAGCGCGCCGAACTCGCCCATGCGGTCGAGCCGGAGCACCAGCAGCGGCCCGACCGGCACGCCGATGCCCACCGCGGTCACCGCCGGCCGGCCCCCACCGCGGGGGATCACCACCGCCGCCAGCAGCGCTCCCGCGCAGGGGGCGGCGAGCAGCAGCCCGACACGCAGGGCCAGCTCCGCCGGCTGCAGCGCGAGGTCCGCCTGCCTGCCCGCCGCGGCCGCGGCCGCGGCGGTGGTGAGCGTGCTGGCCGCCACCGCCGCCATGCCCGCGGCGATCGGCCAGAGGATCCTGGTCGACCGTGGCGGGCGCGCCACCACGCTCAGCTCGGGTCCGGGGAGCCCGTCAACAGCCACGACAGCAACGCCTTCTGGGTGTGCAGGCGGTTCTCGGCCTGGTCGAAGACGGCGGAGTTGGGGCCGTCCAGGACGTCGGCGGTGATCTCCTCACCGCGGTGCGCGGGCAGGCAGTGCAGCACCACCACGTCGCTCGAGGCGGCTGCCACCGTGTCGGTCGAGAGCTGGTAGGGCTTGAAGATCAGGGCACGCTCACCGTGCTCGAGCTCCTGGCCCATCGACGCCCACACGTCGGTGTAGAGCACGTCGGCGTCCCTGGCCGCGGCCTTGGGGTCGTGGGTCAGCTCGACGCTGCCGCCGGTCTCGCCCGCGATCTCGGTGGCACGGCGCACCACCTGCGGGATCGGCTCATAGCCGGCGGGAGTGGCCACGGCCATGTGCATGCCCACCTTGGTGCAGGCGATCAGCAGGCTGTGGCAGACGTTGTTGCCGTCGCCGAGGTAGGCCAGGCGCAGGCCCTCGAGCTGCTTGCGGCGCTCGCGGATGGTCTGCAGGTCGGCCAGGGCCTGGCAGGGGTGGGCGTAGTCGGACAGCGCGTTGATCACCGGGATGGAGCCGGCCCTGGCCAGGCGCTCGAGGTTCTCCTGGGCGAAGGTCCGCAGCACGATCGCGTGGACGTAGCGTGACAGCACCGCGGCGGTGTCCTCCAGCGTCTCGCCACGGCCGATCTGCAGGTCGGCGCCGACCAGCGGAAGCGGGTGGCCTCCCAGCTCGTTCACGGCCACCTCGAAGGAGACCCGCGTGCGGGTGGAGGGCTTCTCGAAGATCAGCGCGATGGTGCGGCCGTCCAGGGTCGACCGGGGCCGCCGCTCGGCCTTGTGGCGGTCGGCGCCGTCGAGCAGGGCGATGAGCTCGTCGCCGGACATGTCGTCGGAGGTGAGGAAGTCGCGTTTGGTCATCGGGAGCTCCCCTGGTCAACCTGGCTGGCCAGGCTCTTGACCCGCTCGGCCAGCTTGGTGATGTCGAACGGTTTCTCGAGGATCGCGTCCCCCCCCAGCTCGTCGCGGAGGGGCTCGACGCTCTCGACCGCCCCGGTGAGCACCAGGACCGCGAACGGCAGCGAGCCGTCCGGCCGGCGGAGGCGGCGGATCACCTCAGGGCCGCCGAGGCCGGGCATCATGACGTCGATGAGCACGACCGCCGGGTCGACCGCCCGAGCGAGCCGCAGGCCCTCCTCGCCGTCGGCGGCGAGCACGATCTCGAGTCCCTCGTCCTCCAGGACGGTCTGGAGCAGGCCGCGCACACCCGCGTCATCCTCGACGACGAGCACGCGATTGGGCACCATGCAAGGCCTTTCAGGTAGGAGGCTCGACTCGAGCGCCGGCCGCCCCGGGACGACCGGAGCGTTCAGTCTGCCATGCGCCCAACCCGCCAGGCCAGACGTTGAGCGCGCCGCGGCCGGGTTCGTCCGCGCTCACTCGAAGGTCAGTCTGCCCAGCGCCTCCCCCGGCAGGTCGGTGGTGGTGACGGTGGCGGCGGCGGCGCCGACGCCCAGATCAACGGCCAGGTCGACCTGGCCTTTCCCGGCCACGGCGGCGGCCGCGCGCTCGTCGTGCTGGGCGACCTGGCCGCCGGCCACCACCGTGACCGGGCCGAAGCGCACGCCCACCCGGGCGGGGTCGAAGGCGACCTCGGCCCGGTCGAGGCCGTCGAGCACCGCCGGCCAGGCGGGCACCCCGGAGGCGAGCGCGACGCGCAGCGCGAGCGAGCCTGCCACCGCCCGGGCCGCGGCCAGCGCGTCGGCGTGGCTGACGGCCCCGTGCACGGTGACCACCACCAGCTTGCGCGTGCCGGGCACGCGCATGGCGAGCTGCTCGGCCAGGGACTCGCAGAGGTAGGCGAGGGCCGCCTCGAACGCCGCGGCGCCGTCCGATCCGGGGACCAGCGGCGGCGCCGCCGCGGTGGCGTTGGCCAGCACCACGGCGGCGTCACCCATGCCCGGCCCCTGGTCGACCAGCACCCGTTCGAAGGAGCGGCCGACGGCGCGACCCAGCAGGCTGTCCAGCAGCGGCGGGTCGACGGTCGCGTCGGTGGTCAGCAGCACCAGGGTGGTGGCGAACGACGGCGCGAACGGCATCGACGACTTGGCCACCCCGCCGATGCGGACCTCCCCCTCCGCCCAGGCCACCGCGACGGCGTGCTCGCGGGCCACCCCGCCCGAGCCGGCCAGCGCCCTGGCCAGGTCGATCGAGCCGCGCCGCCCGAGCGCGGCGGCGACCTTCTCGGCGCCCTCCGCGGCGTGCTCGAGCCGCAGGCGGGCGCCGATCGCGCCGGTGCCGAGCAGCAGGATCTCCTCGGGGCCACAGCCGATCGCCTGCGCGCAGAGGCTGGCGAGCATGGCGGCGTCGGCGTCCCCCTGGGGACCGGTGGCCGCGTTGGCGCTGCCAGCGTGGGCCAGCACCGACCGTGCCTGGCCGGTCTCGGCAATCCGCGCCCTCGTCCACCGCACCGGCGCCGAGGCGAAGCGGTGCGTGGTGAACCTGCCGGCCGCGGTGGCGGTCTGCTGGCTGGTGAGCAGGGCGAGATCGGGCCCGGGACCAGGGGCGAGCCCGGCGTTGACCCCGGCTGCTCGGAACCCTCTGGGCGCGCACACGCCGCCCTCCACCCCCGCGACCGTGTAATCGACCACCGCCCCTCCTTCTGGGACCCGCGCTGGCCCCCAGACCAAGCCTACGGCGCGCGGGCCGGAAAGGCAGCCCCCCGGGACCGATCAGGGATCGAATCGATCAGATGGTGCGGAGCGTCGCGCCGAGGCGCTCACGCGCGAGCCGCTCCATGCGCTCGCGTACCGCCGCGGCGTCGCCGTCGCTCAGGGTCCGGTCGGGCGCCTGCAGCGCGACCCGGTAGGCCAGGTTGCGGTGCCCCACCGGCAGCGGGTCGCCCTCGTAGGCGTCGAACAGCGCCAGCCTGGCGAGCAGCTCCCCGGCCGCCTCGGCCAGGGTGGCCTCCAGCGCCGCGGCCGCCACCCCCGGCGGCACGATGAACGCGACGTCGAAGCCGAGCTCCGGGTAGGGCGAGGGGGTGGACGCCGGGATCGTGGCCGGCGCGGCCTCGAGCAGCGCGGTCAGCTCCAGCTCCAGGGCGAAGCTCGCCGCCGGCAGGTCGAGCGCAGCGGCGACCCGCGGGTGGAGCTGGCCGAGCACGCCGATCGGCGTCTCACCCAGGCGCACCGCCGCGCAGCGGCCCGGGTGGTAGGGCATCGGCTCCTCGGGCCGGTAGCTGACGCCGTCGACCCCGAGCGCCGCGACCAGGCCCTCGACCACGCCCTTGACGTCGGCGAACCCATAGGGCGGGACGGGGTCGTCGAAGCGTCCGGCCTGGCGCCGACCGGCCAGCATCGCCCCGAGCATGTGCGGCTCCGCCGGCAGCTCGCCGTCGCCCTGGGGCAGGAAGACCGCGCCCAGCTCGTAGAAGGCGGTGCCGGCAAGGCCACGGGCGAGGTTGCGCCCGGCGACCTCGGCGAGGCCGGCGAGCAGGGTGGTGCGCAGCTCGGGCGCCTCCTCGCTGATAGGGTTGACCACCCGCAGGGTGCGGCGGCGGGGGTCGTCGGCCGGCAGCTCCAGCCGGTCCAGGTCGGCCTGGGAGAGGAACGGGTAGGTGAGGACCTCGGTGAGGCCCATGCCGGCGAGCAGGTCGCGGGTGCGGCGGCGCAGGCGCTGCTCCCTGGTGAGGCGCCCGCCGGTGGTCCCGGGCAGCGTCGTCGGCAGGTTGTGGTAGCCCCAGCGGCGGGCGACCTCCTCCTCGAGGTCGGCCCACTGCTCGAGGTCGAAGCGCCAGGTCGGCGGGACCGCGAGGAGCTCGCCACCGGGGCGCGCCTGGACCGCGCAGCCGACGCTGCGCAGGTGCTCGGCGGCGAAGGCCGGGTCGGCCGGCGCGCCGAGCCGCTCGGCGGAGCGGTGCCAGTCCAGGCGGATCGCCTCGCGCTCGCGTGCGCCCGGGCCGGCCTGGAGCCGTCCGCGGGCGACGGCACCGCCGGCGAGACTGGCCATGAGCGCGGCCGCCTGGTCGCACACGGGTCCGGCGCCGGCCGGGTCGACCCCGCGGGCCCAGCGCTGGCCGCCCTCAGGGCTCATGCCGAGCCGGCGCATGGTGCGGCGCACGCCGGCGGGCGGGAAGTGGGCGGACTCGAGCAGCACCCGCCTGGTGGTGGCGCGCACCTCGGTCTCCTCGCCGCCCATGATCCCGGCCAGCGCCAGCGCCCGCTCGCCCGAGGTGATCAGGGTGTCGCCGGGATCGAGCACGCGGTCGCGGCCGTCCAGGGTGCGCAGCACCTCGCCGTCGCGGGCGCGCCGCACCAGGATGCGGTGGCCCGGCACCAGGTCGAGGTCGAAGGCGTGCAGCGGCTGACCCTGGTCGAGCAGCAGGTAGTTGGTGACGTCGACGACCGCGCCCAGCGGCCGCTGGCCGTACAGGTACAGGCGCCGCGCCATCCACAGCGGCGCGGGGCGGGCGGCGTCCAGCCCCGCGATCACCCTGGCGATGTACAGCGGGCAGCCTTCGGTGTCCTCGACCTCGACCGAGGCGAGGCCGTCGACGGGCGGGCCCGTCTCGGGCACGCTGAGGTCGAGCGGCTTCAGGTCGATGCCGAGCACCAGCGCGGCCTCGCGGGCGATGCCGCGCATGGACAGCAGGTCGCCGCGGTTGGCGGCGGTCTTGACGTCGAGCACCGTGTCGCGCAGGCCGACCTCCTCGACCAGGTCGGCCCCGACCCTGGTGTCCGGCGGCAGCACCAGGATGCCGGTGTGGTCGTCGAACACCCCCAGCTCCCTGGCCGAGGCCAGCATGCCGTCCGACCAGGTGCCGCGCACCTGCTTGCGGCCGACCTCGAGGCCGCCGGGGAGCTTGGCGCCGGGCGCCGCCCAGGGCACCACGTCACCGGGGGCGTAGTTGTGGGCGCCGCACACCACCTCGCGCGGCTCGCCGCCGGCCTCGACGGTGACCAGGGCGAGCCGGTCGGCGCCGGGGTGGCGGGCGACCTCGAGCACGCGCGCGGTCAGCACGCCGCCGATGTCCTCCCCGACCCGGTCGACACGCTCGATCTCGACTCCGGCGAAGGTGAGCCGATCGGCCAGTGTGGTGGCCGGCACCCCGCCGAGATCGACGTGCTCGGCCAGCCAGGAGAGTGGAACCCGCATCGGTCGCTCCTTTGGACTGCTACACGCTGGCCAGCCAGCGAAGGTCGTTGTCGGTGAGAGTGCGCAGGTCGGCCAGGCCCGAGCGGAGCAGGTAGGGCCGCTCGATCCCGGTACCGGCGGCGAAGCCGGACACCTTGTCCGGGTCGTAGCCGCCGGCGCGCAGCACGTTGGGGTGGACCATGCCGCAGCCGAGCAGCTCGATCCAGCCCTGGCCGTGGCAGGTCCGGCAGCCGGAGCCGCGGCCGCCGCAGACGAAGCAGGAGACGTCGACCTCGGCGCTCGGCTCGGTGAACGGGAAGTACGAGGGGCGCAGGCGGATCTCGCGCTCCTCGCCGAAGTAGGCGCGGGCGAACGCCAGCATGGTGCCCTTCAGGTCCCCCATGGTCAGCCCGTCGTCCACCGCCAGCACCTCGATCTGGTGGAACACCGGGATGTGGGTGGCGTCCGCGGTGTCGGCCCGGTAGCAGCGCCCGGGGGCCACCACGTAGACCGGTGGCGGGCCCGCCTGCATGGTGCGGATCTGCACCGGCGAGGTCTGGGTCCGCAGCAGCAGCGGGCTGCCGTCGGGGCCCGTACCCTCCACCAGCATGCTGTCTTGCATGGAGCGCGCCGGGTGGTCGGGCGGGAAGTTCAGCGCCTCGAAGTTGTACCAGTCGGTCTCGACCTCTGGCCCCTCGGCGACCTTGTAGCCGAGGCCGATGAAGATGTCGACGATCTCGTCGGTGGTGCGGGTGACCGGGTGGATGGTGCCCCGCGGCGGCACCCGGCCGGGCAGGGTGACGTCGATGCGCTCGGCCTCGAGCAGGGCGGCGTCGCGGGCGGCCTCCAGCTCGAGGCGCCGCGCGGCCAGCGCGGCCTGCAGCGCGGCGCGTGCCTGGTTGACCCGCTGGCCGAGCGCGCGGCGCGCCTCGGGCGCCAGCGAGCCGAGCGCGCGCTGCGCCTCGCCCAGCGGCGAGCGCCGCGACAGGTGCCGCTGCTCTGCCTCGCGCAGCGCGTCGAGGTCACCGGCCGCGGCGATCGCCGCGCGCCCGGCGGCGACCACGGCGTCCAGGTCGGGACCGTTGCGCATCGTTCAGGCTCCTTCACGCATGGGAGGCGATCCTCGAGGGCGGATCGCGCTGGGCAGGCCCGGAGAGGGCCAGGTGCGCTGAGCGCTCGCCCCCGCCGGGCCGCTGGCGCGCCGGCTACTCGCCGGAAGCTGCTCCAGGCCCCGACAGGGGCAGGCGAAATCGGACCTCGGTGCCGCTGTCGGGCTCCGAGCGGGCCCAGATGCGACCGCTGTGCGCCTCGACCAGGCCGCGGGCGATGTAGAGCCCGAGCCCGAGCCCGCTGGGCGCGCCGCGGCCGCCGCGCCGGTAGAACTTGGTGAAGATCAGCGGGATCTGGTCGGCGGGGATGCCCATCCCCTGGTCGCGCACGGCGACCTCGACGGCGCCCTCCGTGGCCTCGCCGTCGACGGTCACCCTGCCGCTGTCCGAGTACTTCACCGCGTTCTCCACCAGGTTGGTCAGGACCTGCGCGATCTTGTCCGCGTCAGCATAGACCTCCGGGAAGTCGTCCGGAAACGAGATCTCGAAGGTGTGCCCGTCGGGCTCGAGCTGGAAGCGGGCGACGATGTCCTGCGCGACCCTCGGGACCTCGACCATGCGCCGCTTGAGCTCGAGCCGTCCCGCCTCGATGCGGGAGACGTCGAGCAGCTCGTTGATGAGGCGCGTGACCCGGTCGGCGTCGCGGTTGACGGTGTTGAGCATGAAGCGCTTCTGGTCGTCGGGGAACCGGTCCCAGCGGTGCAGCAGGGTCGAGGTGAAGCCCTTGACGCTGGTGAGCGGCGAGCGCAGCTCGTGGGCCAGGGTGGAGATCAGCTCGGCACGGGTGACGTCGGCGCGCCCGCGGGCGGAGTCGTCGCGCAGCACGCACAGCACCTCGGTGAGGCGTCCCCGGGGGTCGCGCAGGAAGGTGGCGGCCAGCTCCACCGGCACCACCCGGCCGCCGAGCACCAGCTGCAGCTCGCGTGGCGGGGTGCGGCGCACGCCCGGGAGCTGCCGGAGCCGGGTGGAGCAGGCCCACCAGGCGTTGCCGGCGCCGTCCCGCAGCGGCAGGGCGTCGTCGAGCGGGCGGCCGGTCAGCTCGGCCACGGCGAGCTTCGCCAGGCGCTCGACGGCGAGGTTGGCGTAGCTGATGCGCCCGTCCGCCCCGACCACCACCACCGCGTCGGGCAGGGCCTCCAGGTACAGGTCATCGGCCATCGGCGGCCTCCCGCTGGCGGCGGGCGCACTCGTACAGCAGCACCGCGGCGGCCGCGGCGAGGTTCAGGCTCTCGGCCCTGCCGTACCGCGGCAGCCGCACGATCAGGTCCAGGTCGGCGCGGACCGCGGGTGGCAGGCCGTGCGCCTCGTTGCCGAGCACCAGGGCGCAGGGCCGCTCGAGCGGTGCCTGCTCGACGCCGGCCTCGGCGTGGGGGTCGGCGCCGACCAGGCAGAGGTCGCGCCGGCGCAGCGCCGCGGCGAGCTGCGGCCAGCCGGCGCCGGCGACCACCGGCAGGTGGAACAGGCTTCCCGCCGAGGCCCGCACCGCCTTGGGGCTCTCCACGTCGACCGAGCCCGCCGTGGTCACCAGGGCGTCGGCGCCGAAGGCGTCGGCGGCCCGCAGCACGGTGCCGGCGTTGCCGGGGTCACGCACCTCGGCCAGCACGCAGACCAGGCGCGGGTGTGGCGGCAGGCCGTCGAGGGGCCGCACCACGCTGGGCAGGACCGCGACCAGCCCCTGGGGCGTCACGGTCTGGGCCAGGTCGGCGAGCAGCGAGGGGCCGACGACGCTGACCTCGGCGCCGCCGTCGCGCGCGGCCGCGACCAGGTCCTGGTACCGGGCCGCGGCCTGCGCCGTGGCGAACAGCCGTGCCGGCGGGCTGCCGGCCGCCAGCGCGGCCGCGATGCCCGCTGCGCCCTCCAGCAGGAAGTGGCCGCTGCGGCCGCGCGCGCGGCCGTCACCGCGGGCGAGCTTGCGCGCTGCCACCACAGCGGGGTTCCTCGCACTCGTGATCACGTTCACGGTCTTGGCAGGTACCGGCCGGAGGCTAGGACGCGCGCCCGTTGAGGCCCTCCCGGGCGGCCGCGACCAGCGCGGCGAAGGCGGCCCGGTCGGTCACGGCGAGGTCGGCCAGCACCTTGCGGTCGACCTCGATCCCGGCGCCGCGCAGGCCGGCGATGAAACGGTTGTAGGTCAGACCCTCGGCGCGGGCTGCCGCGTTGATGCGGGCGATCCAGAGGGCCCGGAAGTCGCCCTTGCGCGCCCGCCGGTCCCGGTAGGCGTAGCGGAGCGAGTGCATGACCTGCTCCTTGGCGGCGCGGTAGTGGCGCCCCCGGCTGCCCCGGTACCCCTTGGCAAGCTCCATCGTGGCCCGCTTGGCCTTGGCTCCGTGCACTGCTCGCTTGACTCGTGCCATTGGACGGATCTCCGACTTTCTCAGATGCGATGGCTGTTCTGGTCGATTACCGCCCCAGCAGGCGCCGCACGAGGCGCCGGTCGCCGGCGGCGACGACGGACCTGCGTCCCAGGCGCCGCTTCTGGCTCGAGGTCTTCTTCGCCAGCAGGTGGTTGAGCTTGGCGTGACGGCGCATCAGCTTGCCGTTCTTGGTGACACCGAACCGGGCGGCGGCGCCACGGTGGGTCTTCATCTTGGGCACGGACGTGGTCTCCCTGTTTCCTTGCTGCTCTGGCTCTTCAGCCTGATGGTCCGGGGCACCCTCGAGGTTCCACCCGGGGTTCCCCGGACCCTCCGTCTCAGGGTGTGCGAACCGGGGCGGGTCGCCCTCCCGGGCTCCCGCCCCTCGGCTGCACGGCGCTCTTGCGCGGCGAGAACACCGCGATCATATTGCGGCCATCCTGCCGAGCCGGACTGTCGACCTGGGCGATGTCCACGATGTCGGTGGCCAGTCGTTCGAGCAGGCGCCGGCCGAGCTCGGTGTGCGCCATCTCCCGGCCGCGGAACATGATGGTCACCTTGACCTTGTGGCCCTGCTTCAGGAACCGCTCGACGTGGCCCTTCTTCGTTTCATAGTCGTGATCGTCAATCTTGGGCCGCATCTTCATTTCCTTGAGGACCACCAGGTTCTGCTTGCGCCTGGCTTCCTTGGCCTTGATGGCCTGCTCGTACTTGTACTTCGAGTAGTCCATCATCTTTGCCACCGGCGGGCGGGCCAGCGGCGCGACCTCGACCAGATCGAGATCCGCGCTGCCGGCGATCCGCAGTGCAGCCTGGGTGTCCATCACCCCGAGCTGCTCGCCGTCGGCACCGACCACCCGGACCTGAGGCGCCCGGATACGGTCGTTGATTCTCGGCTCAACGCTGATGCAACATCCCTCCTTCGGGACCTGGAGCACGGGCCGGCGGCACTTGACTCCCCACACCCCAGGCCAAAAAGCAAAAAGGCGGCCCGAGGGCCGCCCCACCCTGCCAACCAGGTGGCGGTCGCGGTGACCTCCGTAGCTCGAACCGGCCTGGAGGTGAGAAGCCCTCGCTCCTACTTCGCCATATGCACCTGATCGGGCCTAACGTGGCCCGATCACAAAGGTACTGTAGCAGTCGCCACCGTCCAGTGTCGATATTGTCCCGAACACCTGTGGAGGGCCGGAGAGCAGACCATGAACCAGCGCAGCAACCCTGATGCCGGGCCTGAGCAGGACGAACAGGCGGCGCAGGCCGAGGCGATGCGGCAGCTCCGCGACGAGCTCGCCACCGCCCCGGTCGGCGACGTGGTCGCGCAGGCCGCCGCCCACCTGGCCACCTTTGCCTACGTCCGCCTCGGCATCCCGCCAGAGCAGTACCAGCGCTTCCGCGACCTGGATGCCGCCCGCGTGCTGATCGACGCGTTCGGCGGCCTGATCGGCGCCGTGCGGGGCCATCTCGGCCAGGACGAGGGCCGGCTGCACGAGGCCCTGGCCGACCTGCGCATGACCTATGCGCAGGCATCCAGCGCCTCGGCTGGGCCCGCGCCGGCCGAGCGGCCGACCCCCGCCCAGCCGGCCCAGCCGGCCCAGCCGGCCCGGGATGAGCCCAACGTGCACCGTCCCAGCGGGCTCTGGGTGCCAGGGCAGGACTGATCCGAACAGGTAACGGCCCCGTCTGGTTCAGACGGGGCCGCTGCGCGAGCCTTGCGGAGGTCTTTGGTTGCCGGAAGCTCTTGCGACGAAGGCTCCTGCTCCCTACGCAAGCGGTCGGACGTTCGAGGCCTGCGGGCCCTTCGGGCCATTGGTGATCTCGAACTCGACGGTCTGGCCCTCGGTCAGGGTCTTGTAGCCGTCGATGAACCCGTAGCCCTTCTCGTTGCTGAACCACTTGACGGTGCCTTCAGGCAACGTGCTCCCTCCTGTCCTTCCCCGACCGTCCCGACACCTGTTGCTCGGGCATCCCGGCCGGGCGCGCGGACTGTAATACACACGCAAGATGCGCACAAGCGCGGAGCGCAAAGACCTCAAGACTGTCGAAAGAAAATCCATCCCGAAGCCTGCTCCGGCGCGCCGGACCGGCCCGCGGCCGGCGCGGCCTGGCGTGGAAATGGCCTGGTCAGGCCACGATCTTGGCGATGGGCACCTCGAGGATGTCGAAGCCGCCGGCCGCCTTGAGCGCGGTGATCAGGCGGTTGATCCCCGCCTTGTCGACCACCGCCTCGACCGCGTGGTAGCCGGAGTCCGCCAGCGCGG
>WNGB01023917.1_pt1 | contig 16474 bp, 10 predicted proteins | sample 5400681 | NCBI WGS metagenome assembly WNGB01 (sample SAMN13153367, study PRJNA577476) | soil metagenome | isolation source: 115 cm soil or saprolite under grassland replicate 2 | place: USA:California | collected 2016-06-15 | reverse complement strand
TCGTCACCGGTTGCGGCGAAGACCCGCGCTTTTCCGGCAACACACAGTATTTGGGCGGCGTTTACGGCGGCCAACAGGGTGGTGGTGGTCCGCCGCGCGACACGGTCTCGTATTGGGACGGCGATCACGCCAGCGGTAGTCCTTCCATTAAGATCAGTCTCGGAGAACAGCGCGCCTATTTTTACAAAGGCGGCGTTCTCGTCGGGGTTTCGCAATTGTCCACCGGCCGCGAGGGACTGAATACTCCCATCGGTAATTATAAAATCATTCAAAAGGACAAGGACCACGTCTCCAGTTTATTCGGAGATTATGTGGACTCGTCGGGAAAGGTGGTCGTCGCCAACATCGACGTAAAAAAGGATCCGAAACCGCCGGGAACGCACTTCCGAGGCACACCGATGCCGTACTTTATGCGCATCGTGTCGGGGACAGGCTTGCACGCCGGTTATTTGCCGGGGTATCCGGCGTCCCATGGCTGCATCCGCATGCCTGAATTTATGGCGGAAGATTTCTTCAGGTCCGTCTCAGTCGGAACCCCGGTCACGATTACGAACTAGCAATAGGGTGGCGTCTGACACAGACGCCCTACAAAGACGCCTGCCTGGCGTGTAAGAAGCCCTATGTTGATCGAAACATCTGGCTTTGTTCGGCGTTGTATCTGGGCTTGCAGAAAATTCCTGCTCACGTCATTCTGATGATCCCGCACGAGTAATATGATCGTAATCACCCAACCCAACGCCACTGAGGAACAGATCCAGCGGATCGTCACGCGCGTTCGCGAATTCGGGCTTGAGGCGCAAATCAGCCGGGGCGCATCACGGGTGATCATCGGCGTCATCGGACCTGAGGCGCTCCTTCGGGAAAAGGCCATCGCCGCGATGCCCGGCGTGGAGGCGATCGTGCCGGTGCTGAAGCCGTACAAACTTGCGGCGCGCGATTCACGCGGCGCTTCCTCCGTGCCTATTGGAGATGTTCGGCTAGGCGAACACGAGGATGTGGTTCTCATTTGCGGGCCGTGCTCGGTCGAAAGCAAAGAGCAGATTTTGTCCATCGCGACGATCGTCAAAGAATCGGGAGCGAGAATTTTGCGTGGCGGCGCATTCAAACCGCGCACGTCACCGTACAGTTTTCAGGGATTACGTGAGGAGGGACTTCGTTTTCTTGCCGAAGCGCGCGCGAAAACGGGCCTGCCGGTGGTGACCGAAGTCATGGACCCGCGCGATCTCCCGATGATCGAAAAATATGCGGATTGCCTTCAGGTCGGTACACGCAACATGCACAATTTTTCGCTGTTGAAAGAGGTAGGTCGTAGCAGGCTTCCTGTGCTACTGAAACGCGGATTTAGCGCCACGATTTATGATTTGATCATGAGCGCGGAATACATCCTGAACGAGGGCAACCCAAACGTGGTCCTGTGCGAGCGCGGCATTCGCACGTTTGATAACGCTGCCCGTTACACGCTCGATCTGAGCGCGGTTCCAATTTTGAAATCGAAAACGCATTTGCCGGTGATCGTCGATCCAACGCACGCGCTCGGTCTCCGCGAGTTCGTGCCGCAGATGTCTTTCGCCGCCGTTGCCGCTGGCGCGGACGCGCTGATGATCGAAGTGCACGATTCTCCGGAGCAGGCCAAGAGCGACGGAAACCAGGCGCTCACGCCGGAAATTTTCGCGGGGCTCGTCCCCCGTCTGCGCGCAGTGGCCGCAGCGATCGGCCGAACGCTGTAGGCGCTTCGCTACGCGAAGCGTGGACTTTTACAAGTCATACACGGGTGCGTCTTACAGAGACGCGGCTACAATTCTGCTTGATTTGGCGTAAAGTTTGCGGTGGAAAAATCAGCGGAACTTTTGGAGCGCGTCGCTGCGACCGAACCAATGGCGCGCAAGCTTGATGCGATACAACGGGCTGCATGGCCCGTGCGATTTTCCCACGTAATCCAGCCCGCGCAGCCGTTCCTGGCGGCCGTGCTCGCAAATGCCTGTCACGGCCGGCGGCTCGATAAACGGCAGGCTGCTGATTTCACAATTTGGGTCCTCTGCCCCAGCGTTCATTCCCAGGAAGTGTTCTACGAAAGCTTGCTCAACTGGCAGCCAGATGCGCTCTTCCTGCCAGAAGCAGAGCTGACGGGGATCGAAAATGTCTTGCCCGATCCGGAAATCACAGCGGAACGGCTGGCATTGTTTTTGCAAATCGAGCGCGACACCGGCCCACGCATCATCGTGGCGACACGCGCAGGTCTCGATCAGGCTGCGCCGAAACGCGGAAGCCTTGAATCTGCGGTTGTTCAACTGCGGCGCGGAGTGACGACGAAGATGGAAGAGTTTCTCGAACAACTCGCGGCCAACGGTTATGAACGCTTCTTACAAGTCACCACTCGTGGACAGTTCGCTGTCCGCGGCGGGATTGTCGATCTTTATTCGTGGCATGCGCCGTTGCCGTTTCGATTGGAATTTTTCGGCGACCAAATCGAATCGCTGCGCGAGTTCGATATCGACACGCAAACGTCGGTGCGTGATTTGCGCTCAATCGATATTCTGCTCAATCAAGGAGCGGCGGACCAGAGCGAATCCGTTCGCGATTATGTCCACAAGAAGGCTCTGGTCATCGACATCGAGCCTGTCGAGGAATCGCGTGTTCTGGGGAGCGCGGGCGCCTCGCCCGCACTGACACGCGCCTCGCGGGCCAGCGGGAAGGTTTTTGGCGAGGCGCCAAAAACAGCGGGCGAGGGCGCCCGCGCTCCCCAAATAATTTCAAACGCGCACGTCCAAATCAGCGAAGGATGGATTGAGACTGGTCCTGAAGATTTCAGCGGCGCGTTTCAGGATTGTGAGATTGGAGAGTTTGGCGCCGGCGATCTGGTGCTCGCCGAGGCAAAACGCGCGCAGTTCGTCGAGCGTTTGAAAGAATGGCGCGCGAACAACTCGAGGATCGTGATTTATTTTCAGACTGAAGGCGAGATCGAGAGGTTCCGCGAAATCATGGCAGGCACCGTCGAGGGAGTCGATTTCGTCGAGGGCACGCTTGGGCGCGGATTTTGTTTTCCGGGGGCTAATCTGGTCGTTCTCTCGGCTGCGGAGTTGTTCGGACGATTCGCAGTCCACCCTCGAAGACTTTTGAGGCTGCGTCGTGCCGAACGTCACCGCGCCCAAATCGATTTCAGCGAACTCGCCGAAGGCGATTTGGTCGTCCATCTCGAGCACGGCATCGGACGCTTCCTGGGTTTGGAAAAATTTCCTGTAGGGCAGGCGCACCGGCTGCCTGACACCGGTGAGGCATCCATTGCAAGCGGAGCGCTTGCCCTACAACAGCAGGCGCAACCGCAGGAGGTATTGGTCCTCGAGTTCGCCGATGAAGCGAAGCTATACGTGCCCCTCGAGCAAGCTTATCTCGTTTCACGCTACGTCGGAGCAGGAAAAAAATCGCCGCCGCTCAGTTCGCTCGGCGATGGCAAATGGGCCCGCGCAAAAATCAAAGCCGCGGCATCCATTTTCGATTATGCGGGCAAAATGCTCGCGATCCAGGCGGAGCGACAAATGCAGCCCGGCTACGCGTTTACGCCGGACACGAAATGGCAGGCCGAATTTGAACGTTCATTCCCGTTCCGCGAAACACCGGACCAAATGAAGGCGATTATCGACACGAAGATCGACATGGAACGGCCACGGCCGATGGATCGCCTGATCTGTGGCGACGTTGGTTTCGGCAAAACAGAAGTCGCAGTGCGCGCCGCGTTCAAGACAGTCATGGACGGGAAGCAAGTGGCCGTGCTCGCGCCAACTACCGTTCTCGCTCAACAACATTTCGAAGTGTTCCGGCAACGCATGCTTGAGTACCCGGTGCGGATCGAAATGCTCAGCCGCTTTCGTTCGCAATCCGAACAGAAAAAAGTGCTGCAATTGCTGCGCGAAGGCGGTGGCGATATCGTCATCGGCACACACCGGCTCATCTCCGGCGACGTCGTCTTCAAGGACCTCGGTCTGGTTGTCATCGACGAGGAACAGCGATTCGGCGTTCTGCACAAGGAGAAATTCAAAGAACTCTTCAAGCTCGTCGATGTGCTGACACTTTCCGCCACGCCGATTCCACGCACGCTATACCTTTCACTGGTGGGCGTGAAAGACATGTCCACGATCGAGACTCCCCCGCCCAATCGTTTGCCGGTCGAAACGGTCGTGTCGGCATACGATGAGCGGATCATTCGCACCGCGATTGACCGTGAACTGGAACGGCAGGGCCAGGTGTTCTTTCTGCATAACCGCATCGCGAGCATCGAGCGGGTGCGCGAACGGATCGTGCATCTTTGTCCGCAGGCCAGAGTCGAAATCGGCCACGGCCAGATGGACGCCGACGAACTGGAAGCTGTGATGGCGCGATTTATCGCCGGGAAAACAGATGTGCTCGTTTGCACCACGATCATCGAAAGCGGTCTCGATATTCCGAATGCAAACACGATCATCATCGACCGCGCGGATCAATTTGGCCTCGCGGACTTGTATCAATTGCGCGGGCGCGTCGGTCGGGCCGAGCACAAGGCGTATGCCTATCTGCTTCTGCCGCGCGAAATGATGACAGTGGGTGCCGCGCGCAAACGGATCAGCGCGATCAAGCAATACAGCTCGTTAGGCGCTGGTTTTCGCATCGCCATGCGGGATCTGGAGATTCGCGGCGCGGGCAGCATTCTGGGCACCGCGCAGAGCGGTCACATCATGGCGGTGGGTTTCGATTTGTATTGTCAGTTGCTCAAGCAGGCCGTCGCGCAATTGAAAGGACAAAAACCACGGCTGCGGCTGGATGTGGACGTGCGCCTTGATTTTGTGGTGACAAACGAAGCAGAGTTTATACAGCCAAATGTAGCGCGAGCCCCTGGCTTGCGTGCCCGGGACGCAAGCGAGACGCATGCGCTACCTTGCATTCCAGCGTTCATTCCGGTCGCCTACGTGAGCGATCCTGCCATGCGCATACGATCGTACCGCGAGATTGCGGAGATCACGTCGCGAGAGCAACTTGAGCGACTGCGCCGCCATTGGCGCGATCGTTTCGGAGCGTTTCCGCCTGCCGTTGACAATTTGTTTGCGCTGGTCGAGATCAAACTTGCCGCGGCAGAATCAGGGGTGAGCCGTGTGGAAGTGCGTGAGCGCAAAGTGATGTTGACGCGGCACGGGGATTTTATACTTGTCGCGGGCAAATTCCCCCGTTTAGTTGGATCGAAAATCGATCAACACCTCCCGGAAGTTGTCGAACTGATCAAGAAATTATGAGTAATTTCATGCGTCCGCTTGTAACCGTTTTGCTGGCAGTCGGTGCACTTGCTCAAGTCCCGATCTGTAAAGTCGCGTCAGCCGAGGGAGAGCCCCAAGTTGTCGACGGCATTGCTGCGGTCGTAAATGGCGAGGTCATTACGTACTCGCAAGTGCGCGCATTGTCTGCGCCACAGGAACGCCTGCTCCGCCAGCAGTACACCGGGCAGGATCTTGAGAAAAAATTGACGGAACTGCGCCAACTCGCAGTAAGAGATCTGATCGATCGGCGGCTCGTCATTCAGGCATTCAAGAAAGAAAGCTACGAAATCCCTGATCACCTCGTGGATCAGCGAATACATCAGATCATCCGGGAAGCGTTTGGTGGCGACCGCAACACGTTTGTCAAAACGCTCGAAGCGCAGAACTACACGTTGGGCGAGTTCAAACAAAAGGAGATGGAAAAAATCATTGTGGGAGCGATGCGCAGCAAAAACGTAAAGACGAACTCCATTATTTCGCCCACAAAGATCGACGAGTACTACAGGAAACATCGCGATGAATTTACGTCCAAGGAGCAGATTAAATTGCGAATGATCATGGTTTCCGGCCATAAAGATACCGCGAGCGCGCCCGCGCAAAAAGAACTCGCCGAAGAAGTGCTCGGCAAACTCGCCAGTGGCGCAGAGTTTGAGCAGATGGCGCAGGTGTATTCCGAGGACAGCACGAAGGACAACGGCGGCGACTGGGGATGGATCGAGCGCAAAACTCTGGCGGAGCCGCTGGAAAAGTTCGCCTTCAACATGCCGGTCGGCAGAATCAGCAACATCATCGATTACGCCGGTAATTATTACATCCTGAAGGTTGAGGATAAACACGGCGGCAGCACGAAATCTCTCAACGAAGTGCGCGCCGATATCGAGAAGAAACTGGTGCAGGAAGAAGCCCAGCAAATTCAGGAGCGCTGGATCGCCAGCTTGCGGCAGAAAGCTTACATCAAGACGTTCTAACGTCCGCTCTTCTTCTTCCTCTGCCGCTTAGTCTTGGTCATCTTTTTTTGGTCCAATCCTGTTCGTGCCGAGTGAACAATTTCGATTACGATCACGAGCATGAGCACGAGCAGGACGAAGCCGCGCATCGGCATCACACCTGGCGATTGTGCCGGGATCGGACCGGAGATTGTCGAGCGCGCTCTGAAATCGGGGCGCGTTCCCGGTTCGACTGAATACGTGGTTCTCGGCCGGGAGCCAAATTGTAAGCCTGGCCAACCGACACCGGAAACTGCGAGCGTCGCCGCAGCTGCGCTCGAGGAAGCTGTGACACTCGCCCGCCGCGGTGAGCTCGATGCCATTGTGACTGGGCCGGTTCACAAGGCCCGAATGTATGAAATTGGCTTCAGGTTCCCGGGACAAACGGAATTTTTCGCGGAGCGCTGCGGCGTAAAAAATTTCGCGATGTGTTTGACAGGCGGAAAACTCACCCTTGCGCTCGTCACGGCGCACATTCCCTTGCGCAAAGTCCCGCGCGCGCTCAAGCAGTCAGAGATAGTGCGCGTCGGCCTGCTACTGGCGGAGTTCTTGTCATGCCGTAGCTCCGCGAAGGCAGATCGAGCGAGTCCTGCTATCCGCGCGCCCCGCGTCGCCGTTGCCGGGCTCAATCCTCACGCCGGCGAATCCGGCAAACTCGGCGTCGAAGAAATTGAAATCATCGGCCCGGCAGTCGCGGAGCTGCAATCGAGAATCGAGAATCGAGAATCGAGAATCGTTGGTCCGGTTTCGCCCGACACCGTTTTCAACCGCGCGATTGAAGGCGAATTCGACGCGGTACTTTGCATGTACCACGACCAGGGATTGATCCCATTGAAGCTGCACGCGTTCCACAGTGGCGTGAACGTAACGCTCGGTCTGCCGTTTCCCCGGACCAGTCCCGACCACGGCACCGCATTTGAGATCGCCGGCAAAGAAATTGCGCGTCCCGACAGCATGATCGCCGCGATTAATCTCGCGGTGGAATTGGCAGCGAAGTCATCCTGAGCGAAGTGGAAGGATCCCGCGAAACTACCGGAAGCTTTCGCCACGGGGTTCCTCGACTTCATCCCTGCTCTTGCTCTTACTCATGCTCATGCTCGGGCTCCAGAACACGTTCGTATATCGCTGGAATTATTTTCTCCGCGCGCTCTTCGGGCTGATACCGCTCGCCGGAACGGTGTTCCTCTGGGCGGCCGTGTTCAAGGAGCGCGGCGGCGGACTGCACGGTTACGATTACGGCTCGATGATTTATTATTATTTGCTCACGATTCTGGTCAGCAACCTGGTCGTCCCGACAGAGGACGAATTCCAAATAGCCGCTGACATTCGTGAAGGCCAGATCAACGCGCTGCTCACCAAGCCGATGAGTTATCTCGCGTACCGTACCAGCATTTTTTTGAGTGGCCGGCTCGTTTACAGCTTCGTCACTCTGCCGCCAATCGCGGTGATCTTCATTTATTTCCGCGAGTACGTCGTGCTGCCAAACGATCCGCTGGTGTACGTGTTAGCGGCGATCTCGACCGTGATGGCCGCGTTCATTCAATTCTTCATCACCTACAGTCTGGCGATGTTTGCGTTCTGGATTTTGGAAATCTCCACCATCGTGTTCATCGTGTATTCGTTCGAATATTTCCTCGGCGGTCAGATGTTTCCGATCGACATCATGCCCGCCGCCGTCCAGGCGGTGATGAAATGGCTGCCGTTTTATTACGAGCTGTTTTGTCCGGTGGCGATCTTTCTCGGCCGACTACAAGGCGCCGAACTCGTCCAGGCACTGGCGATCCAAAGCGGCTGGCTCCTGCTCACGTGGATGTGGGCGCGCTTCATGTGGCAACGCGGGCTCGGGCATTACCAGGCCGTCGGCGGGTAGGCGCCGAGAACTTTTTCGATTTTCGGATTGTTGCATCACTGCTTCGCATCTTTCGGCGCGAGCGAGGCGACGATTTGCTCGAAGCGCGGATCGCCGCGGAGCGGATCCCAGAACGGGAACAGTTTCAAGGCACCGTAGCTCAGCATGAGTGATGCGTTGGGAGCACGCAGTCCAGCTTCCAGTTGCTGCAAGGCGAGCTCCTTGTCGCCCACCCAGGCTGCTGTGATGGCGAAATATTGGATCATGCGGCTGCCGTTGGTGACATCTTTTTCCACCGGGGTGAGCGCGATCGCCCGACTGCCTTCGTCCAACGCGAGGTCTTTACGCCCAAGAGCAGCATCGATTAAACCGAGGACGCAGAGCGCAGGCCGTAGTCCGGCTGCGCCTGCACGATCTTTTCCTGCTGTGCGCGAGCCGCTTCAAACGCAGTGCGCGCTTTTGCCTCATCTTTGGTCATGCGCGCCCAGCAGACCTTCACCAAAGCTGCGGCTCAGAATAATCGCGCTTTCGCCCCAGCATGGCTTGTCGCCCACCGCGACGAGTGCTCGCTCGGCCGCAGCCGGATCGCGTTCGGCCAGAGCGCAAAAGAACCAGATGTCCGCGGCGCGGGCGATGGCGCCCGGTCCTTGCGCGAGGATTGCATCAATTGTCTGGCGCAGCGGCCGGGTGTCCCCTTTCCAGCAGACGTAATATAGTCCACGATTGGCCCGCGTTTCGACGTTGTCGGGCACGATCGCTAACGCCCGATCCAGGGCAGCGATCGCCTCGGCGTAGCGCCCCAAATATTGGTAACTGATCGCGATCTGTTGCAGAGTATTAAAGCTCGCCGCGCGATCTCCAATTCGGCGAGGGCACCGGCATAGTCGCGCAGCCCGTAGTAGAGATATTGTGCGCGCGCCAAATGCGTTTCGGCAGCATCCGGCCGCAGTCGTGCCGCGGCTTGTAGAGCAGCTTCAGCCAGCGCAAGCCGGGCGGCAGTGTGATCATACCCGAATACTGCATAAAGGAATTCGTGCGTAAGGGCGAGCTGGCAGTAAGCGTCGAAAAACGAGGGATCGCGCTTGACCGCTTCATCCAGAAGTTCAATTGCCTTTCGCAGGTCTGGCTCGCCCGTCGCGCTGAAATTTGCCGTGAGGAGAAGTGACTTCGCCCGGCTGTAAAGGTCGAAAGCCGCCAGGTCAGTAGTGGGCGGCTGCTCGATCGCCTTCTTCTCGTTAGGCGAGAGCTTCGCCTGCAACTGCTCGGCAATCGCTTTTGCGATTTCGCTTTGGATGGCGAACACATCGGCCAGATCGCGATCGTAGGTTTGCGCCCACAGATGCGCGTCGTTGCGGGCATCGACTAACTGCGCATTTACCCGCACTTTGTTGGCGGCTCGTTGCACACTGCCTTCGATGACATGTGCCACGCCGAGCTGCTGGCCGATTTCGCGAAGATTGCGCGCGACGCCGGTTTTGTACTGCATGACGCTCGTGCGGCTGATCACTTTAAGCTCCGCGATCTGCGCGAGGTTCGTCAGGATTTGGTCCTGCACGCCCTCGGTGAAGAAGGCGTTCGATTTTTCTTCGCTCAGATTTTCAAACGGCAGCACAGCGATACTTTTTTCCACGGCAGTGGCGAGCGAAAGAGCCGGCCCTTTGCGCAAAAAAGAGAGAACCCCAGCGGCGAGCGCGGCCACCACCAGCAGCCCGATCGCCACTGCCGCCCAACGCACACGGGCGTGACGTTTCTTAACCGCCTGCAGCTTGCTCGGTAGGTTCGGATTGCCAACCTCATCGGAGTAAAGGTTGGTCACGCTCACCCGCACACCGTGTTTCACCTCGACGGTGCCGATGTCGTGCAGAAATGGTCGCCATCGTTCATATTCCGCCAGGTCCTCGGCCACATGATGGGACAGAAGAATGTGACCGGCGTCGCCACAATCCATCACTCGTTGAGCCACGTTGATGCCCGCGCCGGCCACGTTGGTCCGTTCGTTCACGTCCACCACACCACTGATGGGCCCGCTGTGAATGCCCATCCGGACTTGCAGGCGCTGATTGTCCTTCAAAGCGCGGCTGATCTCAAAGGCACACTGCGCCGGTTCCTCGGGGCTCTTGTAGAACACCAGCGCCATGCCATCGCCGGTGGGAATCTTTAAAATCCGGTTTGCTGCTTCAGCTTTTTGAAATCGCTCGGACAGATGAACAATCTCGTTGAGTTCCTTAATGCTGGCGTGTTGCTCGTTAACGGAGAGCTTCGAGTAACCGACAATGTCGATGAAGAGAACGTGCGCGATTTCCAGCTCGATATCTTGTTTTACCTCGGAGGGCATATCAGTGCTCAAATGGGGCTGGCAAACCGTATGATTCCGACTCCACCGCCGATGTCGAGAGCAAAGGGTAGCGCACGCGTCTCGCGTGATGGTTGGAAAGCCTGGCCGTTGCTTCGCATCCGTTGCAGCGGCGTCGCGCCGAAACAATCTTTTCGCTCAGTCGCATTACCCATAAATGTTAAGAGTTCACAGAGGAAGTCCGCGATCGCGAGGACGCGCTCGCCAACACGCGAGACGCGTGCGCTACCCGAAAATTTCGCTACCCTCAAGCCCATGGCGCGTCTTCACGAATATCAAGGTAAAGCCATTCTCGCTGCGAATGGGTTTGAAATCCCGCGCGGGCGCGCCGCTTTAAACGGGGACGAAGCTGTCGAAGCAGCGAAGGAATTGGGCAACGAAGTTGTGGTGAAGATTCAAGCCTGGACGACAGGACGCGCAGGGATTGGCGGGGTCGCCTTCGCCAAAAAACCCGAAGAGGTGCGCGCGCATACTAAGCGAATGTTGGCGATGAAAGTGGGACAGTTTCCGGTAGAAGCTGTGCTGGTGGAGGAAAAGATCGACATCGACCGCGAGTTTTTTCTTTCGTTCGCGATCGATGACGCCGCCCGCGCGCCGATGATCATTTTCGCCGCCGGCGGTGGCTCCGGAATCGAAGAACGCGCCGCTGCAACTCGAAGAATTCCGTGCGATGTGAATCGCGGACCATTGGATTCAGCAGTCGATGAAGCCGTGGCGTCGTGCGGACTCTCAGCGAACAATGCGAAGCAACTGAATGAGTCGATCCGGAAATTGTTCGCCGCCGCGCGCAGCGTCGAAGCGCGTTCGCTGGAGATTAATCCGCTGGTGCTGACCAAAAGCGGCGAGTTCGTCGCGGCCGATTGCCGCATCACGATTGATGATTACGCCGTTGGGCGGCATCCCAAGCTTGGGATCGAAATTGCTCGTGAGTTCGATCATCCGCCGACCGCCCTCGAGCGCATCGCTTATGCGGTCGAAAAAAACGATCATCGCGGCACATTTTATTTCGCACAGTTGGCAACGGCGGCAGCGAAAGGATCGAAGGGACTAGTAGGATTTCACGGCGCAGGCGGCGGCGGCTCAATGATGTCGATGGATGCCATCGTGAATGCCGGGTTCACGATCGCAAACTTCACGGATACGAGCGGCAATCCATCTGCATCAAAGGTGTATCGCGCGGCGCGAATCATTCTGGCCCAACCCGATCTGGTGGGTTATTTCGGTTCCGGATCCGGCGTTGCGAGCCAGGAACAATTCTGGTCCGCGTACGGTCTGGCGAAGGCGTTTTGGGAACTCGATCTTGACATTCCCGCAGTGATTCGTCTGGGCGGCAACACTGAAGATCGAGCCGTGGAGATCTTGCATCGCATGTCGAAGCTCTTGCGTGCGCCAGTGGAAGGCTATCGTAAAACCGACACGCCAGCGTTCATCGCCGCGCGTTTTGCAGAATTGGTCGCCAGCGACGGTAAAAAACGGAGACCGCGCACGCCGCGAGTACCAAAATTTGTCAAGGATCCATCCTCCACAAAGCTCGAGGTAAAAAATGGACGTGTCTGGATCGACACCGCGCGTTGGCCGGAGATCCGCGCCGTAGTCGAAACGCATTCGGCCGGACTAATCATCGATCGCGAAGGGGCGCCCGTAGCGGCATTGCCCAATGAAGAGTTCGCTACCAAAGATTCCGAGCTGCTCGCCTGCGACGTCGAATGCCGACTCGCTGGCATCGAAGGCTTCTACCTGGAGCTTGAGATTCCGGGATTAGATGAACTGATCGGAGGCGGTTGCTAATGGCAATTTTGATCGACGAGAAAAAGCGCGTGCTGGTGCAGGGAATCACTGGACGCGAAGGCCGTGCGCGCACGCGGTTAATGCGCGAGTACGGGACGAACGTGGTCGGAGGAGTCACTCCAGGCAAAGGCGGACAGAGCGTGCTTGGCGCGCCAGTATTCAACACGCCGCAGGAAGCGGTGAATTCGTTAGGCAATATCGATGTCTCGGTCGTGTTTGTGCCTGCGGCCGGTGTTAAAGACGCTGCTATCTCGGCGATTGAAGCAGGGATCAAACTCGCGGTGCTTGTGCCCGATCGCGTGCCGGTGTGGGACGCGATGGAAATCGCCGCGGTGGCGAAAGCGAACGGCGCAATGTTCCTCGGACCGAACACGCTGGGGGCGTTGAGTCCCGGCAAGGCGGTCGTGGGCATGATCGGTGGTCGCGCAGAAAGCGCGCGTCAATGGTTTAAGCCCGGCGTTCCGAGGGGCGTCGGCGTGATCAGTCGTTCAGGTGGGATGGCGTCGAGCACTGGCTATTATCTCGGGCAAGCAGGCGTTCGCATTTCAAGCATCGTGCACATTGGCGGCGACGCCGTTATTGGAATCCGTCTGCCCGATGCGGCGCTGATGTTCGAAGCCGATCCGCTGACCGAAGCGATCGTGATTTTCGGCGAAATCGGTTCATCACAGGAGGAGGAATTGTCGCAGCTGATCGCCGATCGGAAAATCACGAAGCCCGTGATCGCTTACATTGGTGGCAAAGCGGCGCGCGAAGGCACGCGCTTCAGTCATGCGGGTGCTATCATCGAAGGCGGTCGCGGCACGCATGCCGGCAAAGTGAAAGCGCTCCGCGCAGCAGGCGCGACCGTGGTTGATGCTTTTGGCGAATTGCCGGGTGCGGTCGTGACGATTCTGGAGCAAATCAAAGGACAAAGTCTCATGAGTGAAGCCGACAAAAACGCCGTGTGGCACAGCGGAATTACGCGAATCCAGCCTAACAAAGTCGCGGTGCGCGGCTACGACATCGCGGAACTGATGGGACGCGTCTCCTTTGGCGCAGCGGTCTATTTAATCTTAAACGGGGAATTGCCATCGCCGGCCATCGCGCGTTTGATGGACGCAATTTTAGTCTCATCGATTGATCACGGCGCGACGCCTCCCAGCGCATTGAGTGCGCGCACCGTTGCGTCTACTGGCGCGACACTAAGCGCGTCCGTCGCCGCCGGTATCATGTCGATCAACCGACATCACGGCGGCGCAATTGAAGATTGTGCACGGCAACTCAAAGCAATCGCCGATCGCGCGGGGCGCGACTCCATTTCCTTAGAGGAGGCAGCGACCCGTACGCTTCGCTCGATGAGCGAAGCAGGTGAACGCATGTCCGGGTTTGGTCATCGCGTGCACACCAAAGATCCGCGCACTGCGCGTTTGTTCGAACTTGCGCGCGAGGCGGGCGTGGACGGCGTGCACATGCAAGCGGCGCGCGCAGTTGAGAAAGCCTTCGCCGACGCAAAGAAATCGCTCCCCATCAATGTAGACGGCGCGATCGGCGCCATTCTCGCCGACTTGGGAATGAATCCCGCGGCGTTCAACGGGATATTCATGATCGCGCGCACACCCGGACTCATCGCGCACGTCATCGAAGAACAATCTCGCGAGCGTCCGATGCGCCGAATCGATCCAATCAATCAGGGCTACGACGGGCCGCCGACGAGAAGTCTGTAAAATTTACTCGTCATACGATCTTCCGACCCGCAGCAACCGAAATTATCGTTGATTTTGTTAGGCGTTTAACGCAGAATCGGCCAACTCCAATGAAGCTCCACCATGAACAAAAAATCCACTTCGCAATCCGCATTCTTTAACCTCCGCGTCTCAATTGCTTTAGTTTTTTGCCTAGCCGGCGTTCTCGTCGCGCTAGTTGGCTTTGGCGCGTTCTCCGCGCACGCGCAGCAAAAGCAGAGATTTATTACTTATTCCACCGACCCGCTCGTTCCGGCCGGATTTGACTGTTCGCGCGTTCGCGAGCTGGGCATCGACAAGCAAGAGAACTTGCGCGCCGGCGCAATTATGATTGCCTGCGGCGAGGCACAAGGAGGGGCACCTTCCGCTGTCGCGACCTTGTTGCAGGCGATCAAAGAAGCGATGGCTCCCTTGGCGTATGGCGCCGGGGACGTTGACCTGGTCACGGGCGCGGAAACCTATCCCAACGTGACCCAGTCGGAGACCTTCACTGCTTCCAACCCAGATAATCCAAATCAGATCGTCGTCGCCTATAATGACTCGCGTGGCCGCAACGCGATTCCCATCAACATCTCCGGAGCTTCGGTTTCCACCGACGGCGGCACCACCTTCACTCGCCTGACCACCGGCAGTGGTCAAAGTCCCTTCTCAAATACCGTGGGCGACCCCGTTATTCTATACAATCGCCCAACGGGCACCTGGTTCACAGTCTGGCTCGACGGGGGCTGCGGCAGCCAGGGCCTCGGCGGATACAAGTCCACCACTCCTTGGAACGCGAATAGCTGGATCCATTACTGTATTCACAACAACAACAACGACGACCGCGAGTCAGGCTGGGCCGATAACAACCCAGGCTCTTCTTTCTACGGCCGAATGTACGTGTCCTGGAACGACTTCAATGTCGCCGGGGGTGCGATCTTCGTCCGCTACTCTACTGACAACGGGCTCACTTGGACGAACGCGCGACAAGTGACCACCACTTTCTACCGCAACGTCCAGATCACGGGCGATCTCGCTACTGGCGCTGTGTACATTGCCGCTATGGACGAGATGGGCGGTGGCCTCGGCAATCGTGCCAACCGCATGTACAGGTCCACTGACGGCGGCAACACTTGGGCCCTCACCTACACGGGGCCTACGTTCGCAGGGCCCGGCCGAGGCGCTTCGGGCTATTTCGCAACGATGTACAACAACCCTGCTTACTGGCGACACATGGGTTGGGGTGAGCCTGCCGCGCTAAACGGCGTGGTTCACTACGTTTATGCTGCTCGCAACACCGGCAACGGCGACGCGGGCAACGTTTTCTATATCCGCTCTACCAATGGCGGCGTGACCTTCAGTGCCCCCTTCATGCTCAACAGCAATACCGACGCCACCAAGGCCCAGTGGCAACCTAACCTCTCGGTCGCCACGAGTGGCAGCCTCTTGGCCGTCTGGTATGATGAGAGAGAAAGGACAGCCGCAAGTTGCCAGCCCTCCAGCCCCAGCACGCCCTGTTACAGGATGTGGGCGCGCAGGTCCACCGATAACGGGGCGACTTGGCTGACTGACCAGGCGTTCTCAGACGTTGTTAGCCCGCTGCCGCTGCAACCCGACCCTGGCATTCAGGCCACATATGCGGGTGATTACGACTATGCCAGCTCCTCGCCCAACCTACACCTGCATGCATGGGTCGATGGGCGCGTCAGCATCCTCGGCAATTCTCAGCAGGATGCCTTCCACGACAGGCAATCGACGGCTGCAGCAACACCAACCCCGACCGCCACAGCCACACCTACGGCAACTGCAACAGCTACACCTACTGCAACTGCAACGGCGACGCCTACGCCTACTGCAACAGCGACATCTACAGCAACGCCTACCGCTACACCCACACAGTGTGTTGTGCCTAATTTTATTGGAACACGAATTCGGGATGCGATTCAGACTTGGGTAGCTGCCGGATTTAATAGCAATAACATCACGACCATCGGCAAACCCGGTCAGCGAATCAATTCGCAAGGCCTACCGGCTGGATTCGTTGGCAACTGCGGAACAACAACAATCACAGTTAGCCATTAAAATTATGGCTAGAAATTACAGGGGCGACACGTAGTGAACCCCTCCTGGTCCGGGGCGACTTCGAGCAATGTCGACATTTACCGCAACAATGCGTTGCTCGTGAATACACAGAACGACGGTGTCTACACCGATACAATGAATGGCGCTGGGCATGGCACCTTCACGTATAGAGTTTGCCAAACAGGCACTCAAACATGTTCAAATAACGCGACGGTGAACTTCTAACTCGCATGCGTGAAATGCCTGAAAGTTGCGTACGATTGAGATCTGTAGTTGCGGTTTTCGGCTCTGCCGTGCTGAGTGGCGTCCAGGCGCACGCGCAGGTTAACATTACCTAGGAACACCGGAGCGACTTCGAGCACCGTTGACATTTACCGCAACGGAATGCGCATTGTCACCGTCACGAACAATGGAGCCTACACCGATTCCACCCG
>WNGB01006972.1_pt1 | contig 16475 bp, 16 predicted proteins | sample 5400681 | NCBI WGS metagenome assembly WNGB01 (sample SAMN13153367, study PRJNA577476) | soil metagenome | isolation source: 115 cm soil or saprolite under grassland replicate 2 | place: USA:California | collected 2016-06-15 | reverse complement strand
CCGAGCGCTGCCTGCTTCTGGCGCGTGAGACTCCCGTCGAGCTCGAGCGTCGGGAAGTACTCCGACCTCTTTGACCCCAGGTCCGCGGCCGCCGACTTGGCAAGGAACCAGGAGGTCCTTGTCGAGGGGTTGTTGCGCAGCGCCAGGTCGAGCACCTGGGAAAGCGACAGCGTCGTGCCGGGCCGGAGGTACTCGGCCGGTATCGCCGGCGCCGGCGGAGGGGTCGGGGCCGGCAGCCGCGCCTCGGAAGGCGGCTGCCAGGGACGCCCGGGTGCGGGCGACACGGCCCCGTCCACCGAGCGGGAGGCCGGAAAGGACGAGCAGCCAGCCACGGCCATGAGAGCGGCGGCGGCGATTCCCGGGAAATGACGACTCTTCTTCATGCGCTTTGTCTCGCGATTCCCCGGGTGAAGATCCTGATGATCTCCGCCACGAGGTAGTCCAGCGAATCGTCCTTGCTCCGAAAACAATTCGCGGCCCGGATCATGCCCCGAAAAAGCTCGGCGGCCATGCGAGCGTCAACGCCGCGGAACTCCCGATTCTCGATTCCGTCCACGATCGCCTTCCGGACCAAGGCCATGATGTCTTCCCGCCGCTTGCGAAGGTCCGCCTCCCGCATCGCGAACCGCCGCTCGTCGCTCTGGAGAAGGCTAAAGAGGTGCCGGCGCTGCGAGGAGAACTGCAGGGTCTCCCGGGCGATCCGCTCGAGCCTGCTCGTCGCGGAGGCTTCCTTCGAGGAGGTCTTGACGAGCAGGGCATGGAGATCATCGAACGCCTGGAGAATCGTCTCGAAATAGAGTTCCTCCTTGGTCCGGAAGTAGCGGTAGACGGTCCCTTTTCCCACGCCGGCCAGCGCCGCGACGTCATCGATCAAGACCTCGTGGAATTCCTTCTCCGCGAAGACGCGCGAAGCGGCTTCCAGGATCTCTGCCCTCTTACTGATGGTCTTGGCGCGCGGCATTGTTTGATTCTATTTCGAGACTGACCAGTCAGTTCTATTTTGTCATGGCGGTTCGAGGCCGCCGTGGGCGTCACGGTCAACACCTTGACCGGAAGACCTCGGCTGAGGCCAGAGTATTGGTGTACTAATACTGTAGTACAATCATGGCCGTGCGCGCCCTCCACGTGAACCCGTCCGACTCGACGCCGATCTGGAGCCAGATCGAGGAAGGCCTGCGCCGCCTCGTCGCCTCCGGAGCGCTCGCTCCGGGTGCCGCGGTCCCGTCGGTGCGCGATCTCGCGCGCGACCTCTCGGTCAACCCGGCGACGGTCGCCAAGGCGTATCAGCGGCTGGCGGAGGCGGGGCTGCTCTCCGTCCGACGCGGCGATGGAACCTACGTGGCGGACGCTCCCCGTGCGATGGGCAGGTCGATGCGTCAGAAGGCGATGCGGGAAGGGGCCATCCGCTACGCGAGCCTCGCAGCGACGCTCGGCTCGACGCTCCCCGAATCCGCCCAGGAGCTGGCGGCCGCCTGGAGACGCCTCGCCGGAGCGAAAGGAGACGAGCGGTGAATCCCACGAACGCTTCCGTTCCTGCCGCCGTCGAAGGCCTGACGGTGCGCTACGGCCGCGCCACGGCCTGCGCCGAGGTCTCGCTCTCGGTCGCGCGCGGCTCGGTCTACGCGCTCCTTGGAAGGAATGGCGCCGGCAAGTCGTCTCTCGTGCGTTGTCTTCTCGGGCAGCAGAGACCCTCCTCGGGCCGCGCACTGCTCTTCGGCGAAGACGTCTGGAAGGCGAGGGCGCGCTTGATGCCGCGCGTCGGCGTCGTGCCGGAAGAGCCAGACGCCCCTCCGGCTATGACGGCCCGGCAGATCGCCGGATTCTGTCGCCGTCTCTATCCCTCGTGGGACCAGGCCGGCGTGGACCGCCGTCTCGAGCGGTTCGGTGTACCGCCGGGGGTCCCCTTCGGGCGGCTCTCCAAGGGAGAGAAGGGAGAGGTCATGCTCGCCGCCGCGCTCGGGCACGGACCCGAGCTCCTGGTCTTAGACGACCCGACGCTCGGCCTGGACGCCGTCGCGCGCAAGGACCTTTACGAGGAACTGATCGGTGAGCTCGCCGACCGCGGGACGACAGTCTTCCTGACGACGCACGACCTCTCTGGTGTGGAGGGAATCGCGACGCGCGCGGGGATTCTCAAGGACGGACGCCTCGTGCTGGACGAGGAGATGGAGACGCTGAAGGCGAGGTTCCGGCGCATCCGGTACGGAAACGAACGCTCCGCGGAGCGCTCGGCGTTCGGCACGGAGCTCGACGCATTCGAGGCTGTCCGCGTGAGAGTCCGCGGCTGGGGCATCGATGCCGTCGTCTCCAATTTCGCCGAGTCGAGCTTCGAGCAATTCCAGATGATCGATGGCGTCGTGGACGCTGAAGTCTCGCCGATGTCGCTCGAGGAGATCTTCCTCGCCGTCGTGGGCGAGAAGAGGGAGGAGGGGAAGAACGCATGAGAGGCCTTGCCGCCCTGGCGCGCCGCGAAATCGAAGAGCACCGCGTCGCCCTGCTCGCCGCGTTCGTCGCCGGCCTTCTCGCGGCGGGGGCGCCGCTCCTGGCGTTTCACGGCGGGAATCCGGGGGAGGTGCGCGAGGCCGCGGCGGTGTTCGTCGCCCTGGCGCTTGCCGCAGGCCTCTCGATCTCGCTCGGATCATCCGTCCTCTCCCGCGAGATCGCCAATCGCCGGATCGGCTTCTTCTTCGCCCGGCCGATCTCCTCCGCCGCGATCTGGGGAGGGAAACTCGCCGGATCGGCCGCCGTCGCCGCCGGGGCAGCGGCCCTCGCGCTTCTGCCCTCCTTCCTCATCAACCGCGGCCGCTTCTCCCGGGAGATGGGGTCCATCCTTCTCGCCGGTGTCGTGCTCGCGGTTGCCGCTCTCCTGCCGATCGCGCATGCGCTGGGAATCGTCTTTCGGTCCCGCTTGGCGCGGCTCGGCGCGGATCTCGTGCTCTTTGTCCTGGCGGCTGCAGCCATCGCGCTCACTTCGCGCTGGCTCATCGGCGAGACCGCGGTCGACGCGTGGCGGCGGGCCATGGTCGCGCTCGCCTGTTTTCTCCTGGGCGCCGTCGTCGCTGCCGGATTCGCGGCCGTCGGCCGGGGCCGCGCCGACATCCAGGAAGCGCACCGCGCCCTTTCCCGCCTCCTCTGGCCGGTTGCGCTCGCCGCCGCGGCGCTCTTTGCGGCCTATGCGAAGTGGATCGTCTCGGTCGGGCCCGGCGACCTGGGGTGGATCTGGGTGAGCCCGGCTCCCCGCGGCGACTGGGCGACCGTTTCCGGCCAGGCCCCGTCGCGAGTCGACAAAGCCCTGTTTCTCCTGGAGACATCGACAGGCAAATTCGTGAAGCTGAAGAACGGCTACGCGAGGCCCGTCTTCTCCGCGGATGGACGCGCCGCGGTCTGGCTCGAGACGAGTCACAGCGTGTCGTTTCTGTCCCTCCTCTCCCGGCCCGAGTGGATGGGGAGCTCGCGGCCGGTGCGCTTTTATCACTTGGCGCTCGGAGAACGTTCGGCGGGCCCGAGTCCGACGGGCGTCCTCTTCTCCTCACCTCCCCGGGCCTGGGCGATCAGCTCCGACGGAAAGCGCCTCGCCACCGTCAACGACGAGACCGGCAGGGCATCCGCGAACTTCGTTTCTGTTTACGAGCTCCCCACGGCCCGGCTTCTCGCGGCGGCGGCGATACCTCGGCAGGCCAGCGCTCATCTTCTCTTTCTGACGCCGGATCGCCTTCGAATCTACCTTGAAGAGTCCCCCGGGCGCGGTGCGGCCAATGACGTTGACCGGCACCTTGGCATCTGCGAGATGGACGTTATCGGCAAGAAGCTGACCGAAACGGGACGGATGGGCCCCTTCGCCGGGTTCCTGGTTCTCCGGACCGATGCCGGCGCGACGCGCGCGATCGTGCTCGATCCTCGCGGCCGGAAGATGACGCTCCACGACGGCCGATCGGGCCGCCAGATCGCCGTCCTCTCCTCGGGAGAGAAGCGGAGCCGCAACGCCGCCTTCCTCGGAGACGGTCGCATCGTCCAGGTCGAGTCGAGTGAAACCGGGACGCGCGTGCGCATCTTCTCCTCCGACGGCGAGGAACAGCGGATGGTCGCGATCCGGTTCGGCCCGGGCTGGAGAATCGGCCTCGGGGGCGAGACCGCGCCCGGCGTGATCGTCGTTGCCGTCCGGTCCGAGAAAGCGGACTGGAAGGATTCCGAGTGTCTTCTCGTGGACACGCGCACCGGGCAGACGCGGTCAATCGGAGAGCATCTCTTTCCCGCAGCCGCGATGGCCTGGTGGGGCCGGCACGACCCCTCCTGGTATCCCGCCGCCGGAAGCGAAGCGACCCGGCTCTTCCTCGATGCGCGCGGCTCGCTGCTCCGCCTCGATGCCTCGACCGGCGAAACGCGGGTCATTCTGGCGGGGCGGCCGTCACCCTGACCACTTGTCATTGCTCAGAAAGTCTGACTGGGCCGTAGATGCCCTTCTTGTCATTCTGAGGTCGCCGACGCGCCAGAGCCGCTATGGCGACGGCGCGAGCCCCTCCGCGACTCATGTCATTCCGAGCGAAGCGAGGAATCTGCTTTCGTCACCGTGGTCGACGCGCCATCCAAATCGGGACAGGCTTCTTGCGGTGGAAATGTTCAACTCGGACTTGCCAGCGGCGCCTCCTCCGCGGAAGTAGGCGCTTGACCCGCGAGTCCGGTGCCCCGGTTGACATTCCAGATCGTTAGTCCTCCACGTGGCGATGGGGAGGAGAGGGTCAACCGTGTATTTCCTGTATTATTTGCCGGCTGCCACGCCTCTTGGGGCTACAGGCGGGGCGGGCGTCTATCAGTAACTCTAGGAGCGGCTGGCAGCCCAGATGGGGCACCACGTACGCCGGCAGCGGACGCGGTTACCCGTGAGCTTCCGGACAGCTTAATACACGAAATACACTGTTGACCCCTCTCAACACCTCTCAACGCACCAATTGATCGACGGTTGAGGCCGCCGAGTCCACAGCGACCTCCAAATCACGACCCATTGGCTGAGGTCCCGTCCGAGCCTCGTGTCCTCGGCCAGCCACACCTCACCATGCCACCGGCGCCGAGCCGCGACAGAATGCGGCATTGCGGCACACCAATGTCGGGAAGCCGTTCACTCATCGGCGCTGCGTGCAACGTTGACGGTCGAGCAGGCGAGTATCGTACACCGATCCGGGACCCTGGCGGCGCGCCGCAGCCGAAGCCTCGGACTCAACTGGGCAAATGCGAGAATCGAACTGCGCGGCCGCGATCACCGATGCCGCCGAGGAGGCACGATGGGGAAGAGTCGACTCGAGGCGTTCAGCGACGCCGTCATCGCCATCATCATCACCATCATGGTGCTCGAGATGAAGGTGCCACATGGCGGGTCGATTGATTCACTGCTTCCGCTTCTGCCCGTCTTCCTGAGCTACGTTCTGAGCTTTGTTTACGTGGGCATCTACTGGAACAACCACCACCACATGCTATACGCATGCACAAAGCTGTCCGGCTCTGTGCTGTGGGCCAACCTTCATCTGTTGTTCTGGCTGTCGCTGTTCCCGTTTGCAACAGGCTGGATGGGAGAGAACCACTTCGCGGCGGTGCCATCGGCCTTGTACGGCGCGGTGCTGCTCATGGCGGCCGGTGCCTACTGGTTGCTGCAGCAAGCAATCATCGCCTCCGAGGGCCAGACTTCAGTGCTCAAGAGAGCAGTGGGGACTGATTGGAAGGGCAAGCTCTCGCCGGTCATGTACTTGATCGCCATCGCGCTCACCTTCTGGTCGCCTTGGATCGCACAGGCGATCTACGTATCGGTCGCGCTGATGTGGCTTGTGCCCGATCGTCGTATCGAGCGTGCCCTTCAACACAGGGAGCCCTGATCATCTCGCCCTTTTGCTTCAACGTTTTGCATCGCGATGTGATCTCCCGGAGTCTAGAGGCCTCCTGTCCCAAGCGTATCGTCCGCCCATGCCGAGGGCTCTCATGAAAGCGGTCGTATTCACGAGATACGGATCGCCTGATGTCCTTGAACTAAGAGAGGTGGAAAAACCCAGTCACCAAGGAGGATGAGGTCCTGATCAGGGTTCATGCCGCGTCCCTGAACGATTGGGACTGGGGCGCTCTCCACGGTACTCCGTTCGTGAACCGTCTCATGTTCGGCCTTCTGAGGCCGAAGAAGCAAATTCTCGGCTCTGACGTAGCAGGGCGAATCGAGGCGGTCGGCAGGAATGTCCTGCGCTTCAAGCCAGGTGATGAAGTGTTCGGGGATCTCAGCGGTCGCTGGGGCGGTTTCGCTGAGTATGTCTGCGCTCGTGAGAATGAGCTGGAGCTGAAGCCTCCCGGTATGACGTTCGAACAAGCGGCGGCGATACCTCAGGCGGGATTGCTGGCGCTGCAGGGGCTTCGCGATTTGGAACACAGGCAGCCTGGCCAGAAGGTCCTTATCAACGGTGCGGGCGGAGGGGCGGGGACCTTTGCAGTCCAGATTGCCAGGCTGTACGGGATGGAGGTGACCGGAGTCGATAGCCCCGGGAAATTGGAAATGCTGCGCTCGATGGGTGTAGAGCATGTCATCGACTACACACGAGAAGACTTCACCAGGAAGGGGAAGTGCTATGACCTGATCCTCGACGTGAAGGCGACGCGGTCGATACTGGACAGCGCGCGCGCTTTGGGTCCCAACGGCGCTTACGTCGCGCTCGGAGGGTCCATGGCTCGGCTCGTCCCTGCCCTGGCATTGGCATCGTGGATCTCGATGACTACAAACAAGACCATGCGCCTTCTGGTCCTGAAAAGAAACAAGGGTCTGGCCCATATGAAAGAACTGTTCGAAGCGGGCAAGGTGGTCCCGGTCATCGAGGGACCCTACAAGCTGAGCGAGGTCTCTGAAGCTTTCCGGCGGTTTGGAGAAGGACTCCATAAGGGAAAAGTGGTGATTAGGGTGTAACCCAGATCTGGCAGATCGCGGCTCAGGCCCGTTGACCACGCCGTATCGCCGGCACGGACCGCGTTCTCCTGATGCATTTCACTCATGGAGACGAGGGCAGCGCGGTTCTGCGATCCCGTCGCGAGAGGGACGATCGCGATGGCCCGACAAAACTCTCACCCGAAACCCGTCGGTGATTTTCTCGCCGGCAAGCGCATCGTCGTCGCAGGCGTCTCACGGGCGGGCGCGGCCCCGGCCAACGCCATCTTCCGGCGGCTTCGCGACTGCGGGCACGAAGTCATTGCCGTCAACCCGAATGCGTCGGAGCTGGAAGGGCAGACGGGCTATCCGGATGTTCGCTCCGTGCCCGATCCGGTGCACGGTGTGATGGTCGTGACGCATCCGTCCGCTTCGGCCGATGTCGCGCGCCAGGCGCTCGATCGCGGCGTGCAGCACATCTGGTTTCATCGCTCGTTCGGGTCGGGCAGCGTCGCGGATGGCGCCGTTGAAGAGTGCCGCTCGCGCGGCGTGGAGCCGATCGTCGGCGGCTGTCCTCTCATGTATTGCGAGCCCGTAGACGGGGGGCACCGCTTCTTACGCTGGTGGCTTCGGCTCTGGCGGCGGGTCCCGGGTTAGACGGCCGAGCCTGATCGGCCAGTTGATTCCAATCTAGTTGCGGGCATATCGTCCGGATGTGTTCGGCCAACCCCACGATCCGGAGGATTTCCGATGCCCCAGCAGCACTATGGAAGAGCGTTCGGCGGCAGCGCGCCGGAGAATTACGAGCGCTACTTCGTTCCCGTCATTCCGGCGCCCCTCGCGGCGGAGCTCCTCGACGCTGTCGCGCCCCGCCCGGGCGAGCATGTCCTCGACGTCGCCTGCGGAACCGGGATCGTAGCCCGGCTCGCCGCGGAGCGCGTCGGTCCGACCGGAAAGGTCACCGGGATCGACCTCACTCCCGGCATGCTCGAAGTTGCGAAGAACGCCACGCCGCCGGGCTGCGCCATCGACTGGCATGAAGCGAGCGCGGAGGCGATGCCGCTCCCGGAAGAAGCCTTCGACGTCGTGGTGTGCCAGCTGGGGCTCATGTTCGTCCCCGACAAGGCCGCCGCGGTTCGAGAGATGAATCGCGTCCTGGTGTCCGGCGGCCGCCTGGGGATCAACGTGCCGGGTCCCACGCCTCCGCTCTTCGCGGTCGTGGACGAGGCGCTCCAGCGCCACGTCGGTTCCGAGGCGGCGGGATTCGTGGGGGCCGTTTTCTCTTTGAACGATCCAGGGGAGATCCGGGACCTGATCGCCGGCGCGGGCTTCCGCGACGTCCGGGTCAGGAAATCCGCCAGAAAGCTCCCCCTCCCGCCGCCGGGAGAGTTCCTCTGGCAGTACGTCCATAGCACCCCGCTCGCGGGAATCATGGCCAAGGTGGACGATCAGAGGCGGGCTTCTCTCGAGCGGGAAGTGGTCGAGAGGCTGCGGCCTTTCGTCCAGGACGGCGGGTTGATCTTCGAGTTCGATCTGGCCGTCGCGACTGCTCTGAAACAGGCCTAGTGGCGGGGCGCGGGCTGCTGAGCGGCGCGCAGGATCACTGGCGGCCGCCGCCTGTCCGCGGAATGTCGTCTCTATAGGCTCTCCAGAGGACTCTCATGAAGCGATCGTCTTCGCGAGATACGGATCGCCTGATGTTCTCGAATTGAGAGAGGTGGAAAACCCGCTCCCGGGGACGATGAAGTCCTGAGCAGGGTTCAGGCCGGGATTTTCCTGGACGAGGGCGAGGAAAGAGAGGCGGCGTTCCAGGAGAGCGCGCCGGAGCGCTCCCCGCGCCCAAACCTTCGCGGAGCGGGAACGTAGCAGTCCCTGGCACCATGCTTGAACCGCGCGCCTTTTCTCCCCGAAAGAGGAAGCCCTTCGCGCCGGGCGCCGCCTTTTCGCCACCATTCGGCTGGCGGCCGCCAGGGTCAATCTCGACCATAGCCTCGGACGCCTGTTTCTCGAGACCGCGCAGGCCGAGCCGGCCACGGCGGGAGGCGACGGCAACTCCGTCGCGGCGGCGATCGCCAACGACGTCCTGCCGCGATACTTCGCGGCGCTCTCGCCCGCCCGCCCGGCGCCCGCGCCGCCCGCTCCCCGGGCCACGGTCACCCTCGTCCGCTGGCCCTACACGTGAAACCTCTCCGACCCGGCAGGTCTGCTGGCCCAGAGCGTCGCGCGGGAGTTCGGCGACAAGGTCCGTTTCGTCGCGGAAAACTACGGCGGCTCGAAGCTCGCGAAGCGATTCGGGGTGACGCGGTACCCCGCGATCTTCGTCGACGACGTGCTCGTCGCCAAGCCGAAGGACTTCGGCTTCTACGGCAAGGGAGAGGGATCCGGCGACGGCCGCTACACGCCGCTGAGGAGCGCGACGAGCCATGAGCCGTTCCGCGCGGACCTCTCGCGGACGATCGCGCTCGTCCTGGCAGGCAAAAAGGGAACTCGCCCGCTACGGCGCGCCTCCCACCCTCCACGCGGAGGCGGAGGCGAAGCTCGCCGCGCTCCTTCGGTAACACGACACCCTTCCGCATCCTGCGATAGTTTAGCCGGCGCGATCGCATGACGAGAATCGTTCAGATGGAGAAGGGCCAGGCTCTTCGCGAAAACCTGGGCGCGCTCGCGCGGAAGATCGGAAAGCCGGGGCAGAATAATGCCATGAGGAAAGACTGGCCCTCCCACCACGGACCCAGTGCTCTCCAGAGTGCGCGCTTTATGGAACACACGACCAGCAAGTGATGGAGGAGAAACGCGTGAAGAAGATCCTGACTCTGGGCGCGGGATTCGGCGGATTGGAGACAGCGACTGGCCTTGGCGCCGTCATGAAGGAGGGCTATGAGATCACTCTGATCGACAAGAATGAAGCCTTCTTCATAGGGTTTTCCAAGATCGACGTCCTCTTTGGCCGTCGCACGCAGGAGCAGGTCCAGTACCGATATGAGAACCTCCGAGTCGAAGGTGTGCGCTTCGTTCAAGCCACTGTCACTTCCATCGACACGGATGCGAAGAGCGTCGCCACGACGCAAGGGACGTTCGCTTACGACTACCTCGTCGTGGCTCTGGGCGCCTCGCTCGACAACCACGCGATCCCAGGATTCGTCGAAAGCGGCGCCCACGAGTTCTACTCCATGGAAGGAGCCGTGCGTCTAGGGCCCATCGTGGAGGCTTTCTCCCGCGGCACCCTGCTGATGGGCATCTTCAGGCTTCCCTACAAGTGCCCTCCCGCCCCTTACGAGGTGGCCTACCGGCTCCACGACCTCTTTGTACGGAAGGGTAATCGAGACGCCATCCGGATGAAGATGGTCATCCCCGCTCCGCGGGCTCTGGACAATCCCAAGGTGTCCGAGGCCCTCGAGACGCTCCTTGCAGAGCGCAACATCGAGCTGATCCCCGCAACCCCCATCACGGCCATCGACGCCACTGCAAGGAAGGCGGTCTCTGCGGGAATCGCGCTGGACTACGATCTCTTCATCGGGATCCCTGTCCACGCACCACCCCAGGTGATTAAGAGCTCGAAACTGGGCCAAATGGGATTCATCCAGGTGAGCCCGACGAATCTAGAGACGGCCGTCCCGGACGTGTATGCCGTCGGCGACGTTTCCACTATCCCTGTGGGCGACAAGATCGTACCCAAGGCAGGCGCTTTCGCAGAGGACGCGGCCCGGACTGTGGTCTCGGACATCCTCCGCAAGGAAGGTCTCACAGGGGCGCTGGTCAAATTCAATGCTGCCGGCGCGTGTTACTTCGAGCTCGGAGGCGGCCAGGTCGCGAAGGTTAACGCCAACTACCTCGGAGGCGAGAAGCCCCAGGTCTCCCTTGAAGGCCCCTCTTCGGAGCTCCGAGCAGACAGGCTGGGTTTTGAAAGCTCTCGTCGCGACCGCTGGTTCAAGTCCAGTTGATGCGAGATCGGGCCCGCTTCCCACGCGAACTCCGTCTGGCAAGGCGGCTCCTGGTCCCGGCCAACTCATGAGTCGCAAGCTGTGCCCCAAGATCATCCTTGAGGGCACTCGTCTCACGCTCAAGACCGAGATCGCCTTCGCTTTGAATGAGCATCCTCGGATTGTCGGCCCTCGCCGTTACAGGTACCATTCGCCACTGATCTCGGCCGAGTGGTGCGCTTTCACCGACTTTCCCTGGGGCCGCGGCCCCATCAACTTCGATCCAGCTGAAGAGGCCCTCGCGCTCGAAACCTACGCGACCTGGGTGAGGCTCTTCGAACTGCAGCGGTACTACTCCTGGATTATTGACCGCTTTCACATCTCCACCCAGGCCTATCAGCTCCGCGTTCATAAAAGGCTCTACGACTTCGCCTGGCTCGAGAACCGTCTCGCCGCGCTTGGCTTCCGCGTGGTCTTCTGTGTTCGCAGTCCGGACTCGTTCGAGCGTGCCCGGGCGGCCCGGCTGCTGGTCTCGGGCAACCCCGCGCAGTACTCCGACCTCACGGCCTTCATTTCGGAACAGGAGCTGTTCCGCGACCTCGTGCGTCGCTCTGCCCTTCCCAGCCTGACCCTCGACATCTCGAACAACGACGTCGCTGCCGCAGCCAGCCACATAGCTGACTGGCTCGAACAGACCGGTAGTCTCTATGCTCCCGCTCTGCAGACATAGCCTTGGACCTGACCCTGACATCCCCCCCTGCGTGGCAGGAGTCCCTGGGACACCGATAGAATTTCACCCAGTCATGGAGGACTTAGCGCATCTGCTCGAGCGGAACCGCGCCTGGGCGAGCGGTCGGCGTGCGAACGACCCGCAGTTCTTCGACCGCCTCTGCGACATCCAACGGCCAAGGTACATGTGGATCGGTTGTTCCGACAGTCGGGTGTCGGCAAACGAGATCGTCGGCATGGCGGTGGGCGAGCTCTTCGTACACCGAAACGTGGCGAACATCGTCGCGCCCGGGGACACGAACTGCTTGGCCGTTGTCCAATACGCCGTCGAGAAACTCGACGTGCGGCACATCATCATCTGCGGGCACTACGGCTGCGGCGGCGTTCGCGCGGTGCTCGAGGGTGGCGCGTCCGAGGTTCCCGCGCACGTTCAGAGGTGGCTCTCCCCGCTGCAGCACCTGGCTGCCTCCCGAAGCGTCTCCCTTGCGGAAATCTCGGATCCGGCCGAGCGCTGGAGGAGGCTCTGCGAACTGAACGTCGCGGAGCAAGTCTCACGGCTCCTCGCGTCGGACGTTCTCATCAATGCAGGGCTCCGAGGCGTCGAGGTGGTCGTCCACGGCTGGATCTACGACTTGCGAGACGGCCTGCTCCGCGATCTCGGCGTGAGCCGGGCCGCTTCAGGGCGAGCCGCCGGTTGCTGAACCGCAGGAGGTCAGGCGCTGGATCAAAGGACGAAAAGGAGATTAACGCATGCGAAAGGTGGTCGTTTTCAATAATGTGACGTTGGATGGCTACTTCTCAGGAATCGGCGGCGATATCAGCTGGGCGCACAAGGGTAGCGAGGATGCAGAGTGGGATGCCTTTGTCGCGGAGAATGCGAGCACTGGAGGCATGCTGTTGCTGGGCAGGGTTACATATGAGCTCATGGCCAGCTACTGGCCGACACCGGCTGCAATGAAGACTTATCCCGATGTGGCGGAAGGAATGAATAATCTGCCGAAGGTCGTGTTTTCGAGAACACTGGAAGGCGTCGTGGCACCGAACGAAGCTGGTGAAGGGCGACCTGGCGGGGGAAGTACGAGCGATGAGGAGAGAGGCTGGCGAACATATCGCGATTCTGGGAAGCGGCAGCATCGTTTCGCAATTGGCGCAGGAGGGCTTGATCGATGAGTACCAGGCCGTGATCAATCCAGTCGTTCTTGGCAAGGGGAGGACGATGTTCGACGGCATCAAAGGGAAACTGGCCCTGAGGCCGACAAAGACGCGGGTTTTTGCCAACGGGAATATCCTGCTCTGCTACGTGGCGACACTGCTGTCCAAGATGATCGCGAATTGTCCACCTCGCTGGCCCTAAGCCACTGAAAACATGGAGAGGGTGATCAAAGGTCCCGGGTCAGGTCTCCAGCTTTGTCGGATGCTGTCCAAGAACGGCTTATTAGACTGAAGAGGCTGGCGGCGTCGCAATGACGGTCGAATACCCAGCAAATCGGGCCTTTCGCGATCCTCAGGGTTGCCTGTTCGCGCGGCAGCCGGCGCGGTGCTGTCCAAGATGGCCGTGCCGAATTCCGATTTTGGACAAGAGTGACGTGGCGACGGCTTGAAGGAGGAGCGTGAGGCCTCAACGAGCGGCTGAAGCCGGCAGAGCGCGGGGTTGGGCCGCTAGGATTCGTGGCAGAATCCAACCACGGTCTGAGGAGGACTGACATGCAGAAGCAGGGCTTGGCGGTCTCTTGCCTTCTAACTTTCGCTCTCGGAGCCCCCGGCTATGCCGCGGCGCAGGGGCGTCCCGATCCACAGCCCCTCCTGGCCGCTCAGCGCCAGGCCCTTGCGCGACTGGCGTTCATGGACGGCGTTTGGAGGGGCACTGCGTGGACGATGAGACCCTCGGGCGAAAAGCACACGGTGACTCAAACCGAACGTACCGGCCCCTTCCTGGACGGGACCGTCCGGGTCATCGAGGGGCGCGGGTACGATGCCGATGGCAAGGTGACATTCAACGCCTTCGGTACGATCTCATACAGCCCGGATACCAACCGCTTTACCATGCACTCCTACGCGCTGGGGAGCGTGGGCGACTTCAACCTCACACCTTCCGCCGATGGCTTCGTTTGGGAGATTCCCGCCGGTCCCGCCACGATCCGTTACACGGCCGTCATCAAGGAGGGCACGTGGAAGGAAGTTGGAGATCGGATCACGCCCGGCAAGGAACCGATCCGTTTCTTCGAGATGAACCTGAAACGGCTCGGAGACTCCGACTGGCCCGCGGCGGGAGCGATCGGTCCAAAATAGGGAACGTCGTGGAGCTGGCGGTTCCAGGCGTTGAGATGCCGTTCGAGAGATTCGATTTTGATTTGTGGTGCGAGTGGGGTGAGGCGCGGCTTTCGGCTCTTTGCCCGATGAGCGACGTCATCGTCATCGTGGATGTGCTGTCATTCTGCACTTGCGTCGATATTGCTGTCCGCAGGTCGGTCGAGATCCTTCCTTACGGCCCGCAACACGATTCGGCCGGCGAGTTCGCGCGGCGCCACGGCGCCGACCTGGCTTCGGCGCGAGGCGGTGGAGGCTTCTCGCTCTCGCCGCGAAGTTATCGGGCGGGTTCGGTCTGCGGTGGTTCACGCCGGCCGTGGAGGTGGACCTCTGCGGGCACGCCACGCTGGCGTCGGCCCATGTCCTCTGGGAGAGCGGGCGGCTCGCCGCCGGGCAGACGGCCCGGTTCCACACGAAGAGCGGGTTGCTCACGGCCGTCCGTGTCGGTGATTGGATCGAGCTCGATTTCCCCTCGACGCCAGAAGAGTCGGTCGAGGCGCCGCCGGGGCTCATCGAAGCGCTGGATGCCCCTCCCCGGTATGTCGGCAAGAGCCGTTTCGACTACTTAGTCGAGCTCGATTCCGAAGCGACCGTCGCCCGCCTGCGTCCGGATTTCGGCGCTCTCGGCGCAATCTCCGCCCGCGGGGTGATCGCGACTGCCCGCTCGGCCGACCCCGGCTTCGATTTCGTATCGCGGTTCTTCGCGCCCGCCTCCGGGATCAACGAGGACCCGGTTACCGGCTCGTCCCACTGCTGCCTCGCTCCGTTCTGGAGCCGCCTCCTTGGCAAGAGCACGTTTCTCGCCCGCCAGATCTCCGCGCGGGGCGGCGTCCTGAAGGTCCGCTTGGACGGCGACCGCGTCCGGCTGGACGGCCAGGCCGTGACGGTCTTGCGCGGCGAATTGCTCGCATGAGCCTGGCTATTTCGCCGGGGGCGTCGGGGGCCGGGCTCGGAACCTGTCGCCGGGGAGATTGACTACGGCCCGGCACAACGCTGCTGGCCGGCTCGAGCCGGCGCCGGTCGCGAGCCTCTCCCGGACGCCAGAATCGGGCTCGAAAACCGCAACACACTGTGCCGGAAACAGAAATGGGGAAGCCTCGTCCAAAGCGGAGGGACCACAACCGCATTCTGGCCGCGCTAGCTGCTTGATATCCGACCCTGCGGACTAAACTCAACAGCCAATTCGGTCCGGAGAAGGTCCTGGAAACCCTGCGAGCACGCCTTCGTAACGTTAACCGTTACCAGGAGAAGAAATCCTCAATGGAGCGGAGATCGGTAGCCGCAGAGCGCGGGGACGGGCAGTGGGCGGTCAGGCCGCTCGACTTGAAGCTTCTTGCCTTGCTTGTGGGAGCGAAGCTGCTCGTACACGTCGCGACGGCGGGCCGGTACGGATACTTCCGCGACGAGCTCTACTTCTTGGACTGCGGGCGGCATCTGGATTGGGGCTATGTGGACTGCGCTCCGCTCATCGCGGTGTACGCGAAGATCGCGCTTCTCCTGGGCGGTTCTCTCCCGGTCCTGCGGACGCTCGCGGCGCTCGCCGGGGCCGCGCGGGTGGCGTTGACGATGGTGCTGGCGCGCGAGCTTGGAGGCGGGCGCTTCGCCCAGGCGCTCGCCGGCATCTGCGCGCTCGCGGCGCCCATCTACCTCGGCGTGGACAGCATCCTCACGATGAACGGCTTCGAGTCGCTCTTCTGGATGGGGTGCGTGTACTTCCTGATCCGCATCATACGCACGGGAGACTCCCGGCTCTGGGTGTGGTTCGGCGTGCTGGCCGGGCTCGGGCTCGAGAACAAGCACTCGATGCTGCTCTTCGGCGGAGCGGTCGTGGCCGCCCTGCTGCTCACTCGCGAACGCCGCGAGCTCGCAAGACCCTGGATCTGGATCGGCGCCGGCCTGGCGTTGCTCATCTTCCTCCCCAATATCCTCTGGCAGATTCGCCACGGGTTTCCCACGATCGAGGACCTCCAGAACGTCAAGCGGATGGGCAAGAACGTCATGCTCTCGCCGTTGGAGTTCGTGGGCCAGCAGATCCTGCTCCTCCACCCTCTCCTCTTTCCCGTCTGGCTCGCGGGACTCGTTTCGTTCCTCTTCGGGCGAGCCTCGCGGCTACGCGTGCTCGGCTGGACCTACCTCGTGCTCCTGGTGTTGATGATCATGCTCAAGGCGAAGAACTACTATTTGACCCCAATCTATCCGATGCTCTTCGCTTCCGGGGCGGTGGCGGTGGAGGGCTGGCTCGAGCGCCGGGCATGGAGCCGCGGCAGAACCTGGCCGAAGGCCGCCATCGCGGCTTACGTCGTCGCCGCGGGCGCGGTCCTCGCCCCCGCGATCCTGCCATTCCTCCCGCCGGAGAAGCTCCTCGCTTACCAGAGGCGTCTCCACATCGCACCGCCCAGGACCGAGGTCCGGCACGAGGGGCCGCTGGACCAGCGCCTCGGGGACCAGTTCGGCTGGCCGGAGCTGGTGGCGGACGTGGCCCGGATCTATCAGTCCCTGCCGCCGGAAGAGCGCGTGCGGACCGGCATCTTCGCCAGCAACTACGGGGAGGCCGGCGCTCTTCATCTCTTCGGTCCCGCCTACGGCCTGCCGCCCGCCATCTGCGCCCACCAGAACCACTACTTCTGGGGACC
>WNGB01025956.1_pt1 | contig 16477 bp, 15 predicted proteins | sample 5400681 | NCBI WGS metagenome assembly WNGB01 (sample SAMN13153367, study PRJNA577476) | soil metagenome | isolation source: 115 cm soil or saprolite under grassland replicate 2 | place: USA:California | collected 2016-06-15 | reverse complement strand
CCACGCGCGACGGCGTGAGCGGCGAAGCGATCGCGGGCGGACCGGCCGCTTCCCCGCGAAGCACGGCCACCAGCTCGACCAGCGTGCGCGGTGCCTGCACCTCGCCCGCACCGACCACCTGGGCCTCGCCCGCGTTCTCGGGCGGAACGATCAGGCGGCGGACGCCACGCGCGCGCGCCCACGCGGCGATCGGTAGCACGCCTCGCACCGGTCGCAGGGTGCCGTCGAGAGCCAGCTCACCGACGAACAGCGTGTCGGCAGTGGCCTCGGGAGCGATGACACCGCCCGCGCACAACATCCCGATCGCGATCGGAACGTCGAACGCCGCGCCGTCCTTGCGCAGGTCCGCGGGCGCCAGGTTGACGGTCACCCGCCGCGGCGGCAGCTTGAAGCCGCTGTTCTCGAGCGCGCCCCGGATGCGCACCCTCCCCTCCCGAATCCCGGCGTCGGGGAGCCCCACGATGTTGCAGCAGGGCAACCCCACCCCTACGTCGACCTCGACGTGGATGGGCGCCGCCTCGATTCCGATCACCGTCGCCGAAGCGACCCGCGCGAACATGCGGGCTCACATTGCGAACCCGGTGCCACGCGCAACCGCGCGGCACGCGCGGCCGCGCGCTAGCCGCGGCCGGTTTCCGGTCGACCCTCGTCCCGACGCCGGTCAACCGACCCACGGCCGGTCGGTGGCCGAGCGGTCCTAAAACGTCAGGCGCAGCCCCAGCCGCGCGTTGAATGGCAGCTGGTACGCGAAGGCGTGGCCATAGTTCGGGTTCGGCGTCACCGGCGAGCCGAAAATGTTCTTCGCGAACGGAAGGTCGGCCTTGGTGCCGTTCACGATCGCGGCCGCCGGATCGAACGTATAGACGTCGTCGGTGGCCAGCACGGCTTGCTGGTTGAAGATGTTGAAGAAGTCGATGAAACCGTCCAGCTTCATGGTCGGGGTCACCGGCCGGCCGTACATGAGTTTGGCGTCGAACTGCGACACCGCCGGCGTCCGGCCGGCCGACCCGCGCGGCAGCAGCATATTTTGCGGCTGGTTGAAGTACCACGCAGAGATGTAATTGCGTGGGACGCCCGAGCGCGCCGCGAACGACAGCCCGAACGTGATCGTGCCCTTGCCGACCTGGTACGTGTAGTAGCCGTCGACGCGACCCTGGTGCGGGCGATCGTTGGGCAGGTAACCGTTCTGGTTGAGGTAGAGGTCGGGCGTGTCGTACGCGTTGCTGCCGTTGGGCGCGAAGTATCCGAAACCCTCGGCCTGGAAAGTTCTTCGAGAACCGTTTGGACAGCGACAGCGTGATGCCGTCGTAAGTGCGCTTCGGCTTTGGCGCTTTCTGAAGGCCCTCCAGGTTGGCGAGCTTGGCCTGCGCGGCCCCGAGCTCGGACTGAATGCGCGCGTCCATCCCCGTCGGGTCTTCCTTGTCCAGCCGATCGATCTCATTCCGGACGCTCTCGAGCGCCGAATCTGGGATGTCGCCCGGGTTCGCGAGCACGAACGCGAAGCTGCCGCTCGGGTCGGTGGTGCCGTCCTCGATGATGCGGCCGATCCAGCGATGGACGTAGTCGACCCGCAGTGTGAGGTCCTCCATCAGCTCGCGCTCGAGGGTGGCGACAATCTCGTTGTGGTACTGGCCCTTGATGCCGGGCTGGACCGGGTACGAGCTGCCGTTGTTGAATGGGTTCGTGCCGGAGAGCGCCGGGTCGTTCGGGCTGCCGACCGCCGGCCGCGAGCAATTGCCCCACTCGCCGTTGCCGGTCCAGGAGTAGGCGTCCTGGTTCGCGCACGTGTCGAGCGGCACGCCGTTGCGCGTGAGGATGCCTTCGCCGCCGAAGTAGCGCGCGGACATGTTCATCGGAATGGCCTCGAAGTAGCGACCGTACGCGGCGGAGATCTTCGAGCGGCCGTCCGCGAACGGGTCATAGACGACGCCGATGCGCGGGCCGAGATTGTTGGTGTCGAGGAAGTTGACGTCGTACGTGTCGGTCAGCCTCTGCATCTCGAGCCGCGCGCCGACGTTGATGCTGAGGTTGCGCAGCTTGGCCGGGCTGTAGTTGTCCTGTAGGAAGAACGCGTTCGACAGGCTCGAAACGCTCGCCTTCAAGTTGTCCTGGTAGATGGGCGTCCGCAAGAAATCCGTGAACGGCCTCCCGCCCGGCCCGAAGTCCGAGGGCGACTGGCCGGGCTGCAACGTGAAGAAGTTGTAGGTGCTGTAATACGGGACGCCCTGGAACGCTGGCGGGCCGCCGTTGTTGCCGGTAGGGGCCAGGATCACCAGGGCGCGCGACCCGGCCGGGCCCGAGTAGTAGCGATCCTGGTCGAAGCCCACGCTCTCGAGGCGGTAGCCGCCCTTGATCTCGTGGTGACCGCCCAAATCCAAGAGATGGGTCAGCTTGAGCTCCGCGATCCAGCGCTGGCCGGTGTACTCCTTGGCCATGCCGAACCCGCCCGTGTGATACGGGTTGCTGTTGACGCCGACCGGACAGGGATTGAACCCGGAAGCGGTGGGCTGGCAGCCCGTCGCATGCTCGAGGTCCCACAGGCTCGTGCCCCAGTATTCGAGCTGGTTGAGCGCGTTGCGGGCCGCGTCGGGCGAGCGGTCGTTGAAGTCCTCGCGGTGGTAACCGAGGTTGCCTTCCAGGATGAGCCGCTTGTCGAGGAACTTGCCGAGGTAGCGAAGCGAGACGTCGGTGTTGGTCTTGCTGAGGTTCTCCTTCATCCAGGCGGGGTTCGCGATCGCATCCAGCGCCGTACCGAACACCGAGCGCATCTGCTCGTTGAAGCTCGGCGTGCCGAACAGCGCCAGCGTCAGCCGGTGATCGGGGCGCGGCAAGAAGTCCATCGTCGCGGCGTACGCGAGGCTCTTGCGCGACTCGTTGACGCGCGCACGCCAATCGGTCACCTCGTGGACGACCGGATTGCCATTCGGGTCCAACACCGCCTGTCCCGGCATCGCGGGATCCTCTTCCTGCGCGTACGTCAGCCGGAAGACGTGCGTGTTGTTGAAGCGCGGCGCGAAGCCAGCCCAGAAGAACAGCTTGTCCTTGATGATGGGCCCGCCGACCTCGGCGCCGATGGTGGTGTCGAAGTCCGGCTTCCGCATCATGCCGAGCGAGCTGCCCACCAGCACGACCGGGTTGGGGTTGGCGGACAGCCAGTAGGGCGAGAAGTACGTGAACGCGCTGCCGTGCCACTCGTTGCTGCCCGACTTGAGCAGTGTGTTGATGACGCCGCCCATCGCGCCACCGAATTCCGCCTGATAACCGCCGCTGCTGATGTCGAGCTGGGACAGGAACTCGACCGGCAGGTTGGTGCCGCCCCCGAGGCTTTGGCCGCCGCTCTCGAGGTTGCCCATCTCCATGCCGGTGACGTTGATGCCATTGATGACGTAGATGTTTTCGAGGCCGGTGGAGCCGCCGATCGATACGTTGCCGGTCGGATCGACGAACGTACCGGGAGCGCGAGAGATCGCGTCGCCGAACGTCCGGCCGGTGGGGATGTTCTGGAAGTAGTCGCGATCGAAGTTGGCGCCGACGCGGGTGTCGCCGACGTCGATGCTCGGAACCTTGCCGGTGATGACGTAGGTCTGCTGCGCCGCCGCCTGGACGGCGCCCGCGATGCGGGCGTTGGCGCGCACGGTGCGATCCGCGATCACCGCTACGTTCGGCTGCTCGACCTGACTGGACGCGTTCGCGACATAGAACCGAAGCACGTAGGTTCCCGGCACCAGGGTCGTGAAAAGGTAGTCGCCCTTGTCGTCGGTGAGCGTCGCATCTTCACCTTGCGGGCCCTGCGCGATGACCGTGACGCCGCCGAGCGGAGCGCCCGCCTCGTCGGTGACCTTGCCGATCACGCGACCGGTGACCTCTTGCGCACGCGCCACCTGGGCGGCGACGAGGAGAGCGAAGAACAGCGCCGCCCCCAGAGTGGTTGCACCACCACGAATGCGGTTCATCGAGCCTCTCTTTCGTTGCGACAAGCGTTGGGTGGGAAAACCGTCGGCGCGGACCACGTTACGGCGCACCCGTCATGAACGTCGCCGTAACCGCGGCGCCGAGCGTCTCGTCGAGAACGTCTTCGCCGTCATCTTGATCGGGCGGCGGCGCGATCTCGGCCGCGAAGGGGCCGGTCGTGAACGTGACGGTGCCGTCTTCAAGCAAGCCCTCACCGGTGAACGCGGTCTTGCCGTCCTTGGCGCGGACCGCGGTCTTGTTGAGCATGACCGTCACCGCCGTGCTCGACGGAAGCGTCGGGTCTCCCGTGATCGTCAGATTCGGTCCGCTGTAGTTGCCGAAAAGCGGAAAGATCAGGCCGATCGTCGACCCGCCGGATCCGTAGTTGATTGAGGCCGTAGCGGGCGGCGAGCCGGCCGGGAGATCGATCGACGCGGTGTTGGGCGCGGAGTTGCCGGTGCTCACCGCGGGGTCCGGGTCGAACATCGAGACGTCGATCAACCGATCGAAGATTGCAACGACGCTGGCCAGCGGCCCCAACGGCGCGCAGCTCCACTCGCCCTTGGTCGATTCCATCGGATCCGTGCCATTGCAGGCGCACCAGTTCTTGATCGATGCCATGCGGCAGGTCGCGTCCGACGTGGGATTGCAGGGCCCGCCCGCGACGACCCCCGTGCTCCCGCCGCCGCCGCTGCCGCCGTCGACGCCCCCGTCGTCATCCGCGCTGGCATCCATACCGCCCGACGAGCCGCCGTCGGGCGGAGGCACGCAGTCGGTCGTGGTCGAAACGATGTGGATTCCGCCTCCGCCCGACATGATGAACATGTCTGTCAGCACCGGCGCGCCGGCCTTGACGGATTGATCGGGCTTACACGCGGTGCCCAGGGAAGCGAGCACAGCGGCGGAGCCGAGGAGTGCTTCCCGTGCGAGCCATCGTTTCATTCGGAGCTCCTTTGAGCGTTGAGGACGACTTCGAGCGAGCGGGACGGACGACCGATTGCGCGACATCGTATCAGGTGATTTCGCAGTTGTTAATTTCGGCGTGTTTACTCGTTCCTTTACCCACCGGTACGTTTCTTGGCCGACAGTGTCTGCCGCAAGAGTTCGCCGGGACCGTCAGTTGACGGAACCGCGTCCAGTTGACGGAATCAGTCCTTGGTGACGATTCCCAGCGTCTTGGCGCCGGCGCCCTTGCAGACGTCCATGACCTTCACGACGCGGCCGTAGTTGGCGTCGTCGTGGATCCTGAAGAACACGACCTTCTGGCGGTCGTGCAGCAGCCGCTCGCCGACGCGCGAGCCGAGCGTCTCGGGCACGACGCCGTCGCCGTTGAGGGTGACGACATCGTGCGCGTCGACCTCGACGACGATCGGGTTCTCGCCCGGCGGCTGAGGAATGTTCTCGACCTGCTTCTGCGGCACCTTGGCCGGCAGCTCCTTGAGCATCACCGGCGTCATCACCATGAAGATGATCAGCAGCACCAGCACGATGTCGATGAGAGGGGTCACGTTGATCTCCCCCTGCGGGCCGCGCTTGCCGCCGCCGACCGAAAACGCCATCAGTGCCCCCCCGTGTCGGCGGGCTTGCGCTCGTCGGTGCCGATCTGGATGTCCTCGACGCCGGCGCGGTGGATCGCCTCCATCGTCGCGCGCGCGGTGCCGTAACGGACGCGGTGGTCGGCCTTGAGAAACACGCCGTGCTCGGGGTGCCGGCGCAGTTCTTCCTGCACCGCCGCGGTGAGGCTCTCGATCGGCATCTTGTCGGCGTTGACGTAGACGTCGCCGGCCGAGTTTATCGAGACGATCAGATCTTTGTTGTCGTCGTTCTTGCGGTCGTGGTGGCTGGTGATGGGCAGGTCGACGCTGACGCCGCGGACGATCATGGGCGTGATAACCATGAAGATGATCAGCAGCACCAGCACGACGTCGACCAGCGGGGTCACGTTGATCTCGGCGCGCACCTGGCCCTTGGGGTGGGCCTTGCCCGCGAACCGGCGGCCGCGCGGCAAGTGCGCGCCCGCGTGACCGAACCCCGCTGTCACGCGGCGTTTCCGCGCAGGATGGTGTCGACGAGCTCGGACGCGGTCTCGTCGATGTCGATGGTGATGTCGTCGAGCCGCGCGGTGAAGTAGTTGTAGAACCACACCGCGATGATGGCGACGCCCAGGCCCACGGCGGTGGTCACCAGCGCCTCCGCGATGCCGGCCGACACGGTGCCGATGCCGCCGCCGCCCTTGGTGGGATCGGCGAGCTTCTGGAACGCGGTGATGATGCCGCCGACGGTGCCGAACAGGCCGACGAACGGCGCCGACGACGCGACCGTCGCCAGCACCGGCATGCCCCGACGGAGGCCGGCGAGCTCGCGCTCCTTGCTGCGCTCCATCGCGCGGTTCACGACCTCGGCGACCTCGAACGGGGCCGCCGCCGCGGCGCCGGGGCGAGCCATCCCGCGCGCGTACTCGGTGAGGCCATTTCCGATGACGTTCGCGACCGGGCTGCCCACGAACTTCTTGTCGAGCCCGACCGCCTCGCGCAGCCGTCCGGTGGCCTCGACCAGCGGCGCGAGCGCGTCGATGTAGAGTCGCGACAGCTTGCGGCCGCGCCGGAACGTGACCAGCCGCTCCCCCGTGATGGCGAGCGAGTACAGCGACATCACCGCCAGCACCACGACCACCGCGCGGGCGATCATGCCCATCTCGTGCCACAGGCCTACCAGCGTGAAATCCATGTGCTTGTCTCCGTTGTCGGGCGTTTCTACTGGGGTCTGAACTCGAACATGTTGGTGAAGCAGAACGGGATGGGGAGGTTGTTGGCCATGTAAGGGCGAAACCGCCACGTCTTGACGGTCGATACGACGCCGTCGTCGAGCAGCGGGTCGACGCCTTTCATGATCGTCACCTTGTCGACCGCGCCGGCGGTCGTGACGCAAATCTTGGCGAGCACGCGCAACACCGCCCCCTGCTTTCGAAGCGATGGCGGGAAGGGCGGATCGACACCGGAGGCCTTCTGCCCGACGCCGATGTTTGGCGGCAAGAACTTGGCTAGCGTGACGCCTGTTCCGCCCGGCGTGCCACCGAGCACGCCGCCAACCTTGCCGCCGGGTATACCGCCGACGGTTCCGCCGACGGTGCCGCCCTCGACGCCACCCTTGACCCCGCCCTTCTCTCCCTTCTCACCTTCGTCGGGCTTGGGTTTCTCCTCGGGTGGCGGCTCCTTCTTGGGCTGCTCGCGTGGCTGGACGATATCCGCCACCTTGGGTTGAACCACGGACTTGGGTTTGACCGTGACCTTGGGCTTACGCGCCGGACCGCCGCCGCCCGCGGGCGGCGGCGGCGGTGGCGGCGGCGGCGCCGCCGCCAGGAACGTCACCTTCAAGAGCGGCGGCGTCAGCTCCTCGATGTGCCAGAACGAATACACGACGCCGATCGCGATCAGCGCGGCGTGGAACCCGACCGAAAGCGTATAGATGAGCTTTCGCCGCGGCGATACCGGGTTCGACTGCGCCTGGGTCCGGAACGCCTCGAACGCCATGCGCTACGATTTGCCCCCGCGCGCGACGAGCGCTTTCTTCTGCCAGTCGTCGGCGAGATCGACGGTACCCTGCCATGAAATCGGATCCACCAGCAGCGCGAACGACTTCTGGCGGTAGAGCAAGCTCACATAGGTCATCGCCTCCGGGTAGCGGGCGCGCAGCGCCAGCGCGTGCTGGAGATAGCCGATGCCTGTGTCGGCGAGCTCGATTCGGGTTGTGCCGGTGATGTCGCTGACGGCGTTCGAGGGGATCGGCGCCGCGGCGGCGCGGGTCTCGGGGCGCTCGCGCGCCCATGGGTCGTAGCCGGCCATCTCCGCGTTGCCGCCGCGCGCCGAAAGCAACTGCCACACGAACGTCCCCACCCCGTACTGGGTCTCGGCGTCACCCGGTCGCAGCGCCGCCGCCCGGTAGGACCAGGTCAGCGCCTGCTGCCACTTGCCCCATTTGTAGTAGACCTCCTGGAGTGTCCGCACGACGTCGATGTCGTCGGGACGCGTCTGGTTGCGGGCGAGGAACGTCGCCTCGAGCGCCGGGAAGTCGTCGGTGTCGAACCAGGTCTGGACGATGAGCTGGTCGGCGCGCGGATCGCCGGGCTGGAGCTCGTGCAACTTCGCAAACGCGGCCAACGCGCACGCGGCCGCCTGCTTGCTTTGCGGGTCCTTGCCGCCGGGCGCGATCAGCTGCCGGCAGGTGTAGCCCTTGTTGAGCCACAGGGTTGGAATCGTCGGCACCAGCGCCTCGGCGGCCTGGAAAGCGGCGACCGCTTCGCGGTATCGGCCGCGTTTGTAGAGCTCGTTGCCGTCTTGGATCTGTTTGCGCCCACGGACCTCGGTGCACCCCGCGGCCGCCACTGCCGCGGTGACAGCCAGCGCAAGCTCAGCGAAGGTCGTAGATCTGCAGCTCATCGCCTCCCCGAGAAAAGCTCTTGAAGCGTTTGAGCACGACCAGCTTGTCCCCGGCGGTCTTCCAGGTGACCGGCCGCGGTGTGAACACCCGGCCGCGCAGCGTGACGGTCCCTTGTCCGACATCTGCCGTATAGACGTCCAGCATCGGTAGATCGGTCTTCTTACGTTGATCGCGTCGGGGTTGAGGGGATCCACGGCGATCCCGAACGTCAGCGCACCCGGCGCGGGGCCCTCCTCGACGCGCAATGACTTGGGGTCGTACATGCGGAACGGCACGGCCAGCGCCGCGGGCTGCTTCTTGCCCATCGCATCGACCACATCGACGCCCGAGGCATCCTGATTGAGCTCGACGAACAGCGAGCGACCGGGGTGCTCGCGTCGGAGGATGCCCGTGACCGCCCATCCTTCGATGTTGGCGATCTCGGTCTCGTTCGCGACCTTGCCCGACAGTGCGTCCATCACCAGCATCCGGGGCGGCGAGCGGACGTCCTCCGCTTTGTTGTAAGCGCCCGGCCGCTCTCCCAGCACGCGGGTGTAGCCGTCGAAGAATCCAATCAGACGCGCGGTCGGATTCTTGGTCTCACCCGCGACGTCGGTCTTCCACGTCCGCGGCTTCCCGGCGGGCGCGAGCGTCGCGAGATCGTAGGGCGTCACCGTATAGGTCGCCTCGGCGCCCTTCGCCCCGAGCTTGCGATCGAACCCGACCAGCAGCTTCGCGCGCGGCGTGCCGTCGGCGGGCGGCCGGCCGAACGCGGTCGCGGGGCCAATCTTGGCCAGCTGTTTGCCGTCCGCGTCGAAACGGTACGCGTAAAGCGGCGCCAGGTCGTCCGGCTTGTCGCGCGCGATGAGCACGACACCCTTGCCGTCGGGGAGAAGCTCCAAGCGGTCCGGCACCAGGGTCTTGCCGGGCAGGTCGAACGACTTCGTGACCTTGGCGGTGGCGAGGTCGATGATGTCGAGCTTGGCGAAGGTCGCGCCGTCGGTGCGCAGCGCGCACAGGCGTTTCCCGCCGTCGTCGAGCGCGAACACGTCGTCGAAGTAGCCCTCGCCCTCGGCCGGCTTGACGATGTTGGCCAGCTCGAGCGGCTTGGGATCGCTCTTGGCGGCGACCGCGGTGGCAAACAACGATCCAACGATAACCGCGGCGCCGGCCGCGACCCGCAAGCGAAACATCATGCGCGAAACGTTAGATCGCGCCGGAAACCCCGTAAAGCCGATTCAGACCCAGCGCGTCAAGTAAGAGCAGGATCGTATCGCGTCGAGCGCAGGCGACCTAAGCCGAGCTGTGCTCGCCGAAGCTCATCGCGGGAGGGTTTGGGAACCCTCCCAGGGTCCCATCTAGACGTCATCTACACCCCGGCTTTGGAGAGAAACGCGTCGATGCGCTCGCGTGCTTCGGGGGTCGGATCGAGAAACTTCACCCCCATGCGCAGATCTTCGGGCGCGGCCGCCGAGACGATCTCGCCCGAGACCGCGACCGGCGTCTTGTCGCCGGGCAGCGTGAAGGTCAGGTTGACGATCGTGCCCACCGGCAGCGGGATGGTGTGCTCGAGCCGCAGCCCCCCGCGCGAGAGATTGCCGGCGCGCCGGAAGTAGCGTTCCGAGCCCGTCGTCTCCTCCACCCACATCTCGATGGGAACCCGCGGCTCCCCCCGCCGCTCACCGGTGTCTTCCGACATGGCGTTGGATCCTAACACTAGTTCGGAACCCTGGGAGGGTTCCTCGCCTCCCGCGATGAGCTCGCACGAGCGCGGCTCGTGCTCCCTCACGCGATCGTTCGGGAACGTTTGGCTTTCCTCGGAAAGCCGTGTAGACAGGGCGGCGATGGCACGACGGCGAATTCTGGTTACGGGCGGATCTGGCTTCTTGGGGTCGCACCTTTGCGAGCGGTTGCTCAAGGACGGGCACGAGGTTGTGTGCCTGGATAATTTCTTCACGGGCGCGCGCACCAACGTCGAGCACCTGCTCGACAATCACCGCTTCGAGCTGATGCGCCACGACGTCACGGACCCGTTCACGCTCGAGGTGGACGAGGTGTACCACTTGGCCTGCCCGGCTTCGCCGATCCACTACCAGCGCAATCCGGTGCGCACGATCCGCACCGCGGTCGAGGGTACGCTCAACATCCTGGACCTCGCGCGCGAGGTCCGCGCGCGCGTCCTCATCGCGTCGACGTCGGAGGTGTACGGCGACCCGATCGAACACCCGCAGCGTGAGAGCTACTGGGGCAACGTCAACCCGATCGGGCCGCGCGCCTGCTACGACGAGGGCAAGCGCTGCGCGGAGGCGCTCGCGGTGTCGTACGCGACGCAGTACGGGGTCGAGGTGCGAATCGCGCGCATCTTCAACACCTATGGCCCGCGCATGCACGAGAACGACGGGCGGGTGGTCTCGAACTTCGTCGTGCAGGCGCTGCGGGACGAGCCGCTCACCGTCTACGGCGAGGGACAGCAGACGCGGTCATTCTGCTACGCCACCGACCTCATCGAAGGGTTCACCCGGCTGATGGCCAGCCCGCACGGCGTCGACCCCGTGAATCTGGGCAACCCGCGCGAGAGCACCGTGCTCGAGCTGGCCGAGCTGACCCGGAAGCTCGCCAAGTCGAAGTCCGAGATCATCCGTGCGCCGCTGCCCAAGGACGATCCGACCCGCCGCAAGCCCGACATCTCGCGCGCGCAGAAGCTGCTCGACAACTGGGGCCCGCGCGTGCCGCTCGAAGAGGGCATCGCCGCGACCATCGACGACTTCCGCAAGCGACTAGGGCTGTAGGCGACGAACCGAGGCGTCGGGCGTCGCGGTGTCCAGACGGTCGCCGCTGATCGGGTGCGCGAGCCCGGGACGCGCGACGTCGGCGAGCGGGATGCGCACGAACGGACGCTCGAGCAGCCGCGGATGGGGAACGACCAGCTCGGGCGGCTCGTCGATCACGGCGTCGTCGTAGAGCAAGAGGTCGACGTCGATCTCGCGCGCGGCGTGGGTGCGGTTCGCGGGACGCGATCGTCCGAGGCCAAGCTCGATCTCGAGGCACACGCCCAGCAGCGCGCGCGGCGACAGCGCGGTGACCACGCGCGCCGCGGCGTTGAGGTAGCGCGGCTGCGGATCGGGCGTCACCGCGTCGGTCTCGTACAGCGCCGAACAGGCCTCGATCGCGACCCCCGAATCCGACAGGCCCACCAGCACCTGCCCGATCTGCGCGGCCCGGTTGCCGAGATTCGAACCAATCCCCAAATAGGCGACCGCCATCCGGACGAGATTCTAGATCGCGCAAGCCCGAGGGCGACGGCCTTGTGATCGTGTCCTACCGTTCCAGCTCACACCCCGGGGCTGATAGGTCGGTCCTCATCGAAGCTGGATCCTGGCGTCCTCCGCGAGCATTGCCTGGGCGATACCAGTAGCGCGACGTCTCTTTCATCCTGAGGCTACGGCGCGAATCGCCACGAAAGCGCCAACCCGATGTCGGCGATCCACAGACGTTCTGACCAGAATGCGCTCGTAACGTGCGATGTCGCGATTAGGTCCAGCGCTCCCCGATCCGCTTGGACGATCACCGCGCCGACAGCGGCCCCCAGCAGCAGCCCGCCGACGGTGCTCGACACCCCCTCTTGATCGAGGGCAATGTGCCGAAAGACCCAGCCGACGTCGATACGCCCGCAAGAATGCCCGAAGGCGGCAAAGAAGCGTAAACCCAGGTCTGCGTACCAGAAACTGGTCGCGGGCGCTGCGTCGATGACGCTACGATAGTCGAAGAACACGCCCGGATAATAGTGGCCGCGCCAGCGTCGATGTCCGCCGAGCCCGACGTCCCAGGCGTGCTTGAAAATCGAGTCATCGGTGAACGTCCGATGGATTCCGAGTTCGACCGATCCGCCCCATTCGCCCGCTACCGCGGGGTGTGAAGCAACGACAATACTGACGAGCGCCAGCCCGCCCGGAAATGCGAACCTCATTCGAACAACAGGTGGACCACGACACGATCAGTACCCGGCAATCCGCCAGCGGGGGGCGTAACGACGAGGACGGACGGACCGGCCACCATCATCGGTACCGCGCCGACGGTCACACAGCCACTCCTCGCGCAGTCGCCACAGAGTTCGACAACCGGATCGATCGTTGGAGTGCTTGCGTTCCGCAGCATGATCTGACGAGATCCCTCGACGGACAGATTCAAATACAAGGCGCCGCTCACCGTTGCGACGATGGTCAAGCCGATCGTGCCAGCGCCAATCGACATCGCGCTGGCAGCAGCACAACTGTCGCTGATCCAATCCCCAACGGCGGTCGTCGCCCCCTCCGACACGCCAAACGACAAATAGGATGACTCGACATCCTTCATGACCGCCAGGTTCGTTCCATTGAGAGCGCCCGCGAGGCGCACACTCAAAGTCCCATTCGCGCAATCCTTCAACATCGGTCCATTCCCGGGCGGGAGCGTCAGTAACAACGACGTTCCGTCGGGGATGACGAGTGGCCTGTACACCATCGAGTTGGGATGCTCAGGATCGAACGTCGTATCGAGCGGTAGGGGCTCTAGCGTGCACGGGCACACTGGTCGAGGTACTTTCGCTCGCAGGGCCTCATTCCAGGTGGAAGTGAATGTCGTTCCGAACGAGCGCTCGAACTCTAGGGCGAACAGTCCCGGATCGTGCGTGAAATGCGCGTCGCGGTAGTACTGAATGAACTTCTGGGGACCATATGTCTCGAGCAGGTACTGGACGACCATCTGCCCGTATGCGACCTGCGCGTTATGTTTGTCCTCTTTGATTAGCTCTGACCAGCTCGATACCTCGTCGACGTGGACCGAGTCTTGTGGATAACATTGGACGCTGGGGGCCGTGCCCTCGGCAATCAGATAGGGCGGGGGATTTCCAATCGGGCCAAGAAACCCGTGCACAAGCTCGTATTCATCGAGGGGACGCGTTGAGTACACCGCTGTGCCTTCCGTGCATCGCGCAGGACAAGGCGAGTTCCGAGCGAAATCGGCGTCATCGTGAAAGCGGTAATAGTCGACGACCGAATTGCGCTGGGAGTCAAGGACACCGAAGTAGGTGAGAAGGTCCACCCGGAACTCCTCGAGCCACCAACTCGCCTCCACGGGCACGTCGTCGGCCGCACGCGCGTGATAGCGCACGTGCGGGGTCGACAGTGCCAGTGGTGGTAGGTCTCCCCCGCAGGCGGCGCACGCTAGCGTCGATAGTAGGATGACCCTCGTCAAAGCGGTCCTTCAACGACCCTCTATGGGGTGAACCTCAGCTTATCAAGAACGACCGGCGTCGGTGTTGCATTGACGTTCACCGCGACGCTGAAGAAACAGTCATTGTGCGCCGCGAGTAGCGTCGACCGTACATTCGAGGGAACGCTATATGAGAGCGTCGAGAAGGCCCCGGTCGGTTTGCCAGTCAATTCGACTTGCCCAAGGTAGGTATTATATATCCCTCCCGAAGGGCAGCTGACGTACAACTGGACTGCACCGAACCAGGACGGGTTGGGTTGCCCGGGAGGAACGTACGCGTCGAGCTTGAGCGCTGCGGTCACACCCGTCAAAGGTGTGGAGAAAGGCGCGCTGTTCACGACCATGTATCCGCTCCCGCCAACGTTCAGCCCATAACAACCCTGGGTGTGTAAGGTGGGCGAAAGTGAAAGTAGTGCCTGCGCGGACGTCCAGCCGAGATCTTCGAAACCCATAGTCGCGTCTGTCCGGGAGAGGCCGGCGCAGGACGCGCCAGGATTGTTTATTCCTGCAGAGATGCTGGCGCTGACGGTGACGGGAACGCCTCCCAAGCCTCCGAGCGAGCCACTGAAGGTCGTCGAGAACAAGAAACTCGCCGTCTGCGGATTCACGGTTACAATCACATCGTTGTCGGGGAAAGCGGACACGCGGCCCGTTCCTCCTTGAAGAGATCCGACAAGTTCGAACTCCAGGCTGGTCTTCGGGATCCGTCGTACGCCGTTGCTCAGCCGGATATTCGCTGGCCCGGTCAACCTCGCTTCGAGGTTTCTCACCGGCGTTCCTGCAACCACAATGTCGCTCAAGGTCACCCGCAGGGTCCTGAGCTCCGACACGTTACAAGATCCGCCTGAACATGACCCGAGGAACGTGACGAACCCGCCGGTAGCGTTCAGCGCGAACATGTCATTGCCGTGGACGGCGGTTCCGAGAGCGCCCGCCGCAATACCGTACGCCATCAAGGGACCAGCGGCGGGAGTTGGGCAGCGGACCGTATCATTCAACGTTACGCCCGTGACGTTCAGGCGCGGCTCCTGGAGCTGAATCCCATTTTCCGTGATGAAATTGCCTTCACAAAAATCGCTGGCGCTAGTTGTTGTCGGATCGAAACAGTCGAGCGATCTTCATCGGTAAGTGGTGCCCGGCTGCGGCAGATGGTAGTTGGTCCGGACGTCTCAGTGACGATGCACGGTCTTCCTCCACGTCGACACTCCGCAAACGCTGTCTTGCCATTCGAGGCGACATTCCCAATCAGTGCGCACTCGCCGGGAAGGGCGGGTCTCGAACCGACGACGGTGGCGGTGCAGAGCTCGCCGGCGCGATCGTAGAGGTGCCCTAGTCGCAGGTCAGGAGTATGCGGGTCATTCGGATCCGTGGCGGTGGTCATACAATACCTGGAGCACGCGCTGGCCGCTGTCTCGACGTCGGAGGCGAAGCAGGCAGTCAGCGACGGGATAACCACGTTGACGTCCGCGGGATCGGCGCAGTTGATTGCGCCACCCGGCGAGAAGACAAATCCAGAGGCGCAGTCCTGCCGTGAGACCGAACACTGAGCGACGCTGTCCAAAGAAGAGACCGCGATCAAGATGCGAGTCTTGCAGGCGCCCAAATTCAGGCAACACGCAAACAAGATCAAACCGCTCGAAAACGTGTACCGACTAGGCACGAAGCTGGAAACTGGCTCGTTCATGGCAACCGCTCTTTCCGGTCGACGCCGACCACCTCACCTTCCCGAGCGCTGGACCCAAAGCTCCACCCACACCGGTCGGCATGTCAAGGGGCACGACGGGACTCTGACAGGAAGATAAGAGTGTCTTGTCTCATAACGGGGAACTCCGGACGCTGGGCTTTGTCCGCCGGAGCTGGTCGCGGGAGGTCGCAGGAACCCGCTCAGGATTCCTGAATAAGGTGTTAAGTAACGGCCCGCGGTGGACGACGGCACTTTTGCGGCTGCGATCTCCGGTCTCGCGACCAGCTTGGGCGCGCTGCCGTTCTTGTTCGTGCGCGAGCTGCCCCGGCGCGCGTACGACGGCATCCTCGGCCTCGGAGCGGGGCTCATGTTGGCGGCGGCGACGCTCGGCCTGCTGGGCGAGGCGCTCCACGGCATGCGCGGGCATCACGCGGGCGGCCATCACGAGCACCTAGGCCACGCGCCCGGGCACGACGCCCACGATCACGAGGCGGTGCGCAACGCCTACGCGGTGGTCGGCGCACTGTCGCTGCACCGGATCCCCGAAGGGCTCGCGATTGGGGCCGGCTTCGCGGTGCCGGGCGCGACCCACGTCGGGGTCATCTTGGCGGTGGCGGTCGGCGTCCAGAACGTGTGCGAGGGGATCGTGATGTCCGCGCCGCTGCGTAAGAGCGGCGTCTCGCCCTGGCGCGGGTTCGCGATCGTGGCGCTCACCGGCCTCACGATCCCCATCGCCGCCGTGGCGGGGCGGCTCGCAGCGGGCGCGGCGGCGGCGGCGATGCCGTTCGCGCTCGCGCTCGCGGGCGGCACGCTCATCTACGTGACGTCGAACGAAATCATCCCCGAGTCGCACAGCCACGGCAACGAAGGCACCGCCTCCGCCGGTCTGGGCCTCGGCTTCCTGCTGACGATGATCCTAGAAGCCGTGTTGCACTAGCCGCGCACTCTCAGGATCGTAACATCTGCGGAGCACCCGGCGGCCGGCGGCTGTTGCAGCAACCACTCGCAGACTCAAGTGGCCCGCGCCGAAGCCACAGCCGCCCGGTTCAAGTTGGCCGCCCCGCGGTGGGCAACATCCGCCGAAACAAGATCGGGTGGGGCCGAGGCGCCCTGGCCGGGTGTTCCTCGACCCGCAGAGCTCCGCCCGCGAGTCGCCATCCGATGCGAGCCATCCAG
>WNGB01013448.1_pt1 | contig 16483 bp, 12 predicted proteins | sample 5400681 | NCBI WGS metagenome assembly WNGB01 (sample SAMN13153367, study PRJNA577476) | soil metagenome | isolation source: 115 cm soil or saprolite under grassland replicate 2 | place: USA:California | collected 2016-06-15 | reverse complement strand
GTTCACCGTCACGACCGCCTCCCATTTCCCGGCAAGAGCGCCGGCGTCGGTTTGTGCGACAGTTGCCGTCGTGGTCAACGCGGCGAGGGCGGCAACGACGCCCCACTTTGCGATTTCGTTCGCGTTCATCGACATCGCTCCTTCGGTACCGAATGCCGGAGAAAAAGAAAAGGCCCGGAAAAGCTGGGAAGCCTTCCGGGCCTTGGAGCTGCAAATCCGTTCGTGCCGCTACGTCATATGAGCACGCGTCATGAACACACAGCGCCGCCGCCGGAGACTTCTGCTCCGGCGCAACGACATGTGCAGGTCTTCATGGCGGGCACGATGGGGGAATCGTCGCATTTGAGGAGAAGAGTGTCAACCCGCCTCCGCTCGTCGAGTGCGCCTTGCAACGAGCTTCGGCGAGGCAGGCTCGCCTCCGCTCGTCGAGTGGACCTTGTAACGAGCTTCGGCGAGGCAGCCGCGATCCAGCGTGTGCGCGACGTACGTATAATCCAGACCGCGCCCTTTACATATGTCCCTTACGTCCGGCCGTCGTCTGGTCTTCGCTCTGCTCGTCATTTCCATCGCGCTGTTGATTCCCGGCCTCTTCGCGCCCGTTTTGACCATTCGCGGCGTGATCACGCGCGACGGCGTCGCGCAAATGGCGCCGACGATGCTGCAGCGCGGACTGAATGATGACACCGTCAAGGTGCTGACGTCGATGATGAATCCCACCATGGTGGCCATGGTGCAGGCGCTCGGCGGCGATATGCGGAAAATGCTGATCGACAAGCTCACGCCCGGGATCACCGCGTCGCTGCAGAAGAACATGCAGGAGATGGAGGTCTACTCGCAGACTCGAAGCATTGTCGGATCGGTGCGAAACCTTTACGACGTCGGGAGCCCTGTTCCTGCGACCCTCATCCTGCTCTTCAGCGTCATCGTCCCCGTCACGAAAGCGGTGCTCGTCGCGTGGGCGTTCTTCATCGCAGGCGCCACATGGCGCAGGCGAACGCTGCGGTTTGTCGAGACGATCGCCAAGTGGTCGATGGCAGACGTGTTTGTCGTCGCCCTGTTCATCGCGTATCTCGCGGCACAGGCGACGCAGAGACCGCCGGGCGATCCGAACGCGGCGCCGCTGATCAAATTCACGGCGCAGTTTGGCCCGGGCTTCTACTGGTTTGCCGCGTACTGTGTGTTTTCGCTTGCCTCGCAGCAATACACGGCACGACTGGCGAGGCGCGAGGAAACGAGTGGGTGACGGAGGCGGCACTTTAGGGTAAGACGATGCTGGCACGGCTCAAGCCGCGCCCTCCGCGCCAAACGCCGCACTGGCGCGGCTGAAGCCGCGCCCTCCTTTAGGGTAAGACAATCCTGGCGCGGCTGAGGCCGCGCCCTCCGCGCCGAAGCCGCACTCGCACGTGGCACGTGGCACGTGGCACTTGGCACTTGGCACTTAGCACTCGGCACTCGGCACTCGGCACTTGGCACTTGGCACTTGGCACTTGGCACCTACCCAGCGTTATAGTCACACCCCATGGCTTTCGACGAACGCCGCGTTGAGGACGTCATTCTTTTGAACTTTCACGGACAGCTCACATACACGTCGGGCATCGAGCTAAAGCATCGCGTAGCGCAGCTCGCGGACGGAGACACGGCGAAAGTGATCCTCAACCTCGAAGACGTCACCTACGTCGATAGCTCGGGGCTGGGCGCGATCGTCGACACCTTCATCAAGCTGCGTAAACGCGGCGGAGACTTGCGGTTCGTCAATCCTTCCAGCCGCTGCCGTCACCTGCTCGACATCACCAACATTGCGCCCGCCGTGCAAACGTTCCCGTCGGAGAATGATGCGCTCGCAAGCTTCGGTTCCGGCGCGGGCTAGCGGCCCGGCTCCAGCCAGGCAGCGGCCCTCCGGCGCCGGAGCGATGCTACGATTTGATCGGTGCCTATCGAGCCAACCTCGACACCAGAATCCAAACCTCTCCCCCCCGCCGCCTGGCGATGGGCCGTCCTCATCGCGATCAGCGTCGCGATGTTCGGCAACTATTACGCCTACGACTCCATAGGACCCGTCGCCGACGCGCTGCAGCGGCTGCTCGGCTTCAGCGACACGCAAATCGGCACGCTGAACGCCATCTACAGCTTCCCGAACATCATCATGGTCCTCGTCGGCGGCATCATCGTCGATCGGTTCGGCACGCGCCTGTCGACGCTGATTTTCGCGATCATCTGCCTCGTCGGCGCGGCGTTGACCGCCATCTCACCGCTGTTTCCCGTGATGGCGGCAGGGCGCTTGATTTTTGGGCTCGGGGCCGAGTCGATGATCGTGGCGATCACCGTGGCCATCGGCCAGTGGTTTGTCGGACGCCAGCTCGGATTTGCCTTCGGCGTGAATCTGAGCATCGCGCGCGCCGGTTCCTACAGCGCAGACATGTCGACGACATGGTTCAAGCCACTGTACGACATGGGATGGCAGCCGCCGCTGTGGCTTGCAACCGGATTCGCGACGTTGTCGGTGGCTGCGTGTGTCGTGTACTACTTTCTCGAACGCGGCGCCGCCCGTCGCTTTCGGCTTGCCGACCAGTCGGCCACCGATCGCGTTGTCTGGGCCGATCTGTGGCGCTTCGATCGCTCCTACTGGTACATCGTCGGACTCTGTGTGCTGTTTTATTCGGTCATCTTCCCGTTCCGCAGCACATTTGCGATCAAGTACTTCCAGCACGCGCACGCGTTGTCACTGCAGGAAGCGGGGTCGATGAATGCCTACGTCTTCCTCGCCGCGATTTTCGCGACGCCCACGTTTGGTTTCATGGCAGACCGCCTGGGTCAACGTGCCGCGTTCATGGCGCTTGGCTGTTTTCTTCTGGCCGCCGTTTTTCCGACGCTCGCCTACACGGATGCGAGCCTGTGGGTGTCAACCGTGATGATCGGCGTCGCGTTCTCTCTGGTGCCTGCGGTGCTCTGGCCCGCCGTGCCATACCTCATTCCCGCGCATCGCCTCGGCACGGCGTACGGACTGATGACGATGCTGCAGAACATCGGGATGATGCTGGCGAATCTGGCGGCAGGCGCGTTGAACGATGTCAACGGCGCAGGGCCGGACAATCCGGCAGGCTATACGCCGATGCTCTGGATGTTCTTTGTCCTGAGTCTCCTCGGTTTCGGGTTTGCCGCCGCGCTCCGCGCGCGCGAAACAAGCCCGCAGGGTCACGGGCTCGAAACAATTCGCGCTACCGCTTGAGGGAACTAAGAACTAAAAGAACGAAGAACCACGACCGAAGGAACGACGACAAAGGACCGGAGAACCTGGACATGAACCGATGACGTTCTGGTTCTTAGTTTTTAGTTCTTAGTTCTTCGTTCTTCGTTCTTCGTTCGACTGTCATCACCATGCCGTGTTTCGCTCGCAGCGTGACGAGCGGCTGCGGCACCACAGGATGATTCGGCACGAGGCGCAGGCGCCACTGCTGTGCGACGGTGGCCACCACGAGCACCAGCTCCATCCAGGCGAACTGTTCTCCAATGCATTGGCGCACGCCGCCGCCGAAGGGATAGTACGCAAACTTTGGCAGCGCTGACTTGAATTCGGGAGACCAGCGGTCGGGATCGAACCGCTCGGGATCGGGGAAGAAGCGCGCATCGCGGTGAGTGATCCAGGGGCTCATGAAGACGATGGAGCGGGGTGCAAGCGCGTACTCGCCGAGGGTGTAGTCCGCAATTGCACGCCGCCCGATCATCCACGCGGGTGGATAAAGACGCATCGCCTCGGTGACCACGCGTTCGACATACGGCAGGCGCGGAATGTCGGCCATCGTCGGGAGCCGGCCCTCGAGCGCGCGATCGACTTCATCGTGAAGCTTCGATTCGGCGTCCACGTTTTGGCTCAGGAGATACCAGGTCCACGTGAGTGCGTTGGCGGTGGTTTCGTGGCCGGCGAGGAGCAATGTCAGTGCCTCATCGCGCACTTGCCGATCCGAAAGACCGCCGGCGGCCCTGAACGCCGGCGTCACGTCCGTCTCGTGTTCCTCATCCTGAGCCGCGAGGAGCATCGACAAGAGGTCGCCATGGTCGTGTCCCGTGGCGCGGCGCTCCGCGATCATCGCGTAGATTAGCCGGTCGAGGCGTTCGCGCGCGGCGCGCGCGCGCCGCAGCATCGGAATGGGCAGGTGCTCAATCACGTTTGAAAACGGCAGCAGGTGCACCCAGAAGCTGTGGAGGACCTGCGTGACGGCGACACCAACTTCATCCGCCTTCGACTCGACGTCCGTGTCGAAGAGTGTCTTGCCCACAATCGCCAACGTGACACGCATCATCTCCTTCGACGCATCAACGGTGGCGCCGTCCTGCCACCGTGTGCGCATGCGATGCGCGTGGTCCACCATCACTGCGCCATATCCGGCAATGCGATCACGATGAAACGCGGGCTGCATCAGCCGTCGCTGACGCAAATGCGCCGCGCCTTCGCTGGTGAGCAGCCCCTCGCCGAGCAGCCGCTTCGCGCGCTCGAGACCGCGGCTCTTGGTGAAGTTTTTCTGGTTGGTGACGAGCACGTCGCGGATGAAGTGCGGATGGTTGATCAAATAGCAGCGCTCGCCACTCAGCGGGAAATACACGACGTCGCCGTGCGTGCGCGTCAGCTTCGTCAGCAGCGGCAGCGGATTGCTGCCGGGGCTGACCAGCGTCCTCCGGAACATCCTCCGGGGTCCTGGCGGCAGTACGCGGTTCGACGCTCGAAGTTCCACGGTCACCTCATCGCAGAGGCTTCGCAATAACTGCGACCTGCCGCACCGCATCGGATCGCAGAAAGCGCGGCCAGGCAAACGCCCGAAAATGCGGTTGCCTCATGAATTCTCGCCTAATCGCCGGGAACGCGCCATGCACTTCTGCGGCGAGGAGACGATGGTACGATGGACGATGAGATGACGCGTCAGGAGTTCGCGGCGTACATGACCGCGTTCGAAAAGCGGCTCGACGCACGCTTCGATCAGCTCGAAAAGCGGGTCACGGGTGGATTCGCCGAGACTGAAAGGCGATTCGCCGAGGCCGAAAAGCGGGTCACGAGTGAATTCGCCGAAACTGACAGGCGATTCGCCGAGGCCGAACGGCGGGTCGTGGCCGGATTCGCCGAGACCGACCGGAGATTCGCCGAGACCGACCGCAGATTTGAAGAGGTGCACGCGAGGATTACTGCCGCCGAACAACGATTGGACCAGAGGCTGACAATTGGATTTGAGGAAGCGACACGACTCACGAAGCTGTCGCTCGAGGGCCTGGAGGTGCTGCGCGAGCGAACGGACCGCGGGTTCACCGAAATGAAGTCGCGGCACGATGCGCAGAACTCGTTATTGCAGGATGCGATCCGCCACGTGCGGAAGCGCGTGGATCAGCTAGGACGCCGCGCGTAGCGCGCGTCTTGTCGTCATTTCGTGTTTTCGTGCTCGAGGAGCGGAGCCACTCGCCGGAGCAGTTCTCGCGCTCGTTTAACGCCATCGCTGGTCAGCACCACCGACTTGCGGTGCGTGTTCGTCACGATTAACCCGTCCTCGCCGAGCGCATCGAGGATTTCAAACCTCACGGTCTTCCACGCGACGTGGGCGCCGTCTTTTTCCTGCCACGATCCGAGAAACAACACGAGCAAGATAAGGTCAGCCAGAAGCTTGTCGTCCTCATCGAGCGCTCTGCCAGCCACCGGCCGCTCGGCACGGAACTCGTCGGCGAGTCTTCTATTCGCATCCACCGCGCTGAACACGGTCGGCATGTGGCGAGGCGCCGCGCCCTCGCTCGGAGCGATGCCCTCGCCTTCGACGCATTCGATGCGTGCGCGGTCGGCCGACGACTCTCCAAGGACCTTTATCTCGATGCGATGCTCGGAACCGAAGTCGTACGTGTATTCGAAGATCCGCTCCGTGGCCGCCGCACTCGCAACCGTCAGCTCCACGTCGTCGCCCGCCCAGTGCAGCGAGATCTCTTCTTCGTCAGGCGCTGGGCCGTACTCCCGGCCGCCGATATCAAACACGTGCGGCCGGACGTCGTGCCAGTTCATGACGACCTGAATCACACGATGGAGATCGGCCAACGGCAGATCGGCCGGCACGCGGACACGCCGCCAGACTGCAGGCGTGACATCGAGAAGCGCTATATGGAGATCGAAAACGCGCATGTCAAAGAAGTGAGTGCCGGTTACGAGTCGTCAGGTGTCAGTTATCCGGCGCAGGAGTCACGTATCGCTGCCTTGTGTCCACTGTCCGAGGTGCAGTGTCGGCGTATGAAGGGACGTGCATGCTGTATTAGAGTGCGGATTGTTCTAAAACCGAGCGTCGAAAGCGTTTTTCGGATTTGGGCATTCCGCGTGCCGGGTCAACGACAGGATTGAAATCGTCGTGTCTCGAAACGGGGCGGTCCATAGTGCCAACTTCGCGGAAGCTGTGAGAAATACACACAAAAATGGTCCTCCAGCCGGGACTTTCCCGGGCATGCGTCTCGCACTCGCTCCGGGCCGTATGACTCTCCCATTGAAACTGCTCCTCATCGAAGACTCAGAACCCGACGCGCATCTGGTGATCCGTGCGCTCGAGAAAGCGGGCTACGACATCACGGCACGCCGGGTCGAGACTGCCGATGGACTTCATGCGGCGTTGAACGAATCGCCCTGGGACCTTGCGATCGCCGACTACACCATGCCGTCGTTCAGCGGCATCCATGCGCTCGATATCGTTCGGGAACACGGCCTCGATCTGCCCTTTATCTTCGTATCGGGGACGATTGGCGAAGACGTGGCCGTGGCGGCCATGCGGACTGGCGCACACGACTACCTCATCAAAGGTAACCTTGCGCGGCTGGCGCCGGCCGTTGAACGCGAATTGCGCGAAGCGGCGGTGCGCCGCGAGCGCACGCGCGCCAACGAACGGGTCGCCTATCTCGCGTATCACGACCCGCTGACGGAGCTGCCGAACCGTGCGCTCCTGACCGATCGTCTGCAACAGGCCATTCTCGCCGCCAAACGCGATCACTTCACGCTGGCACTGCTGGTTCTGGATCTCGACGGATTCAAGGAGATCAACGACACGCTGGGGCATCATGCCGGCGATCATGTGCTCCAGCAGATTGCTTCACGGCTCAGGAAGACGCTGCGCGAATCCGACACGGTCGCGCGTACCGGAGGAGACGAGTTCGCCGTGCTGCTGCCCGCGACGGGAACGGATGGCGCAACGATGGCAGCGCGCAAGATTCTCCGATCCTTCGAGCCGCCGGTGATCGTGGAAGGACGGCCGCTCGCGGTCCACGGCAGCATCGGCATCGCCCTCTTCCCCGCACACGGCAGCACGCATCACGATCTGCTTCAAAAGGCCGACGTCGCCATGTACCTCGCAAAGAACGAGCGCGCGGGGTTCACGGTGTACAGCGGCGAACGCGACCGTCACACCGAACAACGCCTATCGGTTCTGAACTCGCTGCGACATGCCATCGAAGTGGAGCAGTTCGTCCTCGACTATCAGCCGATTGTGAATCTCGGCACGAACGACGTCATCGCCGTTGAAGCGCTCCTTCGATGGGACCATCCCGAGCATGGCCGCCTGATGCCGGAGCAGTTCATTCAGCTCGCCGAGCACAGCGGTCTCATCAATCGTCTGACGATGTTCGCCATCGACCGGGCGCTGTCGGAATGGACGCCGGCTCCTGACGCCACGCCGCTCATCATCGGCGTGAACGTGTCGCCGATCAGTCTGCACGATCCGGATTTTCCACGACGGATCAAGGAGCTCATCGACGAACATGACGCGCCCGCCTCCGCGCTCGCCCTGGAAATCACCGAGAACGTGATCGTGTCGGATCTCGATCGTTCCGTCACCTGCCTCAGCCAGGTGCACGACATGGGCGTGCAGCTGATCGTCGACGACTTCGGCACCGGCTACTCGTCATTGAGTTATTTGCGACGGCTGCCTGTGAATCAGCTGAAGATCGACAAGTCGTTCGTGATTGGGATGGCGGCTGGTGAAGACGAGGCGCTCGTGCGATCCATCATCGATCTCGCCCACAACCTGCGGATGCGCGTCATTGCAGAGGGCGTGGAGAACGAAAAAATTCGCGATCGGCTGCGTGTGCTCGGCTGCGACGCGGCACAGGGGCACTTCATCTGTCGTCCCGCGCCGGCCGAGGAGATCAAGCAGTGGCTCGAACAGCGGACGCGCGGGAAGATCCGGCGCATGTGGCGCATCCGCTAAAGTTCGGAATCTCGCAGATTAGACGAAGCCGCAGAGACTCGCAGACCCAGAGCAACCCTGCCGTTGGCCGCGAACGTCAAGCTGCCGCGCGATCGATCTCCGTTCTGATGCGAGCGAGCGCGGCGTCGATTTCGGCAAGCTCCTTGTCCAGACCGGTGAGCTTTTCGTGTTCCGCGCGGACGAAGCGCGTGTAGGGCGCGACTGCGTCGAGCACGCCGTGGACACTGCGATCCACCTCCCGTTCGAACTGGCCCCGCAGATCCGTCATCAACTTGTCGCGCATCTCGGCGATGCGTTCGCGCAAGTCGGCTTTTGCCTTCGCGCGTTTGGACGGGATGACAAACAGTCCGAGCACGGCGACGGTGCCTGCGGCAATGATGCCCGTCACGTCCGCCGCCGTCGTCGTCGCCAGCAGCGTGACGAGGGTGCCAAGGGAAATGGCACCTGCTTGAGCGAGCGCGGCGCCGGCAACGGCCGCACGAACGCCGTCGGCCATCGCCGACGCCTCCTGCTCCTTGTCGTAGGTTTGAACCGCCTGCTGAGCGGCGCGGCCAACGGTGTTGATGAGCCGCGCGCGATCGTATTGAAATCCCTGCGCGTCGGTGCCGCCCACGACGCGATCTTTGTGCGCCGCACGGCGCCTGTTGACGTGCTCGTTGACCGCTTGCCACTGCCGCAGTTCGCTCGACACCATCCAGTCGATGACGTCGTGGACCTGCTTTTCGATTTGCTGAGGCACATCGGCCACAACCGTCCGCTCGAACTCCCGCTGCAGCCGCGCCTTGTTCAACAGATCCGGAATGCGTCCAATGCGCAGCGTGTCGTCGAAGAACGCAATGCCGCGGTTTTCGAACTGATGAAGGATGTTGTCGACCTCGGACAAACGGAATTCGAACTCGCGCGAGAGATCCGTCCGATAGACGCCGAGTTGGCGATCGATGTCATCGATCGTCTGAAGGTCCTGCCGCAGGAGATCCAGCCGGCTGCGAATGGTCGTGCGGGTGGAATCAGTGAGGCGCAGGCCGATGCCGACCGGGTTGAGCAGCTTGAGCCGCAGACGCTCCTGCTGATCCAGCGTGCTGCCGATATAGCGCTCGAGCTCGGCAAACTGATCTCCGGCAACATTCGATGGCGGGGCTGACGCTGCAGCGCCACGATCCTTCGCGCGCTGCGCCTCGCGCGCCGAAATGGCAAACACCTCCGGCTTCGATCCAAACAGCGCCTGCGCGTGCTCGGTGACGAACCGTTTCACCTGTTCGCGATCGTCGGGCCGGTCCAGCACATCGATCTTGTTGATGATGACGACAATCTTCTTGCCCCAGTTGCGGATGTGTTCGAGAAACGCGCGCTCGCTTTCCGTGAACGGTCGATCCGACGAGGTGACAAACAACACGAGATCGGCCTGCGGAACGAACTCGCTCGTGAGCCGCTCGTGCTCCCGGAAGATCGCGTTGGTGCCAGGGGTGTCGACGATGTCGAGGTCGCAGAGGAGCGGCACCGGCGCCGAAATCACGTCGATGGACTGCTGCTCGATGTGCCGGCCTGGAGTGTCGCCGTAGCGAAGAATCTGCAGACGCGTGGTGGTGGGCGTTGGTCCTTCTTCGAGCACCCGGGAACCGACGAGCGCGTTGACAAAGGCGCTCTTGCCGGCGTTGAACTCGCCGATGACGACCAACAGAAAGAGACGGTCGAGCTGCGCGATTGAGCGCTCGAGCGCGGATTGATCCGCCGCATCGGCTTCGAAGCGCGCAAGCGAACGCTGGAGCTTGCTCAGCCATTCGCGCTCCTCGCCAACGAGACGCTTCGTGCGATCAGGGACGAGCCGCCCGAACATAAACGGTGGGAGATGCAAACCCCGCACCGGGTGAGACGCCACGGAAACACCGCAGCGCGGAATCGCGAGCCACGGAAGCACAGAAACACGGAATTCCAAGATTCCAAACCAAAGAGCCGCAGACACAGAAGCTCGGAACAGCGACTGCCAGCGCACCCGTGCCGGAAACAAAAAAATCGACTTCCGTCCTTCCGTGCTTCCGTCTTTCCGTGGCTCCGGATTCCGTGCTTCCGTGGCCGCATCAGAACTCGATGAGGATTCCTGCCGACGGCAGCACCGGGAACATGCGGCCCGTGATGTCGAACACGGCACGCTGCGCGAGATTTACCGAACCGCTCTCGGCGCGGTAGTTGTCGTGATTGAGCACGTTGATCACCTCCATGAAGAGCGTGAGTCGGCGCTTCCGATAGGTGAACGTGCGATCGGCCCGGAGATCGAGACGCGCGTAGCCGGGCAGACGCGCGCGGTTCCGTTCCGTCGCCAAGACCCAGTAGTCCTCGCGTGGCAGCACATATGCGGTGATCGGAAAGTTCGATCCGTAACGAAAGCGCGCGGAAACGCTCGTCCGTCCGGACCAGCGATACGCGGCATACACGTTGACGGTGTGGCGCTGATCGTAGTCGGCAGGATAGGTCTCTCGCGGTGTCGGCGCTGACGCCACGCCGCCACTCTGACTCCGTCCGTCGATGGTCCCTGATGTGTCGGTCAGCGTTGATTTTCCGTACGCGTATGACAGCCAGCCGGACCAGCCGTTGACGCTACGCCCGGCGCGCACGAGAAGCGCTTCGTCAATGGTTGCCGCCTGATACTGCACGGCCGCGCCGCCGCGAACGCGCATTTCAGGAGTGATCTGCCAATCCGCCGACAGCCACGGAGAGGTTTTCGTCGCGTGCAGCAACTTGAAATGTTCCACACGAGCGCCAGGCGCGACGACGAACGCTGCGGAGGGCGTCCATCGATACGCGAGGTACGCGGCTTGATCCGCTGTATTCACCGTCGCATCGACCTGGCTCACGAACGCGGTTGGCGACGTGAACCGCCGATCGATTCTTCGTGCGCGCAACGACTGCGCCTGACCACCTGCGTCGAAGGCATGAGCAGCCGCGGGGCGCCACTCGAGGGAACCGCGCCAGGTGATATCGCGGTCGCTGCCCTCTTCACGCACTCGACCGTCAATCACGTTGTTGGTGTACGTACTGCGCACGAAGTAGAGCTGCTGGCTGATCACCGCTTTCGGTGAAAGCGTGAATCGCCACCGCGCGTTCGCAATGGCGGTTCGACTGCGGCCGCTTTCGAGCGAATTGAGCGAAGGCGTCTCATCGCGATCGTGCAGGATGGAGCGGCCACCGATGAACGAAAGCTTCAGCTGTTGCCTTGGCGTGAGGTCGTAAACGATTGCGCCTTGCGCATCGGTGAAGCCGAAGCTGCCGTCGAGCTCGGGATCAATTCGTTTGATCAGCCAATCGATATAGCTCTTGCGAATGGCGACGAGCCACGACCCGCGCGTGTTGGACCCCACGGGACCTTCAAAAACGCCCGTCGCTGCAGATCCGCTCAACAGCGTCCGGGCCGCAAATCCGCTGCGCGTGCCGTCGCGAGTGACGAATTCAAGCTGCGCGCCCAGATGCGCGCCGAGCTTCTGCGGATGCGGACCTGCCAGCAGCACCGCCTGATCGAGAACGTCGCTGTTGATGAGCGCCAGCGATCCGGTATCGTTGACAGCGCGAACCGTGTGAAACAGAAACGGGCTGTCCACGCCGTCCACTGAAATGCCGATGTGCTCGGGACCAAGTCCGCGGATTGCAAACTCGCCTTTGAAGTCGTCGCTGCTCGTGACGCCGGGCAACGTCTGCACCGCGCGGAATGGATCGTCGGCGAGCACGCCGCGCAGCGCGAGCAGGTCGCGGCTGCCCAGCACGGTTTGACTGGGCACGGCGGGCTCGACTTCGCGGTATGGACTGGCGGCGACCGTAACCTCTTCGACGTACGTGCTCGCGCCCCCGGCCACCGGAATCCTCAGCTCGCTCGTGCCACCCGCGGCGATCGTCAAGTCCCGGCGAACGAGGCCGAAGCCAATCACCGAGATCACCAGCGTTTGTGATCCCGCCGGAACATCCGCGATCTCAAACTTGCCTTCCGCGTCCGAGAACGCGCGTTGGTGGGTCGACTGGATCTGTACGAGGACGGCGGCAAGAGGAGCGCCAGTGCGCGCCTCGACGACCTCGCCAGTGACGCGGCCGGTCAACGCCTGCGCGGCAGCGACACCCGGGCTCGACACAACGATCAGAACGCCGCAGGCAATCCGAACGAAGAGCATGCGTCCTTTATACCGGCACAATGGCGGCGACTGTCGTGTCTCCAGCCTTTTTTGTTCGGTTCGTTTGATTCGGAACCGCGCGGCGTGAGGGTATCATTCCCAAAACATTCGCGGGAAAGTTACCCGCCAGGAGTGTCCAATGAAGCTGAGCCGTCGACAGGCGTTGACCACGCTTGGGTTCGGGACGATCGCCATTCGCGCGCGCGCGGTGCAGGGCACACATGCACCTGCTCCCGACCTGCTGCAAGTGCGCGGCGCGCAACCCGCACCCGGCCCCTATTCGCTGCCGCCGCTACCCTATCCGCCGGCGGCGCTCGAACCTCACATCGACGCACAGACGATGACGATTCATCACGATCGACATCATCAGACCTACGTCACCAATCTCAACAACGCTCTCGCAAAAGCGCCCGATCTCGCCAAGAAGCCGCTCGAGGAGCTGCTCGCCAATCTGCAGAGCGTGCCCGAAGAGATCAGGACGGCCGTCCGCAACAACGGCGGCGGTCACGTCAATCACGTGCAGTTCTGGACGGCGATGGCGCCAAACGCGACCGGCGCGGTTGCCGATGCGATCAACAGCACGTTCAGCAGCGTCGACAAGTTCAAGGAAGCGTTTACTGCCGCTGCGCTCGGACGTTTCGGCAGTGGATGGGCGTGGCTGAGCGACGAGAAAGGCAAGCTCGAGATCCACAGCACGCCGAATCAGGACACGCCGTCAATGGAAGGACGCCGCGCCATCCTGGGCCTCGACGTCTGGGAACACGCGTACTACCTGAAGTATCAGAACATGCGCAACGCGTACGTCAACGCGTGGTGGAACACGGTGAACTGGGCCGAGGTCAATAAACGGCTGAAGGCGTAGCCGCCTGCAACTACCGCGGCAACGCGTGCGGCATTTCCGCAACGACGTAGCTGATCACCGCGAGCGCTGCCGCGGCCTTCGAGATTTCGTCCGGCGCGATTCGATCGACCGTGTCGGCGGGTGTGTGGTGAATGGTGAAGTAGCGGGTCGGATCGCCTTGGTACGCGAGCGTTGGCACCTTGCCGGCCTGCGCAATGGGTCCGATGTCGGCGCCGCCGCCGCCGGACCCGATATCCTGCAGTCCCATCGGCGTCAGCAACCCCCCGATTTCGCGCATGACTTGCTGCGCCGCATCGGAACCCGTGAAACCGACTCGCGCCGGCCCGAAAACTCCTGAATCCGACTCGATCGCCAGCACGTGCGTCGTTGCCGCTGACGCGTAGCGATCGCGGTAGGCCCCTCCTCCGCGCAACCCGTTCTCTTCGTTCGTGAAGAGGACGACGCGCACCGTGCGTTTCGGGCGGATGTTGAGTTTTCTCATCAAACGCGCAGCTTCCCAGGTGACGATGCATCCCACACCGTCGTCCGACGCGCCTGCGCCGACGTCCCAGGAATCGAGATGGCCGCCCGCGAGCACGACTTCGTCCGGCAGGTCGCGGCCGCGGATTTCTCCCACGACATTTGCCGATTCGGCATCCGGCTCGAAATGCGCGTCCATCCTGAGCCGAACGCGCACGCGACGGCCGCGATTCACGATGCGTTGCATACGCTCCGCGTCTTCCGCGGTCACCGCGGCCGCTGGAATCTGCGGCGCATCGTCTGCGTACGTAAGGCTGCCGGTGTGAGGCGTGCGCAGACCCATTGGTCCAATGGCACGCACGAGAACGGCCAGCGCGCCGTGGCGCGCGGCAATGCTGGCGCCGGTCGTTCGATATTGATTCGTCTGACCGTAGTTCGTGAAGGGCGCGTTGAAGAGAACGATCTTCCCTTTTGCGTCCGCGGCACGCTGTGTGAGCTCGTCGAATGTCTTCACCACCAGCACGTCCGCCTCAATCCCCCCGGCCGGCGTGGCAACGCTCCCGCCGAGGCCAAGCATCGTCAACGAATGCTCAGGCGGGTCGATCATCACAACGCTCTCCGCGCCCCGCACCCAACGCGGCACGATGGCCTTTTCGGTATGAACGTTGTCGAGTCCGTCCTTCCTCATGGCTTCGACGGCCCACGCGATCGCGCGATTCAGGTTCTCGGAACCCGAGATGCGGTTGCCGTAGGTATCGGTCAGTTCGGCCAATCGATCCCACGCGAATTGACTGCTGGTGGATTCTTGAATCAGGCGATTTGCGTTAGGTCGGTACGCGTCAATCCACGATTCGGGCTGCGCGGTGGCGCGAGACAACGCCAGCATCGCGGAGAGAGACGCGATGAATGCAAGGGGGAAGAGTACGCGAGGCATTTACCGAATTATATGAGGACGTTTGAGAGGCTCCCGCGCCAGAGCAGGCCGCCGCTGGATCAACGGCCGGAGAAGCGCCATCAGGATCAGCACCACGCCAAACGTGCACACGATGGTGGCGCCAGTCGGGAGATCGAGTACGAGTGAAAAATACACGCCCAGCGCTGAGACTACCGATCCCATGACCCAACCGATTGCCAGGCGATGTCCAATCCCCTCGGCATACAACATTGCCGCGACGGACGGGACGATGAGATAGCAAAAGACCAGCAACACCCCTGCGATTGCAACCGACCGAGTAACGACGACGCCAAAGGACATATAGAAAAGAAAGTCCCAGAGGCGAATGGAAATGCCTTCGGCTTCCGCGCGGTCGGGATCGAGCGTGATCAGCAGGAACCGCCGTCTGAACACGTAGTGGAAGATCCCGATGATCCCGTACAGAATCGCCGTCGTCAGAACTTCCGTCGCGGAGACGGCGAGTATGTTGCCGACAAGCATGTCTTTGAGGTGCTCGCTTTCCGACGTGGCCTTGCTCATCGCGAGGATCGTCGCCGCCGAGGCAACGGCGTACGCAATACCGATGATCGCCTCCTGCGGAATCCGGGCGCGTCTGCTCCGAATGGTCGAGAACAGCAGCGCGCCGAGGAACGTGAAAACGAGGCTGATCCAATAGACGGCACTGCCGTGCGGATCCCCGCCCGAGACCGGCAGCAGCAGCGCGATGGTGGCGCCGAATGCTGCGATCTGGGCGAGCGACAAGTCCACGAAAATCACGCCGCGCTCAACGACGTGCACACCGAGATAGGCGTGGATGCCGGCGATGACGAGACTCGCGGCGAACGGAAGAGCGAGGAAACTGAGAACTGCTGCGTCGATCGCCATGGGTCTCAGTTGCCTCCCGAAACGCCCGTCTGTTTCAGCGCGTTCGTCAGCAGATTCGTGTCGTAGTCGAACAACTTGATGTAGTCGGTCACCGTCTTCTCGCCGCCAACCGACGGTGGCAGTACGATCACTTTTGCACCGGTTTGAGCGGCAATGGAATTCGGCGTCTTCTGATCGAAATACGGCTCCATCAAGATGATTCGGACCTGTTGACGCTTCATCTCCTGAATGAGGTCGAGCGTGTGGCTTGGCGACGGAGGAATCCCAGGGCGCGGCTCAACGTAGCCGATCACATCCAGTCCGAACCGCTCCGCAAAGTTTGGATACGAGCGGTGATACGTCACGACCTTCAAGCCTTTGAACGGCGCCATGACGCTCAACCATCGCTTTTCCGCTTCGCCGATGCGGCTGGTGAACTCGGTGGCTCGCTGATCGAAAAACGCCTTGTCGTTGGGTCTCAATTCTCCAAACTTCCGAGCAATCGATCGCGCAATGATCTTGCCATTTTCGGGATCGAGCCAGTAATGCGGGTTGCCTTGCGGATGCACATCGCCCATGGCGCGGGTGATTTGCCCTTGCGGAATGTCGAGGATGCGCGCTTCCATCGACGCGTCGAGATAACCCTGAGCGCCAGGCTGGATGTTCGCGTTGCGGCTTTGCTGTACCAGAGGCGGCAACCACCCTATTTCGAGCTCCTTGCCCACCGCAATGAGCAGGTCCGCCCGCTGCAATTTGAGAATGAAGCTTGGCTTGGGTTCCACGAAATGTGGATCTTGATAACCCCGCGCGAGCGCTTCGACGGTGATGCGATCACCACCCACCTCGCGCGCGATGGCGGCGAGGTCCTCAGTTGTCGTGACGACATTCAGTTTGTTCTGTGCGTGTGCGCCCGTGGCGACGAGCAGCACTGCACCAAGCACGCCGACGACGAGTTTCATTTTCATAAGAACCTCAGAATGGATGTGCGCCGTGTGCGCCGATGGCA
>WNGB01018795.1_pt1 | contig 16487 bp, 18 predicted proteins | sample 5400681 | NCBI WGS metagenome assembly WNGB01 (sample SAMN13153367, study PRJNA577476) | soil metagenome | isolation source: 115 cm soil or saprolite under grassland replicate 2 | place: USA:California | collected 2016-06-15 | reverse complement strand
GACGCTGTGTCGGTAGCTGGCAGCGCGAGCGGTGTCGCAGTCCTGGGCCTGTCGGCGCGGGTGAACGTCACCGGCTCGGAGGTCGCCAACGACGGCTTGCGGATCAATCTCCTGGCCGGTGACGATGTCGGGGAGGCTTCAGGCCTGGCGGCCGGTGCGATCAAGCTCACGCTCGACGGTGGCGCTGGTGATGACGTGCTCATCGGCAGCGCAGGCAACGATGTGTTGGACGGCGGCACCGGTGACGACGTCCTGCTTGGCGGACCCGGCACAGATATTGGCTTGAATGGAGAGCTGATGATCGAGATCCCCTGATACGTTGCGCAAACGAAAGGCCCCCTCCGCGAACCGCGGAGGGGGCCTTTTTCGTGTTGCTGAATCAGGCTGCTTTGGCTAGCCTGGCAGCTATCAGGTTCAGACCACCAACGAAGTGGCATGACTGGCCATGCAGCGGACCGTGGTCTGGCACCAGGCCTGCCCAGGACTCATTCGGATCGACCTCGAGGTGGACCAAACCGGCCCTGGACGTCCAGTGCTGTTCGGCGTAGCTGAACGCAACGCGCTGCGCGCTCGAGCCACTGCCAGGTGGCACAACCACGTACACGTCGCCCTTGAAGAAGGACTCGTCTGACAACAGCTCGGCAAACCATGTCTGAGGTGATTGCGCGATCGCTGGCTGGAACTCCATCGCTAGTTGCTGCACACCGCGATGAACGGCACGCGCTGACCAGCTATCGCCATGACGCGCGACGCTGATGCTGTCGGCGATGTACTTCGGATAACCGAGGTAGCGACCGGCGCTCATCGGCAGCCACTTCGTGACGGGCGTCGTGACGGGGTACCAGCCTGGTTTGCCGCGCCACTCGCATTTGAGCAACACACCCCATTCTTGCCAGCGCGTCAGCGGCCAGGGCGCGGCTTTCAAGTAGTCAGCCGCCGCGACAATAACCAGTGGCCTGTCCGGCACTGTGAACGGTGCTGGTAACAGGCGGGCATACAGTTCGACATCCGCGGGCTCGAAGAAAGCGTTGATGCCCACGAATTCGCGAATCGCGCCACGAGTGGGCGCGAAATAGCGTTCGACCACGTTCATGTTGCAATCTCCAGTTGTGTACGCCAGTACTCCGAAACGAACAGTTGCCCAGGGTCCATGCGCGCACGCAGGGTCATGAAATCGTCCCAGCGGGGGTACTGACGGCGTAGATACGGGACGTTTCCGCTGAGCAGCTTGCCCCAGTGCATTCGGTATCCGTGTGGCTCGAGACGCTGCCAGAGGGCGGGGAAGAAGTCGGTGATCGGGTTACCTCGGTTGCGCGCAAACCAGAACAGGTTGATCTTGACCACGTCCTGCTGAAATGCAGGACTCAGCCAGAACTCGCTCCGCGGTGAGCTGTAGATCTCACAGCTGAAGCTGCCGGTATGGCGATAGCCACCTTCGCGGTAGTACGCCTCGAGCTCACGCATGACCTCGCGTGTTTTGTCGAGCGGAAACCACATCTCGGTGAATTCGGTTGGCACCAGGTCGTTGTCGACCTGGTTGTCCATGGGGAGACCATCAAGCCAGGTGTCCTGGAAGTGGTGCGTGCCGGTACTCAGAAATCCGCTGGCCAAGAGTGGATACGAACGCTCGACGAGCGCGCGCAGCACGTGGCCCCAGCGCGTCTTGGGCGCAGGCGGATTGATGACGTCCAGGGTGCGCAGCAGGACGTTCAGGAACACGTGTGCCGGACGCATCGAGCCCGCGATCAGCGGAAACACGTGGTATGGCTGGCAGACGTACGGTCCGTCGGCGCTCGTGCGGCGGCGAGCCTGCCAGACCGTGATGCGTTCTACGCCCGGTTGTGGGAACCACATCAGGCGCGAATGTTCGCGGGTGCGGAAGAACTCCTCCAGGCCGGGCCGGGCGCCCGTGCCGTCGCCGAACAGGTCGATCTCGCACTCGGCATACGACGACGTCGTCTCGAAGCCGACGATGTCGAAGCGCTCGACGCACTGGAACGTCACCGCCGTGATCACGCCCAGCAGCCCGAGCGACACCCCCGCGGCGAAGAATGCATTGTCTGGGTCGGCATCTTTGCGCATCTCGTGCACGATGCCGAGGCCGTCGACGAGCCGTAAGCCGACCACCTGCGCTCCGATCGAATGGAGCACGCTGCCACCGGAGGATCCAGTCGCGAGGAAGCCGCTGACCGTCTGATGCGTGATGCCGGCCGTGCTGGGCAGCGCCCACCCGCGCGCATCAAGTTGGCGGAACAGGGTGGTCAGCGTGCAGCCAGCTTGAACGGTCACCTGCCGCGCGGCGTGGTCGAAGGCCACGCCGGCCATGCGATCGAGGGCAATGCTGATGTCGCTGTCCGGGTCGCTCGTCAGAATGGCATCGCGCGTGGAGTGCCCTGCACCGCGGACGCGGAGTTTCACGCTACGCATTTTTGCCAGGCAGATCAACTCGACGACCTGCGACTCTGTCGTCGGGTGGTACAGGCCGTCGGCCCCGCGGCCGATCACGTGCATGGCGCCGCTGTCAGGTGGTGCACCACGATTTCGCGTTCGGTGTCGGTCGCGAGTGCTGCAACGTAGTCAGGGCCGATCTCGAGGTCTTGGACCCAGGCAGCGATCGAGTTCTCTCGGTCGGCGGGCAGAACGAGCCCGCGACCGGTCGCCTTGACGCGCGCTTCGTGGCGCACCCACAGGCGAAAAAACCCGCGGGTACGCTCGCGGGGCGACAATCGTGCCAGAGTCGCACGCGCATCGGCGGCGAAGAACTCCGCCGCCAGGGCATCGACGTCGACGTGAGTGCGGACCCATTCGACGTCGATGCCGAGCAATCCGTTACCTGAGATGGCGATCAATGCCAGGCCGTTCGAGCGCGACACATTGAACGAGCACGTGCTGTCCTCGAGTACCGGCTTTTCGTGTGCGCCGTACGTGAAGCGGAGCGCAGCCGGGTCGCGGCCGAGAAAAGCACCCAGTCGCGCGCGCAGCACGCCGCGACAGGCGATGTACGCGGCCCGGTCGCTGGGGCGACGGAACTGTCGCGCTCGCTCGTGCTCATCGGCCGACAGCAACGATTCCCAGGGCACGGGATCGCCCAGGACGGTTGGCCACACGTGAATTGGCGTGCCGAGCGAGCGCACGCGTCAACCCTCCCGCCGCGCGGGGATGAGTGAACCGACGACCTCCCGAGCCGGAATATGGCCGGCAGCGACCAACCAGGCGAGCGTCGGCTCGAGGGTGTCGCGTGCCGAGCGGAATGTCACTCCGAGCTCGGTCTGTGCGCGCGTGCAGTCCATGAACCAATAGCGCATCGCATACGGCAGAACGGCCGGATTGAATGGCAATGGCAGCCGCAGCGCGCGCGCGAGCCTGGCGAACCAGCGGATGAAGACGTTCGGGGCTGACAGGACGAGCTTGCGCTGGCCGAGTAGCTCGAGCGTGAGCTCCGCTAACTGACGGATACTGAGATTGTCGCCGGCCAGGATGTACCGTTCGCCGGAGCGGCCGCGCTCCAGCGCTGCGATGACGCCTTCGGCAACGTCGTCGATGTGCACGACGCTCGTCCCGCCATGGCACACCAGCACCGGCGAGCTCCGGGCGAAGTCGACGAGATTACAGGCAGTGATCAGGTCGATGTCGTTGGGGCCGAACACCTCGCCCGGGTTGACGATCACGACGGGCAGGCCGTCGGCGGCGGCCGCGCGACACACGTCCTCAGCGCTGGCCTTGGCGCGGCTGTAGACGAAGCCGCCCACTGGTAGCTGCAAGGTGCTCGCCTCGTCGTGTACCGCCGGTTCGAGCGTGCCATTGACGGCGACGCTGGTCGAGACGACCACCGTGCGCAGCCAACCCGCCTGGCGGGCGGCGCGGAGCACGTTGCGCGTGCCGCCGACCACGACCTCGTCCATCAGCGGCGAGTTCAGGTCATTCCAGGAAGAGAAGCCGGCCAGATGAATCACCGCGTCGCAGCCAGTCATACCGGAAGCGAGCGCGCCCGCGTCGCGCACATCACCGATCACGCGCTCGACGCCGAGGTCGTCGATGCGCTGCGTCTTACTCGTCGCGCGCACCAGACAGCGGACCGCGTGCCCGCGGCTCACCAGCTTGCGCACGACGACGGAGCCAATGAAGCCATTTCCACCTGTAACCAAGACTCGCATCTACAAACCCAACTCTTCTCGCTCGTCGTACAAGCGCATGAGGTTGTCAAAGAAAGTTGTCCCGCGGTCGACCGTCAGCACCTGGCCACTGACGCCATCCATCAAGCCGCTGCATAGAGCCACGACGGTCGTGGCGACCTGGTCGGCCCGCATGAAGTGGCGGTCACGTGTGAAGCGGCGTGCGAAATCGCTGAATTGGGAGCCGAAGTGGGCGTCGAACGCGGTCGTCCGGATACTGCGCGAGCGCACAACGTTGACGCGCACGTCTTCGTCGAACAGGCGGTAGTTCAGGTAACGACACAAGGTCTCCAGGACGGATTTGGAGGCCGCCACGAAGTCGTAGCCCACCGAATACGAATCGACGCCCGTCGAGGACATGCCGACCACGTAGCGCGGATACCGCCCGAAAACGGACTTGATCCGCCGCGTGTACGCTACCAACGGCCAGGCGCTGTAATCGATGCTTTTGAAGAGCGCTCGGCTGGAGTAGTCGTCGATGTGATTCACCACCGGCGCGGCCGATGCATTGCTGATGAATACGTCAACACAAGCGTGGCGCTCGTGCATCTCGGCCAGGAGTGCGTCGGTGTCCTCGTCGCGCGCAACGTCGGCCTGGACCAGGCGCGGCGGCAACGCGCCAATCGCGGCGAATTGCTGTCGCACCTGCTCTTCGTCGGCCGAACCCCAGCGATACGTGAGCCAGCACGCGGCACCGCGTTCGGCGAACGCAAGCGCGGTGGCCAGCCCCACGCCCATCGTGCCGCCGGTAACCAGGACGACCTGATCTCGGAAGTCGGCGATCATGTGTCCCGACCGTCAGGCAGCCGTGGCCTGCGCATGCGCGACCTCGTGCAGCAGGTCGACCAGTCCGTCGACATTCGACAGCTTGGCCAGTTCCGAGCGGGGGATCTTGATCTTCAGCTCGCGCATGGTGCGCGACACTACCTCGACGATGTCGAGACTGTTCGCCCCGAGGTCCTTCATCGATCGCGATGCGTCGATCTGAGACGGGTCGAGGTCGTCGACGGCATCGACGAGGTGCTTGATCACAACTGACAGAATGTGCTCGCGTTGCATGGTTGGTTCTCCGTTCTTAGATGTTGAGTGCGTCGCGCTCTTCGTAGAGGCGCATGAGATTGTCGAAGAAGGACGTGCCACGATCGACCATGATGGTCTGGCCGCTGACACCGTCCATGAGTCCACTGCACAGGGCGAGAATCGCGTTAGCCACTTCTTCACAGCTGATGAACTGGCGTTGCATGTTGAAGCGCTCGGCGAACGCCTCGAAGTCGCGGCCGAAGGTGGCGCGCAGCGATTCCGTCCTGACCAGGCGTGACCGAACGACGTTGATGCGAATGTCTTCGTCGAACAGTCGATAATTCAGGTAGCGGCAGAGCGTCTCCATGACTGCTTTGGACGCAGCCACGAAGTCGTAATTCTTGTAGAAGGCATCCGGACCGCCACTCGAGAGTCCGACGACGTAGCGCGGGTAGCGGCCGAACACCGCTTTGATCTGGCGCGTGTACTCGACCATTGGCCAGGTGCTGTACTCGATGCTCTTGAATAGCGAGCGTTTTTCGTAATCGTCCAGGTCCTTGATAACCAGTCCGACCGAGACATTCGAAATGAACGCCTCCACACAGTCATGCTCCGCGTGGATGGCAGCCAATAGCGACGCGGTATCGTCGGCGTTGGCCACGTCGGCCTGGACGATCAGCGGTTCGGGGGCGCCGGCCGCGGCGAAAGCGGAGCGTACGTCGGCATCGTCGGCGGTGCCCCACTTGTGAGTGAGTACACAACGCGCGCCCTGGCGTCCGAAAGCCAAGCCGGTGGCGAGACCGATGCCCATTGTCCCGCCGGTAATCAGGACGGCTTTGCCAGTCAGATGCGTAGTCATGCGGCGTAGTTCTCCTCGATGTGGCGCCGCAGTCCGGGCTGGGCGAGGGTGATCTGATGCATCAGCGTCTCCGCGGCGTGCGCCGATGTGAGCGCCTGACGCTTCGGCAGTGCCAGCGTCTGCTTGAGCGCGAGCAGGGCAACCCGCGGCTTTTCGGCGATGCGCTGGGCAACGTCGAACGCCCTGGCGCGGACGTCCGCTCTGGGCAGGACGTAGTTGAAGCCGCCACGGCCTTCGAAGTGCGTGCCCTTGAAGGGTTCGCCGCTGTAGAGCATCTCGTGGGCGACGGCCGGCGAAAGCACGTGCTCGAGCAAGCGGGTCAAGCCCATGCCGGGCGTGAAGCCCAGGTTCATGAACGGGCAGCCGTATCGGCTCTCGCGCGCGATCAGCACGATGTCGGCGCACAGGCCCAGCGCCAGACCACCGCCAACGGCGTGCCCTTCCATGGCCGCGATGGTCGGTACGGGTAGGTCCAGAAACGCCTTCCCCAGCAGGAGGTCGGTGGGAGCGATTGCGCCATCGGCAAGCGCCTGCAGCACCTCGCGAGTCGCACCGGCCGAGAAGACATCGGGTAACCCAAGCAGGACAGCGACTTTGAGCTCTGCGCAAGCAGCGATGGCCTTGAAGGCGCCCAGCAGGTCGACCACGAATGCCTCGGACATGGCATTGCGACCTGCCTGATCGTGCATCTCGAGCGTCGCGATGCCGTCGCTGCCGAGGGCGAGCGTCAAGCGAGCCATGGCGCAAGCTCCCCGTTCGCGAACTGACGCGCGGCAGCGAGCACAGTCGTATCCCGCAAGCGCTCGCTCGTCAGGCTGGCGCCCCGCTCGAGTGCGCCGCTGAGTCCCAGCTCAGGCAAGTCTGCCGTGTAGCGCTTCAACAGTGCGATCGCCTGTGTCTGTGGCCTGGACAGCATTCGAGTCCAGCGGCGCGTCGCGTGCGGCAGCCGCTCTGGCGTGACGAGTTCGTCGACGAGACCGAGCGCCCGCGCTTCGTCGGCGCTTACGCTGTGCGCGCACAAGGCCAGCAATCGGAGTCGCTGAGCGGGCACACGTTCGCGCAGGATTGGCAACACGATCGCGGGTAATGCGCCGAACAGCAGCTCAGGCAGGCCAAACGTGGAGCGCGATGTGGCCAGGACAACATCGCACGCGGCCGCCAGACCGAGACCTCCGCCAAGGGCTTGACCGTCGACGACGGCGACCGTCGGACAAGGGGCGAATCGCAGCGCCTCGAGGCAGCGCGCAAAGGCATACACGGACTCGTTACCCGAGCCGCCGTCGGCCAGGCTGTCCAGGTCCATGCCACGGCAGAAGACGCCCTCGGCGCCTTCGAGCATGATCACGCCGAGCGCAGCGTCGCACGCCGTGTCGATGGCGGCGTGGAGCGCGAACACAGTCGCGGCGTCGAGCGCGGGCGGGACCGGGATGCGTACCAGATGCGAGTCCACGGTCAGCTCCACGCATACTGGCGGTAGTGCTCGCGCATACCGCGGAACACCAGATAGCCCTTGCCGCGATAATGACGGGCGTACCATTCGTCGATGCCGTCGGTGCACGTGACGAAGTCGCCGTGATCGATCTGAGCAGTGCGCTCCCGCTCGATTGCCTCGTACTGGGCAACACTCAACATGTAGCGCTGGTCGAGCAGCACCTGGAGCCCCGCGTCGCGAGCCACCGCTTGGGCATCAGAACCGACAAGTGCGCTGTAAAACTCGGCGCACGACCCGGAGCCGTACGAAAAGATGCCCAGGCGATCGCCCGCGACCAGGTCAGTGGCGGCGTCGATCAAACCCAACAGCGCCACAAAGGTGCTGGACGAGTACGTGCCGCCCATGCGCCGCGCATACGCAAGCGCGGGCAGCGACCGACTAGCGAAGTGCTCCCACGCCTCGGACTTCGACAGCCGGCGGTCGCGCCGTAACAGCTCCTTGTGCGCCAGGAACGTGATGCCGCCGAACGGCACGTGATAGATGATCTTCTTGAAGAATGTATCGAAATCGACTGGCTGGCCGACGCGCTCGAGATAATGCGAGTAGGCGCCGTGCAGCCCGTCGAGATAGCTGAGCAGGCTCGTTTCGCTATTGCCGGTCTCGACACGTGAGGTAGGTCGCGTCAGATCGGAGACTTCGTTGGTGAAGTAGCCGTTTCTGCCCAATTCCAATTCGAGCAGGCGTGGCTGACGCGAGACGAGCACCGCCGTGGCGCCTGCGCCCATGACGAACTCATACGGTTTGCCCAGGTGCATGCGGCTCTGGTCGGTGCTAATGACGAGTGCTTTCGCATCCCCGGGCAGGCCGGACGCGATCCAGCTTGCGGCCATGCCTAACCCGCCTGTGCCGCTATAGCAGGCATGTTTGAGCTCGAAATTGCGGCAATTGGCGTTCAGACCGAGGTAGCGGTGAACCCAACTGCTGATCGGCTTTTCCTGGTCGACTCCGCTCTCGGTGCCAACGATCAGGAGCTCAATGGAGCGTCGATCTTCCTCAGTCAGCATTGCGTTGGCCGCATTGACGGCCATGGTGACCGGGTCTTCGTACGGCGGGTTGACCGAGCGCTGGTCGATCATCATCGTCTCGCGAATGTTGTCCGGGTCGTGGCCCCGCGCGGCGCACAGGTCGGCCATGTCGAGGGCCATGCTGCACGGATAGACGCGCAGCTTCTCGATCCCCACGGAGCCACCGGCCCTCACGGCGCCCAATCCAATCCGCCGTTCACGGCGATGGTCTGACCGTTGATGTAGCTGGCCGCCTCCGAGGCGAGGAACAGGACCACACCGGCGACTTCGTCGACCTCGCCGACGCGACCGAGTGGGCAATAGCGCAACCAGAACTCGCGATTGGCGTCGGCGCGCGGGTCATATCTGTATCGAAGAAGCCAGGCAGGACGACGTTGCTGGTGACGCCCTTGCGCCCGTACTCCTTGGCCAGGGTGGCACTCAGGCCCAGCAGGCCGGCTTTACTCGCGGCGTAGCTTGCCTGACCTGAAACGCCACTATGTCCGAGGGACGAGACGATCACAATGCGGCCGAAACCGTTAGCCAGGAACGTCGTCAGGAACTGGCGGCACACATAGAAGGTGCCGCTCAAGTTCGTGTCGATGACCGCCTGCCAGTCCGCGTCGGACATCGACACCACCAGGCCATTCAGGTTGATGCCCGCGTTGGCCACGAGCACGTCGACGGTGCCGAAGTCGTCGAGCACCTGGTCGCCGACGGCTTCCACGGCCGCGGAGTCGCGTACGTCGAGTGCGTATGCGTGGACCGTGCGCTCAGGACACAGCGCCCGCGCCTTGTCGACAACTTCGCGGGCGCGATCACGCTGACTCAAATAGGTGAACGCGACGTCGTGGCCCTGGTGTACGGCTTCGAGCACGATGGCTTCGCCGATGCCGCGCGAGCCACCGGTGACGAAGACGATCACGCTGCTGCCTCGTAACGACGCAGCACGCTCACCGAGTTGATGCCACCGAAGCCGAAGGAGTTTTTCATCAGCGTCCGCACCGGGAAGTCGATTGCGCGTTCGCCAGCGCACACGTCAAGGTCGATCTCCGGGTCGAGTTGGTCCACGTTGATCGACGGGTGCAGCAGGCCAGCGTTCATCTGCAGGATGGCAGCGACCGTTTCGACCACCGGTGCGGCCCAGCACGTGTGGCCGAGCATCGACTTGGTGGCATTGAGCTTCAGTCGCTGCGCGTGGTCGCCGAAGACGCGCTTGATCGAGCGAATCTCGGTTATGTCACCGAGTGGAGTCGAGGTCGCGTGGGCATTGACGTAGTCGATGTCCTCGGGTGCCAGGTTGCACTGGCGCAGCACGCTGGCCATGAGGCGCGATTGGCCGTATTCGGAAGGTTGCGGCAGGTGGTTGGCATCCGAATTCGCGTCGACTCCGAGTACCTCGGCATAGATACGCGCGCCACGTCGCACCGCCGCGTCCAGGTCCTCCAGCACCAGCGTGCCGCCGCCGTGGGCGGGCACGAAGCCTTCTCGTTGCAGATCGAAAGGACGACTGGCACGTTGCGGCTCCGTGTTGAAACTCTGGTAGGTGATGGCGCCCATGAGGGCCATCGCGTGCAGTTCGATGGGTGAGAAATCGAGCACGGCACCCGTGACCAGTGCGACCTCCACGTCGTGGTAGCGAATCTCGTCGACCGCGGAGCGCAGTGCAACGTTGGCGCTCGCGCACGCCGCACCGAGCGTATAGATCGGCCCCTGCACGTGTAAGACTTCGGAGATGCTGCCGGCGTGGTCGGTGTCGAGGCCATGCAGCGACAGCATGGAATCCATGAAGTCGGGCTCCGCCTCGAACTGCAGCCGGTTCTCGTACTGATAGTTGAAGTTGATGTTGTGGCCGGCCACGATCGCCGCCACACGCGTCGGATCGATCCCGGAGTCGAATAGGCCCGCGTCGCGGTAGCCCTCGACAGCCATGAGCATCGACAACTGGGTCGACCAGGGTGCGCGTGACACGAGTCTTCTCAGGCGCCGATGAACGTCGCCCGGGATATGACTCTCGAGTGCCGCCACGCGCGCTGGCACGTCGTAATCGGATAAGTCGGCGCCGACCTTGGCGTAGATACGCGAGGTATCCAGCGTTTTCCAACGCGAAAGCGCGGAGCGGCCGGCGAGGAGACCCGCCAGAAAGTCGTCCAGCGTGTCGCCCAGTGGGGTGTTGATTGACATCCCCGTCACGGCAATGCGTTTGGTCACGGGAAGTAGACCTCCATCACAGCCAGGGCGGTCACCGAGCCGTCTGATTTCAGCAGCTGGCCGGCACAGATGGCCGTGTAGTCATCGCTTTCGAGCAATTGCGCCAGGATCGTTAGCTCATCGCCCGGGAGGACCTCGCTCTGAAAAAGGGCGTGGTGGATCCGGAGTGCGCGCACATCGGCGGGTGCTTCGTTGTGGCGCATCAAGGCTGACAGGCAGACCCCGAGTTGACCGATCGTTTCGATTTGCAAGACGCCCGGGTAGATCGGCTGGCCTGGGAAGTGGCCAACGAACGCCGGGTCCTCCGGGTGGATCGTTCGACGGCCGCGAATAGCTGCTTGCTCCAGATCAAGAGATTCGATGCAGTCGATGAAGAGAAACGGCTCGCGATGTGGCAGCAGGCGCTCGATATCGAAGCGCTGCAAGCGGATGTCGCTCGTCGACAGTCGCGGCTCCCAGAGCGGCTTCTTGCGGAAGGCTCTCACGACCGCTTCAGGCTGCACAGGTCACCTCTCGCAGCCGGGGAATGACCGTGTCTTCGATGATGCTCAGCGCCTCGTCCAGGTCAGCCCGCGTATGCGCGGCCGTGACCGACGCCCGGAAGCGGACCTGGTCTTCAGGTACGGACGGATAGTCGACCGGCGCGAGAAAGAGTCCACGCGCAAGCATGGTGTGGCCGAGCTCGTAGAGCAGCGCTCGGTCGGAGCCGATGATGATCGGCACTACCTGGGTCGTGGACTCGCCAGTATCGATACCCAGCCTGTGCAGTCCGGCTCTGAAGTACGCGGCGTTGTCCGACAAGGTCGTGCGCAGCGAGGTGTCGCGGGTAGCCACAGCCAGACCGGCCAGCACGCTGGCAACGACGGACGGTGGGAGCGCACAGGAGAAGCCGTACGGGTTGGCGTACAGGCGCAGATAGTCGAGCGTCTCGGCGGCGCCACTGATGAATCCACCGACCGCCGCAAACGCCTTGGAAAACGTCCCGTATTGGAGCGCGACGCGGTGTTCGACGCCGAAGTGCTCGACCGCCCCGCGGCCATGAGCGCCGCAGGCCAGGATCGAGTGCGCCTCGTCAATTAGTATGCCTACGCCATGAGCCTCGGTCACTTCCAGCAGTGCTGGCAAGTTGGCCATATCGCCGTCCATCGAGTAGATGCCCTCGATGACAACCAGTTGACGCTGGCCCTTGCCCCGCATCAGCACGTCATCAAGCGATACAGGGTCGTTGTGCGAGAACATCCGCAGCTGTGCCTGCGACAAGCGAGCGCCGTCGACCAGACTCAGGTGCGAGCGGCTGTCCAAAACGGCGATGTCGCCTTTGCGCAGCAAGCCTGAGAGCGAGCCCAATGCCCCGCCGAATCCGCTGTTGAACAGCAGCGTGGACCCGCGGCCGAGAAAAGCGCTCAAAGCGTGCTCCAGCGCCCGATGCAGGTCGGTCATCCCCGACAGCAACGGCGAGCCGCAAGCACCGGTGCCATAGTCGGCCAACGCCTGCTGTGCAGCGGCAATCGTTTCGGGGTGCTTCGCCAGGCCCAGATAGTTGTAGGAGGTGAAGTTGAGCACCCGCCGAGCGGTTCCGTTGACGTCGACTTCCGTCCGTGGCACTGGTCCGCCGAGCAGGCTGCGTTCGTACAGTGAGCTCGCCCAGCGGGTCTCGGCGCGCCAGCGGGTGAAGTCCACACCCGGGTCCAAGGGATCGTGCTCGTCGCCGATGAGAAAGTCGGCCACGCTGAAGTGGCTTGCGTCGAAAGTCATCGCAGTTCCTTTACGCGGCCTGGCGGATCGAGTCGCGCTCGTCAGCCCCCGCTATCAGCGCACGGACCACCGAGGCGAAAGCTGTGCGCGGATGCTCGCCGCGAACGGCGTCGGTGTGCAGCTTCGGATTCGGGTGCCATCGGCGCTGCAACAGGCCGGTGAGCACCGTGCGCGGGCCGACTTCGACGAACACGGCGTCCGAGTAAAGCCGAGTCAGCAAGTCGATCGACTGACGCCAGCGCACCGGTCGCCACACGTGCAGGGTGAGCGAGTAGATGAGATCTCCCGGGGTGGGCGACGATAGGAAACGGCCACTCGCGTTTGGAAGATAGGGGCGCCGGATTGGCTGCCACGACACCTGCTGCAGGGCCGGCAAGAACGCACGCACTACCGGCCAGAAGGGCGCGGAGTGCATGGGGATGCGTGGCTCGATAACCACCGCTTCCACCGCGTATTCGTCCTCGAGCATGCGCGTTGCTGCCTGCACCGCTGCGCGCTCGCCCGACAGCACGTGCTGGGTGGGGGAGTTGTAGCTGCCGATCTCCAGCGCGCCGTACTCCTTCGCACGCTTGACAACCAACTCGACCGCCTCAAGGTCGAGTGGGAATACGGCCGCCATGGCCCCATCGGGGCCAGCGTCGTACGCGATACCGCGCGCGTCGATCAGCCGCAGTGCCTGCGCAAACTCCAGTGCGCCGATGTGGACCAGGTGGTTGTACTCACCCAGGCTCAGTCCGAGTGACAGCCCAGCCTTGACGCCCGCGCGCTCGAGGGTTCGGAGGTGCAGATGGTTAGCGAGGAATACGCCGACCTGGACGTCGCGATTGGTCGCGAAGATGTCCGGGTTGTCGGCGTGGTAGTGTGCCAACAGGTTGCGTCCGAGGACTTCGGACGCCTCGCGCATCAGTTTTGAATTCGGCAGGGGTACCAGGCTCAGCGCGTGTTCAATCATGGTCGGGTGGCGCGAGCTCTGGCCTGGGAACATCAAGATGGGCGTCACGACCACCAGCATGCGGCTGTCGCGGCCGGTTCACATCAGTCACTCTTTTGAAAACCGACTGGTAGCAAGACGGGCCGTGCTCCTGGCCACCTGACCAGGCGTGGCGGACACATTGCAGCACCAAACTCCTCTCCATGGGCATCCACGGTGGCGACCGGCAGGACCGGGCCACGGCGCAGAACGGCGCGGCCGAAGATCGACTGGTAACCGGCCGGGGACGCGCCTGGTCAGTTCATCAGGTCGAGCTTGGGGCGCCCACGCCGGAGGCGGCACTCCAGTGCAGCGCGACGCGAGTACCCGCACCTGGGCGACTGTCGACAGTCAGCATCGCACCGATTGCCGCGGCTCGTTCGCCCATGATGCCGAGACCCAAATGGCCAGCCGGGATCGACTGCGCGTCGAACCCGCGACCGTCGTCGACGACGCTCAGGTACACCGTTTCTGCTTGAACCTGAAGCTCGACGTCCACGCGTTTCGCAGCGGCGTGTTTGATGACGTTGTTCAAGGCTTCCTGGGCCAACCGGTACACCGCTAATTGGACGTCGTGCGGTACGCGGTGTTGTCCGACGGCACTGACGTTGACGTCCAGATCACCACGTGCCGCGGTTGCCTGAGCAAGCTGCTGGATCAGCTCGCTCAAGGGTGCTTCGGTCAGCGCGGCAGGTCGCCTGGCCGCAAACAGCGTCTGAGTTACGGCGTCGTGCAGCTCGCGCGCGAGTCGTTGGCGCTCCTCCAGGACGGCAGCCGTCTGCGCACGCTCATACAGCCGAGCGTTTTCGATCGCCAGGGCCGCGCGCTGAGCCAGGGCCTCGAGCATGCGCTTCTCGTCATTGGTAAACGAGTGGGTGTCACGGTAGTGCACAGCGAAGACGCCAAAAACCTCCCCGCTCACCTGGACAGGCACGTGCATGAACGAACGAATGCCTTCGGCGTCGGTGATGTCATGCATCACGAACGAGTCGTCCGTGGTGTCCTCGACGGCAATCGCTTGCCCGGTCAGGACGACGTAGTCGCCGATGCCCGCGCCATGCCCGTGCGACATGGCGGTGAGCGACTCGGGGCGAAAGCCTCGCGACGCACCGGGCACCAGGCGCTCGTGATCGGCGTCCCAAACCAGCACGGCGCTTTTGTCCGCGCGCATGATGTCCGTGGCGAGGTCGACCAAGCCTTGCAGCACGTCGTCGAGGCGCAGCGAGCGGTGCAACACTGAGTCGGCGCGGTACAGACTTTCGATATCGCGGAGCTGCCGCTCGGACGCGAGGCGGAGGCGCGTTCGTTCGGTCACGTCACGGATGATCGCGAGTACGAACGTGCCCTCGAGTCGTACCTGATCAATCGGATTGAGGGACAGCTCAACTCGAATCTCGTCGCCCGACTTGCGTAGCGCCGGTACTTCCACGACGCCGCCCGCATCGACGATATGACCGTGACCGGTGGCGCGATAACGGGCCAGTCCCTCGCTATGTCGCACCTTCAGCGGCTGGGGGACCAGCGCGGACACGGACATGCCGAGCGCTTCGTCGGCCGAGTAGCCGAACATCGCTTCGGCCGTTGGATTCCAGAGCACGATGCGCCCATTGGTCGCGTCCGCCACTACCACCGCGTCGCGTACGCGTTCGAAGAGACGTCCGATCCCGAGGTCTTCAGGCGCAAGAACCTTGCGCGTGATGTCGGCAGTCATAGGACATCCACGTGGTCGAAGTCTACTGCCGCGCCGGTACGTCCGGCTGTTGCTTCTGCGCAGCGCACGCGCTCAGGCGACCAGCTGGTCCTGGAGCGCCATGGCGACAGCACTGGTGCGGCTGCGAACGCCGAGTTTATTCAGAATGCTGCTCACGTGAAAGTTGGCTGTCGCACGCGAGATCGCCAGGCAGTGGGCGATCTGCTTGTTGCTGAGACCGCGGACGAGCAGGCGCAGGACCTCGAGCTCTCGCCCGCTGAGATCTTGACCGCGGCGTGGCAGGCTCACCACGGAGCCATGGTTGACGATCGCCTGTGTAGCTTCGGGTGCCAGTGTCGACCGGCCGGCCTGCGCCGCCCGAATGGCGTCGCGTAAGCCCATGGCCCCGATGTCCTTCAGCAGGTAGCCGATGGCGCCGGCCCGAAGTGCCTGCACGACCAGGTCCTCGCAGTGGAAACTCGTTAGCGCGATGATCTGCACGCCGGGCACGCACTCTTTGATGGCTCGAATGGCGGCCACGCCATCCTGGCCCGGCATCCGCAGATCCATCAGTACGACATCCGGTCCGAGCTGCCGCGTGAGGCGCACTGCCTCTGCGCCGCTGCCTGCCTGGCCGACGACTTCGAGATCGTCGGCCAGGTTGAGGAAGGTGGTCAGGCCGCGCCGGACTAACTCGTGGTCGTCCACAATCAGCACGGTGATGGTCTTGGTCGGCGCGTCCAGGTGGGTTGTCACGGTCGGGGCTCCTTGGTGACGCTCAGCAGCAGCGACCCTAGATCGAACAGCCGCGTCAGCACCCCGTGCAACGCGGATTGATCCAACAGATCGCCTATCAGCACGGTGTTGTCATCGTCGTCCCATGCGAGTGTGAGACCGCCGAGCGTGTCGGCCCAGGACGGATCGAGCTGGCCACGAACACAGATTCGATAGCGGTGCCGGCCAGCGCCGAGCGACTCGGCTGCGGCCTCATCCACGACGGGCCCCTCACAACACACGCGCTTAGCCTCGGGGTTAACTCACCCGTGTGCATCCCACCAGGGGCGTAAACGGAGGGTTAAAGTGACGTACGCGCGTATACTGGGCGGCCATCATGAGCCCGCGGGCTCGGCCTCGGTCCACAGCGCCGTTCGGTCGGCTCCTCTCGACAAAGCTCACTCGGCCCGCGCCAAGGCCCGGCCGGCTGAGCCGACGTCGACTGACCGAATTGCTGGATGCCGGTCTTGAGCGCCCGCTCATCCTTGTAGCGGCGCCGGCTGGCTTCGGCAAGACGACACTCGTGGCCGATTGGGTGGA
>WNGB01009693.1_pt1 | contig 16487 bp, 14 predicted proteins | sample 5400681 | NCBI WGS metagenome assembly WNGB01 (sample SAMN13153367, study PRJNA577476) | soil metagenome | isolation source: 115 cm soil or saprolite under grassland replicate 2 | place: USA:California | collected 2016-06-15 | reverse complement strand
CTCGAGCGGGCGCGCATCGGGCTGGAAGGTCTGCACGATCACCTTCCCCGGCGCGTCACGCCCGCTGCGCCCGGCCAGCTGGGTGACAAGCTGGAAGGTTCGCTCCTCGGCGCGGAAGTCGGGAAGCCCGAGCCCGGCGTCCGCGTCCACTACCGCGGCCAGCGCGACGCCCGCGAAGTGGTGGCCCTTCGCAACCATCTGCGTGCCGAGCAGCACGGCGCGGTCGGTTTCCCGGAAGCGCCGCAGCGCCGCAGCCATCTGCTCCGGGTCGGCGACGGTGTCCGCGTCGAGGCGGATCAGCTCGAGCTCCGGCACCTTTGCCGCCAGCTCTCGCTCCAGGCGCTGCGTACCGGCTCCGATGCGCGCCAGCTCCGTCGAGCGGCAGACGGGGCACTGCTCGGGCGCAGGCTCCGAGTGCCCGCAGTGGTGGCAGCGCAGGGAGCCGTCGAGGTGGAGCACGAGCGCGACGTCGCAGTCGGGGCAGCGAAAGGTCGTGCCGCAGGCTCTGCAGTGCAGAGCGGGCGCAATCCCCCGTCGGTTCAGGAGCAGGATTGCCTTGCCTCCGTTCTCGGCGAGCTTGCCGAGCTCGGCGAGCAGCGGCGCCGAGAGCGGGTAGCCGGCCTCGCGGCGCAGATCGACGATCCGCACCGGCGGTAGGCGGCCACCGAGTCGCCCGCCCAAGTCGAGCCGCTCGAGGCGCTCCCAGCTCTCGGGCCGCGGTGTCGCGCTGCCGTACACCGCCACCGCGCCTTCCAGCGCCGCCCGCTTGGCGGCCACGGTGCGCGCGTCGTAGCGCGGGTCGGATTCCTGCTTGTAGGACGCGTCGTGCTCCTCGTCCACGCAGATCACCCCGACCCGCCGCATCGGCGCGAAGATCGCCGAGCGCGCCCCGACGACCACGCGGGCCTCACCGCGCGCGACGCGCTCGCGCTCGTCGCGTCGCTCCGCGTCGGTCAGCCCGGAATGCAGGATCGCGACCGAGTCGCCGAAGCGCGCCCGGAAGCGGCCGACCGTCTGCGGGGCGAGCGCGATCTCCGGCACGAGCACGATCGCCCCCAGCCCGCGCTCGAGCGCGGCGGCCGTTGCCTGGAGGTAGACCTCGGTCTTGCCGCTGCCGGTGACGCCGTAGAGGAGGAAGTGGCCCCCGCCCTGCTCGAGCGCGCCCACGACGCGCGCCAGCGCCTCCTCCTGGGGCGCGCTGAGCCGCTCGGGCGCCGACTCGCCCTCGAGCGACTGCCGCTCGCCCGGCGGGGCCTGCTCCTTACGCCGTGCGCGGCGCACAGGAGCGACCAGCTCGAGCGCCCGTGCCGGGGTCGAGCCGTAGTACTCCGCCAGCCAGAGCGCGAGGTCGACCAGCGTCTCGGGCAGCTCCTGGACGACCTGCTCGACCGGCAGGGCCGTCACGCCCTCCGGCGGCGCGTCCACGACGCCGACCACGACCCCTCGAGCGCGCGAGCGCCCGAACCGCACCGCCACGACGGCGCCCTTGCCCACGCCCTCGGGGAGCTCGTAGGTGAACTCCCGCCCACTGAGGGCGCGCGCGCTCACGAGGGGCACGACCGTCCCGAATTGCCTCACGCGAGTGAGGCTAGTGCCGCTTCCGGCGGTGAGAGCCAGATTCGCGGTCGCTAGCACCAAGCCAGTCGCACTCGGCCGCGGCTCAGGCTAGTTGCCTGCGCAAGGAAGAGGGTGGGCTCTGGCGCAGCGTGATAGAGGTCGCGAGCCCGGAGCTCAGTGTCGGGAGCGGCACTAAACGCCGGCGGCGACGAGCACGAAGTCCGTGGCGAAGCCGAGCGTCAAGCCGAGCATGATTCCCCAGGCCGTGACGGTCTTGCTCGAGAAGAGGCGGCAGACGTTCAGCAGCTCCATCACGACGTAGAGGATCGAGCCGGCGGCGAGCGCGAGGAACACAACCGACACCGCGGTGGACGTCCAGGCCTGGCCAACGACGGTGCCGAAAAACGTCGGCGCGCCGCCGATCACGCCCAGCAGCGCAAGGAAGCGCCAGCTCGGCTTCTCGGCGTCTCCGGAAAGGGGAGCCACGATGCCGAAGCCCTCGGTTGCGTTGTGCAGGCCGAAGCCGATCACCAGCACGTACGCCAGACTGAGCTTGTCCTGCGCCGCCGACTGGCCGATCGCGAGGCCCTCGGAGAAGTTGTGCAACCCGATTCCGGTGGCGATGAAGAGGGCAAGCCAGCGCGCCGGGGTGAGCCCCGTGAAATGCGAGGGCTCGAGCTCCGTCGCCGAGGCCGCGCCCGGGCCGAGGAAGCTCTTCCGCCGGCGCACCTTCATCCAGGTGTCGTAGTAGACAAGGCTGAGCAGGCCGAGCGCGAAGCCGCCGAACGCCAGGACTGCGAGCCACGAGAAGCGGCTCCAGTCCGAGGCATTGAGCGCGGTCTCGACCGGCTCGATTGCCTCGACGAGCACGTCCCAGAAGAGGAAGAGCAGGATCCCGGTGGCGGTCGCGCTGAGGAAGGCCTTGAAGCCCTGACCGACGTTGTGGACGCGCCCCATCGGCAGGCCAATGAAGATGGTGAGGCCGGCGAGGGCCCCGAGCAGGAGGATCTGGGCGGACGACACGTGTAAGGCTCACCTTACAAGAAGGCCGTCGCAGTAGAGTGCCGACACCATGGCGCAGGGTCATTCGGTCGATGAGTATCTGGAGACGATCTACTTCCTCGCGTTCCCGATCGGGGAATACCGGCCGCAAACCCAGGGCGCGCCGACGCTGTCGGCCAGGGTCGCGGAGATGCTTGGCGTCTCCCGCGCGTCGGCCGGCGAGATGCTGAAGCGCCTCGAGGCCGAAGGGCTCGTCGAGCGCGGCGAGCACAAGGAGGCGATCCTGACCCCGTCGGGCCGGGAGCGGGCCGAGCGCGTGGTCCGCAAGCACCGCCTTGTCGAGCGACTGCTGACCGACTTCATGGGCTACACCCCCGCCGAGGCGCACGTGCACGCCGACGAGATCGGCGAGAGCTTCAGCGATGACATGATCGAGCGGATCAGCGAGCGGCTCGGGCATCCGGACCGCTGTCCCCTGTCGGAGCTAACGCCAGGCTCGAGCGCGACGATCGTCCGCCTGGCCGAGCACGATGGGGAGCTTCTGCACTGGTTCTACGACCAGGGCTTCGTTCCGGGAACCGAGGTCGAGGTGCGCGAGGCGCAGCCTGCGGCCGCGCAACTGACGGTGCGCCTGAACGGAGACGAGAAGACGATCGCCGAGAAGGCCGCCGCAGGCCTCTTCGTGCGCCCGGCCGGCTAGCTGTGGGTCCCACAGACCTGTGAGACGCGGCTGATCGGCGGTCGGCCGGCGAGCGAGCCGTGTGGTCGGTGTCGGTTGTACCAGCGGAGGTAGCCGGGCAGCGCTTTCGCCCGGTGTGTGCTTGAGGGATAGGCGAAGCGGTAAGCCCACTCGCGCAGGAGCGTCTTCACGAGTGCCTCTGCCTTCCCGTTTGTCTGCGGGCGGCGTGGGCGGGTGTAGCGTCGCTGGATGTTGAGCTCGGCGCAGGCCTCGCGCCAGGCGAACGAGCGGTAGCCGTTGCCGTTGTCGCTGAGCACGCGCTCGAGCCTGATCCCCTGGCCGGCGTACCAGCGGTGGGCGCGGCGGAGGAAGGCGACGCAGTCGGCCGGGCTCTCGCTCGCGAGCAGCTCGCCGTATGCCAACCGCGAGTGATCGTCGACGGCAAGGTGCAGGTACTGCCAGCCCGCACCCTCGCTACGGGTCAGCCGGTCGCCGAGGATCGCCTTCCCGACCGTCCAGAAGCGGCCGAGCTTCTTGATGTCGACATGGACGAGTTCGCCCGGGCGCGAGCGCTCGTAGCGCTGCGCCGGCTCCCTTGGCGGGCGCGCAAGCCGCGAACAACCGTGGCGGCGAAGCACCTTCAGACGGTCGAGGGCCGGTCGCCGCAGCAGCCCCGCCACGATCACCGGTCCGGCGTTCGCGTAGGCGCGCGCCGCCAGGATTTCAGCCTCGGCCTCGGCTGAGAGCCGGCGCGGCTGCCTGATCGGCACCGGCGGCCGGTCCCGGAGCGCGGCCCACCCGCCCTCCTGATAGCGGTGCCAGAGCCGATAACCCGTCGCGCGGCTGGCGCCGCAGGCCGCCGCGGCCGCCTGCGGGCTCGCTCCCTCGAGCACGAGCTGGACAATTCGACAGCGCGACTCGAACGAGAAGCGCATCCGTTGCGGCGGGCAGACTGCATCAAGCATCCGGGCCTCCTTGGCGAAGCTGGTCTTGGTCGACCACAAGCCTCGCCGGAGGCCCGGATGCAATCAGCCGTCTCGCAGGTGTGTAGGCAGCAGATCTAGCCGGGCTCGGGCCACGACTTCTGGGTGGGCCTCGCGCGGCGTCTGTACCGTTCCGGAACCAATGCGCCACTTCATCCTTGCCTCGGTCACACTTCTCGCCTGCTGCGCGACAGCCCAAGCCGCGCCGCTCCAGCACCCGGGACGCCCCCTCGTCGCGCCGTCGGTCGGCTTTCAGGCGCTCCAGCGTCTCCAGGCGTACCCGCGGACGCTGGTCGAGCTGGATCGCGTGCGAGGGCCCGAAGCGGCCCCGGCGCTGCGCCGTGCCGGCGCAGAGCTGATCGCATCTCCGCTCGCGCTCTGGCGACTCCCAACCTGGACCGCGCAGCGCCTGCTTCCAAGCCTGCTCCGCCGGGGGCTCGTGCGCTCGGTCACTCCCGACGTGCCGGTCGGAACGAAGCCGGGCCGGGTCTCGGGGTTCCTCGGCCAGCTCGCGGACCCCCTCTCGGCTTCCGAGTGGTGGGTGTCGCACGTCGGTGCCGATCGCTGGACGCCGCCGGGCCCGGGAGTGCCGCTGACGTTGATCGACTCCGGGGTCGATCTCTCGCACGAGGAGTTCGCCTCGCGCCCGAACACCTTTCCGCTCAACAGGATGACGTACACGGGCAAAGAAGAGGAACTGCACGGCACCGCCACCGCGTCGGTCGCCGCCGCACCGGAGAACGGCGTCGGCGTGGTCGGCATCTACCCGCAGGCAAAGCTCCAGCTCTGGGATGCGAGCCCAAACGCAGACCTGACCGTCAGCGACGAGATCAGGGGCCTCTTCGCTGCCCGGCGCACCGGCCCGGGCGTCGTCAACCTCAGCATCGGCGGCACTCCGAGGATCCCGATCGAGGAGCACGCGATCATGAGCGTCTTCGCCGGCGGCTCGCTGATCGTCGCCTCGGCCGGGAACGACCGCGAAAACGACAGCCCGCTGTCCTACCCCGCCACCTTTCCGCATGTGCTCACCGTCGGCGCAACCAACGAGTCCGACCGCGTGGCCGTTTTCTCGAGCGCCTCGCCGGCGCTCGACCTCGCAGCGCCCGGCCAGGACATCCCGACCGCGATCCCCAAGGTCTTCAACCCGACGGGCTACGCCTCATTGGACGGGACGAGCTTCTCCGCTCCCCTCGTCTCGGGTGCTGCAGCGGCGATCTGGACCGCCCGGCCGACGCTCACAAACACGCAGCTGTTCGAGATCATGCGCCGCTCGGCGCGGGACGTGGGCAAGGCCGGGTGGGACGCCGACACCGGCTTCGGCATCCTCAACCTCCCCGCCGCGCTGGCGCGCCGCGCTCCGGCCCCCGATCTGCAGGAGCCGAACGAGGACGTCTACCTCGTCAAGCCGAACGGCCTGACCAAGAGCGGGCACGCGCCCCTCACGAGGCAGAACCGCCTGCGCGCCAACCTGGTGGCGCAGCTCGAGCGGCGCGAGGACCCGGAGGACGTCTATCGCGTTTGGCTGCCCGCGCGCGGGCGGCTCGTCGTGACCGCCAGGCCGAGCGCCGACGTGACCCTCGAGGTCTGGGGCCGCCGCACGAAGACCGTCTTCGAGCGCGGCCGGGCTGCGCAGCGCGACCTGATCGGCGCGTCGGCACACGCAGGACATAGGTTCGAGCGGGTGACGGCGCAGGGCCGCGGGGTCGGGCAGTACGTCTACGTGGACGTCTTCCTCGCGAAGAGCGTCTTCCGTGGCTCGTACTCGCTCAGCGTCGCACCCTCCTCGCGGTAGCGACTAGGCGCGCGGTCGCGACCGCGTTAGGGTCTCCTGGTTGCGTAGGTTTGCCGTGATCGGAGTCGTCGCACTATGGTGCTGCGGCTCCGCGGCAGCGTCGCCACCGCCCCCGGGTCAAGCGGTGCTCCCTGGACCGCTCCCTTCGCCACGGGAGCTCCAGCGCCTGGACGCCTACCCGCGAACACTGGTCGAGCTCGATCGCGTCAAAGGGCCTGCGTTGGCAGGTCGCCTCCGGCGCGCGGGCGGCGAGCTGATCTCTCCGCCGCTCGAGGTCTGGCGGTTGCCGAGCGCACAAGCGCGGCGACTGCTCCCGCGCCTGCTGCAAGCCGGCGCGGTTCGCTCCGTCACACCGGACCGCCCGCTCACTTCAAGCCTCTGGAGCGGCCTGGGACTCTTCGCGCAGCTCACGGACCCGCTCGTGCCGACCGAGTCGTGGATCGCCCGCATCGGAGCCAACCGCTGGCAGCCGCCCGGCCCCGGGGTGCCGCTGACCGTGATCGACTCCGGCCTCGACATCTCGCACGAGGAGTTCCGCCGCCGGCCGAACACGGCCACGCTCAACCGGCAGATCCTCACCGACGACGAGTCGGAGCTGCACGGGACCGCCGTCTCCTCGGTTGCCGCGGCCCCGGCCAACGGCGTCGGGCTCGTCGGGGTCTACCCGCGCGCCCGGCTGCGCAGCTTCGACATCAGCCCACAGGGCCTTCCGACGATCGCGGGCGAGCTGCAGGGACTAGCCGCCGTCAGCGCACGCGGGCGCGGCGTGGTCAACATGAGCTTCGGCGGCTCGACCTACTTCCCGGTCGAGCAGCACGCCATCCTCGCCGCCTTCGCCTCCGGCTCGCTGATGGTCGCCGCCGCGGGCAACTTCCGCGAGATCCTGAGCCCGATCGAGTACCCGGCGAACTTCGCGCACGTCCTCACCGTCGGCGCGACGGACGAGACCGACAACGTGACGATCTTCTCCAGCGCCACCCCCGCCCTCGACCTCGCCGCTCCGGGAGACCAGATTCCGGTGGCGGTGCCGCGGGTCTTCTACCCGGCGGGCTACCTCACCCTCGGCGGGACGAGCTTCTCCGTGCCGATGGTCGCTGGCGCGGCGGCCGCGATCTGGACGCGGCGGCCGAAGCTCGACAAGACGCAGCTCTTCGAGGTCATGCGCACGAGCGCACGCGACGTCGGCGACCCCGGCCGCGACCCCGACACCGGCTTCGGCATCCTGAACATCCCGAACGCGCTCCACGTCGCGGCGCCCAGTGTCGACCCGCAGGAGCCGAACGAGGACGTCTATCTCGTGAAGCCGAACGGGATCTCTCGCCGCGGGCATTTCCCCCTGACAGGGCCCGCCCGGCCACGCGCAGCGCTGCGCGCCCGGCTCGACCTGGCCGAGGACCCGGTGGACGTCTACCGGGTCTGGCTCCCTGCGACGAGCCGACTCGTCGCAACGGTGCGCGCGAGTGACGACGTGAGGGTCGAGGCATGGGGCCCCGCGACGAGGACCGTGTACTCCATCGGCCGGGCGCAGCGCCGCAACCTCCTTGGCAGCTCGTTCGTCGCCGGCGGCACCACCGGCGGCCTCGTGATCCGAGGCCGCGCCCCCGGACGCTACGTCTATCTCGACGTGTTCCTGGAGCGAAGGATCGTCGCCGGCTCCTACTCGCTCAGGCTTTCGACCGCTCCGCAGTAGCCGCCGTGTAGGCGACCGGCGCGCCAAGCTGCACCTGCGGCTTGCGCACCCGCACACGCGCGCGCTCGAGCGGGAAGCGCTCGAGAAGGGCGGCCGCGACGGCGCCGGCCATCGACTCGAGCAGCTGGAATTGGCGGCTCCCGGAGACGCCCCGCACGAGCTCGACCACCTCGCGGTAGTCGACCGTCTCCTCGATCCGGTCCGCGGCGGGCTCGGTCAGCTCGAGCTCGAGGTCGTAGAGGAACGGCTGCTCGTTCTCCCGCTCCCAGTCATCCGCCCCGTGCCGTCCAGGGATCTCGAGACCCGCCAGTTCGACAACCACGCTCATGCTCGGCATCCCAGCTTTGTGCCGGCTCGGTTTCGCCGTAAGAGCGGCCAGCTCGAGGGTTCAAGCCGGACGCGTAGCGTGCTCATGCGAGAGCGGCTCTGGCGGCCGCAAGTGCCTCGACGTGCTCCCGGACGTCATGGGCACGCAGGATCGTGGCCCCGCGCTCGTAGGCCGCCACCGCAGCGCCTACGCTTGCGGCGACCGAGCCGGTCGTCGCCTGGGGATCGCCCAGAAGCTTGCCCAGCGAGCTCTTGCGGGAGAAGCCGATCACCACCGGGCGACCCAGCGCCGTCAGCTCGTCCAGGCGGCGGAGGAGCTCGAAGTTGTGCTCGACGGTCTTGCCGAAACCGATCCCGGGATCAAGGCAGACGAGCTCCTCGCGCACGCCTGCGGCGACCGCGAAGGCCAGGCGCTCCTCGAGGAACGCAGCCACCTCGGAGACGACGTCCTCGTAGCGCGGGTCGGATTGCATCGTGCGCGGCTCGCCCTGCATGTGCATCAGGCAGAGGTGGGCGCCGCTCCCCGCGACAACGCCTGCCAGCTCGCCGTCGCCGCGCAAGGCGGTGACGTCGTTCACGAGCTCCGCACCGAGCTCCAGAGCCCGCCGCGCGACCTCCGCCTTCGAGGTGTCGATCGAGACCGGCACCTCGCCCGCGAGGCCCTCGAGCACCGGCACGACCCGGCGCAGCTCCTCGTCCGCCTCCACGCCTGCGGAGCCCGGGCGCGTGGACTCGCCGCCGACGTCCACGATCGCGGCGCCCTCGGCGTACATGCGCCGCGCCGAGGCAACCGCCGCCTGCGGCTCGAAGTTGACCCCGCCGTCGGAGAAGGAGTCCGGGGTGACGTTGACCACGCCCATCACCGAGGGCCGGGGGAAACGCTGCTCGATCGGCTCCTGCACCACAGGGATACTCTGCCCCATCGAGCCGGCCCGGCGGTCGGCAGCGTCCTCGAGCTGCGCATCGCGTACCACTGCGGGAACCTAACGCCGCGGTGGCGGGCTTTGCCCGTTATGGCTCGCGCGCAGCGCGAGCCGGGCTTACGTCGTACTACCTTCGGGGGGCGGCTGCATCGTCGCGCCCGGGAACGGCAGAGGGCGCGGCTTGGGCTGCGGCCGGCGCTTCGGCTCCTCGGAGGGGGTCTCCTCCGGGGTCGCCGGCGACTCGTCCGGGAACACCTTTTCCTCGACCTCGCCGGCGAGCAGGCGCTCGAACTGGTCCTTGTCGATCGTCTCGCGCTCGATCAGGATCCCGGAGACCTTGTGCAGATCGTCCATGTGCTCGGTGAGCACCTTCACTGCGAGCTCGTGGGCCTCTTCGATCACGCGCCGAATCTCGTCGTCGATCTCACGGGCGATCTCCTCGGAGTAGTCCGGCTCGGCGCCCATCTCACGGCCGAGGAACGGCATGTCGTGGTTGCGCCCGAGCACCCGCGGGCCGAGCTTCTCGCTCATCCCGAAGCGCATGATCATCTGCTTGGAGATCGAGGTGACCTTCTCGAGGTCGTTGGCGGCGCCGGTGGTGACCTCGTGGAAGACGAGCTCCTCCGCAGCGCGTCCACCGAGCGTCATGGCGAGCTGTTCCATGAGCGCGGTCTTGGTGGTCAGGTAGCGATCCTCGCGCGGCAGCGAGATCGTGTACCCGAGCGCCTGCCCGCGGCTGATGACCGAAATCTTGTGGACGTCGTCAGTGTGCTCGAGGTAGTGGCCGACGAGCGCATGACCGAGCTCGTGGTAGGCGGTGATCTTCCGCTCCTCCTCGGAGAGCAGGCGCGTCTTCTTCTCGGGGCCGGCGATGACGCGCATGATCCCTTCCTCGAGCTCCTCCTGCTCGATCGTCTTCTTGCCCCGGCGCGCGGCGAGCAGCGCGGCCTCGTTGACGAGGTTCGCGAGGTCGGCGCCCGTGAAGCCAGGCGTGCCCGCGGCCAGCGTGTCGAGGTCGATCTCGGGCGCGATCGGCTTGCCCTTCGCGTGCACCTCGAGGATCTTGCGGCGGCCGATGCGGTCGGGCCGGTCGACGACGATCTGCCGGTCGAAGCGGCCGGGGCGCAGCAGCGCCGGGTCGAGGATGTCGGGCCGGTTCGTGGCGGCGATCAGGATGATGTTGTCCTTCAGCTCGAACCCATCCATCTCGACGAGCAGCTGGTTGAGCGTCTGCTCGCGCTCGTCGTGGCCTCCGCCGAGACCGGCTCCGCGATGGCGGCCGACGGCGTCGATCTCGTCCATGAAGACGATGCAGGGCGAGGCCTGCTTGGCCTGCTCGAAGAGGTCGCGAACGCGAGAGGCGCCGACGCCGACGAACATCTCGACGAAGTCCGAGCCCGAGATCGAGAAGAACGGCACGCCAGCCTCGCCGGCGACCGCCCGCGCGAGCAGCGTCTTACCGGTGCCGGGCGGCCCGTAGAGCAGCACACCCTTCGGGATGCGCGCGCCGAGAGCCTGGAACTTCTTCGGGTTCTCGAGGAACTCCTTGATCTCCTGGAGCTCCTCGACTGCCTCGTCCACGCCGGCGACGTCCTTGAAGCCGATCTTCGGCGAGTCCGGCGCCATCCGCTTGGCGCGGCTCTTGCCGAAGCTCATCACCTTGGAGCCGCCTCCCTGCACCTGGTTCATCAGGAAGATCCAGAACGCGATCAGAACGACGAACGGGAGCAGCGAGAAGAGCGCGCCGACCCAGGAGAAGCCGCCCGTGCCCTTCGAGTCGAATTTGACGTCCGCACGCTGCAGCGCGGTCTGGATCTGTGGAACGGCTTGATCGGCCGGGTAGTGCACCGAGCTCTTCGCGTGGTTGTCGCCTTTGCGGACGAATGTGATCGAGTGCTTGCCCGGGTTGAACTCGGCGCTCTGTACCTGCTTGTCCTGAACGAGCTGGAGGAATTGCGAGTACGTCGCCTTCGTCTCGTTCTTGGAATGCGGGATCAGCGTCTGGCTCGCCAGGTAGACGAGCAGCACGATCACGAAAAGTGGAAACAGCGCTGAACGGAAGAATCGATTCACAGGCCCTCTATCGGCAAAGGGTACCAGCGGGCATGAACCTCACCACTACCCGTTTCAGGCTGGCTACAGCCCGGCTGGAATGAGCTCCTGGCTGAGAACTGCCACGTAGGGGAGGTTCCGATAGCGCTCCGCGAAGTCGAGGCCGTAGCCGACCACGAATTTGTTCGGGATCTCGAAGCCGACGTAGCGGACCGGGACGTCGATCTCGCGGCGCGCGGGTTTGGTCAGGAGCGCGCACACCTCCAGGGTGGCGGGCTCGCGGGACTCGAGGTTTCGCATCAGGTACGAGAGAGTTAGGCCCGAGTCGATGATGTCCTCCACCACGAGCACGTGGCGCCCCTCGATGTTGATGTCGAGGTCCTTGAGGATGCGGACGATCCCGGACGAATCGGTGGAGTCGCCGTAGCTCGAGATGGCCATGAAGTCGACTTCGCACGGGACCGTCAGATGCCTCATCAGGTCAGCCATGAAGAAGACGGCGCCCTTGAGGACGCCGATCAGGAGCAGGTCGCGGCCCTGGTAGTCGGCCGAGACCTCGGTTCCTAGCTCCGCGACGCGCGCGGCGAGCGTGTCCTCGTCGATCAGGATCTCGCCGACGGCCCGCTCGAGCTCGGTCTGGGTCACTCCACCCTCTCCGCGGTCACGCCCGGTGTCTCGACCAGGCCCGGCACCGCGACAACTTCGCGCCCGCGCACAACGAGAGGCCATGCCTCGCGCTCCGACCGCGGGATCTTGGCGTCCACGAACACGTCCTGCACCTTCTTTCGACGGCCCGCGAGCCTGTCTCCCGGGCGCCAGCTTCGTACCTTAAGGCCTGCGAGCTCGGATTCAATCGACCACCGTCCCCAGCGGACGCTGCCTTCGAGCGCTACGGGGGTCTGTTCGAGCCAGACACGGTCGTACTCGCGCACCGCGGTCAGGCCTCCACCGAGGTCGAGCCGCTTCGATCCCGACCTCGCGGCCAGGAGCTCGTCGAGCTTCGTCGGGCGCTGCTCGGCGAGGCGGAGCAGGTTCTGCTCGGCGCCCGGGTGGAGGCGGCGTAAGAGCGGCAGGATCTCCTCCCGGATCAGGCCGCGCCGCGTGCCGGCGTTCGAGCTGTCGTTCCGAAAGGCGAGCCCCTCGGCACGGCAGTAGGCCTCGGTCTCGTGGCGCCAGAGCGTGAGCAGCGGGCGCACGACGCCGTCCTCACGCTTCGGCTTGATCCCTTTCGGGATGCCGCTCGAGACGAGCCGATACAGCACCGTCTCGACCTGGTCGGAGGCGGTGTGGCCGGTCGCGCTCAGCCGGTCGGTCGCGAGGCCGTAGCGCAGCTCGCGAAGCGCTGCCTCGGTTGGCCTCGCCGGTGCCGGGGCCTCCACGACCTCGGCTCCCAGCGCCTCGCGGCAGAAGCGCGCGTCCTCGTCCGACTCGGCCCCGCGCAGGCCGTGGTTCACGTGCAGGGCCGTGACGCGGTAGCCGAGCGCGAGGAGGGCATGCCGCAGGCAGGTGGAGTCGGGGCCCCCGGAGACGAGCGCCAGCACGTCGCCCCCTGGGGCGATCAGGTCGTGGCGTCTGATCTGCTCCTCGACACGCGCGCGCAACCGGGCCGGTTCGGCCTCGGGCCTCCTCGCGCGGGTGCTCATGGAGACAGTCTTGCAGCGAAGGGGGCCGCCGCGGCGCGTCACGCTTGCGACACGAAGCCGGCACACGGCCTGCGTTTCTCCTCGATACGCTCGCCTCGGGGAGGAGGCTGGGCGAACCGTCTTAGAGCCCGTTTCACAATGAGCCTTCGGTTTGCGAGGTGGCGCTTGCCCTTCAACAACGACTGCTTCAGGATGATCTGCGACGGCAGGCAGGCCAGGAGAGGGGAGAGTCATGGGACGTTCGGTTCTGATGTTGGCGGCACTAGCCGCGGCGCTGGCGCTGGCCGCGGGATTTGCCTCGTCGGCCGGCGCCTACGGCGGCGGAGCGAGTCACGACATGTGGCAGATCGGGTTTTCCTTCAACTGCAATAACCCCGATCCGACCATCTGCGAGGAGGGGACCGGCGGCAACTGGGGCTGGGTCGAGTTCGACCGCTCCGCCGACGGGACGCAGACCTGGGGCGATGCCCAGATCGCCTTCTGCTTCCACACGGTGGGCGGCGGCGGGGCGGGTGCCGGCCACGGCTCAATCGAGATCGAGAGCTGGTTCATCGCTCCCGGCTCTGCGGGCCCGCAGACCTTCTACGCGAGCGGGGAGGAGACCGATACTTTCCGCGGGAGCACGGAGACCTTTGACTTCACGAACGAAGACACGGGGTTCCCTGCCGTGCCGGGTCACTACAGCACCAGCGAAATCCTCGGCTTCCAGGCACCACCCGGCGTTGCGCTCCAGGTTCAGGTCGCGTTCCGACCCGCGAAGTAGCTGCCGTCCAATTTCGCTCTCCCTGGGCTGCACACCGCAGCTCAGGGAGAGCGCCGGTTCATTTAGAAACGAGCTCTTAGGGGAAGCCGAGCCCCGGCAGGGTCTCCGCCTGAGTCAAAGCAGGGGCCGGACGTCGCAGCCGAGCTTGAGCAGGGGCATCTGCGCCCGCTCGAGGACGGTGTGGGCGTAGTTTCGCAAGGCCGTAGGCGCGGTACATGTGGGCCACGCATCCCCGTGGCTCGTGACGAGGGCAAGCGCAACCGTGACCATGGCGAGCGGGTCAGCCGCAGTGAAGCCGATCGCCGCATCGGAGCAGATTCTCGGCAGTGGGCTGCCCCGAGCAACCCCCTTCCCGGGGGTTTTGCGCCGACCGCTCCTAAAAGATCAGGCTGCGATAGGAGATCGTGTGCCGCATCCCGATTGCCTCGTACACACGAATCGCCGGCGCGTTCTCGGCCCGCACGAACAGACAAACCGTCGGCACGCGCTCGAGCAGAAGCCGGCAGAGGTCGCGCATGCCCCGCTGGGCGTAGCGGCGGCCGCGCACGCGCGGATCGACCCAGACTTGCTGGAGTTGCACCGCTGCGGGCGTCCAGGCGGACGCCTCGGCCTTGAAGAAGATCACCCCGTCCTCGCTCCAGAGCCACGAACGGCCGTCCTCGATCTGCATTCGCGTGCGCAAGCGGAAGCTCTCGGGGTCCCGGTCGAGGGGGTTGGTCCCGAGCTCCTCGCGATGCGCCTCGGCGCAGGCGGGGACGAGCAGCTCGAAGTCGTTCTGGGTCGCCGGCCGCAGGCCCGTCTCTCCAGGCTCGGGCGGACTCTCGAGCACGTAGACGGGCTGGCCCGGCCGGTCCTCCCGCGGCCGCGGAAGCCGACTGCGCGCCGAGGCCCAGAAGTCGCCCACGGCGTTTTCCTCGCCGATCACAAGCCGGGCCCGGACGGCGCCGTCGACCCCGGCGAACGCGCCGCAACCACTCCCGGACGGGACGAGGTTCGTGCCGACGTGGCAGAGGGCAACGAGCCGCCCGTCGTCCGTGAGCCCGGTGAACCGGCCGAGCCCACGCCGAGCGACGTCTTCGAGAAACACCCGCTCGATGGAGTCCCCGGCGCAGAAGTCGAGGATCTCGTCGAGCGCAGGTTCGTTCAACGTCTTCATACGCCCTAGAAACTCTAGGCTTTCCGAGTGCCGATCCACATCCGAGCCGAGCCCGGGGAGTACGCGGAGGCCTGCCTGCTGCCCGGCGACCCGCTTCGCGCCAAGTACATCGCGGAGACCTACTTCGACAACCCGGTCCAGCGCAACGGTGAGCGCGGCATGCTCGGGTACGCCGGCGAGTGGGAAGGAACGCCCGTCTCGGTGCAGGCCACCGGCATGGGCTGCCCCTCGGCGGCGATCGTGATGGAGGAGCTCGTTCAACTCGGGGTCAAGCGCTTCCTGCGCGTAGGCACGTGCGGCGGGCTTCAGCACGATCTCCAGCTCGGCGACCTGATCGTCGCGGTCTCGGCGGTCCCGGCGGATGGCACCGCCAGGCACTACGTCGGCGGCGACCCGCACACGCCGACCGCGGACTGGGGGCTCGTGCACGCCGCGGTGCACGCCGCGAAGGGCCTCGACCAGCCCGTACGCGTCGGTGCGATCGCCTCGAGCGACACCTTCTACGACCCCGATCCGGAGCGGCACAAGCGCTGGTCGGCGCGCGGCGTGCTCGGCGTCGAGATGGAGGCGGCCGTCCTCTTCACGATCGGCTCGCTGCGCGGAGTCAAGGCGGGGTGCCTGCTCACCGTCAGCGACATCGTCATCGGCGACGAGTTCACGCGGATCTCCGACGACGAGCTGCGCGCGGCCGTCGACCGGATGACGCGTGTCGCGCTGGCAACCGTCACGCATTGAGGCCCGACACCGTCTTTCTCGTCAACCCGGCGGCGGAGAACGGCACCACCGGCCGTCGCTGGCCCGAGATGGCGCACAGGGCGGCCTCGCTGGGGCTGCGGGGCGACGCGCTCCTCTCCGAGCGGCCCGGCCACCTCGCCGAGCTCGCAGTGCAGGCGGTCGATGCAGGGGCACGCCTGCTCGTGGTCGTCGGGGGCGACGGCAGCGTCAACGAGGTCGTGAACGGGCTCGGCGGTGGCGCCGTTGCCGAGGTGGCCGTGATCGCCCGCGGCACCGGCTGGGACTTCGTGCGCACCTACGGCATCCCGCGCCGCCTCGAGGACGCCGTCGAGGTCGCCCTCCACGGGCAGACACGCACGATCGACCTCGGCCGGGCCCGCTACCGCAGCTGGGACGGGAGCGACGGTGATTCGCTCTTCGCCAACATCGCGAGCGCCGGCATGAGCGGCGCGATCGCCAAGCGCGCGAACGAGAGCTCCAAGGCGCTCGGGGGAAAGGCCTCGTACCTGTGGGCGACGCTGGCCGTCTTCTCACGCTGGCGAAACGATGAAGTGCACGTGACGGTCGACGGCGAGCAGCGGCGCGGGGCAATGCACGACGTCGTCGTCGCCAACGGCCGCTACTTCGGCGGGGGCATGAAGATCTGCCCGGAAGCCGAGCCTGACGACGGGCTCTTCGACGTCCTCCTGATCGGCGACCTGACCAAGCGGGATCTGCTGCTGACGTTGCCGAAGACCTACCGTGGCAGGCACCTGCCACACCCGAAAGCGGAGGTCCTGCGGGGCGCAGCCGTCGAGGTCGCCACACGGGAGCCGGTGCCCGTCGAGCTCGACGGCGAACAGCCCGGGACGACGCCCGCGCGGTTCGAAGTCGTGCCCCAGGCGCTGCGCCTGCGCGTTCCTTCCTAGGTGTAAGACCCGAGCACGTAGGTCCTGCTGACGGGCGGCTGGCGGCCGAGCGCTGAGTGTCGCCGTCGATGGTTGTAGTACCAGAGCCAGCCGTCAAGTGCCTGCGTGCGCTCCACGCTCGAGCCGTAGATGGCGCCGTAGGCCCAGCCCCCGAGCAGCGTGCGGATGAAGCGCTCGGCTTTGCCGTTGGTCTGCGGACGATAGGGACGGGTACGGCTGTGGCGGATCCCGAGCTTGCGGCAAGCGAGCGCGTGCAGGGCAGAGACGTAGGCGGAGC
>WNGB01019493.1_pt1 | contig 16488 bp, 18 predicted proteins | sample 5400681 | NCBI WGS metagenome assembly WNGB01 (sample SAMN13153367, study PRJNA577476) | soil metagenome | isolation source: 115 cm soil or saprolite under grassland replicate 2 | place: USA:California | collected 2016-06-15 | reverse complement strand
GCCTCCGGCGGATATATCGGCGGCGGCCTCTATCACTCGCAGAACATCGAAGGGTGGCTGACGACGCTGCCGGGCATGCGGATCGTCTGCCCCGCTTTCGCGGACGACGCGGCCGGGCTCCTGCGGACCGCAATCCGGTCTCGCGGGTTGACGCTGTACCTGGAGCCCAAGTTCCTCTACAACAATCCGATGGCGCGGGCGAAAGTGCCGGCGGAGTTCGCCGTGCCGTTCGGAAAGGCGCGAGTGCGCCGCGAGGGAACGGATCTGACAATCGTCGCCTACGGAACACCGGTGCACTTCGCGCTCGAAGCCGCCAAGAAGCTCGAAGCGGAAAAGAAGAGTGTCGAGGTGCTCGATTTGCGCTCTCTGGTCCCGATGGACATCGAGGCCATCCAGCGGTCCGTCCAGAAAACGAGCCGCCTGGTCGTCGCGCACGAGGACAAGGTCCACGGAGGCTTCGGCGGCGAGATCGTCTCGCAGATCCAGGAGAGCGTCTTCCCGTACCTCGACGCTCCAATCGCGCGCGTCGGATCGGAGTTCACCCCCGTCGGGTTCAACCGGATCCTGGAACGCGCCATCCTCCCCAACTCCGAAAGAGTCCTGGCCGCCGCCAAAAAGATCCTCGCCTACTAACTCCCTCTTTCGCCACACCTTTGTGTAATCCCGCCCCGCCTTTCACTCGTTTATTACAGCGGAGGCCGGCGTACAAGCCGGTCAACGAAAGGAGCTAAAGAGAGCATGAAACGATTTTCGACAATCCTGACTCTGGCGGCCGTCGCCGCCGTCTGTCTAACTCTGCCCGCGGCCGCCCAGGACCGTCCGCCGGTCGCTATGGCCGACCGTCTCGAACGGCATGGCGGAGGCTTGCTGCGCTGCCTGAGAGGCCTCGACTTGACCGCGAGTCAGAAGGCCGACATCAAGGCGATCCTGGATGCCGCCAAGCCGACGCTCGAAGCAGACGCCCAGGCGATCCGCGCCGCCCATCAGAAGCTCGACGCCGACTACGACGCCGGAGCCGACAAATGCGTCCTCGGACAGGACTACATCGATGTGCGCACCGCGGTCAAGAAGCTCCACGATGATGGAGACGCGACCAAGCAACAGGTCTTCGGCAAGCTTACGGCCGAGCAACAGATCAAGGCGCAGGCGTGTCTGGACGCCTCACACCCGTACATGGGAGCGTGGTTCTCCGACTGAGTCCCGTTCCGGGTCCGCCCAGCGAAGGCTCCGGTTACGCCGACCGGAGCCTTTCCCTTCTCAGGAGCTAAATCAGGATCCGGCGCTTCGGAATTCGAGATCCGCGATTCCCTTCGCAATCTCTTCCAGCACTTCCATCGAGCGGTAGTCGGTCAGGTCGAGGTGAAGAGGGGTCATCGAGATGAACTTCTCGGCGATCGCGCTGATGTCGGTCCCCTCCTCGGCCTCCCCGGCCGGAATAGTCGAGCCGATCCAGTAGTAGGGGCGGCCGCGCGGATCGGTCTTCTCGATCACCGTTTCGCCGTAACGGCGTTTCCCGAGGCGTGCGACCCGGAGCCCTTGCGGCTCGCCTGCGGGAATGTTGACGTTGACGAGAGTCCCGGGAGGCAGCGGCTCCTCCAGGAGCCGCCGCGCGAGCCGTTCGGCGAAGGCCGCCGCGGCGTCGAAGGTGAAGCCCGTCTCGATTTCCTGCGAGATCGCGACGGAAGGAATCCCGATCAGTGTGCCTTCGAACGCCGCCGAGACCGTGCCCGAGTAGGTCACATCGTCCCCGAGATTCAAACCGAGATTGATGCCCGAGAAGATGAGCTTCGGCCGCTCTTCCTTCAAGAGGTGCAGCACTCCCCAGTTGACGCAGTCGGTCGGAGTGCCGTCCACCGACCAGCGCTTGGGGCCCACGAGCTTCGCCCGCAGCGGACTCTGGATCGTCAGAGAGTGGCCGGCCGCGCTCCTCTCCTGATCCGGAGCGACCGTAAACACTTCTCCCACGGCCGACAGGGCGGCTGCCAGCCTCTCGATGCCCTCCGAGAAAACGCCGTCATCGTTCGTGGCGAGAATGCGCGGGCGGCTCACGGTTGGCCCGGAGTCTGATCCGGCGGCGGCATCACGAACATCAGGATGATGTAGGCGAGGATGCCGGGGAAGGCGACTGAGACGATCGAGATCAGAACGTAGGCGACGCGGACGACGGTCGGGTCGATCTGGAAATACTCGGCCAGGCCGCCGCAGACCCCCGCGATCATCTTGTGCCGGCTCGACCGGGTCAGCCGCCGGGACGGCGCCGTGCTGCTCATGTCCTTCCTCCTTCGTACACGACCCGGTTCTTCTCTGTTTCGTCCAGTATGACCCGCACGAGCCGTCCCGGCGCCACCTTAGACTCGAGCAGCCGCCAGATTCCGACCGCGATGTTCTCTGCCGTCGGATTGACTCCTCGCAAGAAGTCCACGTCGAAGTTCAGATGCCTGCGGTCCACTCGCGCAATGACGTTCTCCGCGATCGCGCGCTTCAAGTCACCGAAGTCCATCACGTAGCCCGTCTCCGGATCGATCTCCCCATCCACCGTTACTTCGAGCATGTAGGTGTGCCCGTGCCCGTTGGGATTGTTGCACTTGTCGAAGACGCGGCGATTTTTCTCCTCGTCCCAGTCCTCCCGGTGCAGCCGATGCGCTGCCGAGAAGTGCGTCGAGGAGACGAGCCGGACTCTCATCAGCTCTCAGAGTAGCAGCGGGCGACCGTCAGGGTGAAGGGAAGATCAGCAGCGCCTGGCCCGCCTTTGCCTGAGTGGAACCGGAGGAAATGCTATAGTTCCGTAACGTACGTTACGCTTGGTGCGTACGCGCCGGCCAGGGGATGGCAGAAAGGCTCCCGGTCGAGGACCGGGAGAAAAGGTACTGGGTTGACCCGCTTGAGCACGACGAAAGCGAGGGAAGCATTCTCCGACATCGTCAATCGGGTGAGCTACCGTGGGGAGCGGATAGTTCTGGAACGCCGCGGCAAGGACGTCGTGGCTCTCGTGCCGGTCGAAGACCTCAGGCTCATCGAAGAGATCGAGGACCGCATGGACCTCGAGGAAGCCCTCCGCAGGCTCCGAGAGGAACCCAAAACGATCCCCTGGAAAGAGATCAGGGCCCGGCTCGGCCTCTGAGACGCTACCGGGTCGAGTTCCTTCCCTCGGCTCTGAAGGAATTCGAGGCGCTCGCCACGCCCCAACGGCGGAAGGCCGCGCGTCACATTGATTCGCTCGCCGACAACCCCCGCTCTGCGGGCTACAAGGCGCTTGAAGGCCGGAGCAAGATCTATCGGATCCGTTCCGGCGACTACCGGATCGTCTACCAGATCCGTGACGAGGTCCTCGTCGTCTTGATCATTCGGGTGGCGCACCGGAGCGACGTTTATAAGCGCCTGCCGGTCTGGAGCGCTCGTTGACTTCCTGCTCCCGCCCTGCTCAAATGCGCGTCTCCGGTCGGGACGTGGCGCAGTCTGGTAGCGTACCTGAATGGGGTTCAGGGGGTCCCGGGTTCGAATCCCGGCGTCCCGACCAAGCAAAAACCAGCAAAACCCAACCGCCAAAAGCTAACCCTCGCTGTTTCCGAACGTTTCGCGGGGTCCGGCGAGACCCGCTCTTTTCTACGTGTTGGGTCTTGTTGGAGATTCTTAGGGTCCGCATTCGGACAAAAATTCGGACACGTCGGTCAGAGGTTTCCGGCGGCTGTTTGGGAAATACAATCTTCCCGTTTTGCCGCTGTCACCAGGCTCACGACTTGGCCCGTACGAGATCGTCTCCGCGATTGGCGCGGGCGGTATGGGGGAGGTCTACCGGGCGAGGGACGAGCGGCTGAAGCGGGACGTCGCGATCAAGGTGCTGCCCGCGTCCTACTCGCAGGACGCGGACAGGCTGCGGCGCTTCGAGCAGGAAGCGCAGGCGGCGGGCGGCTTGAATCACCCGAACATCACGGCGGTCTACGACCTCGGATCGTACGAGGGGGCGCCCTATGTCGTGACGGAGCTGCTCGAGGGCGAGACGCTGCGGGCGAGGCTATCGGGCGGCGCGATCGCGGCGCGCAAGGCGATCGACTACGCGGTGCAGGTCGCAAGAGGTCTCGCGGCGGCGCATGAGAAAGGGATCGTGCACCGGGATCTGAAGCCCGAGAACCTGTTCCTGACGAACGACGGGCGGGTGAAGATCCTCGACTTCGGCCTCGCGAAGCTGACGCAGCCCGAAGGGCAGAGCGGGCTGCAGACGAGCCTTCCCACCGCCGTGGCGGCGACGGAGCCGGGTGTCGTGATGGGGACGCTCGGGTACATGTCGCCCGAGCAGGTGAAGGGCAAGCCCGCGGATCAGCGGTCGGATCTGTTTTCCTTCGGGGCGATCCTCTACGAGATGCTCTCGGGGGCCCGCGCGTTCCACCGGGACTCGGCGGCCGAAACCATGTCGGCGATCTTGCGCGAGGAGCCGCCGGATCTTTCGGCGACGAACAAGAGCGTGCAGCCGGGTCTGGAGCGGGTCGTGCGGCACTGCCTCGAGAAGAACCCGGAGGAGCGGTTCTATTCCGCGCGCGACCTGGCCTTCGATCTCGAGGCGCTCTCGGGGGAGTCCGTGCCGGGCGCGCGGGCGGCGACTGTCACGGCGCCGCGCCTCGTAAAACGAAAGGTGTCTCTGCCGATCGCCGCGCTCCTCGTCGTGACGGCCCTCGCGGTGGGCGGCCTCGCGGCCCGGGCTCTCTTCAAGCCGGCTGCCGCTCCGCCCCGCTTCACGCGCCTGACCTTCCGCCGCGGCTTCGTGCAGTCGGCTCGATTCGCTCCGGACGGGGAGACCATTGTCTACGGCGCCGCGTGGGATGGCGCGCCCATCGAGATCTTCACGACGCGCGCCCATGGGCGGGAGTCCCGTTCTCTGGGGTTTGCTTCCGCGGACGTTCTTTCGGTCTCGCGGTCCGGGGAGCTCGCGATCTCTCTCGGCCGTCGTTTCACGGTGGGCTGGGAAAACAGCGGGACGCTCGCGCGGGTGCCACTCGACGGTGGCGCGCCCCGGGAGGTGCTCGAGAACGTCCAGGAGGCGGAGTGGGCTCCCGATGGGAAGAACCTGCTCGTCGTGCGCGAGGTCGGGGGGCGGAGCCGCCTCGAGTTCCCGCTCGGCAAGACCCTCTACGAAGCAGGCGGCTGGATCTCGCTCGCGCGGTTCTCCCCCAGGGGAGACCGGATCGCCTTCATCGACCATCCCCAGCGGGGGGACAACGTTGGCTCGCTGTGCATGGTGGATTTGGCCGGCAAGAAAACGACTCTCGATCCGCGTGGCGGTGGGGGTGTGGCCTGGTCTCCGGACGGGAGGGAAGTCTGGGCTTCTGCGGGCGGCACTCTTTACGCCGTAGCGCACCCGGGATCCGCGCGGATTCTGACCCGCGTCCCGGGCGGAAGCCCGCTGCTCGACGTCTCGCGGTCCGGGCGGGTGCTCATCGGGCACACCGCGATTCGTCGGGAGATCGTTGGTCTCGCGCCGGGTGAGAGCCGCGAGCGCAATCTCTCCTGGTTCGATTGGTCCTTTCCCGGCGATCTCTCCGCCGACGGCCGGACGGTCCTCTTCGACGAGTCGAACCGGCAAACGGAGGCGGGCTACGAGGTGTATATCCGCAAGACCGACGGTTCGCCGGCAGTGCTGCTAGGCGAGGGCACATCCGTGGCGCTTTCCCCCGACGGGCGATGGGCGCTCTCGGTTCTCCGGCCGTTCACGCAGACGCAGCTCGTGCTGCTACCGACCGGGGCGGGCCAGCCGCGGCAGCTCCCCGCCGACGGAATCCGGTACACGAACATGGGTGGTTGGCTGCCGGACGGCAGGCGAGTCCTCGTTGCGGGCTCGGAAGAGGGACACGGTTCGCGGTTTTATCTCCGCGATGTGGAAGGAGGGCGCGCCCGCCCGGCCACGCCCGAGGGAATCCGACTGTATTTCAACGGCCTCGCGGTCTCGCCCGACGGGAATCTGATCGCCGCCGTCGGTTCAGAGGGCCGCGCGGTTCTCTACTCGCTCGAGGGGGGAGAGCCGAGAGCCATCCCGGGAATCGCGCCGGGCGAGCTGCCGCTTCGGTGGAGCACGGCGACGAGCCTCTTCGTCGTTTCCCGCCCCGGAGTTCTGCCAGTCCAGATCTCGCGGCTCGATCTGGTGACGGGCCGTCGCGCCCTCTGGAAGCAGCTGACGCCGCTCGACCCGGCCGGCGTTTTCTCGATCGACCCCATCAGGATCGCGCCGGACGGAAAGAGCTATGTCTACTCGTACCGAAGACTGCTGTCAGAGCTGTACCTTGTGGATGGATTGAAGTGAGCCATCGTGAGACGACGCCCTCGGCGGGATCGAGGCTGGGTCCGTACGAAATCCTCTCGCCTCTTGGCGCGGGCGGCATGGGTAAGGTGTGCCGGGCGCGGGACACGCGGCTTCAGCGGCCTCGCTCCGCCCCGCTGCGCTCACCGCCGAGCTGCAACGCGTTATTAGGGGTCGGAGTGAGCGTGACTAGGGAAGCGGGCGCGCCACTGGGAACTTGCGCCGTAGGGATCTCTTGCGCGAGAGCAAGCCCATCGTCGACTGCTATCAGTAGGCTGCTTACGAGACGCCAAAATCGAACTGCTGTGATTCGGTCACCCCTTGCCGGCCCAAAACCGTCGGCAATTCACGGCGGATTCGACTCCGTCACTTGGTGTCGGTCATCCAAAAAGCGGCGTCGCGCGGAGCTCAGCTAAAAAGACACCTCGGCCCGCCCGTCGAGGGAGAGTGAGGCGTGACCCCGGCATCAATGCGAACGGAACGAATCAAAGCCTGGGGCCTCAGCAGGCTAGCCGGTTCTCCCGCATTATGCCGTCAAGAGCGCGGTTCAAGGCGTCCAGGCAACGGCCTGCCGCTCTGAGGGCGCTTTGGCGCTCCGCCTCCGTCGCGGCGACGCGGCCTAGGGCGTCGCGCTCGACCTCCCGGTGCCACACGTCTGCTTCTTCGTGAACCGTGAAGAAACGCGTTGCTTCCCCCTCCTCGATGCCGTAGAAGGCTTTGAGGCCCTCACGCTTCGTCTTCGCGATCTCCGGGATCTGCGATTCGTACGCGTAGAGCGCTGCCAGTCCCTCGACTGTCGAGCCCAAGCGCGTCGCGCGGCAGAACTCAGCTATCGCCGCGGCCACCTCGGGTGTGCGCGGCCGCGCGTCGAGGTCCCGATCCCCCGCCCCCAGGGCCGCAGCGAACCGCCGCCAGAGGAAGGGATGGTTCTCACCGCCTCGCTCCTCCTCGATCAGGTTCTCGAGAAGCTCGCCACGCAGCGCGGCGTCTTCGCAGCCAGCGTGCACTCCCGAGACGTAGCGCGGAAACGCCGCAACCTGCGGGTAGTACGAGATCGCATACTCGCGCAGATTGTCCCGAGTCAGCCTCCCCTCGCTCCACATCTTGTAGAACGGATGCTTGAGCAGGTGTTTCCGGGCGACCAGGTAATCCAGAGACTCCAAGAACTCGTCGCGCGTCACGACCGAAATCCTCCTTTAGGTCCTTGAACACTTGTAGTTGCTCGAGAGGACCTCTCAATTCTCCCCATCGACCTCTTGGTTCGTAACCTCGGTGGCGAAGGACAAGATCGGAAGTCTCCCACCTAAGTTGAAGACCATACCACGATTCCCGCATCGTGATATGGCCGCCACACATGATGCGGTCGGGCGTGGAAGAAGGAAGCCGCCCTCGGCGTCTTTTCGCGTCGAGCGTAGCGACGAAGCGACAGCGGGGGGCGGCGGGAGTTTCGGCGGCGGCGGGTCGAGCGGCACGTTCTGAGATGGAATAACCGATAAGGTCGCCCTCGAAATACGCGATAAAGGTCCTGCCCCAGAAGCTCTCCGCCGATGCCGATGCGCTCGCCCGCTTCGAAAGGGAGGCGCGCGCTGTCGCCGCCCTTTCGCACCCCAACATCCTTGCGCTCCACGACTTCGGCCGCGAGGACGCCGTGGAATCCGGGAGTGGGGTCAACCGTGCGTTCCTGTATTATGGAATGGATGGTGCGGCCGTTGCGTCTGGAGGCGGAGGGGGCCGTTTATCACGTCATCGGACGTGGCAATGAGCGTAGGCCGATCTTCCGGGACGACCAAGACCGGGAGGCCTACCTGGAACGGCTCGAACGCTACCGCGAGCGCTTCGGCATCCGGATTCTCGCCTACTGCTTGATGACGAACCATCTTCACTTGGCCCTCGAGCGTGGGCCAGCCAGACTCTCTCGTGTCATGCTTGCGCTTCACGGCTCGTATTCCCAGTATTTCAATCGGCGGCACGGCCGCGTCGGTCATCTGTTCCAGGGCCGGTACAAAGCCCTTTTAATCGATAAGAATCGATACCTGCTGACCTTGGTTCGCTACGTCCACGAGAACCCGGTCAAGGCGGGTCTGGTGAAGCGACCGGAACAGTATCCTTGGTCGAGCGATCGCTACTACCGGTGTGGTAAAGGGCCGGAGTGGCTGGACCTGGACCGTGTGCTGGCAATCCTGGCGACACGGCGCCAAGCGGCTGTCCAGGAATACCGGCGCCTCATGAGGGAGGAACCGGAGCAGCCTTACGAGGAAATCCAGGATATCGGTCAGGCTGTCAAGGGGGACGAGGAGTTCGCGGTTCAGGCGTTCCGTCAGGCTGGCAAGCAGCCGATGCGTCTTCTTCGGCTATCCGAGAAGCGGGTTGCCGGGCTTGTGGCGACGGTCCTCGGCCTCTCGCTCTCGCAGCTGGCGACGCCTTCGCGCCGGCAAGACCTCGTGCGTGCCAGAACTCTGACCGCTTACCTCGCCCGACGGGAGGCGGGCATCCCCGTGGCGCAGATGGCGCGATTCTTCAATCGTGAAGAGTCGACCCTCAACCGCAACGTCATGCGGCTCGAGCAAGAACTCGCTTCGAGTCCCAAGCTGGCCAGACTGGTGAAGCGAGCGATCAACAAACTCCAACGAAATACAGGAACGCACGGTTGACCCTTGATTTCCCCCCGTTGCGGGACGCTTAGCGGGTTGTGACCCTGCGGCCCCTGGCTCGCCGGCGAAGGCTCGCCTACCTGGCCATCCTCTTCGCCGCCGCGATCGCTGCCCGCACTCCTGACTTCTCCCGGATCGCCTTGATCTTCGCACGATCGGCCTTCGCGAGCTGTCGGACTGCCGCCATGTACCGACCCTGCTGCTGGTAGATCTTTCGGGTCGCAGCCGAAATCCTAGGCTTCCTCCGGACCGCCTGACGTCCGGCCGGCTTCCCTTTCCCTGTCATCGGGAAGGGGCCGCCCTTGAGAACTCGCCGCCCGACTCCAACCACCCCCGCCTCAAGGGCTGCGAGGCTCGCCCGCAACGCTCGGACCAGACGGTCGCGCCGTTGCAGAGCCTTCTCCACCTCGCTCGCGGCGAGTTTACCTTCCTGGATGAGAACCCCCAGAGCGGCCTGAGCTTGGTGACCGGACAGAGCCAGGAATGACCTCTGACGCCTTGCCATATCCCTCCTTTCAAGGATGGTGGTAGCTTAATACCAAGTCCTCGTGACACCGTGATTCTGTCTTCGACATGACCTCCGAAGGAACCGGCAGAATGGACCAAGAGTGGTTCGAGATGAGGGCTGAGCGTGAGAGGCGCCTGGACGCCGCCGCGTGGATCCCCTTGCGTTCTACCCAAACGCTGTTGTCAAGCGGTACACTCGGTCAAGCTGGTTTTAGAGAAGAGCTCTACCACGCGGGCTCGCTCGCGGTAGCGACCTCGAACAAGGCCCAGGCCGAGACACTTCGCTGGCCGGACGTCGGCACCGCCCGGAGTCACTCTTCATACGTTGAGGAAGGCCAGTACGTGCCAGCAGATGTCTTCGTGATGGGCACCGAAGCTCTTCCTGCTGTTCCCCTCGTCCTCGAGCAGCGCGGTAACCGCGAGAACCCCAACCAGTGGCATCTCCACCAAGATCTCGTGATTGCTCTCGGCCTGATTCGGGAAGGCGACCGATGGCTTGGCATAGATGAGGGCTACATCGAGGTTGCCCGACTGCACCGTCGGGAGGATGGACGCCCGGACCTCCTTGAGATTCGCGCCGAGCAGCTAAAAGACTACCTCTGCGCTCGCAACATGGCCCTCTACGTGACCTCCTACAGGAGTCGGACGGAGATCGTGGTTGATGCCCGGCACATTCACTGGGATGAGAACCCGATCAGCCAGCTGAAGGGCCTCGATCGTTGGGAAGGACGTATGTCCGATATTCACGAGGGTGGAATGCCTTTTGGAGCCGCCGCGAAGGTCTTCCACATCGCACGAACTGATGTGGACCAAGCCGAAGACGTCCCGGTTCTCGGGCTTCCCAGTGATGGCAAGGTCTTGGCAACATCCTGGGTCGTACAACCTGAGGGCAAGAAGCTGACCAGAATCGAGGGTGAACTCTGGCGATCGGAATGGGTGGAACCATTAGCATTTAGCCCACGCGTCCGCCACGATAAGCCGCCCCCAACAGTTTTCTTTTTGACCGACACGAAGGGCTCCAGAGAGAGCGCCGCCAGCTTGGCGGGAGGCCGTCGATGGCTCTGGTTTCGCCCGGAGGTCATGATGGCGCTCGCGCATCGTCGAGGTGGTGCCCTAGCTTGGTACACGCGCGACACCGGCGGAGTCAGATGCTCACCGGACTACGACGTATGTTTCGGCGTCAACAAACTCGGCTTGATCAATGTCTACGCGAAGGACATTGCTCTCCTGCCTGAGTGGCAGCAAAGGCTCTGGGCCGGCTTCAGCGTCAGCCCCGAAGGCGGAGTCTCCGAGGAGCTGTTGGCTTCCCAGGTCAAAGCAGAGCCGGCCGACACCCAAGCCCCGGAAGGTTTTCTTCGAAACGGACTTGAGAAGCTCAACCGAGCAGGCATCGCCAGATTCGGGTTTCCCCTTCTTCGAACGCATCGCGACTTTGAAGCCCTCATCGCCCAGACGCACCGATTTCGTTCGGTGAATGTGCCGGGGTTCTTGTCTCTGGCCAAGGATGTGGCTCGCCTTACTGCCGACAGCATCGACCTCTCGGCACTTCAGAAGGTCGTGAGTCTGCCCAAGGACTTCAAAGGCCGTTCGCTGAAGACCCTGGAGAGCGTAGTGGCTCAGACGGTTGGTCCCGTGACAGCGCACGAACTGCTCGGTCCGTTGTTCGGAGCCTATGAGCTCAGGATCGCGGACGCCCACCTAGCAAGCAGCGATCTGGAAGCCGCACTCAGACTTGTCGGCGTCGACAACAGGCTGCCCTATGTTCAGCAGGGGCTCCTTCTGTTGTCGGCCTGCGTCGCCTCGCTCTACGAGATTGCTGACGCCCTGCAACCATCCTAGCTCACCACATGCGACAGAGCTCGCTGCTATCTGACCAGCTGTCTGCCATTTGCGATCGGTCGAGGCGATGGCGTCGGCAAAACGGCGCGAGAGTGCGGGTGACGGAATGAATGACCTCGACCCCATCAGGGCACCTTTTCGGGACTGGGCCCGCAATATCGAGACAAAACTCCACCTGCCGAAGGGCTTTCTCTTTGATCTGCTGGACGAGGGCGATTGGGCGTTCGTGATCCAGAGCCACGTTCTTCTTGAGATGCTAATGACCGAGCTCCTCGTTGAAGTCCTTGGGCGCGACGAACTTAGAGACTTTATCAGTAGCTGGAGTTCAACGGGGAGAACTGGAAGGATCGCTGCACTCAAGGCGCTCCGCCGAGTCAGTCGTGAGGAGAGCCGCTTTTTCGCGGCATTCACTATGATACGCAACTCGTTTGTTCATAATCTGGCCGGAATCCGGGCAACGCTCGCGGAGCACATCGAGGGAATGCCGAAGGCGAAATTTGACCAGCTTGCCGGCGCCATCTCGGATTTTCTCGGATCGGCCGCCAAGGAGGAATTGGCGGAAGCGGGGCTCAACATCGAGACAACTCTCCGTGAGAACCCGCAGATGCTCTTGTGGGCGTGCGTCTCGCTCATGGCTTCCGGTCTGTCCCTTCATCACGAGGTCGCGAAGGTCGAGAGGAAACAGGGCCCGGAGTTCGATGCGAAATTTGGAGCGTTGATGAAGGTGCTGTCAGAAGGAAGGGTTCCGTAGAACATGTAGGGCTAGGCGGGCCACACCTACCGGATTGGACCCTCCCGCGCGGCGTGGCTGAGCCTGATCGCCCTCCCCGTTGCAGGACAAGCGGTACAATCTTCGGCTGACCCAGGAGGATCTGACGCGCAATCCTGGGCAGTCTGGTCATCCGCGAAACCTCCGACCTCGAAGGGCGGCCCCCCGCGCCCGCCTGTCGCTCGGCTCCTTCCCGCGCGGGAGAGAGGCAGGGCTCCTCGTGCCGACGAAGACTGGTCGTGGGAGGCCCGATGTGCTTCCGCGTAAAGAGCGGCTCGAGCTACTGCGGTACGCGGCTCGTCTCAGGCGCGCGGGACCTGATCCGATTGCGGTGCTTCGACGGGCGATCCGGGCCGAGCGTTGGGTCAACCAGACGCAGGTGAGGCGGAATGAGAAGACACTATCGGGGAGGCTCCTCGCAGAGCTTATCGAGAATGAACCCTCTGTGCTCGAATCGCCGTCCGTTAGGCGCTTCGTGGAGCTACTGCTCCTTAGTCGCGCGTTCGGGTGGGCAATCCCAAGGGACACTTGAAGTACGTGGCCAAGGCCATCGGAGGGAAGAAGCCTGGAAGGCCTTCGAGCCTGAGGGCTCGAACGAAGGATGCCATGATGTTTAGACTTACGAAGAAGATCAAGCAGTCCTTCGAAATGGCACTACGGTTCGTCCCGGATCACCTGAAAAAGGAGCACGACATTCTCAGGCATCTAGATAACGAAGGACTAGAGGGGGGCATGGGGTCGATCGTGTATCCATGTATTCTTGCTGGAAATACACTGATGCACGATCGACCGTGAGTCACTCTCGGCTCTGCGGCCTACGCGGGTAACGCCGCCCTCGTCGAGAGAGCTTCGGCGCCCTCGAGCGGGAGGTGGCTCATGGAGGAGGGCGTCGCACCTGCGGCAGATACAGCAGCTTTGGTCTTGATGCAGACGCATCACTACTAAAGTGCCTACCCTTAGCCTTGCAACCGATCGGCAACGCTGTTAGATTAAGAGCGCTCTATTGAAAAGGCTGCCAGAACCAATGCGCCGATTCGCCGAAACACCCTGCGCTGCTCCGTGCCTCTCGCAGCTGATCAGAGCGCTCGTGGTCGCGTTTCTCCTCGTGGGTTCCTTTGGATACGGCCAGCAGCTGCAATGCAGTGTCGAACTGATACCGGGCGTCGACTCCATCGCGGCGATCAACAGCAGAGGCGAACTGGCCGGAGTGTTCTTCGCAGGAACGGGGAACCACGCATTCAAGTTCACGCACGGACAGTTGATCGACCTCGGGACGCTGGGTGGGCCTCATAGTTGGGCGTGGGACATTAACGATCGCGGCGACGTGGTGGGCGCAGCCGTAGCGAGTCACTTCAACTGGTCCCTCCATGCTTTCCTCTTTTCCAGTTCGGGAATGCGTGACCTCGGTTCGCTCGATCCGGCTAACCCTTCCGCGTGGAGCATCGCGTATGGAATCAACGGGCGGGGCTTAATCGTCGGGCGAGGCGCGATCGGGAACACGGCTCACGCTTTTCTCTACGAGGACGGAAGTTTCCGCGATCTTGGTACGCTCGGGGGGTCCTACAGCGGAGCGAATGCGATCAACGATCGCGGCGTCATCGTCGGATTCTCCGCCGTAGAAGGAGACTTGAGCTATCATGCGTTCAAGTGGGAGAACGGTCAGCTGTCCGATCTGGGAACCCTGGGCGGAAACTTCAGCAGTGCGTCTGCCGTAAATAACTCTGGCACGATCGTGGGCACATCTACGACCGAGACCGGCGAGTGGCACGCGTTCTCTTACGAGCATGGCAAGATGTCAGACCTCGGCTCCGTCCCGGCCGGATCCGTAACGGCGGAATCGATTAACCAGAAGGGGTGGGCAGTCGGCCATGCTGAATTCGGGCCGGCGTACGACCAGCACACCCCATTCCTCTTCGCCGCAGGGAAGCAGTTCGATTTGGCTCGCTGCTCTCCGGGCCTTGTTCTTTTTTTCGCTCGAGATATCAACGACAGCGGACACATCGCGGCGGACGGGGTGAGGGAGGGGGAGGGCGCCTCTAAAGCGTACGTCGTCCGACTGTTGTCGAGACCCCACCCTGACTAACGCCCTCACCTTGTCTGGTAGGGTTCTTCGGCTCCAGCCGGATGCGGTTTCACGGCCCCCTTTCGCGCCCCGAGAGCGGCGCCGGACTCGCGACCTACCGAGGCGCGGGGGGCACCTTTTCGTTGCCGCCATCGGCGCCTGCCAGTCTTGGGTCCCCTATCCTGCCCCGGCCGCCAGGCACGCCCTGCCCCGGCATCGAGCAGGAGAGCAGGCTCGCAGCGACGTTCGGACGCCGTGGATCTAGCTGCCTGATGTTTGTCGCGCGAGCCGTTGGCCGCTCGATGGAGCCCACCATCCGCGATGGCGACTTCCTCGTCTTCCGCGCAAACCCCGTCGGCACCCGCAATGGCAAGATCGTTCTCGCCCAGTACCGCGGTCTAGCCGACGCCGACACCGGCGGATCCTTCACGGTGAAGAAGTACTCCTCCGAGAAGCGCCAAGACCCGGACACCGGCTGGCGGCATACCAGAATCCTGCTGTCGCCTCTAAACCCGGGATACCAGCCGATCGCGATATCCGAGGACCGGGTCGAGGACTTCCAGATCCTCGCAGAATTCGTGGCAGTACTCGGGAGATAGCCCAACCCCTTCGGTCGATCACCCCGAGAGGGATCGTTGAGCCCGGATTGCGTGGGTCAAGAGCCGCCAGCTTGCCAACGGCCTCCTCTTCTGCCGGTAACCGATGACCAATCCGAGTTGTCGGGAGGACCCCAAGAAACAGGCGGATCACTTCAGCCTGTCGAATTCATCGAGCGCAATCCCGAGTTGCCGGAGGATCTTGAGGAAAAGCGGCGGCCCGATCTCCCGCCCTCCGTGGATTGGGATCGTGACAGCGCGGCCGTCGGGATGGTTCCAACGCTCGTGACTTCCCGTGGTTCGGGTCTTCCGGAATCCGAGGCGGGCCGCGACGCCCTGGAACTGGCGCGCCGTCGCGCTAGGCACGGACTAGGAGCTCGGTCCGGTCCACCGGCAGCGGTTTCCCGCTCTCTGCGTACTCCTCCTGGATCATCCGGAAGACATTCTCGAGCTCTTGGAGCGCCTCGTCGCGGGTATCCATGAGGGCATAGCAGCCGCCGATCGCGGGGATCTCCGCGACCCATCCGCCGCCTTCCTGGGCGTACAGGACGATCTTGTAGGCAGCCAGCCCGGCCTCACCCGCCATGAGAGCAATTCTAACTCCTCCCCACGATTACCAATCGGACACGTTTTCGGACACGTGCTCGAATTCCTAGGGAAAATGCGGGTTTTTGCCGGGTTCGAATCCCGGCGTCCCGACCACACAAGAGGCAGCGAAAACCACCCTACCAAGAGCTAACCCTCGCCATAGCTCCGCGGCAGATTAGAATGGCCGCGCGAATCGGAGGCAAGCCTGCCTTCGATAAAGGAGGGGACATGAAAACCAAGACCATCCTGGCGTCTCTGGCGGCGTTCTTCGTGGGTCTCGCGGTCTGCCTGGCCGCGGATCCGAACATGGGCACCTGGAAGTTGAATGAGGCCAAATCGAAGCTCGGCCAGGGAGCGACGAAGAACAACACCGTGGTCTATGAGGCCGTGGGCGAGAACGTGAAAATCACGGTGGAAGGCATCGCCAGCGACGGCAAGGCGGTGCATCACGAGTGGACGGGCAAATACGATGGCAAGGACTACCCGGTCACCGGGGATCCGACTCACGACATGCGGTCCTACAAGAAAACTGACGATCGGACGCTGGGATTCGACGCCAAGAAGGGCGGCAAGGTAACCGTGACGGGTCGCGTTGTCATGGCAGCCGACGGCAAGAGCCGAACGGTGACCACGACAGCAACCGACTCGAGCGGCAAGAAGGTCACGAGCACCGCGGTCTACGACAAGCAGTAGGCCGGACCTGAGCGCCCCACGCGGCGTCAGTGCTCACGCGCCGGCGCGGCTTCCGGCTTGCCGCTTGTGACGGGGCGGCCGAGGTCGCATCGGCGTGGAGGCACTCAGAAGCGGTAAACCCGTGCGGGAAGCTCGGTTCGCCGCCTGGCGCTCGAGTGCTCTTACTCAAGAGTTGAAACCGCAGCAGTCCAGCGGGCCTTAGAATCGGGCGGCAGGAATCATGTCTCTTTCGCCCGGTTCGCGTCTCGGCCCCTACGAGATCCTCTCCCCGCTTGGCGCGGGAGGGATGGGAGAGGTTTACCGGGCGCGAGATCCCCGGCTCTCGCGCGAGGTTGCGATCAAGATTCTGCCGGCGTCATTCTCGGGGGACCCGGACCGGCTGCGCCGATTCGAGCAGGAGGCGCGCTCGGCTTCGGCCCTGAATCACCCCAACATCATCACGATTCACGACATCGGCTCTTCCGACTCGACCTTCTACATCGCCATGGAATTCGTGG
>WNGB01006962.1_pt1 | contig 16488 bp, 14 predicted proteins | sample 5400681 | NCBI WGS metagenome assembly WNGB01 (sample SAMN13153367, study PRJNA577476) | soil metagenome | isolation source: 115 cm soil or saprolite under grassland replicate 2 | place: USA:California | collected 2016-06-15 | reverse complement strand
CTACGTCGTCGACGAAAAGCTCACCTACGCCGACGGCGTCGCAGCGGCCGAGACGATCATCGTGCTCGACTCGCGCGGCAAAGAGGCGCGCGATCCTGCGCTTGCGCTCGCGATCGCCACGGTCCTATCCGGATTGCTGATGTTCTTGCAACTGCCCTGGGGTGCCGACCTCATCGGGGGTAACGCGATTCCCGAAACGATCTTCGCGACCTTGGGCGGGCTTACCGCGGCGACCGCGGGAGCCGGCCTGTCGGTGAGCCTCTTGTCGATTGGTTCGGGGATCATCGTGGGGAATCGGATCAACATCAGTATGATGATTGGCGCCGTTCTGGCGTGGGTCATCGCGCCGAAGTTTTTGGTCGCCGAAGGGATCATCAAGGCCCCGATTCGAGCCGACATCTTGCGTTGGGTGATGTGGCCCGGCACGGCCATGCTCATTTGCGCCGGCCTCACGTCCCTGGCTCTGAAATGGCGCACGCTCGCGCGCACGTTCAGCAATCTCAAACGGGATTCGGTCGACTCCGGCGAGTTCCCGCTCAAATGGGTGGGCGCCGGGGTGGTGCTGTGCGTGCTCGCCCTTCTTTACATTCAACACGCCGTTTTCGCCCTTCCCGTGTGGATGACGTTGATCTCGGCAGCGCTGTCCTTGCCGCTCATGCTGGTGGGGCTGCGAGTGTTGGGCGAAACCAACTGGGGTCCCATCAGCCAGCTCACCAATTTGATGCAGGCCATTTTCGCTGCGCTCGCCCCTGGCGACGTCACCGCGAACATGGCGGCGAGCGGTACCACCGGGACCATCGCCGTTCAGTCCGAAGCCATCATGCAGGACTACAAGGCCGGGCACATCATCGGGTCCACGCCTCGCTACTTGACCTATTCGCAACTTCTCGCCGCACCCATCGGCGCGGTCACCGTGGCGTACATCTATCCGCTTCTGCGCCAAACCTACGGGATCGGCGGCAACGGGCTGACGTCGCCCATCTCGCAGCGCGTGGCCGGCTTCGCCGAGTTTCTGACTCAGGGAGGCAGCGCGCTCGGCAAATATGCGCTCGAGGCGGCCCTGATTTTCGCGGTCCTCGGTATCGTGATTGCCACGCTCGAGGCGCGCGGAGATCGCTGGAGACGTTATCTGCCCTCACCGACCGGCGTCGGCATCGGGATGATGGTGCCAGGCTCCGTGGTGTTCACGATGGTGCTCGGCGGCATTCTCGCGGCCGCGTGGGCAAGAGCGCACCGTTCGAGCTCCGACAGAATCGCGATGCCGCTCGCTTCCGGCTTCATCGCCGGCGAGGCGATCGTCGCGGTGATCATTCCCTTGTTGATCGCCGTCGGGATCTTGTCGCCGCGCTAGCGCTCCTTACGCAGTGAGCACGCCGGCCTCCCTCATCCGCCGCTGGTGCTGCCGGACGCCGGGCCGGAGGGCCCACCGGGGACCGGCTGATTGCAGAATCGCTCGGCGCGACAGGTGGTCGCTCGCGCCGTCGCAGCCAGACCACTGCCGCACCCCTCGTCGCGAATAGCTTCGAGACAGCTCGACAAGGCCGATTCACTGACTCCGTCTGGACACGATTGCGCGGTAAAGTCGCTCCCCTTGTCGTTCTTCAGGCCGGAGATGCAATCGTCGAGACTCTTGTACTTTGCCGAGCTCCCGACGTTCTGACAGCGCAGCTCGCGATTGCAGCGCGCCACCGCGATCCTCCATAGCGCCTCTGCGCCCGTCGTCTGTGCCGATGGGACCGACGACGGACCTCCACCGATTGCGGGCGAGGACGGCCCGGTGCGGTAGGCGCGGTCTGCTTCCGATTGCGCCCAGCTCTCCTCGTGGGGCCGCTCGCTGACCCGACTTTGCTCGCGCGAGGCGCTCAGGTCGGCCGCTGTTCGAGATCGATTGTCTGTGCTTTTTTCACAACCCCCGATCGCGATCGCCCCAATGCTCAGAGCGAGCATCGCGCTCGTCACCGCTGCCTTCATGAGTGCCTCCTTCGTTTGGCGCAGCCGAATTCGCCGATGAGACGATCGGCAGGATCGATGCCACATCGAAGTGCAATGTGAGGGCCAGGCGAGTGGGCAGCGGCGACCCATTCCTGCTGACGGGTCCTGCCGAGGGCCGCCCACTGGCGAGCACCCGGAAAGGCGCGACTGTGGTGCTCCGCTGTAGTACTTTCGCCGCTGCGATGGGGAGCCGCTTACGTCGGACGTGCGCTCGCTTGCCGAGACTGCTCGCAGCACTCGCCGTTTGGGCCGGTTGTGATCCGTTCCATACCGGCTTCGACGACATCGAAGACGCGAAGGCCTACCGCGCCGCGAGGGCTCCCGCACCTCCCAGCTGGACGGGGCGGCTCGTCGTCATGAACTACAACGTGAAATTCGGCGGTGGCCGCATCGATTTCTTCTTCGATTGTTTCGGCCATCGGGTCTTGATGAGCAAGGACGAAGTCATCGCCAATTTGGAACACCTCGTCGCCAAGATCAACCAGGTCGACCCCGACGTTCTCGTCGTACAAGAAGTCGACATCAACTCCAAACGAGCCGCCTATGTCGACCAGATGCAGTGGCTGCTCGATCACAGCCAGCTCGGCTACGGAGTCTACGCCTCGCAATGGAAAGCCGATTACGTGCCGAGCGACGGGATCGGCGCGGTCGATTCCGGAAACGGCATCCTGTCGAAGTTTCCGCTCGTCGACGCGCAACGGATCGCGCTGCCCCTGAGGAGCGATCAGTCGGGCATCGAACGCTACTTCTATTTACGCCGCAACATCGTGCGGGCACGGCTCGAGGTGCCGACTGCCAAGCCGATCCACGTGGTCGCTACGCACGCCGATGCGTACGGCAAAGACGGGACGAAGAAGAGCCATATCGACCGTTATCAACAGGAGCTCGACGCGGCGACTGCAAGCGGAGCCTGGGTGATCGGCGCCGGTGACCTCAACACGCTGCCGCCGGGGAGCGAGAAAACCTCAGGTTTTCCCGACTCCGTCTGCACCGACCAGGAGTTCGTCGCCGACGACTACAGCGCGGAGACCACCTGGCTCGAGCCTTTGTATCGAACGTATACGCCCGACATTCCCTTGACCACTTACCAAGCGGACAACGCGTCGTACTTCAGTCACACCACCGACAAGAACGGCTTCTGGAATCGCAAGCTGGATGTCATGTTCACGAATGCCACCGTCGTGCCCGGCTCCGGCCTGGTACACCAAGACGAGGCGCACGGAGGCATGGCGACCATGCCTCTATCGGATCACGCGCCGGTCACGATGGAGATCGAGGTGCCGTGAGCGAACGTCGCGTTTTCGCGATGTTGCTTTCGTTGCTGGTCACGCTGCAGGTTCGTGACGTACGCGCACAAGAGAGGACTCCATGGGAGCGGCCCTGGGCACCGAGCAACAGCGCCCTCACCGTCCCGGAGACACGCTACGAACTGGGACTCTTGGCAGGTGCGCGCTACGGCCTCTGCGACCACATCGAGATCGCCTCGCCGCTGATACTTCTCTTCGTTCTGCCCCAGGCCGAGCTCAAGTTCAGGTTCTACGCGTTTTCGGATTTCGCGTTCGCAGCGCGCGGGCGCTTGGCCTACCCGACCCCGTTCTTGCACACGATATCGCGGGCGGGGGCGCTCGGACTCCTGCCCGCCACCACCCAACCACCGCAAGCTCTCCAAATGGAGATCGAAGCCCTCGGGTCCTGGCTCTTTTCAACCCAGCAGGTCGCGAGCGTTTGGCTCGGATTGGCGATCGCACCGCGCACGTCGGCCGACGATCTGCCATTGCTCGACTTTCCTTTTCTTTACCCGCGTTTTGCGCCGCTCTACACGGCGGTCGTGCCGCGCGCTGGAATCGGCCTCGACGGCAAGCTCGTTGGGCCCCTCTTCTACGGCGTCGATCTCCGCGCCTATCTTCTGCCACTGCCCGACGTCGATGGAGGCTTTGCGATCGAGCAGGGCACATCGTTGGAGCTCCGCCCGAGCTCTCATGTCGCCGTCGAAGTTGCGCTTCGCACGTCCCATGCACGTTATCCGATCGGTCTGCGAACGCATTTCTTGCCGCTCGCGGATCTCAAGATTGGATTTTGAGGCGGTCACTTCGAATCCGGTCTACGTACCCATTCGCAGGGCGCCATGGGCCCGCGCCCACTGCATACCCACGCGTACGTAGCGCGCTTTCCGCACCCCGCTGCATCGTAGACGTCGTCGCCGCGCGCGTTGACCTGAATGTCTTCACGGTTGCTGCAGCTCATATCGTAAGCGGCGCGAACCTTCAGCTGTCCCAGCTCGGGCCCAGGTGCGCAGCCAAGTACTGTAACCGCAAGCGCGATCATCGCCTTCCAAATCGTCACGATGAATCATTTACGCGACCGCCCCACTTCGAGCAAGCCCGCGTGGAAGGCGAGGATGTCGCGACGAACGGCACGATCGAGGTGTAGTCTCGTCGCGATATGGCGGCCTCCGGCGACCCTGACAGCGCGATCGACATCATTGCGCGCGCGCTCCAGCCGCTGCTCGGAGACAACATGGCCCGCGCGGCGTTGGAGGTGAATCTCAAGAAGGTCGGCCTTTCGGGAGCCGATCTTTCGCCGACCGATCTCGAACGGCTGCTCGACGAGCTCGAGCCCGGTCTCTGCGTTTTCTTGGGCCAAGTCCACACCAAACGAGTTCTCGACGGCATCCGCAGGCAACTTGCATCGCGAGGAGGAGGCTGATGAAACCGATTTCCCTCCGCCGCGTCGTGATCGCGTTCATCGCGATCGCCTGCGCCGTTTACCTCCCGAAAGTGCTCTGGCCCGAGGCGCGATTTTACGTGGAAGTCCTCTCCCCGCGGCGGCTTCAGTTCCTCGGATTCATCGCCAAGATCGGATGCCTCGCGGCGGGCGCCCTTTTCAGCCTCCGCAGTGCCTCGCAATTCTCCAAAAGAGACGCCGCGCGATGGCCGTGGATGCTGCTGGGCTCCTCCTTCGCGCTTTGGACGGCCGGATACGTGATTCTGATGTTCTACCCGTTCGTTTTGGATATCCGGACGCCCCTGCCTTCCGCGGCCGACCTTCCGTTTCTTCTCGGGTACGTACCGCTCTTCGTCGGTCTGGTCCGCTTCATCTCGGTGTACCGAGGCTCGGGGCTTCCGGTGGGGAGCGCGCGACAGCACCTTCGCATCGCCATCGGCTCCGGCGCGGTCCTGGCGATCCTGTCGTACGTGCTCCTCGGGCCGATCGCGCGCGCGGATCTGAGTTGGCCCCAACTTTTCATCAATCTCGCCTACCCCGTGATGGACCTCGTTGCGCTGGTGCCGATGATCGTGATGATCCGCATCGTGTTCGCGTTTCGGCCGGGTAGCGTATGGGCCGTATGGGCCGCACTGTTCTTGGGTTTCATCGGTCTCGCCATCGCCGACTCGGTCACCGCTTATCTCGGGCCGAGCGAGGCAGCGGCCATGGATCCCGGGCTTCATTTGACTTACCTTTTGGGCTACTTCTTCGTGGCTTGTGGGGCGCGGCTGCAGTACGAGCTCTTGGCGAAATAGCGCCGCATCCTTCGTGCGACGATTCGTGTCACTATGTCCTCGGGAAGCGAGGCTCGATGCAGATCCGTCTCATTTGGTTACTGATCGCAGCGCTGATCTTCGGCTGCGGATCTTCCAGCGGACGAAAACCGTCGCTCCCGCGAAGTGGTGACGTCGCGAGCTCCGCGACGCCTTCCCAGGGCGTCGACGCGATGGATCGGCCGACGCCGATCACGCCCGAGGTCCGCAAGGGCACGCTGGCGAACGGGCTCACGTATTACGTGATGAAGCATCAAAAGCCGGAAACGCGGGCAGCCATTTGGCTCGCCGTCAACGCCGGATCGGTGCTCGAGGACGACGACCAGCGGGGCCTCGCGCACTTCGTGGAACACATGGCGTTCAATGGCACCAAGCGCTTTCCCAAGGCCGCCATCGTCGACTACATCGAGAGGGTCGGAATGACGTTCGGCGCCGACGTCAACGCGTATACGTCGTTCGACGAAACAGTCTATCAGCTGACCGTGCCGACCGACAATCGAGAGATCCTGCTCAAGGGCCTGGATATCGTGCGCGATTGGGCGGGGGACGTCACCTTCGATCCCGGCGAGGTCGAAAAGGAGCGCGGCGTCGTGCTGGAAGAATGGCGGCTTGGGCGCGGCGCCTCCGCGCGCGTACAAGACAAGCAGTTTCCGATCATCTTCCAGGGCTCGCGCTATGGGCAACGCCTTCCCATCGGATTGCCGGAGGTTCTCAAGACTGCGAAGCGCGACACCCTCTATCGCTTTTACAAGGACTGGTATCGCCCGGACCTCATGGCGGTCATCGCGGTAGGGGATTTCGATCCACAGGTCTTGGAGAAGGAGATCCAAGCGCGATTCGGCGATCTCGCCAACCCGAATAAGCCACGCCCGCGCATCGCGCCGGCGGTACCGCACGATCAGGAGGCGGCGGTAACGATCGCGACCGACCCGGAAATGCGCACGACGTCGCTGACGGTCTACGACAAGCTCGATCATCGTCCGAACGCGACGAAGCGTGACTATCGTCGCGTGCTCGTGGAGCAGCTCTATCATTCCATGCTCAACGCACGGCTCGCCGAGCTGCGAGAGGATCCGGTGTCGCCCTTCATCTTCTCGTCATCCAGCACACGCCCTCTCGCGCGCACCGCGGATGCCTTCGTGCGTAGCGCAACGGTCAAGGAGGGGCAGCTCGAGGAGACGCTGAAGGTGCTCTTCCGCGAAATCACCCGCGTCGAACGTCACGGTTTTCTCGCCTCCGAGCTCGAGCGGGCGCGCAAGGATGCGATCACGCGCGCCGAGCGGACGCTGGTCGAGCGCGACAAGACGAACGGACGCATCTTCGCCAGCGAGATCAGCCGCAACTTCTTGGTCGACGAGCAGATGCCGGGAGCCGAAATCGAGCTCGGGTGGACCAGGGAATTGGTGCCGGCGATCACGCTGGAAGAGCTGAACCACCTGGCGATGCATTGGGGCGGCGAGCGCGGCCGAGTGATCGCCGTCAGCGCGCCGGCGAGCGCGAAGCTTCCCGGTGAACGGGAGGTGCGATCCATCGCCAGGGCGGCGATCGACGCTCCGGTCGTGGCCTGGCAGGATGCGGCGTCCGAGAAGCCGCTCTTGGCAGCGCCGCCGGCGCCGGGCAAGGTCGTGAAAACGACGCGCGACGAAGCGGCCGACGCGACCGTTTGGACGTTGGCCAACGGCATTCGCGTCGTCGTCAAGCCGACCACGTTCCAGAACGATACGATCGTCTTCACCGGCTGGCAGCTCGGCGGTACCTCGCTGGTGCCCGACAAGGATTTCTTGCAAGCCCGCTTTGCGGACGACATCGTGGCGGCGTCCGGTGCCGGTGAATTCGATGCCACCGCGCTGCGCAAGGCGCTCGCCGGACGAATCGTCAACGTGAACGTCGGGCTGGGCGAGCTCTACGCGGGCGCGTCCGGGCAGACACGCCCGGCCGATCTCCAAACCGCTCTGGAGCTCCTCCACTTGCGGTTGACCTCACCGCGACGCGACGAGCGCGCTTTTGCACGGTGGAAGGCGCAGCAGGTGGAGCTCGAGCGCCACCGCCGGGAATCGCCCGAGCAGCAGTTCTTCGACGCGCTGACCGAGCTCCAGACGAACCATCATCTCCGCCGTCGTCCGGTGACACCCGAGATGGTCGAACAGATCGAACCAAACCGCGCTCTCACCCTCTGGAAGGAGCGTTTGGCCGATCTCGGTGGTTTCCATTTCATATTCGTCGGCAACCTCGATGTCGACAAGCTCAAGCCGCTCGTCGAAACGTATCTCGGCAGCCTTCCGACCAAGGGGCGCAAGGAGAAATGGAAGGATATCGGTGTCAGATATCTGAAGGGCAAGGCCGAGAAGACCGTCGTCGCCGGCAGCGAGCCGAAGGGTTACGTGTCGATTACCTTCTCGAGCAACGACAAGTGGAGCCTCGATGGCGAGCGCGACGCGCGTATTCTACAAATTGGGGTACGCATGCGGCTGCGGGAAATTCTGCGCGAGGACATGGGAGGGGTGTACGGGGTGGCGGTTCAGGGAGGTCTCTCGCGCGAGCCTGTGCAGCGTCGAAGCTTCACGGTTTCCTTCGGCTGCGACCCCGACAACGTGGACAAGCTCCGCGAAGCAATGTCCACCGAAATCGCGAGAATCCAGAAGGAAGGTCTGGGAGAAGAGTATCTGGCGAAAACGAGAGAACAGCTGCGCCGGTCGCACGAGGTCGATGTCAAAGAGAATCGCTACTGGATGATGCTCTTGCGCAACGCCTACTATTATGGCGACGATTTCGCGAAACTCGCGGACATCGAGGCGGTCATCCAGCGGGTGACGAGCCCCAACATCAAAGCCGCGGCCCGCCGATTCTTCGAGGACAAAAATGTCATCGTGGGCGTCCTCAAACCCAAGTCTACCGTGGCATCGCTTCCTTGATGCCTCCGTCGATGGGAAAGGCGGCGCCGGTCGTATAACGAGAACGCGGCGAGACCAGGAAGAGGGCGGCTTCGGCGACCGCGCTCGTGGGGATCGGACCCACGTGAAGGAGATTGCGCCGTCGGTAGTCCTCTTCCTGCGCTTCGACGGAGATCCCACGAAGCGCTGCACGTTGCTCGACGAGCGAGCGCATGAGCGGCGTATCCACGAAGTCGGCGTTGAGACAGTTGACGCGGATGCCCGAAGGGCCGAGCTCCGCAGCGAGGTTGCGGGCCAGCGCCGCCACCGCGGCTTTCGAGCTGGCGTACGCGGCGTTGTCGACGGTGGGCGCGAAAGCCCCCTTGGAGGCGTTGAGGAGGATGACGCCACCGCGCTCCGCCTTCATGACCTTGGACGCCTCGCGCACCGCGAGGAAGCAGCCCTTGACGTTGACGTCGAAGTGACGATCCCAGATTTCCTCGCTGATTTCGTCGATGGGACCTGCCTGTATGAAGCCGGCATTCGCGACGAGGATGTCGAGACCACCGAACTCGAGAACGGCCTCGGTCACCGCGGCCGCGGCGGCCGCGGCGTCGGTCGCATCGGCCTGTACGGCCCGCACGCGATGCGGGTCCTTGCAGGATCCGGCGATCGCGGCGGCCACTTCTCGCAATGCGTCCCCACGCACGTCGGTGAGGACGACGTGGGCGTGCTCTGCTACCAGGCGCTCCGCGATGGCGCGGCCGATGCCGCTCGCGGCACCGGTGACCAAAGCGATACGCCGGCTGAGGTCGCGCTCGGGCTGATTGATCTTCGCCCGCTCGAGAGGCCAGTGCTCGAACTCCAGCGCGTCGGCCTCGTCGAGGAAGCGGAAACCTCCGAGCGCGTCGGTCGCCGCCATCACCCGGATGACGTGGCGATAGCAAGCGTTGCCCACCAGCGCGTTGGCCTTGTCCTTCGTCGCGATCACCAGTCCGACGCCCGGCAGCAGGATGACCCGCGGTACGGGATCGAGCGACTCGGCGCTACGGCCGTGACGCATCAACGTCGCATGGTAGTCGGCAGCGAATCGATCGAACGCCGACTCGACGAATCGGGCGGCGTCGGCAGGGCTCGCTGAAGCAAGGTTCTCTTCCAGCACGAGCGGGACGCGGCCGCAGCGCAGAATGTGCTCGGGAGTCGACATTCCTCGGCGCGCGAGTTCTTTGACGCGCTTGTCGCCCACGAATGCCAGCACCTCCGGCGAGTCGTCGTAGTGGAGGATCTGCGAGCGTCGTTTTCCGAGTTGCCCGCGGAGCAGCGGCAGAATGGCCTTCGCTACCGATCTCCGCTGCTCGATAGAGAGCTCCGCGGCCTCGGTCGCCACGAACCGATGCGCTCCGGAAGAGCGTTCGGCAATGAAAACTTCGGCGCGCGTAATGAGACGGTGGAGATTGTCGTAACATTCCTTGGCCGAATCACCCCAGGCGATGAGGCCGTGCTTGCCGAGGACCAGACCGCGCGCGTTGTCCGCCAGCCCCCCCAGCCGCGCAACGGCCCGCGCCAAAGGGAAACCCGGGCGAATGTAGTCGATGTAGGCAGCTTCATCGCCCAACGCTTCGCGCACGTGCGCTTCGGGGCGCGAGTTGTCGGTCAGAGCTTGGGTCGCGAAGTCGTGCGTGTGCACGATGAAGCGATAGGGCAATACCGAATGCAGCGGCGTCTCGACGGAGGGTGCCGCCTCGCGCGCGTCGAGCATCCCGGCACGCAGGAAGAGCATCATCTGCTCGTCGGACATGTCCCCCCGGCGATCGAGGCCGGCGAGGTCGGCCATCCGCAGACCGGTAAAGCCGGTGCTGCGGATGGTCGCCATGTCGGTCCCCGAGCCCTTCACCCGCAGCACATCGACGGTGCGCCCTGCGATATCCATTTCGCGGCGCTTGACCGAGCTGTTGCCTCCACCCGGTTGCGTGAGCGTCGGCTCGGTGCCCACCAGATTGGATAGATAGACGAGCGCCTGAAGCTCGTCGCCCCGCACCACTTTGTCGTCTTCCCACCCGTATTTCACGCCGCCACGTTAGCACGGACCCCGGAGCCGTCGGACCAAAGGCGATCGAACTATTGAACCCTATTTAATACTCTTGCCAGTAGGTAGAACATGTTCTACCTTGCCGTTCATCCGGAGGTTCACATGAAGACTCGCTGGCTCTCAGGGGGGCAAGTTGCAGTCGTAGTCGCAGTAATCACGGGTACAACGCTCGCGGCGGGATGCGGTTCGAGCAACACCGACGCGTCGGTCGATGATGGCTACGTGCATTACGACGTGGCTCCCATCACGGTGGGACCGGGGCAGTCGGGGATGTGGATTCAGTGGATCGCGTCGCCGTTCGATCACGATCAGAACATCATCGACGTCATCGCTGCCCAGCAGCAGGCAGGACACCACGCGGTTCTCTACAGCACGAGCAACGTCCAGCCGGTGGGGACAACCCGCGAAATGCTGAATTCGGACCAATACGACATTCAGTTCTTGGGCGGCGTCGGCGGCGAGGGTGGCCGGCCCATCCGACTCCCACCCGACGTGTTCTTCCGGCTACCCGCCGGACGTGCGCTGGTCGTGCAAACGCATTACATGAACACCACGTCGGCCACGGTCGAGGGACGCACGACGGTAGCGGTGAAATTCGGGCAGCCCTCGCCGAACGACAAGCTGGCAAGCTTTTTCGTGAGCACGTCGGCCAACGTGAAGGTGGCGCCTCTCGTCGACTCGCAGCAAGACGTCTCCTGCACTCTGCCCAAAGATCTGCAGTTTCTGATGCTCGCGAACCACATGCACGCGATGGGCACGACGATTCAAACGACCGTGTCCCAGGCCGGTGCCGCCGCCACCATGCTAAAAGACAATCCGCGGTGGGACCCCGAGCTCACCTATAACCCCGACTATACGTTCGCAACCGTTCAAAACCCGGTCACGCTCGGTGCGGGCAGCACGCTCGCCACCCATTGCGCGTGGCACAATACGTCCGATAAGATGCTAGAGTTGCCTGACGAGATGTGCCTGTTCCTCGGTTTCTTTCTGGGTGAGAAGGACGTGAAGTGCATCGATGGTTCCTGGCTCGAGTAAAGCGCGCGCTCTTCGACCGGTGAACGAGTTGTCCGAGCAACTCATCACAGCGGCGATGGAGCTCGCTGCCGAAGGCGGGTTCGAGCACGTGAGGCAGCGTGACGTGGCGGCGCGAGCCGGCGTCACGCTGCGCACGCTCTACAAGCGCTTCCGCAGCAAGGACGAGCTACTCGCCGCGGGGATGTCGCGCATGACCGAGCAGATCGAACGGCGCCTTTTGCGCAAGCCGATCGTAGGCGACACCCCCGAGCAACGGCTATCTCGAGTGTTCGAAACCATCACATGTACGCTCTGCGCCAAACCGCCGCTGGCTCGAACCATCGTTCGAGTGATGGCCTCCGGCGTTCCCGAAGTCGCCTCGCAGGTCATCGACTATCAGGGGCGCATGCAGGCCATGGTGATCTCGGCACTTCGTGACGAGCCTTTCAGCAAGGCGTCGGCGAGCACGACCGAGATGACCGAGCGAGAACAAACCCTCGTGTTCATGCTCCTTCAGAACTGGTTTGCCGCTCTCGTCGGTTGGTCGGCCGGGCTCGGAACCGTCAGCAGCGTCATTACCCAGATGGATCGCGCGATCCAGGTGATTTCCCGCGGTCTCGCGCCCGAAGCAGAGCCCGGCTAGCCCAGTCGTAGCCAGCGAGCAGCTGATGAATTGATCCGCGGCGAACCCGAGGTTCGCACGCGTGCGGCAGTTAACTTCATACAAAAGAGGAGTATCCGATGCTGAACGAAAAATCGGCGATGTGGTGCCTCGTCGCGACGACGATGTTTTTCGCCTGCAGCGATGGCAGCGATGGCGGTCAGAGCTCCGGCTCGGGCGGCGCTTCTAGCTCGATGGGCGCTTCGGGATCCAGCACGACGTCGAGTGCCACGTCGGGATCGACCACCAGTTCCAGCTCGACGGGCACGTCAGGTGCTGGCGGCACATCCGGGTCGACCGGCAGCGGTGGTGGCGACACCGATGCCGCCAGCGTGATGTGCGGTATCCAGGCAGGCGCCTGCGTGAACACCACCGATTGCGCGATCGGCAAAGCGCAAATCGATCCCAAGGTTGCGACGTGCGCCAGGGGCTGCGCCGGGGGCAGCAAGTGCACGGCGGATTGTTTGGTCAAGGAAGGAGTGACCACCGCTTGTGCGCAATGTTGGGGCGACGTCACCCAATGCGGCCGCGACAATTGCCTCAGCTCCTGCTACGCCGACCCCAGCTCGACCATGTGCCGGGAGTGCACCAAGGCGAAGGGGTGCGACCAGGGGTTCACAACCTGCTCCGGGTGGTAGCAGGGACCTGCGGTACCAGGGTGCCGCCGGCGACCTTTACGCTCGGAGCGCCGATTTGCATGCGACAAGTGGTAAGACCGCCCATCCATACTCCCGGGAGGGTAGGAGGTCGGTCGCATGCATCGGATTTTCGTGGTGTTCAGGCTCGCTATGATCGCGGCCCTCTGCGGCGGTTGCGGCACCGCTGGCGAGGTACAATCGGACGGTAGGACTCCCGCCGACGAAGGTAGCGCGCGCTTGGCCGTGAGCGCCCCGCCGGACGATGCTCTTTGTCTGCGGGTGACGGCCTGCCGGAGCGCGCACGGTCGTCCAGAGCTTCGACCTGACGCCAGGGCGCAGTGCCCTCTTGGAGATGATCCGCCTTCCCCTCGGCTCGGTTCGTTTCAGCGGCGAGGTGTTCGGCGCCGTTTGCTCGGCGTTGACCAATGCGGATGCGCCAAGTTGGATCAGCGAGCCGGTCACCGTTACGATCATGTCCGGCGTGGTGGCCCAGGTGCATCTGGTGTTGGTCAGCAATGGGCGCGCCGACATCGGCATCACATTCGCCGACGCCGACGTGGACGCCGCGAAGCCCGAGACTCCCAAAATCGACGCGGGCCCCGGTGCAGGAACTTTCGAGAAACGGGTGGCCACCGGCGAGGACGATGCCGAAGAGTACACGAAGCCGATCGACGGCGGCGTGGAGAATGGCGTCGACATCACCAGCAGCGACCTCGAGATGACGACGGATATAACGGCGAATCGCTCGCAGGTGATTGGGATCCGCTTCGGCGGCGTAACGATCCCGCCGGGCGCGACGATCGTTGCTGCCTACGTTCAGTTCACGGCCAAGCTCCAAACCGACGCCAACGGCGCGGAGAGCGATCCGGCGACGACGATTCTCACGCTGAAAGGTCAGGCCACCGACAATCCGCCGGCGTTCCCTGGGGTGTTGGCGCCCGATATCACCAGCCGGCCGACCACCACGGCGCAAGCCGTTTGGAGCAATATCCCACGGTGGACGGCGGCCGATGCCGCCGGCCCCGATCAGCGGACCCCCTCGCTGGTCGCGCTGGTGCAAGAAATCGTGAATCGCCCAGGGTGGGCGAACGGCAATGCCATGGTGTTCGTCGTCTCCGGCACTGGAACGCGTTCGGCACATTCCTTCAACGGCGCCAGCGCCAAGGCACCGCTGCTACATATCGACTATGCGACCGGTCCGTTCGTCGGGACCGATGCGGCCGCCGACGCAGGACTCAGCGGGGACTGACGGCAACGGCGCGTCAGTCGATTCGACGTTTGCAGACGACTCCCCCCCGCGCCTTAGTCAGTTTACCCGATGCTCGCATCCATTCGCGCCCGGCTCTTCGGCCGAGGCGGCCGCGAACCAACCCCCGCCACTCAGTTATCGCTGAAGATGCCTTGGTTTGTGTCGCTTCATGAGAAGATTGCCGCATGAAGCGTCGCGAATTCTTCCGTTCGACCGCCGGTCTTGGCTTGTGGCCCCTCGTCCAAGAGGCGACGTCGGGCTGCTCGACGCTCAGGAAGGAAAATGGGCCCGCCCCGAGCGACCCCCGCTACTGGCGCTGGATTCGCGAGCAGTTTTCGATTCCTGCCGGCGAAAGCTACTTCAACGTGGGCACCCTCGGCTCTCGACCGCGCAGGGTGACCGAGGCCGTCGTCGATCATCTGCGCGAGACCGAAAAAACGCTCGCCCATTACGACTACCGGCCCGAGCACCCCGAGTACATCGCCGGTTATCGGAAGCAAGAAGACCTTCGGGGCAAGGTCGGCGGGCTCATCAACGCGAGCGGTCGCGAGATCGCGCTTTTGCAGAACGCCACCATGGGCTCGAGTTTCATCGCCCAGGGGCTCGACCTCGCACAAGGTGACGAAGTTCTCTTGACCGACCAGGAGCATCAGGGAAATCGGGGCGGCTGGGAGCTGCGCCAGAAACGTGATGGCATCGAGGTTCGAAAGCTGGCCATCGGCAACCCGCCGCCGGACCCCGAGAGCGTCGTGCGCATCTTCGCCGAGGCGATCGGTCCTTCTACGAAGGTGATCGATGTTCCGCACATCACTTCCAAGCTCGGCATCGTGATGCCCGTCGAAGCCATCTGCGCGCTGGCGCGGGGCCGTGGCATTTTTTCGATGATCGATGGGGCGCAGGCGGTCGGACAGCTGCGCGTGGACGTGAAGGCCATCGGCTGCGACGCCTACGTGGCGAGTCCCCACAAGTGGCTCCTCGCACCGGTGGGCACCGGTGTGCTTTACGTTGCAGAGAATCGCCTCAAGAACGTTTGGGCCACGTTGGCCAGCGGACACTGGAACAACTACGAAGCGGCCGACGGCGCGTTCCGACTCATGCAGTTCGGCACGGCCAACCTATCCCTCTTGGTCGGACTCGACGCCGCGCTCGAGTTCTACAAGACGATAGGCCCCGAGCGGATCGAGCAGCGTATCTTGGAGCTCGCGAATCGGCTGCGCGAGGGGCTGAAGAAGACCCCGCGAGCGCGCATCTATTCGCCGACGCATTCCGGCATGGCCTGCGGCATCGTCAGCTGGGGCGTCGAGGGTGTGAGCGGCCCGACCCTGATGGATGAGCTCTGGGCTCGCAAGAAGATCCGCGTGCGGTTCCAGGATGATACGATGGTTCGCCAGTCGGTTCATTTCTACAATCAGCCGGAAGAAATCGACGCCACGCTCGAGGTCGCCGCCGCGCTGGCGCGAGCGTGAGGCTTACGGCACGATAGGGATGGACGAACGATGAGCGCTGGAACTCCGGTCCGAGTGGTCGTCACGCGTCGCTTCGACGCATCACCGGAGCGCGTCTTCGATGCATGGCTCGATCCAGATGTCGTCGCGACGTGGATGTTTGGTCCCAACGTGCGCGACGAAGAAGTGGTGCGCATGACGATCGATGGGCGCGTCGGCGGGTCGTTCTCGTTCGTGGTGCGTCGGCAGGGGCAGGAGATCGACCACATCGGGGAGTACGTGGAAATCGAGCGACCCAAGCGAATGGTCTTCACCTGGGCGGTTCGACAAGATCAGCCCGACACATCGCGCATCACCATCGACATCGTGCCGGCGGACGGAGGGTGCGAGCTGACGCTGATCCAGGAGCTGCACCCAAGCTGGGCCGACTACGCGCGGCGCGCCGAGGAAGCCTGGGCCAAAATGCTCGCTGCCCTCGCAAGAGCCGTCGGTTAGCTCTCGACGATCGATTCACTGAATGCAGGCTTCTCCCGGCGCGGTGCATAGGTCCATGAGCGGATTGCAGCAGACTTTCCCCTCGGGGCACCGGATGCTTCCGCAAACCACTCCGCCACCATCGCCCGAGCCCGCATCGGTGGTGCCGGGGTTCGAGTCGTCGCCGCCGCAGGCGAGCAACGCAAAGGCGACGATCACCGCACGGCTAGCACGCAAAAAATCGTAGCTGAAAACCACGCGCTCAATCTCGCCCGGAGTCCCGGCGAAGACAAGAAGTGTCGCTCGACACGTCGATTCCCGCCGCAGCCGCACCGCACGCATTGCAATAGAACTTCCCGTCGCAGCCACAGACCCCTGGGCAGTCGGCCGTACAGACCGTGGGACGCCGCTGGCAGACTCCCGTCCGGTCGGCGGACCCGCAAGTGTTCGGCTCGAAGTCGCAGTAGCTGTCGACTTGGCACTTGAAGCCCGCGATGCCGCCGCACACCCTCGAACC
>WNGB01025301.1_pt1 | contig 16492 bp, 19 predicted proteins | sample 5400681 | NCBI WGS metagenome assembly WNGB01 (sample SAMN13153367, study PRJNA577476) | soil metagenome | isolation source: 115 cm soil or saprolite under grassland replicate 2 | place: USA:California | collected 2016-06-15 | reverse complement strand
GACGGTGACGCCGGCGGCCTGCCGCACCTCCAGCCTGCCGGGGGCGCTGCCCCCGGCGGCGCACCCGGTGCTGGCCCGCGCGGGCGGCGCCGCGGTGCGCGACGACTTCGCCGCCTCGGTGGAGCGCACCCTGTGGTTCCAGGTGGGCGTGTTCGGCCTCAGCTTCCTGCTGATGCTGCTGCTGCCGCGCGGCGCGGGCCGGCGCCCGGCCGCGTCCGGCGCCGCCGGTGCGGGCGCCGCCGGTGCGGGCGCGGGCGAGGCGCCGGCCGTCCAGGAAGGGGCCGCGGCATGACCGCCGCGGCCCGGCCGGGCCCCGGTGGCGGCCGGGGCCCGGAACGGCTCGCGATCCTCGGCGCCACCGGCGGAATCGGCGGGCACCTGCTGAGCTGGGCGGTCGACGCCGGCTACCCGGTGCGCGTGCTCGCCCGACCCGCCTGGTGAACGAGCCCGGCACCGGCGGGTACCGGATCCGCGACCGCTACCCGCCGCCCGGCCTGACCAAGATCGCCCGGGCGGACGTGGCCCAGTTCATGATCACCGCGCTGACCACGGACGGCTACCTGCACCAGGCCCCCGCGATCTGCTGGTAACCGGGGGGCCAGAGTGGTCAGTCCCGGGCGTCGGCGATGGCCGCGCCGACCTCGGCGCGGCGCGCCGACATCTCGGCCGCGGACCTCGCCTTCTCCTCGTCCACCCGCTCGGCGATGTCCTCGTCGTCGCGCATCAGCGCGTCCAGATCGGTCGCGGCCGCGTCCAGCACGCCCAGGTCGGCGTAGGCGTGCCGGACCTTCGGGCCCCACAGGCCGATGTCCTTCACGCACGGCACGATCCGGCTGAACAGCAGCGTGCGGAACGCCTGCTGGATGGGGGAGTGATCGGTGAACTCCAGGCACTCGTCCACGTCGTAGCCCATCCGCTCCCAGACCTCCTGGGCGCGGAACCGGTTGCGCATCAGGTAGCAGCCCTCGACCACGAACTCCTCGCGCTCGGCCCGCTCGGCCTGGGTCAGCCCCGCGTAGTGGTCGCGCAGCGCCAGGCGGCCGAACGCCACGTGCCGGGCCTCGTCCTGCATCACGTACGCGAGCAGCTGCTTGACCAGGGGATTGGCGGCCACGTCGCGGTGCACCCCGAAGGCGGCCAGGGCCAGGCCCTCGATGAGCACCTGCATGCCGAGGTAGGGCAGGTCCCAGCGCGAGTCGCTGAGCGCGTCCGCCAGCAGCCGGCCCAGGTCCTCGTTGATGGGGTAGTAGAGCCCGATCTTGTCCCGGATGAACCGCTGGTACAACTCGACATGCCGGGCCTCGTCCATGGTCTGGGTCGCGGCGTAGAACTTGGAGTCCATGTCCGGGACCGACTCGACGATCCGGGCCGCCACGGTCAGCGCGCCCTGCTCGCCGTGCAGGAACTGGCTGAACAGCCAGGAGCCGAGGTGGAGCCCGAGTTCGTCCCGCTCAGCCTGGTTCAGCACCTCCCACTGGCGTGACCCGTAGATCGGGCAGAACTCGTCCGGGGTGGCCATCACGTTGACGGGGTCGACAGGCAGGTCCCAGTCGATCCGCTTGGACGCGTCCCACTGCTTGTCCTTGCCCCGCTGGTAGAGGTCGAGCAGGCGGCTCCGCCCGTCGTCGTACTCCCAGCTGAACCGGGCGGCCCCGGACGCGGGGACATCCCAGGTTCCGGGCGGGACCGGGGTGGCGTAATGGTCGTAGGTGCCCACGGCAGCCTCCGGGAGACGGGGAAGGGGCTGGCCTCGCTTTTATTACTACCCAGTAGGCCCTCCGGGCGCAATCCCTGGCCGGGCCTGACCTTAGCGGCCTGCCCTCAGTCGTGGACCGAGGGCTCGTGGTCGGCGTGCCCGGCCGGCTCGATCTGGAACGTGGAGTGGGCCACGTTGAGCGTGATCGCCATGACCGCGGCCAGCCGGCCGCGGTGCCGGCCGGTGGCCGTCAGGGCGTAGTCGTGCGCGTGTCCCCCGCCGGCCGTCATCGCTGGAAGCTCCCTGTCAGGCGTCCTGCCCGCCGTCGCGCCGCCCGCGGCCGGGCGGCTTCCCGCCTGGAGAGTCTTCCCCGAGCGTGCCCCGGGTGGTACTCCCCGACAGCAGCTCGTACGCCGGGTTGATCATGACGGGACCTTCCTCCCGCAGCCCGACGGGCCCGCGGAAGCGCACCCGCGCGCCGCACACGACACCGGGGATATGCGACCGGCCGTAGAACAGGGCAGTCAGGTCGCCGGTGGAGTCGGAGACCTCCACGGCGAGCACGGAGTTCCGCTCCACAGGCCGGATCTCCACCGCCCGTGGTCCGCGCCGCGGCGCCTCCCGCGCAGCGTCCGGCGCAGCCCGGGCGGCGCGGCGATGACCGGGGGCAGGCCGGCGGACGGGTCCGTGCCCGCCTTGGTGCCGTCGCCGGTGGTGCCAGCGCTGGCCACCGCGCTGTCCGCGGCCGTTCGGTCCGGCCCGGTGCCCGCTGGGGCCTCGTCGTGGTCCGTGGCTGCGCCTGGTTCCGCCGGGGGCGCCGCCACCGCGCCGGCCCGGGCCGCCTGCTCGGCCAGGGCTTGGAGGCTCATCTTGGCCGCGTGCTCGGCCCGCTCGGCCTGGGCGGCCTGGGCGACCTGGCGGGCGTGCAGGACCTCCAGCCGGCTCTGGACGTCGAACGGGATGATGGTCGCGGCCGCGTTCGGGATCCGGCTCACCACCGCGGCGATCTTGTCGGCGGTGCGGTCGTGCAGCAGCCGGCCAACCAGCGGGGAGTAACTGCGCCGGGGCAGCACCACCGTGACGGACGTGCCGGGTTGCGCCGCCTCCGCGCTGACCAGCTCGGCGGCGGCCCTGGCCAGCCTGCGGTCGGGAGCGTCGATGAAGTCGAGCACCACATCCATGCCCGCCCGGGTCCATTCCTCGCGGAGGGTGTCCGCCTGGGCGGTGTCGATGACGAAATGCACCGCGCGCAGCGTCGTGGGGCGCAGGCTCCGCGCGTACCGCAGGGCGGCGATGGTGGCCAGGTCGAAGCTGTCCACGAAGACGAGCACGGTCCGCCGCGGGTAGTTGGGCACGGCAGGCGGCTTGGGCCGGCCGCTGATCCGCTCCAGGACCTGCGCCTCCATCCCGTACTGCCGGTTCAGCCGGATGAACGCGTACACCAGGATCGGGAACACCAGCACGACCAGCCAGGCACCTTCGGTGAACTTCACGATCGCGAAGATCACGACAACCAGCGCCGTATATACCCCGCCCACGAAGTTGATGACCCGCTTGCGCCGCCAGTGTGGCTCCTTGGTCCTGCCGTGGTATCTGGCCATGCCAAAGCCGGCCATGGCGAACCCTGTGAACACGCCGATCGCGTAGAACGGGACCAGGCTGTTGGTGTTGGCCCCGACCACCAGCAGCAGGGCCAGGGCCAGCACGGTCAGCACGACGATTCCGTTCGAGAAGACCAGCCGGTGGCCGCGCTTGCTGAGCCACCGGGGCAGGAACGAGTCCCCCGCGACGAAACTGGTCAGGAAGGGAAAGCCGCTGAAGCTGGTGTTGCCGCCGGTGAACAAGATCGAGATCGCCCCCGCCTGGGCCAGGAAGTACAGCACATGGCCCAGGACGGAAGACCCGAAGATGAGCTTGGCCTCCTGGGAAAGCACGGTGGGAACGCCGCTCGTGTACGGGACCGCGTGGGTGATGTGGGCCAGCCAGGAGATCCCGGCGATCAGGAAGGCGACGATGCTGCCCTGGATCACCAGCAACTGCCGGGCGTTGCGGCCCTCGGGCGGGCGGAGCGCGCTCACCGCGTTGGACACGGCCTCGATCCCGGTCAGCGAGGAACCGCCGTTGGCGAACGCGCGCGCCAGGTAGAAGCCGGCGACCAGGGTGTACAGGCCGTTCCAGTGACCGACCCCTACCGTCCCGGAGTGCCACGGCACATGCGGCAGGCCGCCACCGAACGCCTCGCGGCCCAGCCCGACGAGGATCATCAGGCCCACGGACGCCGTGAACAGGTACGTGGGCAGCCCGAATGTCCTGCCGTTCTCCCGGACCCCGCGCAGGTTCACATAGCACATCACGAGGGTGGCCACCACCGCGATCAGCAGCAGGGTCGTCGTGTCGCCCAGGGGCTTGCCCAGCGCCGGGAAGGTGGACACGATCGCGGCGCTGCCCGCGGCTGTCTGCACCGCGACAGTGACCACGTAGTCGACCATGAGGGCCACGGCCGCTACCTGTGCGATGCGCGGGCCGAAGTTCTCCCGGGCCACCACGTAGGAGCCGCCCGCCCGGGTGTAGACCGACACCACCTCGCGGTAGGACAGCACGACGAGGGCGATGCCGAGGATGATCACTGCCGTCATCGGCAGCAGCAGCGTGAACGCGGACAGGCCGAAGAATGGCAGCAGCTCGTGCAGGATGAGCTCGGAGCCGTAGTTCGCGGACGAGATCCCGTCGCAGGACAGCACGCCGAGAGCGAGTGGCTTGGACAGCCGCTCCTCGCTGAGTTGCTCGTTGACCATGGGCGGGCCGAGCAGCCGCCGTTTCAGCGTGTACCCGAAAGCCTCCGGCAGGTCGTTGGCCCTGCCGAGAAAGCCCGCCGCCTTGCGCATTGCCAACTGAGGTGCCCTTCGCTTGCCTGACCTGGCCTTCATACCACTGCGTTGAAGCAGCCCTGACCAACGGGCATAGCGCTGATACCCGCCCGACACGCCGCCTAGGCGGGCCTTAACGCACCCTTAGCGGGGGGCGTTTAGCCGAGCCCGAACCACCCCAGGATCGTCGAGCCCAGTAGTAGCAGGCTCATGGCCGAGATCGCGACCACGCAGATGGTGGCGGCGATCCGGAACGCGGGGCCGTTCGCGGCGTTGCCTAGCACGCTGCGCCGGTTGGTCAGGATAAGGATGTAAACCAGGATGACCGGCGTGACGATACCCTGGAGCACCTGGGTGCCGATCAGCAGGGTGATCAGGTTGATCGGGGTCAGGGCCAGCGCCGCGCCGATGATCACCTGCACCGTGAACAGGCCCAGGAACAGCCGGGCCTCGGTGAAACGGCGGGAGATGGACCGCTCCACCCCCACCGCCTCGCTGATCGCGTAGGCGCTGGACAGCGGGACCACCGCGCCGGCCAGCGCGGACGCGCCGATCAGGCCGAACGCGAACAGCAGCTCGGCCCCGGCGCCGGCCACCGGGCGGAGTGCCTCCGCGGCCTCCTTGGCCGAGGTGAGCGGGCCGCGGCCGCCGATGGCCGCCGCCGTGGCGATGATGATGGTGACCGAGATCATGCAGGCGAACAGGGCGCCGGAGATGGCGTCGATCCGCGCCCGCGGGTAGTCGTCCACGTCGGCGCCCTTGTCCACCACCCCGGCCGCCGCGTACAGCTGCATGTACGGGCTGACCGTGGTGCCGATCAGGGCCACGCCCAGCAGCAGGAAGCTCTTCGTGTAGAGGAAGTGCGGGATGACCAGGTTGGTGCCGACCTGGACCCAGTCAGGATGGCCCAGGATCGCCGCGATCGGGTAGGCGAGGAACGCCAGCGACAGGATCAGGAAGATCCGCTCCGCGTACCGGTAGGAGCCGAACACCACCAGCGCCCAGATGGCGACCGCGGCGATGGGGATGATCACGTAGCGGCTCACGCCCAGCAGCTCGAACGCGGCGCCGATCCCGGCGAACTCCGAGACCACCAGCCCCGTGTTGGCCAGCAGCACGCAGAACAGCGCCACCCCGGTCAGCCGGAGGCTGAACTCCTCCCGGATCAGCGCGGCCAGGCCCTTGCCGGTGTGCGTGCCCAGCCGGACCGCCATCTCCTGCACCAGGACCAGCGCGAACGTCACCAGCACCATGAAGAACAGGGTCCGGTAGACGAACTGTGACCCGGCCGAGGCGTACGTGGCGATCCCGGCCGCGTCGTTGCCGGCGTTCGCCGCCACCACCCCGGGCCCGGCGATGGCCAGGAGCATCCAGATCCGGCCCCGCCGGGACCGGATCAGCCGGACCCCGCCCGCCCGGACCCGGGTCAGCGAGGTCATCCCGCCGCGCACCCGGGGGCGCGGCGAGCCCACTTCCGACGCAGGGTCCTGTTCCCGGGTGCTCATGCTCGGTCTCCCCGCCGCCTCATTGTGTCTCCCCGGGCGTTCGCGCCGTCCCGAAGCCCATGCACCGGCCACTCGCACGGGCCGGGCGGCCCATGCTCGTCAGCCGGTACCGGACGGCGCTCACTGGAGCAGCCGCGGGAAGTGCAGCCGCCCGTGCCCGGGCACCAGGGCGTCCAGCACGTCGTCCGACAGGATGCGGCCCAGCGGGCGGCCGTCGTCGTCCACCACCAGCAGCGACGAGCGGCGCGACTCGACCAGCTCGGTGGCCACCGTGTCCAGGTCGTCCTCGGGCCGCAGCGTCATCAGCGTGTTATCCGGGTCGATCAGATCGCCAAGGCGCCGGGCGCCGTCGCTGACCAGCAGGTCGAAGGCGGAGATGTCACCCAGCAGCCGGCCGTCGTCGTCGAGCACGGCGACCGAGTCGATCTCGGTCCGGTGCAGCGCCTGCTCGGCCAGCCGCTGGCTGACCTGGGCCACGGTCTCGTCGGGGGAGGCGCAGGCGAGCACGGTGGTCATGATCCCAGCCGCCTCGTCCCCCGGGTACCCGAGCAGGCGGATGAGCTCGCGCTGGACCTGCTGCGGCATCCGGGCGAGCAGGACGCTCTGCTCCTCGCCGGTCAGGTCGCGCAGCGCGTCCACCGCCTCGTCCGGTTCCATCCTGGCGATCAGCTCGGCGGCCTGATCCGGCTCGACCTCGCGCAGCAGCGCGGTCAGCTCCTGCGGTTCCATCTCCTCCAGCGCGTCCGCGGCCAGGTCGTGGCCCAGGCTCTCGATGATCTCCTGCCGGCCCCGCCGGCCCAGGCCCTCGAGCACGTCGGCCAGCTCGGCCGGCCGCAGCTTGCGCAGCGCGTTGTGCGGGGTGCGGAGCTTCACCGCGGCGGGCGCCTCGGCCGAATCCGCGCCGAACGACTCGATCGCGGCCCAGTCGATCACCCGGTCCGGGGTGGGATGCCAGCGGAACCGCCAGGGGCCGAGCCGGCGCAGCAGCGTCTGCAGGCTGACGTCCACCCCGACCAGGTGGATGGGGTCGCCCACCTGGGCCAGGTACAGGTCGGCGGCCCGGATGACCTGGATCTCGTCGGTGTCCACCAGCTGGTGGTCCAGGATGTCCCGGGCCAGCAGGACCTCACCCTCACGCCGCTGGAACTCGCGCAGGTCCAGGCGGGCGGTGCGCAGGGTGACGGAACGGCGGTGCATCCGGTCGATGGCCGAGGCGTCGATGAAGGCCCGCCGCCGCCCGACCCTGATGACGAGGCCGGTGACGAGCGGGTAGGTCTCCCCGCCGTGCACCTTGGCCACGACGTCCGCGACCCGGCCCACCTCATCGCCGGCCTGGTTGAGTACGGGGCGGCCGATCAGCCCGGCCAGGGACACGATGTCCTGCCGGAGCTGGCGTGAGATGATGGTGCGCTCGGAGGGCTGGATCAGGCGGGCCAGCGGAGTGTGGTCACGCCGCCGCCGCGCGGGATCGCGGTTGTGATTGAGGAAGAACCGATCGGACACAGCAGCCTCCTGGGCCCGCCGGCTCGGCCTGGCTAGGGGGTTCGCCCCTGCCGCGGATAGCCGGCGAGCGGTCGGTGGGATCGGGAGGAGTGCCGCCCGGCGACCCGGCCTGTCGCGCTGGCCGTGATCGCCGGGTGTGTACTGGAAGGATCGCCGAGCACGGCCGTCACCTCCTCGCCTCCGCTGCGAGCAGTCTGGCTGTACGCCACCCCGGCGACCTTACCCCGGACTACGCCGATATTCGGAATCCAGGGGTAACGGAACCCCCGGGGCGGCCCCGCCGTGGTCCGCCTCGGCCCCAGCTTGCCCGTGCAGCGCGTGGACCTGATGGTCTGCTGAAGCCCTCCCGTGAGCTTCCCCAAGATCGTTATCGCCGCGCCGCCGGGCCCTGGGGTAGGCCGGCCGGGCAGCGTATTCTCGCTGCATGCGCGGTTACACGCAGGACAAGGACGCCTACCTCAAGCGCTTGCGGCGGATCGAGGGCCAAGTGCGCGGCCTGCAGCGCATGGTGGAAGAGGACGTCTACTGCATCGATGTGCTCACCCAGGTCTCCGCGGTGACCCGGGCCCTGCAGGCGGTGGCGCTGGGGCTGCTGGAGGAGCACCTGGGCCACTGCGTGACCGAGGCGGTCCGGGCCGGCGGCGACGAGGGCCGCGAATCGGTCCGCGAGGCCGCGGAGGCCATCTCCCGCCTCGTGAAGTCGTGAGCTCTGCTAGTCCGGGGGGGCGACCCCCCTGACCCCCCGGCATTCGCAGGCTCGGCGGGAACACGCCTCCGGCGCGCCCCGCCTCCCCCGCGAATCACCGGTCGCGCAGGTCGCGTGCTGCCTCAGCTTCCGGAAGCCCATTCGTGCTCGGGGTCGGCGAGCCGGGCGAAAGCCCGCAGGTTGGCCAGGCTCTCCCCGCGCTTGACCCGCCACGCCCACTCCTTGCGGATCGAGGAGGCGAAGCCGATGGCCAGGGCCGGGTCGAAGTTCTCGTCCGAGTAGGTCAGCACGCAGCCCAGGATCCGGTCCACCTCCGCGGTGCTCACCGAGGCGAGGGGCAGCCGGCCCACCAGGTACACATCCCCGGCCGGGTCGAGCGCGAAATGGACCCCGTACATCCGGCCGCTGCGCTCGAGCAGGAACCGGTAGAAGCGGGCGTGGTCCTCGTCCGGCTGACGGCAGAAGAACGCCTCCACGTGCAGGCTGTGCCGGCCGGCGATCAGCCACGTCATGGTGGCCAGCTTGTGCTGGCCTTCCAGCTTGACCAGGTAACTTCCCGGCTGCGGGCTCTCCCAGCCCAGCTCCAGCTCCTGCAGGGCGGCCTCGATGGCCGCCGCGGCGCCTTCCTGGGCCGAGGGCGGCGGGGGGGCATCCGCGGGATCAGTCATGCTCCTCATCCTCGGGTGACGCTGGCCGGCGCCGTGTCCCGGGGGGTCGTGACGCTGCTCATCGCACCCGCGTACACGCTCATCAGCCGGTCCACCGTACGGGACCAGCCGAACCTGGACGCCTGCGCCACGCTCCCGCGGGACAGCCGCTCCCGGAGGGCGGGTGAGGTGATGAGCTCGCGGAGCGCCCGCGCGTAGCTGGCCGGATCGTGATCGTTCACCAGGAGGCCTGACTCGCCGTGCCTGACCGCCGTCCGCAGCCCGCCCACCGAGGCCGCGATCACCGGCGTGCCGCACGCCTGGGCCTCCACGGCCACCAGGCCGAACGACTCCGAGTACGACGGGACCATGACCACAGTCGCGGCCCGGTACCAGTCGGCCAGCTCACGCTGGGGACACGGTGGCTCGAGCCGGACCAGCCCGCCGATACCGAGGTCGTGAGCCAGCTCGATCAGGCCGTCGGGGTCGGCGCGCCCGGTCCCGCTCGGGCCGCCGACGAACGCCAGCGTCAGCGTCCGGGCCAGCGCCGGGTCGTCCCGGACCAGCTGGGCAGCGGCCCGCAGCACCAGATCGGGTGCCTTGAGCGGCTGCACCCGGCCCGCGAACACCACCACGGGCCGGGCCGGGCCGGAACACCGCGAGGTCCACTCCCGGGTTCACCGTCCAGACCCGGGCCGGGTCCGCCCCGTACAGGCCGACCAGCTGGAGCGCTTCCTGCTCGGTGTTGGCGACGAGCCGGTCCGCGATGGACACGACCTCCGTCTCACCGCGCAGCCGCATCTCCGGCTCGGCCGCATCACCCCGGGCCAGGGCCGCGTTCTTGACCCGTCCGAGCGTGTGCATGGACTGCACCAGGGGGACGCCCCAGCGCTGCCGGGCCACCAGCCCGACCTGGCCGGACAGCCAGTAGTGCGCGTGCACCAGGTCGTACCGCCCCGGGTCGTGCGCGGCCTCCGCGCGCAGCACCTCGAACGTGAACTGGCACAGCTGAGCAGGCAGATCAGCCTTGTCCAGTTCCTCGAACGGGCCGGCCGGCACGTGCCTGACCAGCACTCCGGGAACGAGCTCGGCGACAGGTGGCGCGTCTGGAGAGACAGCCCGGGTGAAGATCTCGACCTCCACCCCGCGGTCAGCCAGGCGCTTCGCGACCTCGACCACGTAGACGTTCAGGCCCCCAGCGTCGCCGGTGCCTGGCTGTTCGAGCGGCGAGGTATGGACACTGATGGTCGCGATCCGCCTGGGGAAGCGTCGCGGCACGGGCATGCACCTCCGACTGATCACCAACCACCTGATAGCGCGGCGTGTTCCCGGCCCGCCGCGCCGTCTTGCCTGGTCGGGTACAGCTGTCTTGCCTGGTCGCGTACACGTGCCCCGGCCGGGCCCGGTGCGTACCCGCGGGCCTGGCGCGGGGCCGCCGCGCTGGCCGGGCGGGGCCGCCACGCCGGCCGGGGCGCAGGGCGCCAGGGCCGAAAGGCCGCCCTCAGGTGCCCTCGGGCCCAGCGCGCCGCCCGTTCCCGCCCGTTAAGCTCAGCAGTATGGCGATGCTGGTGCTGCTGCGGCATGGAGAAAGCGAATGGAACGCGGAAGGCTTGTTCACCGGATGGGTGGACGTGGGCCTTGACCCGGGCCATCCAGACCGCCAACCTGGCGCTGGAGGAGGCGGGCCGGCTCTGGCTGCCGGTGCGCAGGTCATGGCGGCTCAACGAACGGCACTACGGGGCGCTGCAGGGCAAGAACAAGGCGCAGACGCGGCAGGAGTTCGGCGACGAGCAGTTCATGCTGTGGCGCCGGTCCTACGACGTGCCCCCGCCGCCGCTGTCCGACGATGACCCGTACTCCCAGGCGGGGGATCCCCGGTACGCGCTGCTCCCGCCGGAGCTCATGCCTCGCACCGAGTGCCTCAAGGACGTGCTGACCCGGATGATGCCCTACTGGCATGACGTCATCGTCCCGGACCTCGCGGCCGACGCCACGGTGCTGGTGGTGGCGCACGGGAACTCGCTGCGGGCCCTGGTGAAGCACCTGGACGGCATCTCCGACGAGGAGATCACCGGGCTCAACATCCCGACCGGGATCCCGCTCGTGTACGAGATCGGCGCCGATTTCCGGCCGAAGGAGCGCGGCGGCCGGTACCTCGACCCGCAGGCCGCCGCGGCGGCGGCCCAGGCCGTGGCCAACCAGGGACGCTGACCACTTCGGGATGGCCTGCGCCGGTATGTCCGGCCCCACGCCTTACTCCCGGTCAAATCGGGCATGACGCCGGGTTGGCTGGTGCGTGAATAGATGTGGAACAGGACGGCTGGGCGGCACCGGCCAGGGGCGATCCGCACTGCCCCCGCATACCATCGAGGGGTGTGCGTGCAGGTGGCGGTGAACATGGCTGGACGGGCCACTCAGCTGGGCGACCCCGGAGCAGGCGCCAGGACAGGAGCCTCCCCATCGTGAAGATCCGGAAGGCGGCCAGGGGTCACCCGGCCGCGGACCTGTCCGCCCAGCGACGTCAGCCTCCCCGGCTCCCGGCCGGTATCGCGGCGGTCCTGTCCGTGCTCTCCTCGTCGGCGGTGGTCATCGACAGCGACGACCGGGTGCTGCGCGCGAGTGCGGCGGCCCGGTCGTTCGGGCTGGTCAAGGGTGACCGCCTGATGGTGGGCGAACTGCTGGCCCTGGCCCGCCAGGTACGCCGGGACGGCGAGATCAGGGAAGGTGAGATCGAGGTCTCCGGGACGAAGTTCGGCGGCCGGACCACGAGCTTCGCGGTCCGGGTGGCCCCGCTGGGGTCCGGGGTGGGCGGCGGCGGGCTGGTGCTGCTGCTGGCCGAGGACCAGACCGAGAGCCGCCGGGTGGAAGAGGTCCGGCGCGATTTCGTGGCCAACGTGAGCCACGAGCTCAAGACACCGGTGGGGGCGCTGGCGCTGCTGGCCGAGACCGTCGAGGATGCCGCCGACGACCCCGAGGCGGTCCGCCGGTTCGCCGGGCGGATGCGGCAGGAAGCGTCCCGGCTCACCAAGCTGGCCCAGGACCTGATCACCCTGTCCCGGATCCAGGCTGCCGAGCCCATCCCCGACCCCATCCCCGTGGACGTGTCCCTCGTGGTGGCCGAGGCCCTGGACCGGTGCCGGATGAAGGCCAGCGCCCACGGCATCGAGCTGGCCGCGGACGGCGATCCCGGCCTGGTCCTGATGGGCGACGAGGACCTGCTCGTCAACGCGCTGCGCAACCTGCTGGAGAACGCGGTCGCCTACAGCCCGGAGAAGACCCGGGTCGTCGTGGCCACCCACCGCGTCGCGGACGACGTGGCCGAGATCAGCGTCGCGGATCAGGGGATCGGCATCCCGCAGCGTGACCTGGAGCGGATCTTCGAGCGTTTCTACCGGGTCGACCCCGCCCGTTCCCGCGCGACCGGCGGGACCGGGCTCGGCCTGGCCATCGTCAAGCACGTGACCGCCGCGCACGGCGGCAAGGTCACGGTCAGGAGCAAGGTAGGCGAGGGGTCGACGTTCACCCTGCGCCTGCCGGTTGCGAATCGCCCACGCGCTGCGGCCGGGAGCCCCCCGACACCAGCAGCATCATCTGCCAGGGAGGCTGTGACGTGACGCGGGTGCTCGTCGTGGAAGATGAAGAATCGTTCAGTGACGCCCTGTCCTACATGCTCCGCAAAGAGGGCTTCGAGGTGGCGGTCTGCCCGACCGGCCCGGACGCGCTGGAGACCTTCGACCGCGATGGCGCGGACCTGGTCCTGCTCGACCTCATGCTGCCCGGGCTGCCCGGCAGCGAGGTGTGCCGCACGCTCCGGGAGCGGTCGAGCGTGCCGGTGATCATGCTGACCGCGAAGGACAGCGAGATCGACAAGGTGGTCGGCCTCGAGCTGGGTGCCGATGACTACGTCACCAAGCCGTTCTCCTCGCGCGAGCTGGTGGCCCGGATGCGCGCCGTGCTCCGGCGGCGCGGCGAGCCCGAGGACGCCGCGATCTCGACGCTGGAGTCCGGCCCGGTCCGGATGGACGTGGACCGGCACATCGTGACCGTGCGCGGCGAGCAGGCCCAGCTCCCGCTCAAGGAGTTCGAGCTGCTCGAGGTGCTGCTGCGCAACACCGGCCGGGTACTCACCCGGATGCAGCTGATCGACCGGGTCTGGGGCGCCGACTACGTCGGCGACACCAAGACCCTCGACGTGCACATCAAGCGGCTGCGAGCCAAGGTCGAGGTCGACCCGGGGAACCCGCGGCACATCATCACCGTCCGCGGCCTGGGCTACAAGTTCGAGCCGGGCAGTTAAATTCAAATTCTCCGCAACGGCTCTTACGGGGTGGCCGTAGCCGACGCGGTGGCGGTGGCCGTGGCGCCGGGCGAAGGCGTCGCGGTGGCGCTGCCCTTGCCCCGGTGCTTGTGCTTCGCTGTCGCGCTGGGCGTCGGAGACGCCGTCGGGGCCGGCGAGAACGTGGCGAACGAGTCCGACCTCGCGATCACCGGGACGTCGAGGCTCACGGTGCCCGCCCTCAGGAAGGTGAGCAGCACCTTGATGTAGGAGCCCCCCGGCAGGCTGCGGGTCAGGCCGGTGAGGATGAGCTCGGGCGCCGGGCCGGTCAGCAGTGCACTCTGGTCCCGCTCCAGGAGCACCCCGCCCGCGGGCATCGTGACGGAGGTGGCGGAGCCCGGTGCGCTGACGCGGACCAGGCGGTCCCGCGGCCCCGTGTTGACCAGCCCCACGAACAGGCCCGCGGAACTGCCCGCCGGCAGGGTGGCGTTGGTCGGGGCACCGAGGACGAACACGTTGCGTATCGCGATCTCGCCCGTGCCCTCCTTGATCGTCGCGGAGGCCCCGCCGGTGGGCGGATGCCAGTTCAGGACGGGAGGGTCACCGCCGGCCTCGCATCCTGCCAGCACCGGGATCAGCGCCACCGCCGCCACGGCGCAGGCGCGGCGCAGGGCTCTCGGGCCCCGCCGGGACGATCGGGACGCAGCCGCGGTCCGCGCCGTGGGACGGCTCAGGGGGAGCATCACGTGCTCTCCTCGTATTCGTATGAGATGCACCTGGGACGCGTGAAAGCGTATCGGCAGCGGGTGGCCGGCCGGTCACCGGCCCGGGTGTGTCGCCGGACCGGCGATGGCGCTCAGGACGGCGCCATCCCAGCAGTGGCCAGGCGGCCCCCTCAGGCCTGGTCCGCCAGCACCACCGCTGCGTCCGGGTCATCCAGCCCCTGGGGGCTGGCCCGGTGCAGCGCCCTCAGGGCTCCCTCCAGCCGGAAGGCCGGGCCGAGACTCTGCTGGATGCTGCGCACCGTGCCGTCCTTGTCCACCAGGACCGCGGTCAGCCCGGCTGGCTGGTAAGCGCTGCCCATGGCGCCATGCGTGTCCCTGACCACGTGGCCAGCCCCGAGCCGGCTGTGCCGGGCCAGGGCCCGGGCCTCAGCCACCTCCGGGGTGGCCGCGACGAAGTAGAGCCGGACGCCCGCGGCCGCCGCCTGCACGCTCAGCTCCCGGGCCGCCGCCGCGCACTGGCACCGGGCCGGGACCAGCGCCAGGACGGAGAGCCGGAAGTCGCGCAGTCGGCGGGACTGGCCACTGCCGACGATGACGACACTGGCGTCGGGCAGCAGGCCGCCGGGCTGCCCCACCGCCGGACTGGACCGCCGCGGTGCGCTGGTGGTCTGCTGCGTGCCGGGTACCGCGCCCCTGGCCGTGAACATCGTGAGCAGGGTTCCGGCCAGCAAGGTCAGGGCCAGGCAGCTGGCGAGCAGCGGAAGGACCATGCCGTCCCGGGTGAGCGGGCCGCCCAGCCGCCGCACCAGCCGGTGCCTGCGCTGCATGCGCAGCTCGCGGCGGTACGCCTGGATATCGCGGTCGAGTTCCCGGGCGTCGTCCGGGATCTCGACGTCCACCGGCGGCAGGCCGTAGTCGTCCCGCTCCGGATCCCCACCTCTGTTCACGAGCATCCTTCTCCGGCGTGCGCGGACTCGTTGCTCTCCAGTATGTGCCTGCCCCAGCCTTCCCGGCAGGGTTGGCCACCAGCGGATTGAGACAGGTTCGTCCCCCGGCGCCTCGCGTGGTGTCCGCGGGGCCTGGGTGGGGCCGCCAGAACGTCCCGCAAACCCGTGGCCCGGTGCGGCCAGGCAACCGGGAGAAAGCCCGCAACGGGCCACCGGGAAGGCCATCCGCATGAAACCAGCCGGAAACCTCTGATCCCGTGCAGGGTGTCCCGCGGGAGCCCGGCTCTCCCCGACACGCCCCGCCGGCCGCTTTCTGAGACCCTAAAACGCCCATTGACCTGCACGTTTAACGTGAACGACAGGTAAGGAACCCCGTTGGTCGTGCTAACATTGCTTTAGCGGAAGGGGTATGTGCCACATGACTTTTAAGGTCGGCGACACGGTCGTCTACCCCCACCATGGGGCTGCTCGCATCGAAGAGATCGAGACCCGTTCGATCAAGGGTGAGGACAAGACGTACCTCGTTCTCAAGGTCGACAAGGGTGACTTGACCGTACGCGTTCCCGCTGACAACGCGGAGCTGGTGGGCGTGCGGGACGTTGTCGGGCAGGAAGGGCTTGAAAGGGTGTTCGAGGTGCTTCGCGCCCCGCACACCGAGGAACCGACCAACTGGTCACGACGGTACAAGGCCAACCTTGAGAAGCTCGCCTCGGGTGACGTGAACAAGGTTGCCGAGGTCGTCCGCGATCTGTGGCGCAGGGACCGGGAGCGCGGCCTGTCCGCAGGCGAGAAGCGCATGCTGGCCAAGGCGCGCCAGATCCTGGTCAGCGAGCTCGCGCTGGCCGAGAAGACCAACGAGGACAAGGCCGAGGCGCTGCTCGACGAGATCCTCGCCTCCTGATCTCGCTGCGGCGCGCAGATGGTGAGCGGGCTGCCCAGGGTAGGAGTGGGCACGGATGTGCACCCCTTCGGACCTGGGCGTCCGCTTTATCTGGCGGGCTTGTTCTGGCCGGGTGAAGAGGGCCTGACTGGTCATTCCGACGGTGACGTGGCGGCGCACGCCGCCTGTGACGCGCTGCTGTCGGCCGCGGGACTCGGTGATCTCGGCGCGAACTTCGGCACCGCCGAGGCGCGGTGGGCCAGGGCGCCGGGTACGGCGCTGCTCCAGGCGACCGCCGCCCTGGTCACCGGGGCTGGTTTCGCCATCGGGAACGTCGCGATCCAGGTCATCGGCGAGCGCCCCCGGCTGTCGCCGCGGCGGCAGGAGGCCGAGAAGGTCCTGTCCGAGGCTCTCGGCGGGGCGCCGGTCAGCCTGTCCGGGACCACGACGGACGGACTGGGCCTGACGGGCCGGCGCGAGGGCATCGCGGCCGTCGCCACCGCCCTGGTGATCAGGCAGGGTTAGCAGGGTAGAGCAGCTCCCGGTAGCTGGGACCGTAGTGCTGCTCCAGTTCCTCCAGCGTCTCCTCGATGTCGGGCTGGACGTCCTTCGTGATGCAGGCCACCGAGGGCAGGATCCCGCGGATGCGGCCGCCGGTGAGGCGTTCGTCACGGTCCGGGGTTCTCGAGGGGACGGGGGTTTAGGTCCGGGGTCAGGCGCCGGGGTCAGGGGTCAGGCTC
>WNGB01014103.1_pt1 | contig 16493 bp, 13 predicted proteins | sample 5400681 | NCBI WGS metagenome assembly WNGB01 (sample SAMN13153367, study PRJNA577476) | soil metagenome | isolation source: 115 cm soil or saprolite under grassland replicate 2 | place: USA:California | collected 2016-06-15 | reverse complement strand
TATGCGGTATGTCCTTCACCGCGTCCGACACGTCGACCACGGCGTCGCCCTTGAGCACACCCAGCTTGAACTCGTCGAAGAAAAGAAGCTTCATGGTTCCCCTCCTGCGGGTTGGTCTGACGCCAGACTATAGCAGCGTTCGCGCGGCCGTGACAGAGGGCAGGTCCTGGCAAAACTCGCAGCGGTGTCCTTGACCACGCGAGACCCGGGCAGTTACTCTCGGCCCACCGTTCCGACCTTCACCGGCGAGGCTGCTTGGAGGCTCCGGCATGAAGTGTCCCCGGTGCCAGGCTGAGAACAACGCGGGTGCGCGCTTCTGCGAGGACTGTGGCGCGCGGCTTGAGGCGGCCTGCCCAAGTTGTGGCACCCCTGTCACGCCAGGCAAGAAGTTCTGCCGGTCCTGCGGCGCCGCGCTAACCACCGAGCCAGCGGGCCGCTGTGCCAGCCCCGAGTCCTACACCCCCAAGCACCTCGCCGAGAAGATCCTCACGTCTAAGGCCGCGCTCGAAGGCGAGCGCAAACAGGTCACCGTGCTGTTCGCTGACCTCAAGGGCTCAATGGAGCTGCTCGCCGACCGTGATCCCGAGGAGGCCCGCAAGCTCCTGGATCCCGTCCTCGAGCGGATGATGGACGCGGTCCATCGCTACGAGGGGACCGTGAACCAGGTCATGGGCGACGGGATCATGGCCCTGTTCGGCGCCCCCCTCGCCCATGAGGATCACGCCGTGCGCGCCTGCTACGCGGCGCTGCGCATGCAGGACGCCGTCCGGCGCTACGCCGAGGAAGTCCAGAGGACGCAGGCGGTCCCGATCCACATCCGCGTGGGCGTGAACTCGGGAGAAGTAGTGGTGCGCTCGATCGGCAGCGATCTGCGCATGGACTACACGGCTGTCGGACAGACAACGCACCTCGCGGCGCGGATGGAGCAGATGGCGATGCCCGGGACGATCCTGCTCACGGCCGAGGCACTTCGGCTGGCCGAAGGCTATGTCCAGGTGAGGGCGGTCGGTCCCGTACCCATCAAGGGACTGGAGCGTCCCGTCGAGGTGTACGAGGTGACCGGAAGCGGCCCGGTCCGGTCGCGCCTGCAGGCGTCAGCCGCGCGCGGCCTCACGCGGTTCGTCGGGCGCGATGCCGAGCTCGGCGCCCTTCGCCAGGCGCTTGAACGAGCCCGGGTTGGCCACGGCCAGGTGGCGGCGGTCGTCGGTGAGCCCGGCGTCGGCAAGTCGCGGCTCTTTTTAGAGTTCACCCGCTCGCACCGCACCGAGGGCTGGCGGATCCTGGAGAGTGGATCGGTCTCATACGGCAAGGCCACTGCCTACCTGCCCGTAATCGATCTGTTGAAGGCGTACTTCAAAGTCGAGGAGCGCGACGACGAGCGCGACATCCGCGAGAAGATCACGGGCAAGCTCCTAGCGCTCGACCGCACGCTGGAATCGGCGCTCCCCCCGATTCTGACGCTGCTCGACACCGCGGTAGACGACGCGGTGTGGTGCGCGCTCGATCCGCCGAACCGCCGGCGGCAGACAATCGACGCCGTGAAGCGCCTTTTGCTCCGCGAGAGCCAGGTCCAGCCGCTCGTCCTCGTCTTCGAGGACCTGCACTGGATCGATGACGCGACACAGGAATTCCTCGACAGCGTCGTGGAGAGCCTGCCGGGCGCGCGGGTCCTGCTCCTCGTCAACTACCGGCCGGAGTACGAGCATCGCTGGGGCGGGAGGACCTACTACACGCAGCTGCGGATCGACCCGCTCTCTGCCGAAAGCGCGGAGGATCTCCTCGAGGCCCTTTTGGGTCCCGATGCCGCGCTCACGCCGCTCGAGCAGCTGCTCATCGAGAGGACCGAGGGCAATCCGTTCTTCCTAGAGGAGAGCATTCGCACGCTCGTCGAGGCCGAGGTCCTCGTCGGCGACCGCGGGGCGTACCGCCTGGCCCGTCCCGTCGAAGGCTTGCAGGTGCCGGCCACAGTGCAGGCGGTGCTCGCGGCGCGCATTGACCGGCTTCCCTCGGACGAGAAGCGCTTGCTGCAGACCGCGGCCGCCATTGGGGTGGACGTGCCGTTCGCGGTTCTCCAGGCCATCGCCGCGACGTCCGAGGAGACGCTCCGCCAAGGCCTCAGCCACCTTCAGGCGGCGGAGTTCCTTTACGAAACAGCCCTGTTCCCCGATCTGGAGTACCGCTTTAAGCACGCGCTGACCCACGAAGTGGCGTACGGGAGCCTTCTGCGCGAGCGCCGCCGGGAGCTTCATGGCGCGGTGGGTCGGGCTCTCGAAGAGCTGTATGCCGAGCGCCTGACCGAGCATTGCGACAAGCTCGCCCACCACTTCATGCGCGCCGAAGACTGGGACCGGGCCGTCCGGTACAGCATCCTCGCCGGGCAGCGCGCGGAGCACACGTACGCCAGCGCGGAGGCGGCGTCGCACTACCGGCGCGGCCTCGACGCCGCGCCCCGCGTGAACCCGCCGCTAGAAGTGGCGAGCGTGGCCGACCTGCACCGGCGATACGCCGGTTCGCTAGATGCGCTCACGGAGTACGACGCCTCGATCGCCGAGTATCAGCGGGCGCTCGAGCTCGTCCGCCACATCGGAGACCGTGCGCGGGAGGCGGCGATCCTGGCCGAGATGAGTGCGGCCCTCGGTCGCGACCATCGGGCCGAGGAGGCCGTCCAGTTTAACGAGCAGTCAATGGCGGCCGCGCGGGACCTTGGCGATCACCGATTGGAGGCGGTCTGCCTCAACCAGCGGGCGCGCTTGCGCGCCGTGTGGCACGCAGAAGTCGGCCCGGCGATGGCCGACGCTGAAGCCGCGCTCCGGCTCGCGGCCAGTGTGGGCGACGCACGGCTGCATGCCCACATCGCCGCGACCCTGGGCACGCTTCTGCAGTGGCGTGGGCAGTACACAGAGGCGCTCGGCCTCCTGCGCGAATGCGCCCGACTGGGGGAGGCGCAGCGCGACGCGGGTATCTTCGCGAGGGCGAGCTACTTCGGGATCACCGCCTGTACGTCCCGGGGCGAATACGAGGAGGCACTCGCCTGGTACCGGCGATTGAGCGACTACGCTTTCTCGGCCGACGACAAGTTCTGGATGGCGCGCGTGCCGAATCTGGCCGGCGGGATCCATCTGGAGCTGTTCGATCTCGATACCGCGATCCGCCTCAATCTGGAGGGAGAGGAGATCGCGCGGAAGGTCTACCGGTGGCCGGAACCCCGAGGGCATTGCCTCCTGAAGACGGGCCTCGCCTACTTGCAGCAGGGCGAGCTCGGACGCGCCACCGAACTCTTCGGGAGGGCGCGGGCGTTTCTCGCCGACGACCAATGGCTGCGTTGGCGCTGGGAGATTCCACTGCTGCGCGCGGAAGCCGAGCTAGCGCTCGCCGAGGGCCGGCCCGACGACGCCTGGCGGCAGGCGGCGGAGTCTCTCGCGCTGGCGACCCGGACCGGCTCGCGCAAGCACATGGCGCGGGCCCGCACCGCGCAGGGCGAGATCCTCGCGGCGAGCGGGCGGCTCGACGAGGCGACCGACGCCTTCGAGAGCTCCATCGCGCTCGCTGAGGAGATGGGGACACCGCGCGAGCACTGGATTTCGCAGGCGGCCCTCGGCAGGACCTTCTACCGCCTCGGCCGCGATGAGGCCGCGGAGGCCGCGTACCGCCAGGCCGCCCGCGTCATTGACGCACTCGCGGCTACGCTGACGACGCCGAGGCTCCGCCAGAGCTTCCTCGCCGCGGAGCCCGTCCTCGAGGTCTACCGCGCGCTGGGACGAGGCCAAGCACCGGAAGAGATACGACCATGCTGAAGCAACCGTCGGCTACCGCCTCGGCCATCGGCAAGAACATTTTGAGGAGGAGTCAGGGAAAGGAATCGGCCCCCATCATCGCGGCTGGGCCCTATTACTCGCTAGGTCGCGCCTGTCTGCTGCTCGGCCGGCTCGACGAGGCGCGGCGCCTGGCCGACCGCGCCATCGAATCCTCTCCGCGTCACCCCGGTTTCGCCGCTCATGCGCACCTGCTGCTCGGTGACATCGCGATCCATCCCGACCGGTTCGATGCCGAGACCGGCGAGGCCCACTACCGAACAGCGCTCGCGCTCGCCGGTCCCCGAGGCATGCGCCCCCTCGTCGCCCACTGCCACCACGGCCTCGGCAGGATCTCCCGGCGCACGGGCAAGTGCGAGCAGGCGCAAGAGCACCTCACCACGGCGACGACGATGTACCGCGAGATGGGCATGACGTACTGGCTGGAGAAGGCGGAGGCGGAGATGAGCGAGCTGACACGATGAATGTCGAGGCGGCAACGGACTCGATTTGAGAAGCGGCCCAGCAGCGATTACGGGTCTCGACCAACAGGAGGTGCATGATGCCGGTCGACAAAACATTTCAGGACCAGAACGTCTACGCGAACGGGCTCCGACTGCATTACCTCGACTGGGAGAACGACGCTGCCCCGCCGATGCTGCTCTTGCACGGGTTCTCGGGGCACGCTCACACCTGGGACACCTTCGCCCGGGCGATGTCAGACCAGTTCCGCGTCTTGGCGCTGGATCAGCGGGGGCACGGCGACAGCGACTGGGCGAAGGATGGCGCCTACACGGTCGACGACCACGCCGCGGACATCAGCGCATTTCTTGATCGACTGGGGCTCGGTCCGGTGGTCCTCATCGGGCTGTCGATGGGCGGGCGCAACGCCATCAGGTACTCGGCCAGGCATCCGGGCAAAGTAGAGAAGCTGGTGATCGTCGACATCGGGCCGGATATCGCCCCTCAGGGTGCAGAGCGCGTGCGTCGGATGGCCGCCGAGGCGCCCGAGGAATTCGCGAGCCTCGAAGAGGCCGTGGCATACCTCCGGAAATATGCCACCCTCACCTCGCCCGCCGCCGAGGCCGCGTTGCGTTATCGAGTCGAACACGGTATGAAGAAGCTGTCCACTGGCCGGTACGCGTGGAAGTACGACAAGTTCCTGCGCGATCAACGGCGGCAGGGAAGCCTGCCCCAAGCCGACCTATGGCCCGTCGTCCCGCAGATCAAAGTGCCCACGCTGATCCTGCGCGGCTCGGAAAGCGATGTCTTCGCGCCGGAGACGGCGAAGCGGATGCACGAACTCATCCCAGGGAGTCGCCTTGTCGAAATCCCGGGCGCCGGGCATTCGGTTCCCGCCGACGCGCCCGAAGCGTTCGAGCGAGCGGTGCGCAACTTTTTGGGTACCTGAGCCGGAGAGCTTGACCGCGATGAAGTGTCAGGGGTGCCAGGCGGAGAACCCGCCTCACACGAAGTTCTGCGAGCAGTGCGGGATCCGCTTGGCGCGGACCTGTTCGAGCTGCGGTTCTCAACTCTCCTCGACGGCCAGATTCTGCGCCGAGTGTGGTCATCCGGTGTCGTCAGCCGCGGCGCCGGCCATCGGTGGCTTTGCCTCGCCACAATCCTATACGCCCAAACACCTCGCCGAGAAGATCCTCACGTCCAAGGCCGCCCTCGAAGGCGAGCGCAAGCAGGTCACCGTCCTCTTCGCTGACCTCAAGGGTTCCATGGAACTGCTCGCCGACCGTGATCCCGAAGAGGCACGCAAGATTCTTGACCCCGTCCTAGAGCGGATGATGGAAGCCGTCCACCACTACGAGGGCACGGTGAACCAGGTGCTGGGTGACGGCATTATGGCCCTCTTCGGCGCGCCCGTCGCTCATGAGGATCACGCCGTCCGGGCCTGCTATGCGGCGCTGCGGATGCACGGGGCCGTCCGTCGGTACGCCGAGGACCTTCGGCGCTCACAGGGCCTCGACGTCCAGATCAGGGTCGGTCTGAACTCCGGCGAGGTCGTCGTGCGCTCCATCGGGAGCGACCTCCACATGGACTACACCGCGGTGGGCCAAACCACGCACCTGGCGGCCCGCATGGAGCAGCTGGCGCGCCCGGGCGCCACGCTCGTCACGGGAGACACCCTCCGGCTTTGCGAGGGGTACGTGCAGGTCAACCCGCTTGGCCCGACGCCCGTCAAAGGGCTGGGGGAGCAGGTCGAGGTCTACGAGCTCATGGGAGCGGGGGCGGCGCGGACCCGACTCCAGGCAGCCGCGGCGCGGGGGCTCACGCGCTTCGTCGGCCGCGACGCCGAAGTCGACCAGCTGCGCCACGTCCTGGAGCGCGCCGGTGCCGGGCACGGGCAGGTGGTGGCGCTCGTGGGCGAGGCAGGCGTGGGCAAGTCGCGCCTGTTCTACGAGTTCACCCACTCCCACCGGGTGCCGGGCTGGTTGACCCTCGAGAGCGGGTCCGTGTCCTACGGGAAGGCGACCGCGTATCTGCCCGTGATCGACCTCCTCAAAGGATATTTCAAGATCCAGGACCGCGACGACCAGCGAGAGATCCGCGACAAGGTGATCGGCCGGGTGCTGGGGCTCGATCGGTCGCTCGAGCCGCTATTTCCGCCAATCCTCGCCCTCCTGGACGTCCCCGCGGAGGATCCCGGATGGGGGTCCCTCGACCCGCCCCAGCGGCGCCAGCGCACCCTCGAGGCCGTCAAGCGACTTCTGCTCCGGGAGAGCCAGGTGCAGCCGCTGTTGTTTGTCATCGAAGACCTCCACTGGATCGACAGCGAGACCCAAGCGCTGCTGGACGGCCTGGTGGACGGCCTCGGGTCGATCCGGATGCTGCTGCTCGTCAACTACCGCCCGGAGTACGAGCACCGGTGGGGAAAGAAGACCTACTACACTCAGCTCCGCCTCGAGAGCCTACCGCCGGAGAGCACGGGCGAGCTTGCTTCACGCGCTCCTTGGCGACGCGCCCGGGCTCGAGCTGCTGAAGCAGATGCTCCGGCGGCGCGGCAATCCCTTCTTCCTCGAGGAGACCGTGCGGACGCTGGTGGAGACGAAGGCCCTGGAGGGCGAGCGGGGGGCGTATCGGCTGGTGCGGCCGGTTCAGAGTCTCCAGATCCCGGCGACGGTGCAGGCTATCCTGGCCGCACGGATCGACCGGCTGCTGGCGGAGGAAAAGCGACTCTTGCAGACGGCCTCGGTGATCGGCAAGGACGTGCCGTGGGCGATCCTGACAGCGATCGCAGAACTGCCCGAAGAGGCCCTCCGGCGGGCGCTCGGTCACCTGCAGGAGGCCGAGTTTCTCTACGAGACGGCCTTGTTCCCGGATCTCGAGTACACCTTCAAGCATGCCCTCACCCATGAGGTGACCTACGGCAGCCTGCTCCAGGACCGTCGGCGCACCTTCCACGGCCGGATCGTGGAGGCCATCGAGCAGCTCTATGGCGACCGGCTGACCGAGCACATCGAGCGGCTGGCCCACCACGCCTCTCGGGGCGAGGCGTGGGAGAAGGCGGTCACCTACCTTCGGCAGGCTGGCGCCAAGGCCTTCGCCCGATCCGCCAACCGGGAGGCGCTCGCGTACTTCGAGCAGGCGCTGACGGCGCTGACCCATCTGCCTGAGACTCGCGAGAGGCTGGAGCAGGCCATCGACGTCCGGTTCGAGCTTCGAGGGGCACTTTTCCCGCTGGCAGAGTTCGAGAGCATCGAGGAGTGTCTTCGGGAAGCCGAAACCCTCGCCAGGAGACTGGACGACCAGCGCCGACTCGGATGGGTGTCGGCGTATATGTGCAGCTACCACGCGGGCACTGGCGGTCGTGCCACCGAACAGCTCAGCTTCGCTCGGAGGGTCGAGGCCATCGGGGGCACGCTCGGGGATGTTTCGCTCGAGGTTGCCGCCCAGTACTACCTGCTCATGGCTTGCCACACCTCCGGCGACTACCCGGGGAGCGAACATGCCAGTCGGAGAATGATGCAGATGCTCCAAGGTGATCGGAGCCGTGAGCGGTTCGGCCTCGCGGCGTTTACGGCTGTGCTGTCCCGAGCCCACCTGGCGCGCAGCCTCGCCGAACGCGGAGTGTTCGACGAGGGAGCCGCCCACGGACGCGAAGCCCTCCGCATTGCAGAAGCGCTCGATCACCCGCTTAGCCTCGTCGACGCGCGTCTGGGTCTCGCATATGTCAGTAGCGTCAGGGGAGACCTGAGCGAGGCCGGCCGCCTGCTGGAGCCGGCGGTCGCTCAGTGCCACGATTGGAGCATCATGTACTTCGCCCCGCTCGCGATGGCGTCGCTGGGGTATGTGTACGTGTGGTCGGGCCGGATCGTGGAGGGCGTCTTCTGGCTGCAGCAGGCCCTGACCGCTCACGAAGCCGCCCGGATCGGATATTTGCACTCGATGAGCGTCGTGCAGCTTGGCGAGGCCTACCTTCTCGCCAGCCAGGTCGAGAACGCCCGCGCCAGCGGCGACCGCGCTCTGATGCTGGCGCGTGAGCGCGGCGAGCGCGGCCACGAGGCGTGGGCCCGCCGCCTCCTTGGGGACGTTGCCTCGCATCAGAGTACTCTCGACGTGGCGACGGCCGCGGCGCACTTCGGCGCCGCCATGACTCTGGCCGCCGAGCTCGGCATGCGCCCGCTCGTCGCCCACTGCCACCTCGGCCTCGGCAAGCTCTATCGGCGCACGGGCAAGCGACAGGAAGCCGAACAGCATATTAGTACTGCGACGACTATGTACCGGGAGATGGACATGCTGTTCTGGCTGGAGCAGGCTGAGGTTGAGATGAGGTATTTGTCCTGACAAACTGCGAGGAGACTCTGTGTTCGTCCTACTGAGACTGATCATCAACGCGGCGGCTCTGCTCGTCACCGCATGGATTGTCCCCGGTATCCATCTCGGTGCCGCCGGTCCTCACCCGACCAAGCACGACTGGGCCACGTTACTGATCGTTGCGTTGATCTTCGGGGTCGTAAATGTTGTGATCCGTCCAATAATTGTTCTTCTGTCCCTACCGCTCGAAATCATTACCCTGGGCCTGTTCACCTTTGTGATCAACGCGTTCATGCTGCTCCTCACCAGTTGGATCGCGCAGGGCATGGGTGTTGGGTTCCGTGTTGATGGATTCCTCCCGGCGCTAGTCGGGGCGCTGATCATCACGATAGTCAGCTTTGTCTTGAGCCGGGTCCTGACCAAGACTCTGTACGAGCAGGGCACGACGTCATAGCTGGAGAAAGCGGAGGCGGAGCTGAGGGCGCTCATGTGATGATGCGATGCCCGCAGTGTCAGTTCGAGAACCGGGCCGGCGTCCGCTTCTGCGAGGGTGCAGCGGAAAGCTCGAGCTGTCCTGCCCGGTTTGTGGCGCGGCCGTTCCGGCGGACCGGAAGTTCTGCGGCGCCTGCGGTCAGGCTCTCATGGCGGCAATCGCGCCTCGCGAGAAGTTCGCGGCGCTCGCCGCGTACCCCCCCAAGCATCTCGCCGAGAAGATCCTCACGTCGAAACAGGCTCTGGAGGGCGAGCGCAAACAGGTCACGGTCCTCTTCGCCGACCTCAAGGGCTCCATGGAGCTGCTCGCCGACCGTGATCCCGAGGAGGCTCGTAAGCTCCTGGATCCCGTCCTCGAGCGAATGATGGAAGCCGTCCAGGCGCGTCCATGATCGGTCGCTCTACGGTCTGCTCACCGGCATGCTGGTCCCGTTGCTGTCCCCGTCGGGGTCGTGGTTGTCTGCCGACTGGTAGCTCAGCATCACGTGCGTCACGTTGACAACCGTGAAGGTCACGGTCGCGGGGATCTTGAGAAGACCGGACTTGGACACCGTGCAGGCGCCGCTGGCCGCCGTGGTGCAGGAGACCGTGCCACCGTTACTCCAGGAACCGCTCGCCGTGGCATTGGCGACCGGGCTGTGGCTACTGTCGTGGACAGTGATCGTCACGATAGCCGTCCAGCTGCCCGGCTGGAGCGTGCTCGCGCGGTCCAGGTCGCCCACGTGCATAGTCGGCTGAGTGACCGTGAGGATCTTGGCCACCACGCCCGTCGCTCCGCCGTTATCCGTGACTGTCAGCGTGACGGTGTAGCTGCCGCCGGCCGCGTACGCATGACTTACCGTCGAACCCGAGCCGGTCGTCCCATCCCCGAAGTTCCACATGTAGTTCTTGATCGTCCCGTCGGGATCCGAGGAGCTGAACCCGTCGAAGCTGCACGTGACGCCGGTACATGCAAACGTGAACGAGGCGATGGGCTGGGCATTGATCGGGGTCGGGCTGTCGGTAGCGGTGGGGTTCCAGGCGGGGCCATATCCGTCGGACGTCAGCCGCGAGAGATTCGTGCCGTCAGCTTTTACGACGTAGAGACACATGCCGCCGCACTGCCACTGACTGGCGAAGGCGATCCACAGCCCGTCCGGCGACCAGGCGGGCTCCTGGCCGGCAATGCCTCCACCAACCGGCGTGACTCCGCTGCCGTCAGGATTCATGAGATAGAGCTCGGACTGCTCCGTGGAGCGAGCGCTCGAAAATGCGAGCTTGCTACCATCGGGCGACCACGCAGGGCCGGAGTCCACGGCCGGGTCACTGGTCAGCCGCACGAGGCCCGTGCCGTCGGCTTTGACGGCGCAGATGTCTCGGTTACCGCTCTCGACTTCGCAGTCGAACGCGATTTGCGCTCCGTCGGGCGACCAGGCCGGCTGCCCGACGAACCGGCCACCCTGAGTCACGCGCACGGGGCCGGATCCATCGGAGTTCATGAGGTAGAGTTCGGATCCTCGAGCCGTCAGGAGACCAGGCGGGGGACATGTCGAGGGCCGGATGGTTCGTGAGGTTCACGGGAGTGCCGCCGGCGGCGCCGATTACGAAGATCTCGCCGTCGCGTTCAAAGGCGATCTGGGTGCCGTCCGGCGTCCGGCGACCAGGCAGGCCCCGAGCCCCCCTCGGCGCCGGGGACGGCGGACACGGAAGACCCATCGGCACCCACGGTCACGATCGAGGGGATCGGGTAGTAGTAGCATCCTGTCGAGCAGGCCCCGCCACCACTACAGTATTCAGGCCAGTCGAGACAGTAATAATACCAGTCGATCCATCCGACGAATGCAATCTCCGCGTTCGCCACGCCAGCAACCGCCAGCGTGAAGACCAGTGCGAGAGGAATCGAGAGGAGACCGCGCCATCTCGCAAACCGCATTTTCATGTTGCCCCTCCTTCGCCTCTCCATTTGAGGTGCTCGGGCGCCCACTCGTGGAGCTCGGTCGCGACTGGGACACGCCGGTGGAGACCATACCCGTCCGCACGGACTGAGGACGGCCGGCCGGACGAAGGCCGTCTCAGTCGCCCTGGGCGCATTGAGCTCTGACGACGCCCCAGGCCGCAAACAGGTTGAAACCCGGCGGGAAGGTCAGCTGCTCTTCGTTCGTGCCGTCCGCATTCATTTTAAAGATCTGCAGGTTTGGATTCTGGAACGTCCCCACGTTCCGGTGGAAAACGATGCGTTGACCATCAGGCGACCACGCGGCTGTCGCGTCGAGCAGGGAATTGTGGGTCAGCTGCGTCTGGCCCGTGCCGTCCGCGTTCATGACGCAGACCTCAAAAATGCTGTTGGTGGGGTTCCGGCATTCGTACGCAATGCGCGCACCGTCCGGAGACCAGGTAGGAGACCGCTCCTCTACGGAGTTGCTAGTCACGCACTCTACGGTCTTCGTTTCCAGGGTCAGCACGCAAATCTCGGCTGTAGCGGAGTTCATGGGATTGTCTGTGACGGTGTGCCGCGTGAACACGATCTTCTTCCCATCGGGGGACCAGTCCGCGTCATCCTCGATGTGCGTCGGGGTGTTCGTGATGTTCTGCGGGCTCGCCACGCCCTTGAGGAGATCGTCCACGTTCGCGACGAAGATATCGCTGTCCCACGTCGGAGCGCCCGGATCGTTCCTGATAGGACATCCGGGAATGCCCGGGAGGGGCGGCGCGGTCGAGACCGGGCACGTGGCGCCCGACGCTGAGGCATGGTATGCGATGTACTTGCTGTCCGGCGACCACGTGGCGGAGCTGCCCCGGATCAGCAGCGTCTGCTCGGTCCCGTCCGTGTTCATCACGAACAGGTCGGAGGTGTTGAGGGGCTCCGTCGGAAGTCGAAGCCGATTGCTGTCGAACACGATCTTTTTCGGCGACACGGCCGCGAACGCATTCCCGCCGCCGGTGTCCTCCGTCAGGCGGATCGGGTTCCCGCCCTCCGGATCCATCAGGTAGATCTCGCCAACGAGCAGCGGATTGGCGGTGGGATTGTCACGCGTACTTGTGAATGCGATTCTCGAGAATTCACACTGCTCCGCGGTCGCGATGCCCGCGGTGCCGGCGATCATGACGGCGGCGATTGCGAGCACGGTGATCTGCTTCATGGTCGACCTCCAATCATTCCGGGTTGAGCTTCCCACGTCGCGGGCTAGACGCCGCGCTGTCACGTCGAGTTCTACTTCCGGCGGCGTGAGACTCTGGTGAATCGAACGCGAATACTGCTTGAGACCTGTCGCGGCTTCCGGCTGATGCTGACGGGATGCCCATAATGCGCTTGCGCATCGCGGCGCTCCTTTCATCACCTTGCTGGCAGCGATTTCGCCGTGTCACGCATCGGGTACTCCTTAGCGTCATCGCGAACCTTCTGCCTCAGGCGGGTTCTGGCCTTGGTCGGTCCCCGGGGGGGCGATCATTTCCCCGATGGCCCGGCCAACGGCGTCCAAACCCTCCACGCGCGCCTTCAGCCCGGTCTTCACCTGTTCCACGACCCCGGTGATGCGCCCGACCTTGTCACAGGTCAGGCGGACGACGAAGGTCATCCCCGAGCCATCGATCGCGCCTCTCGTCCGTAGGTGACTCACCCGACCCCCTTTTACTGATGGAGGCGTTGATGAGGCGTCCCTGGGAGCGTTGAATCTTCGTTGAAGCTCGTGAAACCTCCCTCGGCGGTCCCTTGATTCGGCCCAGGGACAGGCACTAAAGTCGGGGGCCACGGGGAGGGCGACAGATGGGGCGGCTCACCCTTTCGCTCCTGGGTGGCTTCCAAGCGCGGCTGGATAGTGGCCCACCCCTTGTTGTGCCGGCGAAAGCCCAGGCACTCCTCGCATACCTGGGAGCGCGGCCGGGCCAGGCTCACCCGCGCGACAAGCTGGCCGCACTTCTCTGGGGTGGCACCGGCCAGGAGCAGGCGCGAAGCAACCTCAGGCACACCCTGTTCACCATTCGCCAGGCCATGCGCGGTGTCTCGCCGGGTCTCCTGGTCGCTGAGGCTCAGGGCGTCGCTTTGGAGCCGGCGTCGGCGGACGTCGATGTCCACTCCTTCGAGAAGCTGGTGGCAGAGGGCACGGAAGAGGCGTTCGAACGAGCTGCAGCTCTCTACCAAGGCGAGCTGCTCGAAGGGCTCAGCGTCGACGAACCGCCGTTCGAGGAGTGGCTCCTGGCCGAGCGCGAGCGGCTCCGCGAGCTCGCCCTCGAGGCGCTCGCCCGGCTGCTCGCCCACCAGGCCAAGAGCCAGGCGACGGAGCGCGCCATTCAGACCGCCCTCCGGCTCCTGGCACTCGACCCACTGCAGGAGCCCGCGCATCGAACGCTGATGCGTCTCTATGCTCGGCAGGGCCGGAGAAGCGCCGCGCTGAAGCAATACCAGGTTTGCGTCGGCGTGCTGCGGCGCGAGCTGGGCGCCGAGCCCGAGCCCGAAACGCGACGACTCTATCAGGACTTCCTCCAGCAGCGTGTGAGCGAGTCGGCGGATCCGGAGGCGCGCTCCAGCCGCACGACGTCCCGCACGCACCCAACCGGGCCCGTCGGCGAGAGGCCGCTGATTGGACGCGCGGGGGAGCTGGCGCGGCTCCGGCGCGCGCTTGACGAGGTCCGCAGCGGACTTGGCCGAGTCTTCGTGATCGTCGGCGAGGCAGGTGTCGGCAAGAGCAGCCTCGTGACGGTCGTCGATGCCGACGCTCGCGAGCAAGGCACCCGCCTGTTGCTGGGGCGCTGCTACGAGAGCCAGCAAATCCTCCCCTTCGGTCCCTGGGTCGATGCCCTTCGCGGCGGCGGGGTGAGCCAGGAGGCCGAGCCGCTCCAGGGTCTCGCCCCGGTCTGGCGCGCGGAGCTCTCGCGCCTGCTGCCGGAGGTTGGCGCGCCGAACCTCCCGGGGCCGAGCGACGATCTCCTGAGACTTTTCGAGAGCGTCGCCCAGCTCGTCGAAAGGCTCGCCAGCCAAGGCCCGCTGATGCTGGTGCTCGAGGACCTCCACTGGGCCGACGAGATGAGCCTGCGGCTCTTTGCGTTCGTCGCGCGGCGCACGCGGACGGCGCCCGTGCTGATCGCGGCCACGGCCCGCGAGGAGGAGCTGGCGAGCGTGCCCGTGCTTCGGCGCGTGCTCGACGAGGTCGCCGCCGAGCCGCACTTTGTGCGCATGCCGCTGGCCCCCCCTTTCGCGCGGCGACACGGCAGCGCTCGTCCGCTCGCTCGCCCGCCGGGGTAGCGACGAGGCACTGGTCGCACGCCTGAGCGAACGCCTTTGGGCGGCGAGCGAGGGGAATCCTTTCATAATCGTCGAAACCATGCGTGCGCTGGACGAAGGGGCGGTTACCGAGACGGCGCCCAGTCTGCCCATGCCGGAACGGGTCCGGCAGGTGATCGCCGGGCGCCTGGAGCGACTGAGCACGCGCGGGCAGGAGTTGGCGGCGATGGCGGCCGTGATCGGACGCGAATTCGAATTCCTTGTTCTTCAGACAGCTGCTGGTCTCGGCGTTCGCGACGCGGCCGAAGGCGTCGAGGAGCTCGTGCGTCGTCGCGTTTTCCACGGGATCGGCGAGCGATTCGACTTCACCCATGAGCGAGTCCGCGAGGTCGTCCGCGACCGGCTCTCGGCGCTTCAGCGGAAGGTTCTCCATGGCCAGCTGGCGAAAGCCATGGAGGTGGTGTACGCAGAAAATCTGGAGCCTCACTATGCGGCCCTCGGCGTTCACTGCAGCGAGGGTGAAATTTGGGGGAAGGCAGCGACCTACCTTCGTCGGGCCGGCATCCAGGCGGTCGCGCGCTCCGCCTATTCAGAAGCGGTCGCCTTCTACACTCAGGCACTCGGGGCCCTCCGCCGGCTCCCCGCGACCCGGGAGACGACGGAGCTGACCATCGACATCCGGCTCGACCTCCGGAACGCCCTCAACCCGCTCGGCGAGTGGGCGCGCATGGGAGACCACCTCCACGAGGCCGAGGGGCTCGCCCGGACGCTCGGCGACCAGCACCGGCTCGGGCGGATCGTCAACTGCATGGCGAATCTGCGCATGGTCACGGGCGACTATGACGAGGCCGCCAGATTCGCGCAGGAGGCCCGGGGTGTCGCGCGAACCCTCGGCGATCGCTCGATCGAGGTGGTCGCAACGATGTACCTGGGCTCAACGCACTCCGCCCGGGGCGAGTTCAGCGACGCGGCCGCCTTCCTCGAGCAGAACGTCGCGCTCGAGGGCGACCTGCGCTACGAGCGCTTTGGGACGGCCAGCATCCAGTGGGCGTGGTCGGGGGCCCATCTCGCCGAGGTGCTCTCGGAGCTCGGCCGGTTCGACGAGGCCATCGGGCGCGCCGAGGCCTCAGTGCAGATCGCTGAGGAGGCCGATCATTCCTTCACGCTGAACTTCGGGTTGTTCGCGCTCGGCCGCGCCCACTTCCGTCGCGGCGATCTCCCGAGCGCGACCCGGGTTCTCGAGCGGGGCCTCAACCTCTGCCGAACGCGGCAGGTCGTCTTCGGGACAGCGTTCGTCGCCGCAGCCCTCGGCGTTGCCTACGCTCTCGCCAGCCGGGCTGACGAGGCGCTCCCGCTGGTGGCGGGCGCCGTCGAGGAGTTCCGCCGTCGCCCAAATCACTTCCGGCCGGCAGTCATTCCTCTGTATGCGGGGATGACGTACCTCTCGGCCGGGCGGATCGATGAGGCCGCCAGCCAGGCCCGAGAAGCCCTGGCGCTCACCCGCCGGCTGAAGGCTCGGGCAGCCGAGGCCCACGCCCTTTGCCTCGCTGGTGACGTCGCGTCGGCAGGCGGCGCCGAGGACGCCGAAGGCCATCACCGCCAGGCGCTGGCGCTCGCCGAACCGCGTGGGATGCGCCCCCTCGTCGCCCACTGCCACCTCGGCCTCGGCACGCTCTACCGGCGTACGGGCAAGCGCGAGCCGGCGCGGGAGCACCTCACCACCGCCGCGACGATGTACCGCGAGATGGGGATGACGTATTGGCTGGAGAAGGCGGAGGCGAAAATGGCGGATTGAGATGAACTGTCAGCGCCGCCATAACCTCGCAGAGGGCAGGTCCTGGCTGGACAAGGTAAAGCCCACGCCCTATTCTCCCCGGACGAGGACCCGCACGCGCTGAGGCGATTGGAGAGAGGAGCCGACCTCATGGCACGACCCGTTCAAGTCTCGCTCCGGATTCCGGGGACGTCACCGATGCCGGAGCTGATCCGGCTGATCCAGGACGTCGAGGCCGCCGGCTTCGACGGCGCGGGGATCCTCGACAGCCAACTCCTGTGCCGCGACACGTTCGTCACGCTCGGGCAGGCGGCGACCCGCACGTCGCGGCTAGCGCTGTTTCCGGCGGTGACCAACCCGTTCTCGCGGCACGTCTCCGTGCTGGCCGGCGCGATCCAGACCGTCGCCGAGCTGGCGCCCGGGCGCACGAAGGTCGTCATGGGCACCGGCTACACGTCGGCGAGCACGATCG
>WNGB01011062.1_pt1 | contig 16494 bp, 9 predicted proteins | sample 5400681 | NCBI WGS metagenome assembly WNGB01 (sample SAMN13153367, study PRJNA577476) | soil metagenome | isolation source: 115 cm soil or saprolite under grassland replicate 2 | place: USA:California | collected 2016-06-15 | reverse complement strand
GGGAGAATGGCGCTCGGACAGTTCTTTTTCGGCAGCCTCTCGCAGATGGTGTTGCACGAGGCGCGCCGCTCAGTGCGCGTGGCGCGAGGCCGCATCGAGGAACCCGATACGCCGGTCCGATTGATCATCGGCGTTGACGATTCGAAAGGCGCTGAGGCCGCTGTCGAAGCCGTCGCCGCGCGCAAATGGCCCGCCGGCAGCGAGGCCCGCATTGTCAACGCCACGTGGGCGACGCCTCAAACCAGCTCTCACCGTATGGTCAGTCCGATCGCCAAATGGATCCTCGAAGAGAATGTCAGAGTCAAAAAGACGATTCTTGAATCAATCCTCTTTGCTCTGGCGCTGGCAGTGGGGCTGACGCCGGAGTTTTTGCCGATGATTACAACGGTCACGCTCGGGCGCGGCGCGCTGCACATGGGGCGGCAAAAAGTCATCGTCAAACATCTGGAGGCGATTCAAAACTTCGGCAGCATAGATGTGCTGTGCAGCGACAAGACCGGCACGCTGACCAGCGGCGAGATGACGCTCGATCGGCATGTGGATCCGCTCGGCGACCCGGCAGACCGGGTTCTGCTGCTCGGCTGCATCAACGGTTCCTACGAATCAGGAGTGAAGAATCCGATCAACGTCGCCATCCTTAAGCACGACCCGCTGGACATCGGCGCATATCGCAAGGTGGATGAGGTTCCTTTCGACTTCGAGCGGCGCCGGCTCTCAGTCGTTGCGGAGACGAAGGGAGAGATTCTGTTAATCACCAAGGGCGCGCCTGAAAGCGTCCTGACATGCTGCAGCCAGTTTGAGGTGAATGGACAGACACGTCCATTGGACAATGACATGCGCGCCAAGTGTCAGGCAATCTATGATGGGTTGAGTTCGACGGGGTACCGCGTGCTGGCCGTCGCCTCTCGGCCTGTCCCGCAACAAGAAGTTTATCGCGTAGCGGATGAGAAAGATCTGGCGCTGGCTGGCTTCCTCGCCTTCTCCGATCCGCCGCTGGCAGACGCCGCCGAGTCGATCAAGGCTCTGCGCCTTGATGGCGTGCGGGTAAAGATTCTGACCGGTGACAGTGAACTGGTCGCCCAACACATCTGTTCGCAAGTCGGATTAGACGCCAAACACATCGCCCTCGGAGAGGAACTCGATCGCATCAGCGATATAGCGCTCGCGGCTGTGGCGGAGAAGACGATTGTTTTTGCCCGCGTCTCGCCGGCGCAGAAACACCGGATTATCCTGGCGCTCAAGGGGCGCGGCCACGTCGTGGGCTATCTCGGCGACGGGATCAATGACGCGCCTTCGCTGCACGCCGCGGATGTCGGCATCTCAGTCGCCACAGCGGTTGATGTCGCCAAAGAGGCCGCCGATATTATTTTGCTGGAGCGCAGCCTGCGTGTTCTGCACCAGGGCATCATCGAAGGACGCAAGGCCTTCGGCAATGTCATGAAATATTTGTTGATGGGCACCAGCTCCAACTTCGGCAATATGTTCAGCATGGCCGCCGCCGCCGCATTTCTCCCGTTCTTGCCGATGCTGCCGACGCAGATTCTGCTCAACAATTTTCTCTACGATCTGGCCCAGATCACGATCCCCACCGACAACGTGGATGCATCATATATTGACAAGCCAAGGCGCTGGGATATCAAGATGATCCGGGATTTTATGATCTACATCGGCCCGATCAGTTCGATCTACGATTTCCTGACTTTCTACGCGTTGCTGAAAATCTTTCACGCTTCCGAAGCGTTGTTTCACACTGGCTGGTTTGTCGAATCACTTGCCACGCAGACGCTCGTGCTCTTCGTGATCCGCACCGCCGGCAATCCGTTCCGCAGCCGCCCCAGCCTGCCGTTGGCGATCACCACTATGTTAATCGTCCTGCTCGGTATCGTGCTGCCGGTTTCTCCGTTGGCCAGGGTCTTTGGATTCACGCCGCTGCCAGCCATGTTTTTCCTTTTTCTTAGCGGCATGGTGATTACGTATTTGTTTCTGGTCGAAATAGTCAAGCGTCGATTGATGCGGCGGCGGCGTATCCACCTGCGCCCATCACGATTGAGATAACTGGGACTTGCGCGAAAAGAGGAAAAAAGAAGCTTCGCGCCGGGAGGATGCCCGCGCTCCCAGGTTAATCCAGTCGGCGCCCTGGACCGCTGTTGGAGCGAGCGCCCAAAACAGCTCCCCCCTACCTTTCTTTCCTAAATTGTCCAATAGTAGACAGAATTTTATCCCGAGCCGGCAGATCATTAGATACCGACTTTAAGATTTTACTGGCGCGTATTCAGGAAGGATGTTGTGCAAGCGGTTCGGTGAGTTTGCAATCATAGCAATCACAGACCCGCTGTCTGACTTCCTGTTTTGACAACACGCGATCGGGTTTGCCTTGAACCCAATGTGACTCAATCGGATCTGCTACGCTAATCGCGGTAAATTGCGCGATCCGGACAAGGTTCGGGTGGGCCAAGAATTGACCATACCTAAGGGCTAATGCCCTGAGTGGAGATGGCCGGGAACGGCGCTCAAACCTCTTGGGGCAGGTGGACGCGGGAGCATCTATCTGCTCCGCTTTTGGGGAGACCTTCTCCACTTCAGAGTTTTTGAAGCGCGAAAAATTGGTTATGGCTATGCGCAAAACGATGAGCGACGACCTTTTGCAGCAGACCGAACAGGCATTGCGCGAAAGCGACGAGCGTTTGCAAAGCATTCTCTCTTCGATAGACGAAGTGGTTTGGTCGGCGGCGCCGGACGGGATGCGGATTCATTACATCAACCCGGCCGTTGAACACATTTGGGGACTACCTGTCGACGACTTCTACGCCAACGCGTGGCCATTGGCCGAGGTGATCCATCCCGAAGACCGGGCGAGAATTGAAAAGTCTTTTCGTGTTCTCATTGATGGTGGAGATTTCGACACAGAGTATCGCATCGTGCGGCCGGACGGCGAAACCCGCTGGATTCACGACCGAGGCCGCCGAGTCGTGGGCGAGAATGGACAGAGTGTCACGCTTACCGGCATTGCCGCCGACGTGACAAGACGCAAGCAGGCTGAGGAGCTTTTGATTGCGAGTCAGGACAAGATCGCCGGCATCATCAACTCGGCGATGGATGCCCTCATCACTGTTGACGCTGACCAGCGCATCACTGTTTTCAATAGCGCCGCTGAAAGGATGTTTGGTTGCCCGGCCGAAGAAGCCATCGGGCGCCCGGTTGACCGCTTTATCCCGGAGCGGTTCCGCAGCGCACACTGGAAACACGTCCAGAATTTCGGCAAAACCGAGATCACTAAGCGTTCGATGGGCGCGCTTGGCTTTATTTATGGTTTGCATGCCAATGGCGCCGAATTCCCGATTGAAGCCTCAATCTCACAACTGGAAATCAAGGGGCAGAAACATTACACCGTCATTCTCCGAGACATCACTGTGCGCAAAAAGACAGAGGAACGATTGCGCGAGCAAGCTGCTTTGCTTAATCAAACACAAGAAGCCATTATCGTGAACGATCTGGAAGGCCATATTCTCTTCTGGAATCGCGGAGCGGAAAGCCTCTACGGCTGGATGGCGGAGGAAGTGATTGGCGGCAGCCTTGCCGGTCAAGCGTATCGCGATGAAGAGTCACACAAAAACGCGGCGCAGGTACTATCCAGTAAAGGTGTCTGGAAAGGCGAGCTACGACAATACACCAAAGACGGCAAGGAAATCATCGTTGAAGGTCATTGGACGCTGATCAATGATGATGAGGGAAGGCCGAAGTCAATTCTGATCGTCAATCACGACGTCACTGAGAAGAAGAAAATAGAGTCTCAGTTTCTACGCGCTCAGCGGCTGGAGAGCATCGGTACGCTTGCCAGCGGCATCGCGCACGATTTGAACAATGTGCTTACGCCGATACTGATGGCGCTGCAAATACTTGAGATGCGATTCACCGACGAGAGCAGCCGGAGGATGCTCGAAGTGTTGAGACAGAGCGCGGAGCGCGGCGGCGAGATGGTCAAGCAAGTGCTTTCGTTCGCCAGAGGCGTCGAAGGGCAAAAGATCGCCATTCAGCCCGCATACTTCATCAAAGAAATCCTGAAGGTGTTACGAGAAACACTTCCCAAGAATATCACTGTCAAACAATCATTGCCGCCGGACATCGGCACAATCAATGGCGACGCCACCCAACTCCATCAGGTATTAATGAACCTTTGCGTTAACGCGCGTGATGCGATGCCGGACGGCGGCTCGCTGACCATAGGAGCTGAAAATACGGTTATTGATGAGCACTACGCGCGGATGGTTCCTGATGCAAACGCAGGGCGGTACGTGATGATTACAGTATCCGATACGGGGGCGGGAATCCCCGAACACATCAAAGACAAAATCTTTGACCCGTTCTTTACCACCAAAGAGAAGGGCAAAGGCACGGGGCTTGGTCTCTCGACGGTGATTGGCATCGTCAAGAGTCTTGGCGGATTCATCAACGTCTATAGCGAAGTCGGCAAGGGGGCGAAATTCAAAATATATCTGCCGATGGCCGAAACCGCCGACGCCGCAGAAACAGCGGCGACTCAAACCGGATTGCCGCTTGGAAACGGCGAGTTGATTCTTGTAGTTGATGATGAGGCCGGAATACGTGATATCGCCAAAACCACGCTTGAAACATTCGGCTACCGAGTGCTGACGGCGGAAGACGGCGCGGAAGCCGTGGCGATTTACGCTTCTCGTTTGGGAGAAATACAAGCAGTGCTCACCGATATGATGATGCCATTTTTGGACGGCGCGGCGACTATTCGCGCTCTGCAAAAACTTGACCCGCAAGTCAGAATCATCGCCAGTACCGGCTTGTCTGATGGGATGAGATCGGAGGAGGCTGAAAAGCTGGGCGCAAAGTTGGTACTGTCGAAACCATACACAGCGGAAACGCTCCTGAAGGCATTAGCCGCCTCACTCGATCATGGGCCATAACGGGGTTCTTTTAGCAAAAGGACATTACTCCGCATGCGGAGTAATGTCCTTTTGCTAAAAGAACCCCGTTATGGTCGAATGCGAGATCAAATTATGGTCGAAAAACATCGGCAAGTTGTTGATTCTACGTTGGGCCAAGATCAGGATATGGTCGAACTGACATCAGTCACCGTACGCGAAAGCGGATGATAAATCACATTTGGGATTCGGTCGCGGAACTCGCCGGCGGCGTCGGTCGTACTCCTCACAGCGCCCGTCACGCGATGGGGCGGCGTTTGATTGACAAAACTGGCAATATCGCTTCCGTTCAACGACAACTCAGGCATAAGAATGCGGCGTATTCAGTACGGTACCGCGCATCACGGAAGAAGAGTTGAGTCAGGCTCTCGATGAGCGATAGGCGCAGGCCTTGAGAGAGAGGAGGTGTTTACGTGGGCGGAGTTACTCTTGAAGGTAGAGGAAAGACTAAAATTGCCTGCTGGCTGGATTTCGTGAAAAAACGCGACGGGCTAGTCAAAAAATACGGCCCCGATTGGCTGATAAGCCCATCGAATAAAAGAGACGGCTTTCAAGAAATGAAAAAGGACGTTGAAAAAAATGAGTGGGTGCTGCGCGGCAGATTCGACAAGTAAAGTATAATGTTTTTGAAAGGTGCTAACCACACGCCTTTCAGAAAGGGGGATTCAATCGTTGACCAAACTTTTGAACCCTCTGCGGTCTGGTTTGGGGGAATGCGGCAGATGGTAACAGGACACCGAAAGCGTATTCCCTGATTAGGCATCGCCTTTAAGTCAAGGAACGCTATTCAAAGATGGTGATAACAGTCCGGGATGGTCACAGTTTTTGAGCGGCAGGAAAACCGGTCGTCATCACAGATGACGGATGCGTCAAGACTGGCTTGGGCCTTCTACCTACTTATCGCAATGACGATTGTAGCGGCTAGACCTCAAAGTCCTGTAGAAGAAGCGGGCAGTTCCCGGAAACGGCCCGCTTCTTCTCCTTTCGCTTCCTTCGTTGTTCCAAAAAGGAAAAATGCATGCCGATTTCTGAATCTTTTGGATTGCTGAAATTTGTTCCGACTATCTATCGCGTACTTAAGACCGGAGCCGAAAAATGGCGCTTCCGCAAGGATGATGAACAAATGAAGCAGATTTACAACAGCCTGATCACGCTCTGGCGAAATGGCCACGTGCCCACGATATCCGCTGAATTTGGAACGGACCTGCACAGAATTCTTGAAAAAATGGCGGATAAAAAAATGCTCGAGCGATTTAGCGGAATGCCTGGAAACTACATTCTTCCGGGGACGGGCCGATCACCACGTTAACCATTACAATCTACCCGACAGAAAAGCCGCATTGATTAGGGAAGACGAAATCAATTGCCTTTACCGGGTTGATTCCACGTGTCGAAAATCGAATTGATTATCACACGTGGAATTCATCTAGTGGATGCGCTCCCGCATTTCGTTGTCTTGGCCTGAAGCGTAGTGTGCGCGGACGGGAAGGGCTGTTTAAGAAACGATCAAGATATGGTCGAAAAGCTGACCTTCTGATCAGGTTATGGCCGAAGAGGCAACCAGGTTATGGTCGAACTGACAGAGACCGTTTGCGCCGCGGTGGAGCGGCAGCGGGCGGGATTGAAGAATCCGCCGAAGAGCATTGATGATCATTTGGAGACTCTGCGCACGCAGGGATTGCCGAAGACGGTGGAGAGATTGCAGGCCGATTGTTATGGGAAGTGAAAATGGCGCGAAGGAGGAAGAGACCTTGAGCTGGTGAGTCGCCGGAAAACAATCTTCGAGTGACGCCGAGCCAGGAGGGGCGTTATGTCATCCCACTTCGACAACCAGGCGCTCGCCTTCAGGACAGACGGCCTCTCCGTCGGTCACGCCTTGCCTGATCCGATCGAAAACGCGATCGCCTTCTGGGCCGAGGCCAGCACGCGCGCCGAGACCAGAGACCGCGAAGAACGCCTGCGTGATAAGAAGCAGGTCATCAGATCATTCCTGAAATACGTCGGCAAGCACCCGGGCGAAGTCGGTCCGGCGGACGTGCGGGCCTGGCGCAAGCACCTTGAATCGCTGAAATCTGAGAACACGGTTTATTCTTACCTCTCGCGCGTCTCTTCATTCTATGAGTGGCTGAGAAAATACCCGGAGATCAAAGACCACATCCACAGTAATCCCGTGTCGATGGCGCGGCCGACGGCGCCGCGGCCTTATCAGACCAGGAAGACCAGGGCGTGGACCGACGACGAGATGAACGCCATTCTCAATTCGATCGCCGGGGAGGCGGAGCGGGGCTCGATCCATGCGCTGCGCGACTACGCCTTAACCCTCTTCTATCTTTACTCAGGCCTGCGTCGCAACGAGGTCTTCGGCTTGCGTGGAGGCGACGTCGAACTGCAGGAAGGCGATCCGGCCACTGTATTAACCTGGCCCCCGAAGCCACCGGCTGAAGGTGACGTAGTGATGTATGGTGGCTACCCAGCAATGTACCGTGAGGAACGTCCTGGCAATGTGCATTTCATGTTTGCATCTTTCGCTGGAAAGGTGGCAAGCGCTTCGGACAGGAACGTAGGAATGGTCTTGGAAATCGAAAGGTCTGAGTCTATCTCGCCGAGCCGGATCCCGCCGAATGCCGATTTGGGCGGGTGGAGCGGAGGCCCTGTCTTCCGGGTGGTTGATTCGAATGGCATCGAACGTCTTGAGCTAGCTGCGATCATCTACGAGTATTCCGCGCTTTCCGAGATCGCGTTTGCCCATCCGTTGAGCAGCCTCGCTGAGGACGGCCACTTCATTGAGTGACGGACGAGCGCCAGCGCGACTCTCAGCATTTTTCGATTGGCTGAATTTGCCTTGGGCTTGCTTTTTAGCCCTCGCTGGCCCAAAAGGAGCGAAGCTGCGATAAGACCCAACAAGCAAGTTCTTGACAGGCTGCCTACCTGACGTTGCTTTCCGATTTCGAGACCAAACAATCCCGGAAGCGGACACCCCTCAGCGCCGCACCTCGTAAATCATCTGGATCAAATTGAGTGTTTCTCTCATTTAGTCTACCCTTCATAATCGAGTTAAGAGGGACTATGCAGACACTTTGGCAAGACCTGCGCTACGGCGCGCGAATGTTGTTGAAGAAGCCCGGCTTTACTTTGATCGCCATCATTACGCTGGCGCTGGGCATCGGGGCGAACACGGCGATTTTCAGCCTGGTCAACACGATGTTCCTGCGTCCGTTGCCCGTCGAAAAGCCGAAGCAACTGGTCGCCCTCAACAGCGTTTCGCTCAATGGCGAACGCAATTTCCCCGCCTTCTCTATCCCCAACTACCGCGATCTGCGCGACCGCAACGACGTGCTGGCGGGCTTGGCCGCCTACCGCATCGCGCCCATCAGTTTGAGCAACAACGGCGTCAACACGCGGCTCTGGGGCTATCTGGCTACCGGCAATTACTTCGAGATGCTGGGCGTGAAACCGGCGTTGGGCCGTTTCTTTACGCCCGAGGATGACAAAGCGCCGGGCGCGCATCCGGTCGCGGTGGTGACGCACGATTGCTGGCAGCGGCGTTTTGCGGGCGATCCGAACATTGTTGGCAAGAACGTGCTGGTCAACGGGCGCAGCTACACGATCATCGGCGTCGCCGCGCCGGGATTTTACGGCGCCGAGATCGGTTACAAGACGGAGATGTGGTTCCCGATGATGATGCTGGCGCAGATCGAGGCGGGCCGTGATTATTTGAATGACCGTGGCACCTGGAACTTTTTCGTTCAGGGCCGCCTCAAACCCGGCGTCAGCGTGGCGCAAGCCGAAGCCGCGCTCAAGAACATTGCTGCGCAACTGGCTCGCGAATTCCCCAAAGAAAACGAAGGCATCACGATTGCGCTCTCGCCGCCGGGTTTGTTCGGCGCGTTCATGCGCGGGCCGATCATGGGTTTCGCGGGCGTGTTGATAGCGGTGGTCGGGCTGGTCTTGCTGCTGGCCTGCACCAATCTGGCGAACCTGTTGCTGGCGCACGCGACCGAGCGGCGCAAGGAGATCGCGATTCGTCTGGCGATTGGCGCGGGCCGTTGGCGCCTTGTGCGGCAACTGCTGACCGAGAGTGTAGCGCTGGCCGCGCTGGGCGGCGCGTTCGGCTTGGCGCTGGCCTATTGGCTGGTGGATGCCGTGATGGCGTTCAAACCGCCGCTCGACATTCCGCTGACGACTGAATTGCACCTGGATGCCCGCGTGCTGCTGTTCACGATCGCCGTCTCGTTGCTGACCGGCGTCGTCTTCGGATTACTGCCCGCGTTGCAGGCGACCAAGCCGGAGTTGGTGCCCGCGTTGAAAGACGAGACTTCCATCGGCGGGTATCGCCGCTCCTGGCTGCGCAGCGGTTTGGTCGTCATGCAAGTCGCGCTGTCGCTGGTGCTGTTGATCTGCGCGGGGCTGGTCTTGCGCGGCTTGCAAAACGCGCAGCGGCTCAGCCCGGGCATGGTCGCGCAGGGCGCCGTCGAGATGTCGTTTGACCTGGGCTTGCAAGGTTACGACGGGCCGCGCATACAGCAGTTCAAACAACAAATCCTCGCGCGCGCGCGGGTCTTGCCGGGCGTGCAAGCGGTTGGGCTGACTGACTTCGTGCCGCTGAGCATGAACATGAATAACAACGCCGTTTATATCGAAGGCCAGCCCGCGCCGCAGGGGGCGAACGTGCCGCTGGCGATGACTTCCCGCGCGACGCCCGGCTTCCTGGCGGCGCTGGGCACGCAGTTGCTGCAAGGCCGCGATTTCACCGAGCAGGAGACCGAGGCCAAGCAGCGCGTCGCCGTCGTCAATGAAACCTTCGCGCGCCGCTTCTGGCTGGGCCAATCGCCGCTGGGCAAACGCTTCAGTTTCGAGGGCGCAGCCGGGCCGTGGATCGAGATCGTCGGCCTGATGCAGGACGGCAAGTATTTCAGCCTGAGCGAAGAGGCGCAGTCGTTCGTGTACGTCAATCTGCGCCCTGACAGCGGCAGCTTCTTGACTTTGGTTGCGCGCACGGCGGGCGATCCGCAAGCGCTGATTGCCGCGCTGCGCCGTGAGTTTCAGCAACTCGACGCGAATCTGCCGGTTTACAACGTGAAGACGCTGACCGAGCACATGGCCGTGCCGCTCTTCCCGGGGCGCGTGGCGGCGACGTTGCTGGGCAGTTTCGGTTTGCTAGCCTTGCTGCTGGCGGCCATTGGCATTTTCGGCGTGATGTCCTACGCCGTCACGCAACGCACGCGCGAGATCGGCATTCGGATGGCGCTGGGCGCCAACGCCGCCGGCATCTTCCGGCTGGTCGTTGGGCACGGTTTGACGCTGACGGCTATCGGGTTGGGGATCGGCTTGGCTGTGGCAGTGGCGGGGACGCGGCTGCTGGCGACCTTGCTTTTCGGCGTGAGCGCGACCGACCCGTTGACGTTTGCCGTAATCGCACTGTTGCTTGCGCTTGTAGCCTTGCTGGCCTGTTGGATTCCGGCGCGGCGAGCGACGAAGGTGGATCCGATGGAAGCCCTGAGAGCCGAGTAAAATCAAAGGATTGGTTCGCCCGCATTTGAAGTGACATTGCTATGTGACTATCCCATAGTACGACTGTTGCTCTCTCAATCTGCAATTTCCGTTTTTACTTTCCGCCCTGGCAGTAGCGCGCTAGAATCCGCCAACCCGCAAGCAATCACTGGCTTTTTCAGGTCAAAAATTTCCGGTTCCCCGTATTTTGGGAAATTTCTTTTCCTCGTCGGGGAGGAGTCATGAAAGGAGATTACCCTCGTTTCAGAGCGTCTTATTCGCAGGATGAACTGATTGAGCACTTTCATCTCGAGCCAGCAGATCACGATTTTGTGCGCCAATTTCGCGGAGACGCCAACCGGAATATGGTCGCTGTGCTGCTGAAATCTTTGCCATACCTGGGTTACTTTCCCGAACAGCCGGATTTGATGCCGGCAGAAGCCCGCCTCTTCATCGCCAATCAGTTGAATCTGTTGTGGGATCACACCTCACATTATCAATGGGAAAGCAGCACGAAGGACTATCATTTCTCGGCGATTCGTCAGTATACGGGATGGCGGTTCCCGACCACGTCGGACAAAGAAGAGTTGGAGAGCTGGTTGCGTGAGGAAGGAACGCAATCGGCGCACACCGAAGAAGATCTAATGGAGGCGGCCTTTGACCGATTACGAGGATTAGGGGTTCTTTTAGCAAACGCGCATTACTCCGCATGCGGAGTAATGCGCGTTTGCTAAAAGAACCCCATAGTCAGATGCTCAGCTTCGACGGGTAGACACGCTCCCACACGTAGTCGTAAGCCTGCGCGGGCAGTTCCTGTTTAAGTTGGAAGTTGTATGACTTGGGCCCGCTGAACCTGGTCTCGAACGTGGCGATCTCAAAGCGGAATCGCTCCGATTGACTGAAGTTCTGAATGTCCGTGTAGCGCCAGAAGCGTGAATGCTCCGGCTTTTCAGCCGACTCGAACGCCACGCGGTCGGCGTAGATTCTGAGCGCGCCGGAACAACCGCCGAAGTTGTGTAGATGCTTGACCGGGATTTCAAACCGGGGCGAGCCTTCCGTCACAGGCGGCACGCTCGTGACGAGAGGGCGCGTGGATTGCGCCAGCAGGAGGGCGCTGATCTCGGGCGTGATCTCGCCTTCGAGGAGTTTGAAACTCCACTCCCTGTCGCGCCCGCCCAGCCACTTTTCGTCTTTATAAGTCAGCAGATCGAGCCTGGACTTTGATTCGACTTTGACCTGCTGAAGCTCAACGTACCGCCACACTCGCGCGTGCTTATCGTGCGCGGTCTTGTATTCGATTTTCTCCGGCGTGATGACGAGCGCCCCGCGACAGCTTCGCAGCATGTGGTCATGCTCCACCGGAAATTCGTAGCTCTGCGCTGCGACGGGTACCGTCGCGAGCATGAGCGTTAAGGCGATCAATGGTAACCGGCATTTCATCTCTCACTCTCTTTCTGCGTGGGCCTCGTTCCGGTTTGCTACTGGAGCCAAGCTCATTTGTGACCAAGCCGCGAGCACGGTTGGCACGTAGTTGCGAGTTTCAAGCGGCAGCAGTTTGCGCCGCGCCAGCTCTTTGAAGTTATGCGCGCCGGCCCGCTCAATTGCGCGCTGCACGCGGCCCTCACCTGCGTTGTAAGCCGCGAGCGTAAGCTCCCAATCACCGAACATCTGGTAAAGGTCTCGCATGTAGCGCGCCGCCGCGCGCGTCGCATGCTCCGGGTGAGTGCGGTGATCGTCGCCGGGAGCGACCCCAGCGGGTTGAAACCGCTCTCGACAAGCGCAACGGACAAGACCTCAAGCGGCAGTTTCTCCTCGATCAAAATTCGCGTCAGGATGTCGCGGTAGGAGTTGTAACGGGCGAGCGCGATGCGCGGAGCGGCGCGGGTTGACGTCAAGCCCGGCCAGCCGCGTTTCGCCCCTGGAGCAGGCGCCGTGGGGTTGAGCGCCGCCTGTTCTGCGGCGATGCGGCGCAGCAATTCTTCGGTGATCAGCCCTCGCTCGGCGGGCGCTGACGCAATGATCATCAACTCCGCCTGCCGCAGCGCCGCGCGCGCCTCATCGCTCTTCCCCTGCTTCCTAGCTTCAACGCCTTTATTGACGAGTCCCACCGCGGCCAGAGCGGCGGCCAGAGCGCGCTCGGCGGCGGCGGCGCGTTCGTCCACTGTCGCCCGGATTCGCGCCATCGCGCGGGCGGCGGGGTCGTCAGTCTGCGTCTGCGCTTGCGCCGAGTTCGACGGACAAGCCAGCAGGACTGCCGCGAGGCTCAGCCCGCAAACCCGCGCGACGAATTTAACCAGGGTAGTCCGCATCTTGATCCCTCACTTAGGCGGCCCCCGGCAGAAGCGCCGGTTGGCGTTTCACGTCCGTATGCCATTTCCATATCGCGTAGATCGCCGGGTAGACGAACAGTTCGAGCGCGAAGGAGAAGAACATCCCGGCGATCATCGGCGCGGCGATGCGCTTGGTCAGGTCGGCGCCAGCGCCCGCCGCCAACATCACCGGCAGCAGGCCGATGAAATCCACCGCGACGGTCATGAACTTCGGGCGCAGGCGCTCCACCGATCCTTCCAGGATCGCCTCGCGCAAATGCGCCATCGTGCTCATCCGGCCCTGAGCCTTCCTCCTGTCATAAGCCATGTCCAGGTAGAGCAGCATGAAGACGCTCGTCTCCGCGTCCACGCCGAGGAACGCGATCAGCCCGACCCAAACCGGGATGCTCAGGTTGTAGCCGAGCAGGTAGAGCAACCACATCGCGCCCGCCGCAGAGAACGGCAGCGAGAGAAGGATGATCAGCGCGTAGGCCGCCGATTTCGTATTGAAATACATCAGCAGAAAAATGATGAAGAGCGCAATCGGCAATACGATCATCAGCTTCTCGGCGACGCGTTCCATGTTCTCGTACTGCCCGCTCCAGACCAGCGTGTAGCCGACCGGCACTTGCACTTTCTCTTTAACGGCCTGCTTGGCGTCGTTCACATAACCGCCGATGTCGCGCCCGCCCACGTCCACGTAAACGTAACCGCTCAACCGCCCGTTTTCGTCGCGGATCATCCCGGGGCCGGAGAGCATCTTGACGTCGGCAAGCTGGCTGATGGGAATCTGCGCGCCGTTCATCGCCGGCACGAGCGTGCGGTTGAGACTATCAACCGCGCTGCGAAAGTCGCGCAGGTAACGCACGTTGACCGGATATCGTTCGCGTCCCTCAACGGTCGTCGTCACGCCCTCGCCGCCCACAGCCGACATAATCACCATGTTCGCCTGATCAATCGTCAGGCCGTAGCGCGCCAGCTCCTCGCGTTTGAGATTGAAGTCAAGGAAATAGCCTCCGGCGGTGCGCTCGGCGAACACGCTGGTCGTGCCCGGCACGTCTTTCAGCGCCATCTCAAGGTGTTGGCCAATTTCCTGAATCTTGTCGAGGTCGGGGCCGAGCACTTTGATCCCGACGGGTGTGCGCACGCCTGTGGTGAGCATGTCTACGCGCGCTTTGATCGGCATCGTCCACGCGTTGACCACGCCGGGCAGTCGCAACCTGTCGTTCATCCCGCCGGGGCCGTAGATCAGCTCTTCCGTGCTCTGGTGGTCGGGCCAGCCGAGGCGGAGCGGCTTTTGCAGCCATTCCGGCGACCAGCTTGAATACCAGCGCGGGACCTTCGGCCACTGCTCCTTAGGCTTGAGCACGACTACCGTCTCCATCATGGAGAATGGCGCGGGGTCGGTCGCAGTCTCGGCCCGCCCCGCTTTGCCGAAGACGCGCTCGACTTCCGGGAAGGACTTGATGAGCTTGTCCTGCGTCTGCAGCAACCGCTGCGCTTCGGTGACAGAGATGCCGGGCATCGTCGTCGGCATGTAGAGCAGCACGCCCTCGTCAAGCGGCGGCATGAACTCCGTCCCGAGCCGCTGGTAGACCGGGATCGTGGCCAGCACAATCAGCGCCGCGCCAATGACCATGGCATAACGGAACCGTAACACAAATTCGACTACCGGCCGATAAAGCCAGTGCAGGAAGCGGCTCAAGGGGTGTTTATCTTCGGGGTAGATTTTGCCGACGATGAGTTTGTTGGCGACCCAGCACAGCCAGCGCGGGCGGAAGTCGAACTTTTTTGGGCGAATAAAGAGGACGACAAGGGCCGGAACGAGCGTGACGGACAGAGCCGCCGCGATGGCTATGGCGGAGATTTTGGTGAATGCGAGCGGCTTGAAGAGCCTGCCTTCCTGGGCTTCGAGCGCGAAGATCGGCGTGAAGGCGATGGCGATCACGAGCAGCGAATAGAAACTCGGTGGGCCGACCTCTTTTGTCGCGCTGATGACCACATCTTTGAAATCGCCCGGCGAACCTTGCGCCAGCCAATCTTCCAGTTTTTTATGCGTCTGCTCGACGATGACGATGGACGAATCCACCATCGAGCCGATCGCGATCGCGATGCCGCCGAGCGACATGATGTTGGCCGTGACGTTCATCCCCAGCAGCGGAATGAAGGAGAGAATGACCGCAATCGTGATCGTAATGATCGGGATGCCCGCGCTCGTCAGATGCCATAGGAAGACTATGATGACCAGACTGACGACCGTCAGTTCCTCGATCAGCGAATCAGACAGGGTCGCTATCGCGCCCTCGATCAGTTCACCCCGGTCGTAAGTCGTTACGATCCCCACGCCTTCCGGCAGCGTCGGCTCGATCTCGTTGAGCTTGCTTCTCACTCGTTCGATGACTCGCTGCGCGTTCTCGCCGGAACGCATAATGACGATCCCGCCGACCGTCTCGCCCTGCCCATCGAGTTCCGCGACGCCGCGACGCAGGTCTGGGCCGAGCGTGACCGCGCCCAGGTGTTTCACGAGCGTTGGCGCGCCGCTCTCATTAGTGGCCACGACGATGTTCTCGACATCATCGGTCGAGCGAATGTAGCCGCGCCCGCGCACCATATATTCGCGCCCGGTGAACTCGACCAGCCGCCCGCCCACGTCGTTATTGCCCGCTCTGACCGCTTCAACCACTTTATCGAGCGGAACTTTATAAGCTGACAATTTGTTGGGATCGAGATTGACCTGATACTGCCGGATGAAGCCGCCGACGGGCGCGACCTCCGCTACGCCGGGCAGCGATTGCAGTTCGTACCTGAGCCGCCAATCTTGCAACGAACGCAGTTCCGCCAGATTGTGCTTGCCCGTCGTGTCTACAATAGCGTATTGAAAAACCCAGCCGACTGCGGTTTCATCGCGACCCAGCTCGACGCTCACCCCCTGCGGCAACTTGGGTGTGATGTTACTCAGGTATTCGAGCGTGCGCGACCGCGCCCAGTAGATGTCCGTTCCGTCCTCGAAGATGATGTAGACGTAGGAGAACCCGAAATCGGAAAATCCGCGAATGTCCTTCACCTTCGGCGCGCCGAGCAGCGCGGAGATGATCGGGTAGGTCACCTGGTCTTCCATGATGTCGGGGCTGCGGTCCCAGCGCGAGTAGATGATGACCTGCGTGTCGGAAATGTCGGGGAGGGCGTCGAGCTTGATGTTCTTCATCGACCACAGCCCGACGAGCGTCGCCATCCCGACGAAGAGTAGGACGATGAAGCGGTTGCGCGCGCAGAATTCAATCAGTTTGCCCATCATAAGTTTCACTCCTGCTTCTTCGGCTGGTGCTGCGAATGATCCTCAATCTTGGTCTGAGGCGTTGTTGGAGCGCCAGGCTGATGTTCTGAATGATCCGCCGGATTGGATAGCAATGATGGTTTGCTTGCGGCAGGGGCTTTGCTTCCGCCGTCGTGGCTCATGCCTGGCATGCCCATCCCGTTCACCGCCGATTTCAATTTGCTTTCGGAATCGATCAGGAAGTTGGCCGATGTCACGACGCGCTCGCCCGCTTTCAACCCGCCGAGCACGATGAATTCGTCATCCACTTTCGCGCCCAGTCGCACTTTCCGCGGCTCGAAATAACCGCCTTCGTGCGCGACAAAGACCAGTTGCTCCGCGCCCGAATCCATCACCGCTTCCTGCGGCACGACCACCTGCTTGCCATACCCGATTCCCAATTCCACGTTGGCGAACATGTCGGGCTTGA
>WNGB01041360.1_pt1 | contig 16496 bp, 12 predicted proteins | sample 5400681 | NCBI WGS metagenome assembly WNGB01 (sample SAMN13153367, study PRJNA577476) | soil metagenome | isolation source: 115 cm soil or saprolite under grassland replicate 2 | place: USA:California | collected 2016-06-15 | reverse complement strand
CGGCAACCACGACCTACGGAGGCCCGCGCAGCACGCGGACCAGGCCGCTGAAGATGTAACCGTCCGTGCAATGATTAGCGAGGCTCACCACGGCTCTGACGTGGTACCAGCGCATCAGGCCACCCACCGGATCGCCTTCGACTTGTGCGTCGCTCCCGATCTTCTCCCCATGGTTCAGCTGGCAGACGATCGGAGCGCCGACTCTTGGCTCGGTTCTCACGATCGTCTCGTCTTCGAGAAACTCCAGCTCACGGAGTTGGCTGAGTGAGCCCGGCGCGGTCGGAATCGGCGTCCGCGGCACCAACAGGTCACCGGCACCTGCGACCTCGGTCGCGAGTCGGGGGAGCGGCGCAACCGTCGCAACTGCGGCAATGGTAGCGGCGACCGCTCTTGGCCGGACGTCGCCACCGGGGGCGGGGTGGCACTGGGAACGGGGACTGTCGCCACGGGCACAGCGGGCGGGACGGCGGGGGCAGCGGCGGCCGCGGTTGGGGCGACCGCTGGCGGCTGAGTCGCGAGGGACGGGCCGCTGCCCACTCCGGTCGGTAGGTCGAGGGTCCTGAACAGCCACCAACCGAGGCCAGCCTCCGACGCCGAGGACGAGCAGCAGGACGCTAAACTTCCCCAAGCCGCCCGTAATCGGGCTGGGCGGCGTTCGGATCCTAGGGCCACTGGATTCGGTCTCGGACGTGCCCGAATCGTCGCCGGCGGCCTCGCCTAGGGTGCGGCCGACCAGCGGATCCAGCATCTCTCACGACCGCGCTTCGATCTGTCCCTACCCCGGCGTCCGCTACCAGCTCGCTGGCGGACGGCCTGACCCCAGGCGGCGGACGCTCTCCAATCGTCTTACGGCGGCCCACGGAGGATCGTGACCAGCGTGCCAGATACGTATCCGTCGGTACACGGCTCACTACCCTCCAATAGGGCTTTGACGTGGTACCACCGTGTGTTGTTGGTTATGGGCTCGCCGTCGACGTGTGCGTCGCTCACAATCTTGTCGCCGTGGTGGAGTTGGCAGACGACCGGCGCGTCAAGCCTTGGGGCGCTGTGAACGCGCGACCCCTCCTCTACCACCTCCAGTACGCGATCCTGGCTGACCGACCCCAGCGCTGTCGGGATCGGCGTCGCTCGCGTGAACCCCCCGGCGACCTGCGTCTCGATAGCGGGGACACCCGGAATGAGGGGCACCACAATAGTGGCGACCGCCGCGACGGTGGCGAGCCGCTCTGGGGTTGGCGTTGGGACCGGGGCCGGGGTTGCCGAGGGCGGGGTTGGGGTGCTCACCGCTGGGGGAGGCGCCGTGGCAGGAACGGCGGGCGCGGGCGTGGCGGCCGCGGTTGGGGCGACCGCTGGCGGCTGAGTCGCGAAGGACGGGCCGCTGCCCACTCCGGTCGGCAGGTCGAACGTCCTGAACAGCCACCAACCGAGGCCAGCCCCGATGCCGAGGAGGAGGAGAAGCGCCACGACCACGACGGCTGTCCAGCTCATCCCACCCTCGCGCGAGGGAGCGACCTCGGCCGGCGGACCCACGGCCGCCTGAGGCGGTTCGGCCCTCTCGGCAGGAGCCTCTGGCCCGGGTGAGGCGGCGGCCGCCGCGGGCGGAGCGGGGGATTCCGGATGCGCGGCAGCGGCGGCGAGCGGGGGCGTCGGGGCCTCCTCCTCCTTGGACGCGGCCTCAGCGCGCGGCTCATCGTGCGCCGCCATGGCCGGAGGCGTCCACTCGTCGTCGGATATCGGAGCCTCGCGGAGTGTTTCGGGCTCGTCCAGCGCGCCCAGCTTGACGACGACGGCCGAGATGTTGTCGGGGCCGCCCCGCTCGTTGGCTAGGGCGATGAGCTCGTCGACCGCCTGCTGGGGCGGCAGCCGACTCGTGTAGGCCAGGATCTCCTCATCCCGCACGGGCCCATGCAGCCCGTCTGAGCAGAGCACGAGCATGCTGCCGGCCTCCAGCTCGGCCTCGTAGATGTCCACTTCGACGTCCGGTCGAAGGCCCAGCGCGCGGGTGATGATGTTGCGGCGGGGGTGAACGCGGGCCTCCTCCGGCGTCAGGACTCCAGCCTCGACCTCTTCCGCGACCCAAGAATGATCGCGTGTGAGCTGCTGGATCTCGCCGCCGCGAATCAAGTAGCAGCGGCTGTCACCGACATGCCCGACCACCGCCCGATCCGGCATGACGACGGCGGCGGTCATCGTGCTGCCCATGTGATCGCGGCCGCTGGTGTTCGAGCCGGCCGCGAAGACCTCGTTGTTGGCGCTCTCGATCGCTGTTCGCAGCGCCCGATCGACCGCGTTCGACTCCGCGCCGTAATACATGTCGCGGGTCTTCTGAACGGCCAGCGCGCTGGCAACCTCGCCGGCCGCGTGTCCGCCCATTCCATCGGCCACCGCACAGAACAGCCCCCGCTCCTGTGCCACGGGGGAGTCGATCGGCTCACACAGAACGCTGTCCTCGTTCCCGGTCCGAACCTGGCCAACTGACGTACGCGCGCCGACTTCGAGCCTGATCGGCGAGGAACTGGACTGGCCGGCCTGGGCCGACTCACCGGCCACCGCGAACCCCCTGATCGTATTCCAGATCAGCGTCCATGCATCACGACAAGCGAGTATAAGGCGGACGCGCGGCTTGCTTCTAGACGAGGAATGAGCAACGAGGAATGAGGAATGAGGAATGAGGAACGAGGAATGAGCGGGAGTGCCCAACGAGGGTCGATCGTTTCGCCAGCCCGCCCTAGGCCGGCACTTCAGTACCGCGACCGTGAGGGAGCAGCTGGACGCTCCTCACGGTCGCGGTACTGATTGGGGTCTACTCTAGCGGGATGAGCCTTCGCGGAGCACGATCACCTTACGGAACTGGGTCCCGTAGCGGCGCGCCTCCGATGGGTCGGGCAGCCAGATGTCGATCGTCGGACCCTTGATCGCCCCGCCAATGTCCTCGGCGAAGAAGATCGTTTCGGCGTAGCCCTCGATGGCTAGCGACGAGCCCAGTGGGACGAAGGTCGGGTCGACGGCGACGACGCCCCAGCGCGTCTTGGTCCCAGTGGCGGTGCGGGCATTCAATGGCAAGCCACCGACTCCGTCGGCGTACGCAGTGATCTTGGCCACGAACGAGCGGCGGGCGTCGTCAGCGCCACCGCTCGAAGCGGGGCCATTCGAGCGTAAGCCGCCGGTCGGGGTCAAGTAGCGCCCCAGGCACCAGCCCGTGACTCCGCCGCTGGCTTTGATCTGGTACCAGTCGTCGTTGTCGTCCGAGATCGGGCCGGCTACGACTTGCACGATCGAGCCCTCCGCCACGGTGGTGACGACTCGATAGCTCATCCCCGGGCCCGAGCGGACTCGGAGACCGCTGCCGTCGGTCCCCGTCACGATGGCGGGCCCGCCAACCTGGGGATCGTCAGCCGCCGCTGCTGCGGATGGCATGCTCACCAGGGCCAGGCTCGCGACGACCGCGAGAACCCATGCCAGTCTCGCCAACCTCAATCCATCCGACCTCTGTTCTTCCGAGCGACCGCGTCTGCACATCCGGAGCGGCCGCCCGGCCTCGGCGGTCTCCACGCGAGACCGGCCCGCGACCGATCGATCCGACTCTGGCGAAGGGCTGCGCGGCGAACAGAGGCGGCGCCTCCGGCCGGCCGCGTCCGACGCTACTCCACCCTCGCAATCCGCTCGAAAAGGCTGGCGACAGGACTCGCGTGTTACCGCGGACCAGCCCACCCGAGCGGGCGGCGCCTACGGGGTTAGCTGACGGGTTCGGACGGGAGTCTCGCCCTACCCCGGCCCGAGCCAGTGGCCCGGCGCCGGGGACTCACCCCAACGAATGGATCCCCCGCTCCTCCTCGCGGAGGATTCGGCACACTCGTCGTGCAGAAATTGCACTCAATCTTCGGTTGTTGCGCGCAGTCTACGGGATATCCACATCCTTGTCAAGGTCGGCTGGCAGTTCCTGGGGGTCGTCCAGAGGTCGCGGTCGAGGGCCGATCGACTGGCCGCTCGGCCACAGCAGTCTCAAAAATCGTGCGCCGCCGCGAGCAGGCCGCTACACTTGAGCAATCGGCCCTGCCTATGCGTCGGAGCAGCCCGTCCCGCCGATTCGTCCTACTCTTGGCCCTTGCCCGCGCGGCTTCTCGCGCACCTGGCTGCTGCTTTGGGGCCCACGCTTCCTGGCACGTGATCTGCTAGCGAAGCCTGTCCGGCAGGCCGCCTTGAGAGTATCGTTCCATGAATGCTGAGCCACGCCCGTCTCTTCGGCCATTGATCTGCGTCGTCGTCCTTGGGGCCCTGGTGGCCGGCCTGATGACGGCCACTCGCGGTGGGCTCGTCGAGGTCACGATCAACTGGCCCCAGGACCAGCCAGGCCCCCCGCTGCTGGCGGCCGCAGCGATCGTGTCGCTGTTCCTGTTCGTGGTCTACGTGTTCCTGAGCGCTCGACGCTCGCCCAGCCAGCCGAGCGAGCCCCCGGCGACGCCGGGTCCACCCCGTCCACCCGGCCGGCCGACCAGGATGGGACTGATCACCGAGCGGCCGCCGACACGGTTCTGTTCTCAGACGTAGCCGGCGCCGAGGAGGCAAAGGAAGAGTTGGCGGAGGTCGTCGATTTCCTCCGCGCTCCCGAGCGTTTCACCGCCGTCGGGGCGCGCATCCCGCGCGGGGTGCTGCTGGTCGGGCCGCCAGGCAACGGCAAGACCCTGCTGGCCCGCGCGGTGGCTGGTGAGGCGGGCGTACCGTTCCTGCGCGCCTCCGGGTCCGAGTTCGTGGAGATGTACGTCGGCGTGGGCGCCGCCCGGGTCAGGGACTTATTCAAGTCGGCGCGAGAACACGGCCGCAGCATCGTGTTCCTCGACGAGATCGACGCCGTCGGACGACGCCGCGGTGGGCCGAGCGGCCATGCCCACGAAGAGCGCGAGCAGACCCTCAACCAGCTGCTCGTCGAGATGGATGGCTTCGACGCGCGCTCGCGCGTGATCGTGCTGGCGGCTACCAATCGGCCGGACGTTCTGGACCCGGCCCTGCTCCGCCCCGGGCGATTCGATCGCCAGGTCCAGCTCGACCCGCCTGACGCCGCCGGCCGCCGGCAGATCCTGGCCCTTCATGCGCGTGACAAGCCGTTGGCCGAGGGAGCGAGCACCGATTCGCTGGTCAGTCAGACGGCTGGCCTCTCGGGCGCCGACCTGGAGAACCTGCTCAACGAGGCTGCGATCCTCACTGCCCGGGGCGGCCGGGACCGGTTGGAGCAGCACGACCTCGAGGAAGCGCTCGACCGAGTGGTGGCCGGGCCTCGCCGCAAGGGGCGAGCGATGTCCGAGCGCGAGCGCCGGATCACCGCGGTCCACGAGCTTGGTCACGCCCTGGTCGCACATCTGCTCCCGGATGCCGATCCCGTCCAGAAGGTGACGATAGTCTCGCGCGGCCAGATGGGCGGCTACACCCGAATGGCGCCAGCCGAGGACCGACGAATGTGGTCGCTGGCCCAGTTCGAAGCGGCTATGGCGGCCGCCCTGGGCGGCCACGTCGCGGAGGCGCTGGTCTTTCGCCAGGTGACGACCGGCGCCTCGAATGACCTGCGCAGGGCGGCTTCGATTGCGCGGGCGATGGTATGCGAATACGGGATGAGCCCGATACTGGGCGCCCTCGCGGTTGGTGGCGACGAGGAAGCTCGGCTCTATCGCCCGTACGGCGAGCATCTGGCCCAGCGAATCGACGCCGAGGTCCAGCGCCTGGTGGCCGAGGCGCAAGCCCTGGCCGACGCGCTGCTCGCGCCCCGGCTGGCCTCGCTCGAGCGGGCCGCTGAGCGGCTCCTGGAAGTCGAGACCATCAACGCGACCGAGGTGGCGCGCCTGTTCGGTCCGCAACTGGCCGCGGTCCCATCGATAGTGGGCGATGGCGGCCCGGCCCAGGTGGCCGCATCGGTGGTCGCGCCGCTCGCCCCGGAGGCGCCGCCCACGCGCCGATTCTGGCGCCCTTCGCTCTCCGCGGCGCTGCCGTTCACGCTTAGGCTGAGGTGGCGGCGGGGCCAGCGCAAGCAGTTCCCTCAAGCCCTCAGGGGGAGAGGGGGAGCTAGACTACCAGTCTCCGCGGCCGCGGGGCGCTTCGCCACCGCGCGCTTCGGTGCAGGCCGGGCAGGGACACTGGGCGCGCAGCATTCGGAAGCTGTAGATGCCGGTGTCGTGGCCGTCGCCCCAGACGGGCGTCACCGCGTAGCGGCCGGTCAGGTTGATGTCCACCATGTCGGTCTGGCCAGGCTGAAACATCCGCAGCGAGTCGAGCATGCCGGGGTAGCCAGCCTCACCGCTGCAGGTCGCGCACGGGCAGCGCCAGCGCAGGTACTCCCAATCGAAGCTTGACTCGTGGCCGTCGAACCATCGGACCAGCAGCCGTCGGTTGTCCCGGTCCAGCTCGATGTGGACCGGCGTGGCCGGCGGTGGTGCGGAGCCTGCCATGCACTGATTGTACGCCCAGCCCAGCCCTATCATTCCCAGCACGATTTCTATCCGCTGGGGGCGCGCCGAAGGCCCATGACCCGGCGGCAGGGAGGGGGCGGGTGAGGCCGGTCCCGCCGCAGGGCGAGCTGCAGCGGGCAAGCTCCCCTCTCCCGCGGCAGGGAGAGGGGCGGGGGTAAGGGCGCGTGTCCCTGGAGCGTCTGCTACAGTTCAAGGGAGGGGACCGGCATCCGAGTCCCCGGAAGGTGAGCAGCGTGTCCAATCGGCTGGCGAACGAGACGAGCCCATATCTTCTCCAGCACGCCAACAACCCGGTCGACTGGTACCCATGGGGGGAGGTAGCGTTGGCCAAAGCCCGCGCCGAGGACAAGCCGATACTGCTCTCGATCGGCTACTCTGCCTGCCACTGGTGCCACGTTATGGAGCACGAGTCGTTCGAAGACGAACAGATCGCCGGCCTGATGAACCAGCTTTTCGTGAACATCAAAGTGGACCGCGAGGAGCGGCCCGATCTGGACTCGATCTACATGTCGGCTGTGCAGGCGCTGACCGGGCACGGCGGCTGGCCGATGACGATGTTCCTGACGCCGGACGGCGCACCCTTCTACGGCGGGACCTACTTCCCGCCACAGGACCGCGGCCACATGCCGGGCTTCCCGCGCGTGCTGCGGAGCGTGGCCGAGGCTTACCGCACTCGTCGCGCGGAGGTCGGCAAGAGCGCGGAACAGCTGACTGCCATGCTGGGGCGCCAGGTGGCCCCACAGGCCAGCCAGTACCTCGCCCCGGAGCTGCTCGACCAGGCGCTGCGTGCCCTCCTGCCCCAGTTCGACATGCAGGAGGGGGGGCTGGGCGGTGCGCCCAAGTTCCCACAGCCGATGGCCCTCGAGTTTCTGTTGCGGAGCTATCGACGGACGGGCTCGCCGGAAGCGCTTGCGGCAGCCCGGCTCACGCTCGACAAGATGGCATGCGGGGGGATCTACGACCAGCTAGGCGGGGGCTTTCACCGCTATTCGGTAGACGCTGTCTGGCTGGTCCCCCACTTCGAGAAGATGCTGTACGACAACGCGCAGCTTGCACGCGTCTACCTGCAGGCCTACCAGGTCACCGGGGAGCCGCTCTTCCGCCGCGTGGTGGAAGAGACGCTCGAATACGTCAGGTGCGAGATGACCGATCCAGGCGGCGGCTTCTACTCCACTCAGGACGCCGACAGCGAGGGTGAGGAAGGCAAGTTCTTCGTCTGGACCCCACAGGAGATCGAGGCCGTTCTGGGCGGCGAGGACGCGCGACTGTTGTGCGCCTATTTCGACGTCACCGAACAGGGCAACTTCGAGCATCACACTATCCTGCGCGTCGCGGCTAGCGTGGAAGCTGTAGCCCTCACCCTGGGCGTTGATCCTGCGGGCGCGCAGGCTGTGATCGAGCGCGGGCGGCGGGGGCTCTTTGAGGCCCGCGAGCGGCGGGTCAAGCCGGGCCGGGACGAGAAAGTGCTGACCGCCTGGAACGGCCTGATGCTGCGCGCGTTCGCCGAGGCCGCCGTGGCGCTGGACCGCGACGACTATCGTGAACAGGCCAGGCGGAACGCGGAGTTCGTGTTGGCCAACCTGCGTCGCGACGGCCGGCTGCTGCGGACCTGGAAGGACGGCCAGGCCAAGCTGAACGGCTATCTCGAGGACTACGCCTGCTTCGCGGATGGCCTGCTCTCACTCTACGAGGCGACGTTTGACCCGCGCTGGCTGGCCGAGGCGCGCAGCATCGCCGACGTCATGATCGAGCAGTTCGCGGACGACTCGGCAGGCGGCTTTTACGTCACTGGCAAGGACCACGAAAGGCTCGTCAGCCGGCCAAAGGACCTGTTTGACAACGCGACCCCGTCTGGTAACTCGGTCGCCGCCGAAGCGCTGCTGCGGTTGGGGCTGCTGAGCGGCCAGGGTCTCTACCGCGAGGCGGCGGAGCGGGTCCTGCGCCTGCTCGGCGTGATCGCGGCCCAACACCCGGCCGCCTTCGGCCGCCTACTGTGCGCCCTGGACTTCTACCTGGGCAGTCCCAAGGAGATCGCGATCGTTGGCCAGCCAGACGCGGCTGACACCGCGTCGCTCACACGCACCGTTTTCAGTCGATACGCGCCCAACAAGGTCGTGCCAGGCCCCTGCGACTACGCCGGAAGAGTTGGCGAGACAACTCGAGGGTTGAGGAATGAGGCATGAGAAATGAGCAATGAGGCATGCTGCGCGCCTCACAGAGGGAGCTACACGATCAGGATTGGTGCTCCGGTGGACCGTTCCGATGCCGTAGTCTAATACTGCGAGCCGAAGGGAGGTCGGACCATGGTGGACCATAGACCCGTCGTCGATTCGGATGGGCACGTCATCGAGGCGGACCTCGAGATCTTCGAGTACCTCCCGCCTCCCTACCGCGGCCAGCAGCAGCTGCTGGCGTACCCGTTCTTCCCGACCCTCGATGGCTGGCATCGCTCGGCCCGCCGGGTGACCGACGCCAGCGGCATCTATACCGAGCGGCCGACGGCCGAGGACTGGCTCGCCTACCTCGATGACGCGAACATCGCTGCCACGGTTCTGTTCCCCACCGCCGGGCTGGCCTTTGGCCTGGTCTGCGACCCTCTCTGGGCGGCTGGCCTGTCCCGCGGGTACAACGACTGGCTCCACGACCGCTTTCTGAAAGTTGACCGTCGACGACTCAAGGGCATGGCCCTCATCCCGGTCCAGGACCCGCCCCAGGCGGCCGGAGAGCTGCGCCGAGCCGTAGGTGAGCTCGGCATGGTCGGCGGGGTCCTACCGGCGGTCGGTCCGCCGCGGGCCTACGGCGCCCGCGACTTCTGGCCGATCTTCGAGGCGGCCCAGGAGTGCAACGCTCTGCTCGCGGTCCACGGCGCGCCGTCCTACAATCTCGGCCTCGAGCGCTTCCAGAAGCTGATCGAGGTGCGGACGTTGACCCATCCGATCAGCCAGATGATCCAGCTCACGAGCATGATGTTCGAGGGGGTCTTCGACGCCTTCCCCCGTCTCAAGGTAGCCTACTGCGAGGCCGGCGCCGGCTGGGTGCCGTATCTGGCCGAGCGGCTCGACATGGAGTATGGCAGCCGCAGTGCCCAGGCCCCCGAGCTGAAACAGCGTCCCAGCGAGCACCTCAAAAGCGGCCGCGTCTTCGTCCACTGCGAGCTGGAGGAGATCGGCCTGGCGAACGCGCTCCAGTGGCTGCCGGAGGAGGCCTTCTTCTGCGCCTCGGATTACCCCCATGAGCTGAAACAAGAGTTCCCGGAGAAAGTCGAAGCTTTCCTGGAGCGCGACGATCTTACCGAGCCCGTGAAGCGCAAGATCCTCTGGGAGAACCCGATCCGCATGTATGGCCTGGACGAGGGCCAGCTCAGGTCCGCTGTCGAGGGAGCTCGCGTTTCGGCCGGCACAACCTGAGCCGCAGCATGCCCCCCCCGTTCGGAAGCTGGTCGTACGCTACGCCTCATCGCCTGTGAAGGCCACCTGGCGCAGGAAGGCGGCCGACTTGCGGATGCTTTCCTCGGCCCCGACGCCTTCGTCCTCGTACTCGATGCTCAGGATGTCGTCGTACCCGATCTGGCGCAGCGTGTAATAGAACTGCTTCCAGAATAGCTCGCCGTGCCCGTAGCCCATGGTCGCGAACGTCCATGCGACGTCGCCCTCCGGCCCGGGCCACTGGGCATTCAGGACTCCGTTGACCGAAGTCGCCCGCCGGTCGATGCGGGTGTCCTTGGCGTGGGTATGGTAGACGGCCCGGCCTAAAGCGCGGGCCGCGGCGATCGGATCGATGCCCTGCCAGAAGAAATGGCTTGGGTCCAGGTTCGCGCCGACGATCTCGCCGACGCCGGCCCGCAGGCGGTCGAGGGTGGCCGGGTTGAAGACGGCCATGCCCGGGTGCAGCTCGAGGCAGATGCGCGTCACACCGTGCTGGCGTGCCCACGCCGCCATCTCACGCCAATAGGGGAGCACCCGCTCCTCCCACTGCCAGCGGAGCAGGTCGATCATCTCGGGCGGCCAGCGGACGGTGACCCAGTGCGAGTAGCCGCTGCCGTCGGGCGTGCCCGGGCAGCCCGACATAGCCACGATCCGATCCAGCCCTAGCTCTCCGGCGAGGGCCATCGTCCGCTTCACCACGTCGCGCGCACTCGCCGCCTTCGCTTCGTCGGGATGGAGCGGATTGCCGCTGCAATTCAGCGCGCTGAGCGTCAGGTCGCGCGATTCGAGCGCGTCGAGGAAACGTCGCCGCTCGCCCGCGCTGGAAAGCATGGCTTCCAGGTCGCAGTGGCGAGCGGGCGAGAAGTTGCCCGTACCGATCTCCACGGCTTGCAGACCGAGGCTGGCGGCAAGGTCGAGCGCATCATGAAACGGCAGATGCGCCAGGCCGTCGGTAAACAGGCCGATCTTCATGGCGCCTCGGCCGCGCCGGGCCAGGCCAGGGCAATCTGGCGCAGCAGCTTCACGTCGCGTTTGCCGTCCTCGCCGTCCGTCCGTGGAGACAGGCCGCGGGTGACACACTCGTGAAAGTGGATGAGCTCCTGCTTGAACGCCTCCTCGTAGCTGGCTAGCTCAGTCTTCTCCCAGGCCACGTCGCCGTCCATGCCCTCGCTCACCACCAGAGTCGGGGTGCTTTTCAAGAACGGTGACGGGAACTCGAGGTGAAGCCGATGGCGGTTGCCGTAGAAGCTGAGCGTCTCCCGGTAGTGGCGCAGGTCGCGAAGATATGTCCAGGAGTAGTAGCAGCGGACATCGGGCTCATAGCGGAGCAGCGTCGCTATCGACCAACCGCCGTCCCACAGGTCGGCTGGCCGATCAGTCCTCGCAGGGCGTTGACGTCGTGGCACATGCTTCCGAGGATGAAGTTCGGCCAGGCGTGATCGAGCCAGGGGCGGTGGCGACCGAGCGCCTCGGCCGTCAGACGGTCAGTCTCGGCCCGCAGTTGGGCGAGTCGCTCCGCGGGCACGTCGTCGACTCGCACGATCGGATGGTGGCCCAGGTGCATCTGGATCGGGGGATGGAGGGTGTTGATCTGGACGTACACGAGATCGTCGCGAAGCCTGGCGATGCGTTCTTGCGCGCGCAGATAGCCAGGGTCGTAGCGCTTCATGTAGCCGACCATCAGCCTCACGCCGGCGGCCTGGGTGGCCGCCAGGATCTCGTCCGCCTGGCGCTCGGTGTAGCAGAGCGGCTTCTCCACGAAGACGTGTTTGCCGCTGCTGGCGGCGGCGATAGCCTGGGGCGCATGCGAGTCGTTGGTCAGCACCATCACCGCGTCGACGTCGGGTGAGGCGCACAGCTCGCGATAGTCGGTGAAGCACGCCCTGACGCCATACTGTTGGGCAATGGCGGCCATCGTTCCGGCCGACAGGTCGCACAGGGCGGCGATCTCGAAACGGTCGGACAGCTCACGCAGATAGGGCAGGTGCATGACCTGTCCGACGACCCCGAGCCCGATCACGCCGACCCGAACGCGGTCCATCGCCTAGTCCGGCCGGACGGGCTGCGTGGCCGCGGACTCGATCAGGGTTGTGGGCGTGCGTCTTGGCAGGTCGTCCTCAGCTATCAGGTGAGCCCTGGCAGGGTCGATCGACAGGGTGACCGCTCCGTCGAGCGTGGTGTGGGCGCCCGGATCGTGCAGGTCGACCACCCACTCGCGGCCGCCGACATTCACCCAGTAGCGCATGAGCGAGCCGAGGAAGATGTGGCGCATGACTGTACCGTCCAGATTCAAGGCCCCGGCCAGGCCCTGGCCGAGCGGGCCGATCCGAACCGCCTCCGGGCGGATGCAGAGCAGCGCCCGGCCGGCGGTGAAGGGCGAGCCCTTCGCCGGCAGCTCGGCACCCTGGCCATCGACCGCTATCGACAGGCCGCCCTCCGAAGCCACCACGACCTCGGCCTCGACGAGGTTGACCTGGCCGACGAAATCGGCCATGAAGCTGGTGCGGGGGCGATAGTAGATCTCCCAGGGCGTGCCCCACTGCACGACCCGGCCTCCGTTCATCACCGCGATCCAGTCCGACATGGCCAGCGCCTCCTCCTGGTCGTGGGTGACGTAAATGGTGGTCAGGCCAAGGTGTCGCTGGATGCCAATCAGCTCGTTGCGAATGCTGACCCGCAGCTTCGCGTCCAGGTTCGACAGCGGCTCGTCGAGCAGCAGGACCTCGGGCTCCAGGACCAGCGCTCGCGCGAGCGCCACTCGCTGCTGCTGGCCCCCGCTCAACTGGTTGGGATGCCGCCGCCCGAGGTTCTCGAGGCCGAGAAACTCGAGTGTGTGCAGCACACGAGAGCGGATCTCGTCCCTGGCGAGGCCGCGTAGCTTGGGCCCGTAGGCGACGTTGTCAAAGACGCTCATGTGGGGGAAGAGCGCGTAGTCCTGGAAGACCATTGCAGTGTTCCGGAGGTGAGCCGGGACCGGGTTGATAAGCCGCCCGCCGATGAAGATCTCGCCCGCGTCGGGGTCGTAGAAGCCGGCGATCATCCGCAGCGTCGTTGTTTTCCCGCAGCCGGATGGGCCGAGAAACGTGGTGAAGCTGCCACGCGGCACCTCGAGCGACACGTCGTCCACCGCCACAGCCTGGCCGAACCGCTTGGTGAGACCCAGCAGGCGAACGTGTCCAGTGGACGGCTCGGGAGCACCCATCGGCGCTACTTTAGCGTACTCCCCACCAGGCTGGCAGCGTCCGCTGGCCAGAGCCTCGTGGTAGGGTAATCAGCGCTATGCGTAGCGGCCCAGGCTTGGACAGCGGGTGAGCCAAGGCCCGCCCGCCGCGCCGCTCGAGCCGGGCTCGGCAGCCCGGCGCTTTTTCGGTTGCGGGTGCGCCGGTTGCCTCGGGCTGTTCTTCTTCTTTGGGATGGCAGTGCTGGTCGTCGTCGCCATCCCTGACCCGGTCGCGCTGGGCCTGGCCGCGGCGGCTGCGATCATGCCCGTCCCCACGTTCGTGCTCCTGGTACTTCAGCTCGATCGATACGAGCGTGAGCCGTGGCTGGTTCTCGCCGTGGCATTCCTGTGGGGTGCACTCGTGGCGCCGTTCGTTTCGGCCATCCTGGACGATTTGATCGGAGATGCGATCGCCCCCATTGTCGGCAAGGTCATCGGCGACGTCGTCACCGTGAGCGCCGTGGCGCCGGTGGTCGAAGAGACGTCCAAGGGGCTGGCGGTCTTCCTGCTCTTCTGGATCCTTCGCAGCGAGTTCGACGACGTCCTGGACGGGATCGTGTACGGCTCGTTGGTGGGGATTGGCTTCGCCATGACCGAAAACGTGCTGTACTTCGGCCAGATCTACCAGCAGGGCGGGGTGGTTGGTTTAGGTGTCCTGTTCTACATTCGGGTGATCCTGGGCGGGTTCGGCCATTCGCTCTACACGGGCACGGTTGGCGCGGCGCTTGGCTTCGCTCGTGAGACCGACAATCGCTACCTGGCGACGGTCGTTCCACTGGCCGGCTACGGGCTGGCGATCCTGCAGCATGGAGCCTGGAACTTCATCGCCGGGTCACTCGTACCAGCGGCGTTTACGAGCCTGAACCCCCTGGTCCTGCTGCTCTTCGTGCTGCCCCTCGAGAGCCTGTTTCTCACCGGGCCAGGACTGCTCACGCTGCTGCTCATCGCCACTTTCGCTTGGCGTCGGGAGGCCGATGTGATCAAGACGCATCTGTGGGACGAGGTCGGCATGGGCACGATCAGGCCGGAAGAGTACGTTGCCTTGCCCTCGCTGCGGACTCGTTTCGCCGAGGAGGTGGCGGCCCTGCGTCGGCGCGGCCTCGACGGCTGGCTGGCCCAGCGCCAGTTTCACCAGGCGGCCACGGAGCTTGCCTTTCGCAAGTGGCATCTGGCGCGCGGCGAGCGGCTGCCCCGCGGCCAGCAGATCACGCCCGAGGACCTCTATCGGCATCAGATCGCGGCCTGCCGCGAGAGGCTAGCACAGCCCCCACTGTCATCCTGAGCGAAGCGAAGGATCTCGGCATCCAGACTCAGGACCGAGATCCTTCGCTGCGCTCAGGATGACAATGGGGGGGCGCCGCGCTGCCACTTGATCTGGGCTCGCAGGCCGTCCTCGAGCGAGGTGCGCGGCCACCAGCCAAGCTCACGGCCAGCTTTGGCGGTGTCCGCGACCGCCTCGCGCTGTTCGCCAGGCCGCGGCGGCGCGTGTGCGACGGGTACCTTACGGCCTACCAGACGCTGGATCGTGGCCAACACCCAGTTCGCCGAGCGTGCCTCGCCACCCCCGACGTTGTACACCTCTCCAGGCCGACCGGCCGACGCGGCCAGCAGAGTGGCCTCGACGCAATCGTCGATGTAGGTATTGCCCCGAGTCTGGTCGCCATCTCCGAAAACGGTGATCGGCTCGCCCCGCAGGACCCGGTCGATGAAGATCGCGTAGCCCATGTCTGGTCGCTGGCGGGGCCCGTACACCGAGAAGTAGCGTAGCGCCACGACCGGCAGACCGAAGCTCTCGTGGTAGGCCAGGGCCAGCTTCTCGCCGCACAGCTTGGTTGCCCCGTAGGGCGAGATCGGTTGCGGCAGGGCATCCTCGGCGCAGCTCGACATCCGACCGTACACAGATGAGGTCGAGGCGTGGACGAAGATACGCGGCGGGGCCGGCCGAGTGGCCTCCAGGAGCCGCTGGGTCGCCAGGATGTTACAGGTCATGTACTCCTCGAACCAGTCCCAGCTCCGAAGCAGGCCCGGCATCCCGGCCTCATGAAAGACAGCCTCGACGCCCGCGAGGGCAGGCGCGACGTCGTCGGTCCGCAGGTCCAGCTCGAGCAGCCGAAAGGCTGTCCGCTGCCTGGCTTTGGCCAGGTTGCGCGCCTTGCGGCGCCGCGAATAGTAGGGGTGAAAAGCGTCGACCCCGACGACCTCATGGCCCTCGTCCAGGAGACGGTCGCACAGGTGAGAGCCGATGAAGCCGGCTGCCCCGGTTACCAAGCAGCGCATCCTGGCCTCCGCGCCCAATTAGAACAGACTGTTCGCAACGCATCCAAGCACTCTGCCTCCGGCGGCTCGTCCGGGAACGCCAGCTTATCGAGACTGATTCCCTATAATGCGTGGGTCGTTGGCGCGAGAGTGTCGCCGCCACCATGCTCGTGTACCGACTGATCTTCCTGGGCGTCGCCCTGGCCTACCTGGCGCTGCCCGGCCATCCGCTCGCACTGCTGCCAGGGTTGCCGCTCGGCCGACTCGGGCTGGCGGTCGGGCTGGCCGTCGTCGTGTGGCTGAGTGCTCTCGCTGGCCCCCCTCCCCGACCGCGCCTGGGAATCGGCGTCCTAGCCGGACTGGTTCTCTTGAAGGTGGCGCTCAGCTGGCTCGCGCCGCCGTACGGCCTGGTGGCCGAATATCGGGCCGGCGGGCCGCAGGGTGCGTTCGAGCGGTCGACGGATTGGCCTGGCATCGGCGCGACCCGGGTCGATTCCACGCTCGCTTTCCACGGGGCCGAGTTTCCGGTCCATTTCTTCAACGACATCCATCGCTTCAACTTCTTCACCGCCAATGAGCCGCGGCGCGACCTGCTGCCCTTTTCGGTACGCTGGACCGGCCAGCTCTGGGCGCCGACGAGCGGCCACTATCGGCTGGCGCTCGAGTCGAACGGACGAGCGGCGCTCTCAGTGGCCGACCTCGTTGCGCCGAACGCCGGAAATCTCGTCGTGGAGAGCGGCAATCGGGTCCGCCAGGAGATGATGGAGGGTGAGCTCACCGCTGGGCTGCATCCGATCGAGGTGCGCTACGCCCGTCCCGAAGAGGGGATGCCCTGGCTAGCGGTGTTCGCCAACAGCGGGGACGCCGAATTGACTCCGCTCGCAGCCCCCTTGATCGTGCGAGATGGGGCCGGCCCGGCAGGGCTGAGTCGTGACGCGCTGGTTCGTCCGCTCGCCGTCGTCGTGGATCTGGCCTGGCTCGTGACGCTGCTGGCGCTGTTCGGTGCGCACGCCCGCCAGGCCTGGCGCCAACCCGCGCCGCCCACCTCCGCGCTCGAGCGCCCACTCCTGGCGCTGTTCCTCGCCGTCGCGCTCGGCGCAGACCTGCTCGCCCACCTCCACCTGGTCGGCCAAACGGTCA
>WNGB01006952.1_pt1 | contig 16498 bp, 9 predicted proteins | sample 5400681 | NCBI WGS metagenome assembly WNGB01 (sample SAMN13153367, study PRJNA577476) | soil metagenome | isolation source: 115 cm soil or saprolite under grassland replicate 2 | place: USA:California | collected 2016-06-15 | reverse complement strand
CTCGACCCAGCAGGGCTCGCCCGGCTGGGCTCAGGATTCCGAAGGCGGCTGGCGGGCCGACGGTTCGCACTGGACCGGTCAAGAAGGATCGAACTGGGGCGAAGCAGCCCCGACAAGCTGGGGTCAGGGCGGCGCCGGCAGTGGCTGGAGTGGTGCGGGACCGGGCGGCGGCCCGTCCACACCGGCCCCCGGCGCCCCCGCCCCAGGACAGGCCGGCCAGATGCCGGCATCCATGGCCGGCACCATGACCGAGCCGCAGGGGTCATGGGCCGCGGGGGCCACCGCGCCCCCGTGGGCTGAGGCCGAGACCCGCCCGATCCCAGAGCCCTCCGGTGCCGGCCCGTCCTGGGGCGGGCCGACCGCCGGCAGTGGCGGCCGCCCGCCCCGGCGCAGCAGCTCGCGCCTGGTCGCCGCCGTCCTGGCCGTCGTCCTGCTGCTCGGCGCCGGCTTCGGCCTCGGTCAGCTCCGCGACCGTGGCTCCGGCAACGCCAGCGCCACGGGCAGCTCGCCCGGGACGCCGGTCACCGTCACGCCCTCGCAGATCAAGGCCGGCGACGAGCCGATCGCGTCGGTGGCCAAGGCCCTGCTCCCGGCGGTGGTGCAGCTCGAGACGGACCAGGGGCTCGGCTCCGGGGTCGTCTACGACAAGAACGGCTACATCCTGACCGCCGCCCACGTGGTCGAGGGCGCGAGCCAGGTGACCGTCCGGCTCGCCGATGGCACCAAGCTCTCGGGCCGCGTGCTCGGGACCGACAGCGGGACCGACATCGCCGTGGTCAAGGTCGACCGCAACAACCTCCAGCCGGCGGCGCTGGCGCTCAAGGTGCCGCTCGAGGTGGGTCAGACCGCCGTGGCGATCGGCAGCCCGTTCGGCCTGGAGGGAAGCGTCACCTCTGGCGTGGTCAGCGCGGTCAACCGCAGCCTTCCCACCCAGGACGGCTCGGTCTTCGAGGTCCTGCAGACCGACGCCCCGATCAACCCGGGCAACTCCGGCGGCGCGCTCGCCGACCGTGAGGGCAGGGTCATCGGCATCAACGACTCGATCCGCTCGGAGTCCGGCGGCAATGAGGGCGTGGGCTTCGCGGTCCCGATCGACATCGCCGCGGCCTCGGCGGCCCGGATCGTGCAGGGCAAGTCCTCGGCATCCGGCTATCTCGGGGTCAGCGGCACCGACCCGACCCTTGGACGGGCCGGGGCGCTGGTGAACGAGGTCGTCAACGGCGGTCCCGCCGACAAGGCCGGGCTGCAGGTCGGCGACCTGGTGGTCAGCGTCAACGGCAAGGCCGTCCAGAGCATGGACGACCTGGCAGCGCAGGTCCGCATCCTCGAACCGGGCCAGAAGGTGCAGCTCGGTATAGTCCGAGATGGCAAGCAACAGACCATCACAGCGACGTTGACAAACCGGCCAAACGAATGATGAGATATGGCCCACAGTCAGTAGCCCACTCGGACTAGACAGTATCGACCGAATATGGTAGTTTGGCTGGTAACGATTTGGAATCAAGCGCAGCACGAACCGGAATGACCGGCGTACTGTTTGGAGACGCGAACACGGAACTGATTCAGAGCGGCGCTGGGGGGCGCTCATCAGGATCGCTTCCGCCCGCATGACGGCCGGGGCCGTCGAGCCTCGGCCGCGAGGACACGGGAGGCGCGGGAAGCACGTTCGCGATGCGACGGCCGCGCCGTCCGGCTGTGAGGACCGGTGGTTGGGGGACTGCCGGGACCCCGCCGGACGGCAGGCCGTCTATTAGTTCTCAATGCTCTAACACCCCTCGTCTGGATTGGATCCCGTTTTTCTTACTATTTCGCTATTTCCTCGCAGCGATCGCTACTCGACCTGCCTTGTCGGACATCCGGGGGACGTAATCCGTAGTCCCCTAGGCACCGCCCAAGTCGCCATTAAGGTGTTCGACCGGACCAGAGCCCGCGGTTGGCGGATCGTGCCTCGTCCACCAGCCGGCGGAACAGCCCGGCGTAGGTCACGTCAGGCGGGATCGTGATGAGCTGGGCGTAGCCCTCGGCCGCCAGCAGCGCGTTCCAGAAGGTCCCGTCCGGCAGCCACACATAGGCCAGCAGGCGCCCGTACCTGTCCCTCGCCTCGACGTCGCCCACCAGCCGGACAGTGCGCCCGTTGAGCATGTGCTTGGCGAAGTTCGAAGCCTCCTTTCCATAGGGCTGGACCGGGCGATCGGGGTCGACCGTCTCTGGGGTGTCGACCCCGATCAGGCGGATGCGCTCGTTCCGGCCAGCGATCGCCGCGATGAAGGTGTCGCCGTCGACCACCCGCTCGACCTTGGCCGCGATGGCGTCCGCGGGCACCGCGGGCCAGGTCGCGCGCTCGGCGGGACTGGTCGCCAGCTGGGGCGCACGGTCCGGCCGGCAGCCCGCCAGCACGAGCACCACCATCGCCAGCAGCGCGAGCAGCCCGATGCCCGCGACCCTGGGAGCGGGTCGCCCCGGTGTCCGGTGCGGCCGAGCCGGCCGCCGCGAGCGGTTGGTGGCGATCATGCGAGGAGCATAGAGAGCGCCGCCGACGCCTGCTCCGGGTTGTCCACACCCCCTTGCGTCACCGCTCGGACGCGGGCGGGGCGGATGCTCCCGACCGCTTCACCGGGGGGTGTGGACAACCCGCAACGGGCGTCCCGGGCGGTCGTTAGGATCAGGGCATGACCACCGGACTCGGCGGCGCCGCCGCCCCACAGCAAGCTCGGCCGGACCGCGATGGCGACCCGGCCGCGGCCATCGCGCTGCCCGACGGCTCGCCCGCGGCGGTGGCAGCGGGCCTGCCCCCGGGCAACCTGGTCGTGCTCGGCGGTCCAGGCAGCGGCAAGACCACCCTGCTCGAGGCGACCATGTACGACCTGGCGGCCGCACCCACCGGGGCCGCGTTGTTCGTCACCTCCAGCAGGCAGGCGGCGGTGGCGTCGACCGCGCGGCTGCTCGCCCGCGTCGAGCGTGCCGCCGGTGGGGCGCTCTGCTGCGTGACCTGGCATGCGTTCGCGCGCGGGCTCGTCACCAGCCACGCGGACCTGCTGCCCTACCGCGGCGAGCCGCGCCCGCTCAGCGGCCCGGAGCAGTGGTCGCTCGTGCGCGAGCTGCTGCTCCAGGACCCACCGGTGGTCGACTGGGGCGATCTCGAACCGCTGGTCCGAACCCGGGCCTTCACCGACGAGCTGGCCAGCTTCGTGCTCGCCTGCCAGCGGCGCCTGATCGGCCCAGAGGACCTCGTCGAGCGCGCGACCGCCCAGCGCCGGCCTGCCTGGCATCTGGCGGCCGACTTCCTCGCCAGCTACCTCGGCCATCTGGCGCTGGCCGACCTGGTGGACCAGACGGGCATGGTGGTCCAGGCCGGCGACCTGCTGGAAGACCACCCCGATCTGCGGGCCGACACCGTCGCGCAGGTCGGCACGGTCCTGGTGGACGAGGCACAGGAGCTGGACCCGGCGCAGTTCCGCCTGCTGGAGCTGCTCGCCGGCGACGGCGCCCGGGTGATCATGGCCGGCGATCCGGCCGGCAGCACCGAGGCCTACCGCGGTGCCGCCTCCGGGACGCTGCCCGAGCGGGCCGCCCAGCTCGGCTGCCGGACGGTCCTGCTGGAGCACAGCCGCCGGCTGGGTGGGCGCGGCCTGGACGCCGTCCGGCGGCTCCAGTCGGCCGGTCCGCACCCGGCGGTGGCCCTCCGGGGCGGCGGCACCACCGCCGTCGACGCCGCCCACTTCGCCGGCCCCGCCGAAGAGGCCGACGCGATCGCCCGCCTGCTACGGATCGCCCATCACCGCGACGGCGTGCCCTACGGTCGCATGGCCGTGCTGCTGCCCTCGCCGCGACGCCTGACCGGTCCGGTCAGGCGGGCGCTGGAGCGTCGCGGGGTGCCCTACCGCCTCGGCGCCGGCGAGCGGCAGCTCCTGCAGGAGCCGATCGTGCGGCACGTGCTCGACCTGTTCCGCCTCGCGCTGGACCCCGGCCGCGCCGACGAGCTGCTGCCGTCGCTGCTCACCTCACCGCTGGGCGGGCTGGACCCCCGGGAGCTGCGAGCGCTCCGCAGGGCCGCCGTGCTCGCCGACCGGTCGCTCGCCGAGCACGTGGCGGCTCCGGGCGACGACCTCGGCGTCGAGGGGCCGATCGCCGACCGGGTGGCGGCGTTGCGCGGCCTGCTCGACCAGGTGGCGCACTGGGCGAGCGAGCTGGAGGCGGACCGCTGCTTCTGGGAGGTCTGGTGCAACGCCCCGGTGTTCACCGAGCTGGTGGCGCGTGCCGAGCGCCATCCCGAGGACGCCGGCATCGCCCGCCAGCTCGACGCCCTGACCGCCTTCTCCCGGACGCTGGGGTTGTTCGTCGACGGCCGCCCGACCGCGACCATGCGCTCGTACCTCGACGTGGTCGAGCGGGCGGACTTCGCCAGCGATCCGTGGCTGCCGCCCTCGGTGGCCAGGGTGGACGCGGTGTCGCTGCTGTCGGTGCACGCGGCCAAGGGCGAGGAGTTCGACCTGGTGGTGGTGTCGGGCTGCATGGAAGGGGCGCTGCCCCGGACCGCCTGGCCGGAGGGCGTGTTCGAGGCCTGGCGCCTGGACGGCGACCTGGACCCGGTGGCGCGTGCCCGGGCGATCGTCGAGTCCGAGCGGCGCCGCTTCGTGCTGGCGGCGAGCCGGGCCAGGGATCGGTTGGTGCTCACGTCCTCCAGGTCCGAGGGGCGCGGGGAGCCGTCCCGGTTCGTCGCCGAGATCGGCCTGGATCCCTCGGCCGAGGCGGTCCCGGGCGACCCGGCGCCGCTCGGCCCGCTGGAAGCGGCCGGTGCCCTGCGGCGCGTGGCGGGCGACCGCTCGCGGCAGGCTGCCGAGCGGCTGGCCGCCGTGACCACGCTTGCGGCCATGCCGGGCGTGGACCCGTCCACCTGGTGGTGGCGGCGCGACTGGACGGTGGACCCGGAGCCGATCACCTCCGAGGGCCGGCTCCGCACGTCGTACTCACGCATCGGCACCTACGAGGACTGCCACCTCCGGTACTTCTTCTCCAGCGTGGTCGGCCTCGACGATCGCACCTCGTATCAGATGGCCTTCGGCAAGCTCATGCACACCATCTTCGAGCTGGCCGCCAAGGGCGAGGTCGCCGACGAGCCGACCGCGCTCAAGACCGCCTACCGGGAGCGGTTCGACCCGGCCTGGTTCCCCTCCAGGGCGATCGCCCATCAGTACTGGCGCGACGGCATGGCCATGCTCGAGCTGTGGCACCACGGCGAGGCCGAGCAGGCCAGGCAGGCGTTGCGCTTCGAGGTCGCCTTCGAGATGGAGGTCGCCGGCCACCTCGTCCGCGGGCGCATCGACCGCGTCGACCCGGCCGAGGGCGGCGTGATCCTGCTCGACTACAAGACCGCCCGGAACCCGGCGGCCGAGGACGAGGCGCGCCGCTCGCTCCAGCTCGCCATCTACTATCTGGCGGCGCTGCGCGATCCCGAGCTGGCCGCGCTCGGACCGCCGGTCGAGATGCAGCTCGTCTACCCCGCACAGGCGCGCATGGGGCGCTTCGCCCGCGTCAGCCAGCGGCCCGAGCCGGACCATCCCGAGCTCGTCGAGCGACGGCTCGTTCCCCTACTCGAAGGCGCCGCCGCCGAGGCGTTCGACCCGAGCCCGCACGCCGACTGCAGGTTCTGTGCCTTCAAGGTCATCTGCCCGATGTGGCCGCAGGGTGAGGACCTGCTCGCGCCGGTGCAGCCACCCGCCTCCGCCTCCGCCACCACAACCACCACCGCCGCGGGCGCGCAGGCGCCGCCGCAGCCTTCCCCAGGAGGCGAGCCGTGAGCGCCAGCCTCACCGCCACCGCCGCCACGGCGAGCATCCGCAGAGCGCTCAAGGACCGCGAGCCGACGTCCGAGCAGTGGGCCGCGATCACCGCCCCGATCGGGCCGGTCCACGTGATCGCGGGGGCCGGCTCCGGCAAGACCGCCGTGATGGCCGCCCGCATCGTCTACCTGGTCGAGCGGGTCGGGGTGGCTCCCTCGGAGATCCTCGCCCTCACCTTCACCAACAAGGCCGCCACCGAATTGGAGGAGCGCGTCCGCGACGCCCTGGCCATCAGCGCCGCGGCCCCCTCCCCGCCGGCCGCGCCGGCGGGGACGGAGGCGGGGGAGCCGGGCGCCGGCGCCTGGCCCACGACCGTGGCTCCCGGGCAGCTGGGCACGGGTCCCTGGCCCGCGGCCGAGGCGGCGGCGGACGGGTTGCTGCCGCCGGGCGTGGCGCCCGCGGATCAGGTGGCGGTGCACACCTACCACGCGTTCGCCGCCGAGCTGGTCAAGGCGCACGGCGTCCGGGTCGGCGTGGAACCGGACGCCGACCTGCTGAGCGAGGCACAGCAGTACCAGATCCTGCTCGGCCTCATGGACGGCGAGCGCTTCGAGCACCTGCACGTCCGCACGGCCGGCGCCATCATCCGCAAGACCCTGGAGCTGGCGGCCGCCTGCTCCGACCATCTGGTAGAGCCGGCCGCCGTGGCCGACCATGCCAGGCGCCTGCTGGCCGCGGCCGAGGCCGGTGAGCGCATGCCCGATTGGCAGGTCCAGGCGGCTCGCGAGCGCATCGAACTGACCCGCCTGGTCCAGCGCTACGCCGAGGAGAAGCGCCGCCGCAGCCGGATCGACTTCGGCGACCAGGTCGCCAGGGCCTTCGAGCTGGTGGACTGCCACGACGACCTGGCGTCCGAGCTGCGCACCCGCTATCCCCACGTCCTGCTGGACGAGTACCAGGACACCAACATCGCCCAGCGCCGCCTGATCCAGGTCCTCTGCCCGCCCGGTTCCTCGATCATGGCGGTCGGCGACGCCCGCCAGGCGATCTACGCCTTCCGCGGCGCCACCATGTACAACCTGCTGTCCTTCGGGGAGCACTTCAAGACAGGGGACGGGCACGGCGCGCCGCGTCCACTGCCACTGTCGACCAACTTCCGCTCGGGCCGCCGCATCCTCGAGCTGGCCAACACGGTGATCGACCCCATCCCCGAGGAGCGTCGCGGAGGCGCGCCACTGGTCGCCCGGACGGGCGCGGGGGACGGCGAGGTGCGGGCGGCGCTGCTGTCCGATCAGCTCGCCGAGGCCGAGTTCGTCGCCGAGCAGATCGTCGGCGCGCACGAACGCGGCCTGGAGGACGGCACCTACCCGGACTGGCGGGACGTGGCGGTGCTGGTCCGCTCCAAGCGTCTGCTCGGACCGCTGCGCGAGGCGCTGGAGCGGCGCGACGTGCCGGTCGAGGTCGTCGGCCTCTCGGGTCTGCTGGAGACGCCCGAGATCGTCGACCTGGTCTCGGTGCTGCGGGTGATCGCCGACCCCGGGGACAACGTGGCGCTGGCCCGGGTGCTGCTCGGTCCGAGGTGGCGGATCGGGTACCGCCACCTGGTGCGGCTCGCTCGCTGGGCCTCGCGGCATAACTGGGGCCTCAAGGACGTGCTGCCGGGCGAGGACCCCGATCCCGGCGACGTCTCCTTCGCCCTGTCCGAGGCGCTGGACCATCTCGGCGAGGTCGAAGGGCTGGACGGCGAGGCCCGCGCACGGCTGGAGGCGTTCCGCGTCGAGCTCCGCCGGCTCCGGCGGCGCTCGGACGCGCCACTGCTCGACCTGGCCCAGACCGTGCTCGAGCGCACCGGCGTGTGGGCCGAGCTGGAGTCCTCCGCCGACCGGCGCGCGGTCTCGGCACGACAGAACCTGGCGACCTTCCTCGACAGGGTGGCGGCCTTCGCGCCAGTCGAGGGGGACCCGTCGCTATCGGCGTTCCTGGCCTACCTGGACGCGGTCGAGGACGCGGCCGAGCCGGTCGAGGCCACGCAGCCGGCGCTGGCGGACTCGGTCAAGCTGATGACCGTCCACATGGCCAAGGGGCTGGAGTTCCCGGTGGTCGTGGTCGCCGGGCTGTCCGCCGGCACCGCCAGGGACGGCTCCCCCAAGCACGGCATCTTCCCGGACGTCCGCGTGGCCGACCCGCGCCGTGCCCAGGGCTTCCCGTACGAGCTGCGCGAGGACGCCGCCCATCTGCCCCGCTTCGCCGGCAACCCCCGGGCGTTCAGGGCCCAGCTCGACGAGCGCGCGCTGGAGGACGAGCGGCGGCTGCTGTACGTCGCGCTCACCAGGGCGAAGCGGCTGCTGGTCCTGACGGCCGCCTGGTGGTACCGGGGCTCGGAGAAGGTCGCCAAGGGGCCGAGCCCCTTCTGGCGGGAGGCGGCCGAGCATCCGGCCGTGACGGTGGTCGCGCAGGCCGCCGAGCCCGAGACCAGCCCCCTGACCGAGGCGCTCCGCGCCAAGGTCCACTGGCCGCCGCCGGCGCGACGGCCCGAGGAGCTGACCGACCCGCTGCTGCCCGAGGGGGTCGCGGCGGCCGTCGAGCTCGCCCGCCAGGACTCGCGGGCGATGCTCGGGCGCGTGCCCCCAAGCGAGGTGGACGCCTACCAGGCGGCCGTGGCCGCCGGCAGGCACCTGGTGGAGGCGACCAACGGGGAAGCTCCGGCGCTGCCGCTGCCGCCCCGTGTCCTCTCGGTCTCGCAGCTCCTGACCTACGCACGCTGCCCTCGCGACTTCTACTGGACGGTGGTCCGCCCGCTGCCGTCGCCGCCACGGCCGGCGGCCCGGCTCGGCGCGGTCGTCCACCGCCTGCTCGAGCGCCGCGCGCGTGGCCTGCCCGATCTGGTCGATCTCGACGGACTCGGCGGCGACGTGCCGAGTCGGGTCGCCGAGCCGGGCCTGGTCGAGCGGGCCAGGCGGAACTTCGCGGCCACGCGCTACGCGCACCTGCCGCCGCCCGAGGCTGAGGTGGGCGTGGTCCTGCGGGTCGGGCCGTGGGCCGTGCGCGGGCGCATCGACGCGATCTTCCGCGGCGGCGACGAGGTCGAGCTGGTCGACTGGAAGACTGGCCGGCGCCCAGAGTCGAACCCGCTCGGCCTCGATCAGCTCGGCGTCTACGCGCTCGCCCTCCGCGAGCTGGGCGAGCTGCCGGGCGGCCGCTGCGTGACGGCCTACTGCTACCTGGGTGGTGACGCCCCGCAGATCGACCCGTTCGACTGGGGCCCGGACGACCTCGACCGCCAGCGGGACGTCCTGGAGACGATCCTGGCCGCGCTGGACCGAAGTGAGTTCGAGCGCCGCTGCGGCCTGCCCACCTGCCGAACATGCCGCGGCGGGTGACGCCCGCCAGCCGCGGCCGCCGCCTCCGGCGGGTCCGAGGCCGCCGGGGCGGAGCGCGCGGGAAAGGACCCTTGGGCCCATAGCCCTCGACGCAACGGTCAGGGCTTTGGCACGGTAGGGAGCGTCCCGAGAAAGGAGCGGTTCCATGACTCAACCGTTGTTTACCGGTGTTGGAGTAGCACTTGTCACGCTCTTCGACGACGACGGAGAGGTCGATGCCAAGGCGACCGCCGACCACGCTGCGGCCCTGGTTGAGCTTGGCGTGCGAGCGGTCATTGTGGCCGGCTCGACCGGGGAAGCAGCCACCTTGGCCGAGGCCGAGCGGACTGCGCTCCTGACCGAGGTCCGCCAAGCCGTACCTTCGGGGACGCCGGTGCTCGCCGGCACCGGTGCCCCGTCGCGCCGACAGGCGGCGGCGCTCACTGGGGACGCAGTGGCGTACGGTGCCGACGGCGTGCTCGTCCTTTCACCGCCGGGAGCCGTCGACCTACGCGGCTACTACGAGGCGGTTGTGGCCGCCGCTGGGCATGTGCCGGTGCTCGCCTACCACTTCCCGCAGGTGTCGGCGCCTGGCATTCCAGTCGATGTGCTCCCGGATCTGCCCGTCCACGGGCTCAAGGATTCCTCCGGTGACCCAGATCGGCTACTGCGCGAGCGAACCACCTACAACGGGTGGCTCTACGTTGGCGCGGCCACCTTGCTCGCGCTCGCCGGGCCACTTGCCTGTAGTGGCGCAATTCTTGCCTTGGCCAACGCAGAACCCGAACGGTGCTCGGCCGCGTTCGCCGGCGACGCCGAGGCGCAGCTCGCGCTCGCGGAGGCGCACATGGCCGCCCAGCGGAACTTCCCCCACGGCTTGAAGGCGCTCGTCGCCGATCGATTCGGCACCTCGCGCGTGGCCCGGCTCGGCTGAACCCAGCAGCTCGACCGAACCCTCCGGCGCAGGAGTCGGAGTTGGCCGCGAAGGACCGGGATGCTTGGAGCGATGCCAGGAGACGTCAGTGATGTGCGGCACGCGCAGCATGCGAGTCATGGTGCAATAGTGCTAGCTCAGGTTGTGCTCCGATAGCTCGGAGGTCGGGCTGCGGGAGAGCGCGCGCCGGAGGGGCTAATGGCGCAGGTGGTCGCCGTCCATGGAGTTGGTCAGCAGGGCAAAGGCTCCCATCTGCTTCATCATGAGTGGTACCCGGCGTTGCTCGATGGCCTCGCCCTGGCCGGAGCCAACGCCGACGGAGTTGAGCTCGCCTGCGCCTTCTACGGAGACCTGTTTCGTCCGGCGGCGCAGACGATGGCATTTGGGGATCCGCCATACCAGGCAGACGACGTCGATGACGGATGGGAGGTAGAGCTGCTCACTGCTTGGTGGCACGAGGCGGCCCGAACGGACCCCGCGGTGGTGGATCCCGAAGCAGCAACACTGGCGCGCACTCCTCGTACAGTGCAGCGAGCGCTGAACGCGTTGAGTGGGTCGCGGTTCTTCGCTGGGTTGGCCGAGCGGGCCCTGGTGTTCGACTTGAAGCAGGTTCGCCGCTACCTGCATGAGGAGACCCTCCGGATGCGGGCTCGGGAGCGAGTAGCCGCTGTGATCGAGTCGGACACGCGAGTGGTCATGGCCACTCGCTCGGCTCGGTGGTGGCCTACGAGGCACTCTGCGCCCACTCAAGCTGGCCGGTGCGCACCCTGATCACCCTCGGTTCACCGCTGGGGATCCGTCACCTGCTGTTCGACCGACTCGACCCCCCGCCGGCTATGGAGGGCACTGAGCGGTTGGGAAGGTGGCCCGGCGGGATCGAGAGGTGGACGAATATCGCGGACGCCGGTGATGTGGTCGCTCTCGTCAAAGACCTGAGCCAGCGGTTCGGCAAGGGCGTCGAGAGCATTCTCGTCCACAACGGCGCGACCGCCCACGATGTCCGTCCATATCTCACCGCCAAGGAGACTGGACGTGCTATCTCCGCCGGCCTTGCCTTGAGGAACGCACCAGCCGCGGAGTATCAGGGGATGGCGCGGGTGCGCGTCACTTCCTGATCGCCACAGGGACGGCGCACTACGCAACGATGCCGGACCAGAATCTGCCATCGGTTGCGACCGATCTGGACAAGATCGTGGATGTGCTCACTCGTCAGCTGGGCTATCAGCGGGTGAGCACCCTCGGTCTGGATCCGACCGGTGCGGGCTTGCGCCTGGAGCTGAGTCGGTTCTTCCGCGATGCCGACCGCCGGCCCGATGACCTGGTCATCGTCTACTACGCCGGTCACGGCGACGTCCTGGGCGCAAATGACCACGTTCTGCTGCCGACCGACAGCGATCCCGCCCATCTCAAGGCCACCAGCGTGGCGACCGCGGACCTGGCCCAGCTCATTCTCGAGGAGACCGTGGTTCGCCAGGTTCTGGTCATCCTCGACACTTGCTACGCGGGCACAGGTGCCGACGACCTGGCCGTCCGAGCGTTTGCCAGCCTGGGCCGGTCGGTGGGAACGGGGATCGAGCGTCCAGGTGTGGTCCTACTGACGGCGACCCGTCCACGCGAGGTCGCCAGCCCAGGTGTTTTCGCCGCGGCATTCGCGCATGCCATCGATGACCTGGCCACCGCCGCGTACGCCCCGCCGGACCTGGCGGTTGGCGCCGTTGTCGGCGTTCTCAATCGCTACCTGCCTGCCTACCAGCGGGCTCGCCTGCACGTGCTCGGGGCGCTTGGTGAGCCACCGCCCTTCCTGCCCAATCCCCGTTACCAACCGAGATTGGCTGGGCTCGACCTGGAGACGCAGCGGTGGATTCGCGAGCAGCGCGCGGAAGATCTGCGTACCCATTTCGAGCCCCGAGGTCGGGGGTCGAGCTGGAGACCGAGCCGGGCTCGTTCTTCACCGGCCGCCGCCAGGTTCTGGGGGAGCTTGCCGGCTGGCTCGCCGAATTGTCCGGGGACACGCAAGCCCGAATCGTCACCGGCGATCCGGGGTCGGGGAAGTCGGCCGTGCTGGGCCGCCTGGTGATGCTGGCCGACCCCGAGTATCGGCCGTCGGTTCCGTTGGGCGATGTCGCTCCCGAAACTATTCCTCCGGCCGGAGCGATCGACGTCGTCATCCATGCCCGTAATCGCACGACCGAGGAGCTCCGGGCGAGGTTGGTCGCCGCCGCTGGGATCGACGCTGACAGTGTGGATGCGCTCCTCGCCGCGCTCGGCGGTAACCAACGACCGCTCGTTGTGGTGCTCGACGCACTTGACGAGGCGGCTGACCCAGCCCGAACGACCGCCGAGCTACTCGGGCCGCTCATGCGCGCCGCGGCGCGAGGCGCCCGGCTACGGCTGCTGGTCGGCACACGACGGAATTTGCTTCCCGATCTTCTCCGCGGCCTTGAGCGAACCACAGTGGTGCTCGACCTGGATACCGCCGCCTACCTGGAGGAGGCCGACGTCGCCGAGTATGCGCGCCGTTGCCTGCTGGAGGCGACACCGAAGTCTCCCTACCTACACGCCTCCGCTGGCGTCGTGACTGCGGTCGCCAAGGCGATCGCGAGCGCGGCCGGCCAGGCATTTCTGGTCGCCCGCATCGTCAGTCGCTCCCTGGCCGGCGAGTCGACTGTGGCCGATCCGGCCGACCCGGTCTGGCGAGCCAACTTGCCATCCTCGGTCGGGGCAGCAATGGAATACTACCTCCGTCGGTTCGGCGCGGATGAGCAGCGCATTCGTGATCTCCTCCTGCCAGTCGCCTACGCCGAAGGCGCCGGTCTGCCTTGGGAGGATCTGTGGGCGCCGCTGGCGAGCGCGATAGCCGGGCGACCCTACGACGATCAGGACCTCCGCTGGCTCCGCCGGCGTGCTGGCGCCTATCTCGTCGAGGGTCTGGCCGATGGTCGTTCTGTCTATCGCCTCTACCACGAAGCGCTGACGGACCACCTCCGCCGGCATGACCTTCGGCCTCCAGCCGAGATCCAACGTGCCATCACTGGCGTGCTCACCGAACACGTCGCTCGCTCCGCCGACGGAGGCGGTCGCGACTGGAAGCGTGCTCACCCGTATATCAGGGCCCATCTCGCCACCCACGCGGCGGCTGCGGGCAAGCTGGACGAATTACTCACCGATCCACGCTTCCTGCTCAACGCGGAACCGGTTCGGCTCCTGAGTGCCGCGCTGGCCGTCCAAAGCTCGGGCACGCGAGCCGCCGTGGCGACCTATCTGCGAGCGTTTCACCACCTGCATACCAAGCCCGTGGGTGAGCACGCGGCATATCTCGAGCTTGCTGCCCACTGTGAGGGCGCAACCGATCTTGGCGAGCGGATCGCGAACTGGGATCTCATCCGGCCCTGGTCGGCGTGTTGGGCGCAGTGGCGCCCGACCACCCCACACCGGCTTCTCGGTCGCCATCGCGGCATGGTCAATGCGGTCGCGATGGCAGAGCTGGAAGGGCGGCCCGTGGTTGTGACCGGTGGCGATGATGGGGTGGTGCGGGTCTGGGATTTGGCGACTGGCGCTCCGGTGGGCGATACGCAGACAGGCCATAAAGGTGCGGTCAATGCGCTCGCGCTGGTAGAGCTGCACCGGCGGCCCGTCGTCCTCTCCGGCGGCGATGATGGCGTGATGGTGGTCTGGGATTTGGCGACTGGCGCTCCGGTGGGCGGCGTGCTGGCGGCCCACAAGGGTGCGGTCAATGCGGTCGCGGTGGGAGAGCTCGACGCGCGGCCCGTCGTCCTCTCGGGCGGCGATGACTGGACCGTACGAGTCTGGGATGCTCGGCGTGGCAGCGCGCTCGATCTGCCGTTCACCGGTCACCGCAGTACCGTCAACGCCTTGGCGGTGACCGAGGTCCGGGGACGGCCTCTGGTCGTTACCGGCAGCGGTGACCGCACCGTACGCGTCTGGGATCTCGGCACCGGCACCCCGATCAGTATGCCGCTCAGGGGGCACACGCATCGGGTCAGCGGGATCGCCGCGACCGAGCTCGATGGACGATCGGTCATCGTCTCCTCCAGCGACGACGGAACCGCGCAGGTATGGGACCTTCGACACGGCTTCGCGGTCGGCGCGCCCCTCACAGGCCACAACGGATGGATTCTTGGTATCGCGGTCACGGTGCTCAATGGGCGTCATGTAGTGATCACCAGCGGCGGCGATCGGACCGTACGGATCTGGGACCTTGAAAGTAGCGTCGAGGCCGGCACGCCATTCGTCGGCCATAGCGATGGGATCAACGCCCTGGCGGTGACCGAACTCGCTGGCCGCGTGGTTGTTCTTTCGGCCGGTCATGACGAGACTCTGCGTGTTTGGGACCTCGAAAGCGGTGCCGCGATTGGTGCACCGGCCACGGGCCATCGTGGCCGGATCAACGCCCTCGTGGTGACCAGAGTTGTCGACCGAGCCGTCGTCCTCTCCGCCAGTGAGGACCGGACCGTACGAATTTGGGACGTAGCCACCGGATGGCCAGTCGCCATCTTTGTAACCGGTCACATCAGAGCGATTCGCGCGGTCGCGGTCGCGGAGCTCGACGGACGGCCGGTTGTCGTCTCGGGAGGCGATGACTGGACCGTGCGGGTCTGGGAGCTGCTGGGTGGCAATCCGATCACTGCGCCGCTGACCGGCCACGACGGCCCGGTCAACGTGGTCGCGGTGGCTGAGCTCGACGGGCGACCAGTGGCTGTCTCTGGCAGCGGATGACTGGACTGTGCGGGTCTGGGATATGAAACGTGGCAGTCTGATCGGTCGTCCGTTCACTGGCCACAGCGGAGGCGTCGACGCACAGGCGGTGACCGAGCTGGACGGCCGGCCCGTAATTCTGTCCGCTGGCCGTGACAAGACCCTGCGGATCTGGGATCTGAGGACCGGCGCTCCGGTCGGTCCCCCATTCACTGGTCACCACGGAAGGGTTCTTGCACTGACAATGGCGGAGCTGGATGGGCGAGTGGTCGCGATTTCGGTGAGCCGTGACTCGACCGTGCGGGCCTGGGACCTGGAACGTGGCGCGCTGATTGGTAATCCGATCACCGGCCACAGGGGTGCGGTTCGCGCCGTCGCGGCGACCGAGCTCGCCAGACGACCGGTCGTCGTGTCAGCTGGCAATGATCGGGTTGTCAGGGTATGGGACCTGCCGAGTGGCGCGCCAATCGGCAGTCCGCCAACCGGCTACGGATGGATTCTCGGGATCGCGCTCGCGGAGCTCGATCGCCGAACGGTCATCATTACCGCCAGCAGTGACGAGACCGTGAGGGTCTGGGACTTGGCGACTGGAGCCCCTGTCGGCGGTCCGCTCAGCGGCCACCACGGTGCGGTTCGTGGTGTCACGTCGGCAGCGCTGGACGGTCGGCCGGTTGCCATCTCTGGCGGAGACGATGGAACGGTGCGCGTCTGGGAGTTGGGGCGTGCGGCTCTGGCCGGCCGGCCATGGGCCGGTCACCACGGTGCAGTCAATGCTGTCGCGGCGGCCGAGGTCGACGGGCGACTCGTGGTGATCTCCGGCGGCGCCGACGGGACGGTCCGAGCCTGGGATCTGGTATTTCAGGGGGAGATCGTGAGTCCGCTCACGGATCCGTACAGTACCTATGACAACCAGGTCAATGTCGTCGCAACGACAGTCGTCGATGGACGACCGATCGCTGCCTCGGGCGGCGACAGCGGGATCGTGCACGTCTGGGACCTGAGGACCGGTGCGCCTATCGGGCCGCCGCTCGCCGGCCACAAGGGTGCGATCAATGCGGTCGCGATGGCCGAACTCGATGGACGCCTGTTGGTGGTCTCAGGTGGGGAGGACGGTACCGTGCGGGTCTGGGAGTTGAGCGGTGCTCCTCGCGGTCGGGTGGCTCGTCTCGCACCTCACCGCCCTCGCCGACCTTCGATGCGCACCCTCCTGAGCCTCGGCAATCCCGTCTACACGGTCGCGCTCACGAGGAGTCGAGGCAGGCCGAGCGTTGTCTGCAATTACGGCGATGGCATCGTCGGCATGTTCGACCTGAGGACAGGGGCTGCCGATTGGACCATTGACTTTGACAGTTCGATCACCTCACTGGCACTGAGACCTGAGTCGACATTGGTTGTTGCTGGCTCCCAAGGACTCATGGCTCTCGAACTCGATCGAGGCGGTATGACCAGCCCGAACCACAGGGAGCAGCGCTGACCCGGATGTGGCGTTCGCGAACATAAAGAGGAGAAAGGTAGTTAGGCCGCTTTCGCCCTGCAACGCCAACGCTCACCTCGCGCGTCGTGGTCTTGCCCACGCGCCCGGCGGCGTTGCCCGCGCAGTGCCGTGCCGATAAACTAACTCAAGGAAACATCTTTGTTTCCAAAGTCGTTTCGCGGCACGGCCGGGTGGGATTCAGCTCAAGAGGCGATCCCGCGGCTCAGGCCGCAGG